>OHAB01000115.1_pt1 | contig 85833 bp, 111 predicted proteins | sample 1577031 | NCBI WGS metagenome assembly OHAB01 (sample SAMEA3541477, study PRJEB24748) | human gut metagenome | biome: human gut; feature: human-associated habitat; material: faeces | place: China | collected 2012 | reverse complement strand
ATTTTATCTATAATTTTATTTACTTCTGCGATACCTTTACCATCTAGCTTATCTATTATCCCAAGATAAGCCACATTTCTAGCTACTACAGATGTGCTAGTAGTTGTAATTATTTGTTTTTGTAATTTGTCCTTAAGCTTTCTCTTTTCATCCTCAAGTTTGGACCTAATAAAAATTTTTGCAAATTCTTTTAATATGTTCATGCTTATTCCTCTGTTGGTGCTAATTTATTAACTACTTTTTCTACAATCCAAAGACTACCATTTATGGCTACTGGTAAGAAAATAGTATCTCTAAATTTTACCCAGCCTTTTTCATCAGTGGCACTATTTTTAAGCTCTGCAACAAAAGCTGTAGCTACTTCTTTAACTGCTGGCAATGCCGTATCTTTAATCCATTTTATAGCCATATCTTTTACTTCAGTCGTAATAAAATCCTTCATATTTTCTAAAATTTCATTTTTAATTTCATCAATAGTCATCATTTATACGCTCCTTATTTATTTAACAACATATAATCTGTAACGCCTCTAGCAATAGCACGTGCGATATCGTCCTTACGCTCAATTAATTTTTTAGCATCTTTCATATTACTGATAAAGGCTGTTTCTACTAATACAGCAGGCATAGTAGTATGTTTTAAAACTTTTAAAGAAGGATATTCTTTTATACCTCTATTAACCGTATTAATAGAACCAACAATTTGATTTTGAATACAAGTAGCTAATTTGTGGGCTTCTGTATTGAAACTAAATACTTCAACCTCTGTCCCTTTAGCTTCCGAATTATTAAAAGAATTACAATGAATACTGATAAATAAATCCGCTCCCCAATTATTAGCAAGGTCGCATACTGCTATAGGTCTATCATTATAATAATCTGTATCATTGCAAAGATTATCAGATTGCAGGCTTTTTGTTTCAATACCTACATTATTAAGATACTTTTCAACTAATGCTCCAATTACATATGCAATATCACATTCTCTAATTCCTAAAACATCATTTTTTGCACCAGAGTCATAAACTTTATCATGTCCTGGATTAATAAAAACTTTCATTAAAATTTCTCCTTTTTAATTTCTGTAAATTGTGCTAATGTTGCTTTTAGTTTTTCTGGAATAGGTAATCCACAGTTGGCGGAATTCTCTAATATAGATAATGCTTCTCTACCAATAAAAAAGAGCAATACAACGTCTTTCGCCATTGTTTGCCCTATCAAATCTATTCTGTATGTTGTTGCTATAACTAATAAAATAACAACTTTTTTTAATGCACCAGTACCACATTTACCACTATCTAGCTTCATATTTGGATTTATATATGCAGCACTTATACCAGTTATATAATCTATCACCATTAAAATTAAAAGTGATTCAAACGCTGTTGACCATGGCCCAAATAAATGCTGCAACAAAACTCCCACAAAGGCAACACCTCCTCCAACATATGTTTCTAATTTAGTAGGAATTAAAGAGATGATAAAATTTATAAATTCCTCATGCATATCACCACCTACTTACTACTTACTAGATTCTAATTCTGATATTAACTTTTCTTTTAAACAGTTGGGGCATTTTTCATTTGTACATTTGCCTTGTTCATCAAGCTTTTTAGCACAAATATTACATCTTTTAGTCATTTGCTTTTACCTCCTGAAGCTTATTATTTGTATCTTCAATAACAGAAGCATACTCTTTTTTTAATTCCGATTGTAATTCGGTATCATCTGTAAGTACTGCTACCAACATAGCGTCTTTTATATCAGCAATTTGTTCATCATTAGCTGCCATAATTTCATTAATTTTATTAAGTAATTTTTCTTCTTCTGTTGGTTCTTTTGGTGGCACGTATTCACGTTCAGATTTTACCTTAATATAGATATCAACATTATCAATATAACCTTCAAAATCAACATTAGGATATTCTTTAAATTCTTTGTTGACCACACAACATTCTTGGTAATTATCGTAGATAACTTCATTCAAATCTTTTAATGTTAATTCACTATCTAATTTAAAATTTTCTACAGTATCAGAATACTGTTTATCACCATTTATAATTAAAATCTCGCCTTTTTGAATTTGAAAAACTCTCATAAATTTATTCCTTTCTGTGATATACTCTCCTAAATTTTATTTTTAGATTTTTAGGAGTGATTATTTTGAGAAAACCTAATGGATATGGAAGTATTAAAAAATTAAGCGGTAATCGAAGGCGACCTTTTGTTTTTGTTATCACCAAAGATGGTAAACAAAAAGCTATAGAATATTTTTGCACACAAACTGAAGCTGAAATTTATGCTGCCGATTACAATAAGAAAAATAATAAAATTCTTCATGGACATGAAACAACCTTTTCAGAATTATTCTATAGATGGTTACCTTTTTATATAGACAAACACCAACCTAGTAAAAGCACTATAAACAGTTACCATAATGCTTATAAACACTGTCTACCTTTACATGAAATGCCATTAAAAAAAATTAAGTATTATCACTTACAAGACATTATAGATACAGTTAAAAGAAAAGGACTTTCCTACAGCACTTGCAAGAAAATCCGTTCTACTCTTAGTTTAATGTTCAAATATGCTTTAATGATGGAATACGCAGATAAAAATTATATTATGCTTTTAAATTTAGGCAAAAATAAACAAAAAAGACCACACAAACCATTTACACGTCAAAAAATAAATAAGTTATGGTCTAATTTACAACAAATTGAAGGTGTCGATACTATATTAATTCTAATTTATACTGGCATGAGAATAGGAGAACTTTTAGAACTTACTAAAGATAATGTTTATATGCGACAAAAATACATTAAAATAACTAAGTCCAAAACTAAATCTGGTCTGCGAATAATTCCCATACATGAAAAAATATTTCCATTGATACAAATACGTATGCAAACACCTGGTAAATACCTTATTTGCCGACATGATGAAAAGCCTTATAACTACAGCATTTATTGCACTTTATGGGATAAGATAATGTTAGCAATTAATGCAAAATATACACCTCATGATTGTCGTCATACTTGTGCTACTTTGATGGATAATGCAGAGGTGAATTATAATGCTAAACGTCGTATTCTTGGACACGCTTGCAGTGATGTTACAAATGGAGTTTATACTCATAAAGATATTAGACAATTACGCAAGGCAATTAATAAAATAAAATGATGCTAATAAGATACGTATAAACCGAATTAAGCTTTAAAAATCAGCATTAATTAGACTTTATTTATGTTACTAATTGCTACTTGTAAAAACACTAAAAATAGCATATTTCTAAAACTTAAAAATCCTATAACTATGCATATTGCCCATGTTATAGGATTTCTTTTTTTATTAAAAATTAGGGAAATATTTATTTTTAATATTATGTTTACAGCCTTTATTGAAATTTTACCTGTGGGGGAATTACCCTCTCATGGTCATAGTGCCAGCACAAATACAACTGGTAATCATACACATACACATCCAGGTTGGCAAATGGGAGAAGGAATTCGACATCAAGATGGGTGTAGTGCTATCCCTCAACGTGGCGACCAAGGTGGTTATAATGGAACATATACTTTTTCTACTGCTGGAAATCATAGCCACACAATAACTGTTAATAACACTGGTTCAAATACAGCTCATAATAATATGCAGCCATTTATAGTTACTTATATATGGCGTAGAACTGCATAATAGCTGTGGGGGAAATTCCAAGCCATAACCATACAGGTAGTATAAATACAGCAGGTGAACATACTCATTCGTTAACATTAAAAGCATTATGGGGTGATGGTAATGGTAGTGGAAATGGTTGGGCTGGAGATACACGAGATGGTGGAAGTAGAACAAACACTTTTTCTACTGTAGGCAATCATACTCATACAGTAACAATAAATTCTACAGGTTCTGGTCAACCACATAACAACCTTCAACCATATATCAGTGTATACATGTGGAAACGTACTGTATAAGTCTGTGGGAGAATTACCTGCTCACAATCACACAGCGTCCACTAATACAACTGGAAATCATACTCATCAATTTCAATTATATGGACCAAATGGAGATACAAACCTGAATTTTCCTAGCGATTATGATACAAATTATGCTAGAAATAAAGGAACTACTTTAAGCGCAGGAAATCATAGTCATACCATAAATATTAATAACACCGGCTCAAGCCAAGCTCATAATAATATTCAGCCATATTTAACCGTTTATATGTGGAAAAGAATAAGTTAAGCGGTACGTTTCCAGATGTATACTGCAATATATGGTTGTAAATTATTGTGAGCCTGATTAGAGCCAGTATTGTTAATTGTTACAGTATGAGTATGATTACCACTAGACCCAGTATTTATAGTTTTTTCTCTATCACTAGAACCATCTGGTCCATATCCGGTTGTGCCATAAAATGTCCTATATGTGTGGGCATGTGAACCTGTAGTATTTGTAGAAGCAGTATGTGTATGCTGTGGCAATTCCCCCACAGTGAGTTGATGAGTTGCCTCCCCACCAGTACTTCCTGCATTATAGGTTGTTCCCCAAGAAGATTTACCTTGTGCTAATAACACACGACCTGCTGGCATTGCTTCCCAAGTACCAAAGCCAAATAATGTAGCTGGATTAGTAGATACAGTAGACATATAAATACTTCCAACTGGATATACTTTTTTTAATGTATCTAACATAGGTGCGTACTTTGCTATAGCATTTCTAACAAATCCACAAGTAGCAATTTGTGTATTATTCGTATCTACATTAGCAGTTGGAGCTGTTGGTGTTCCTGTTAATCCAGGGCTTGCTTTTGGTGCTAGTGTAGATAAATCTACACTAACAGCACTTGCAACACCATTATTTATATATACTGGCTTGGTAGCACTTCCCACTGTAGAAGTTCCTAATTTATTAGCAACACTTGAATTATTAGCATTATTAGCATTTTCTGCTGTAGTAGCTTTTGTTGCTAAGTCTGCATTAGCTGCACTATCAGCTTTACCTTGAAGATTACCTATAAATTTAGTGGCAGTAATATTATAACCACTAGCATTTATATTACCTTTCATAGTTCCACCAGATAATGGTAAACAAACTTCTTTAGACCAATCTTTTATTTTTGATTTTATACTTTCTAATGTTACTTCAGATAAATCAAATAATTTTTTTATTAGATTATCATGTGCATTTTCATCATCATTATGTTTCGTAAAGGCTTCTGTATGGCTATCTATATTAGAATTGTGTTTTTGTAAATTTGTTTCTAAATCTTCAAGAGATACATAAATAATGCTTTTATCTACTGTAAAATTTATGTCAGTAGCATTACCAATAGCTAAATCAATTTTTGTAATAATAGCATCAATTGGTGTTTTATTATCTGCTAAATAATTTGTATAATTCCCTGCATTAGTATAAGCATATAATTTTTCTTCTCCGCCTTCATTTATTTTAGCAAAAATTCCTATTTCTCTTACAAAAAAACCACTTGTAAGTTCTGAGTTATCTACCGTAAATTTTATTGCAACTTGACCTTCACCTTTGGCTTCTATACTAGATATTTGTGATGTCATTCGTTCATTTATTATGTCTGTAAGCTTCATAACATCATTATCACCTATCTGCCCATCACCTAACTTTATCTTTGTAAAAATTAGTTTTGCACCTGATTGAGATAATGCAATCATATCTAAGCCATTATTAGTTATAGTTAAATCATCAAATTTAGCCATATAATAATCTCCTTATATATTTTTAGTTTTTAAACTTATAATTGTAAGCGTAGAAACATTGCCTACTATAATCATTTTTGTATATGGTTCATTTATAGTAAATTCTTTACCCATCGTAATTTGTATTGTATTTACATTACTCACAATACCACCAGCATATAAAAATAAATCTGCATTTAATTCCTGTAATATTTTTATTATTAAATTAGCTGGAATTATCGCTCGCAATAAAGTACGCATACTAGGGGTTTTTAATATAATACGGTTATCAATATCCACCCAAAGTTCATATTTTTTATTGGTAGAAACTACAGCAAAGTCATCACCATACACCGCATTTAATATTTGTTGTAATCGTCTTATTGTATACGGTAATATAGTATTTATTCGTCTTAATATAAATTGTTTTCTATCCTCAAGAGTTGCTTCTTTTGATGGTATAATTTTTAACATTTGCTCCCATCGTCGTACACCTTCTAAGTCAGCCTCACTAACAAATCTATTCTTAAACCATTTAAATAAAACTTCCCATATAGATTTAAATTCTTCATTTTCCAATATAGCAAGCTGTTTAAACTCATCAGCATTAGCAATAACATTAGGATAATATCTTTGTACTTTTACTTCACGTTCCAAATTATCCACTTAATTCACCTCTAACAGCAAGAGCATTAACATCTAAGATTAAATTTTCTTCCAACTCATTTAATTTAGTATGTTCAATGTCATCCACACCTTCAATATCTAAAATGCGACTTTCAATTTGACTTATACGTACTACAATACCTTTATTCTCATATACGTCCATTGTTACTTTTTGTGTATCTTGCCATTTAGAATTTAATTCAAAAAAATAATCATCAATAACTTTTTCTATTTTCGTTTTATAATCATCAAAATTTCCATTATTAAATGTAACATTAAGATTAATTTTTATATAAGAATTACTGGCTCCATTAACAGTTACAACATGACCAACAGGTGCTATTCCTATCCCTTTTCCTTTATTTTGTTCTGGGTCTAATTTAGCTTGTACCTGTTGTATAAATTCTGTAGTAGGTGGCTTATATTCACTAGTCATAAATACAATTTTTACAGTTCCTCCACCATTCCAAACAGGATAAACTTTTACTCCACCCACACCTTCAATAGCATTTACCTTTTCTCTATAATCATAAATGTTTCCACCATATGCTTGATTATCAAAACTATTTAAATATCTTTTTCTAAAATCTTCTGTCGCTTCTTCTTCTTCTCCTGGAATAGTAACTTCCAAAAGTTTAGCAACTTCAAGACCTTTTACATAATTAATAGGAATTAAATTTCCACTTGGTTTATTTCCAATAGTTCCTACAGTTTCACATTTTAATAAATATTGCCCATTACCTAGATTTTCAATAATAGAATAATTTACATCATCATAAGAAAAGCGAGTGCCTATACTAATATTTATATTAGTAGGAGTACACTCGCCTTTTACTATTGCATATGTTGCTGGATAAGGAGATAATCCACGGTCTTTAGCTAATAATATTAAAAAATATCTTTCAGCAGTATCGCCAAAAGTATTTTTTATAAAATAATCTACAGTCGCATATAAAAGCATAAATTCTATTGCTGCAGGCATACTTGCGTCATAAATAATAGACCCTTCTCTTTTATCTATATTATTTGGTACTTTTTCAAGCATTCTATTTAAAATAATATTTTCTGTTTGATTTTCATACATTTAAATAATATTCACTCCCTTCTCCATTTCAATGTTGCCTAGATTGGTTTTTACTGTAAATTTAGCTAGTACATTACCTTTATCATAAGACAGCTCAAAATCTTCTACACTATTTATTCTATCATCTTGTATTAAAGCTTCTTTTATTCGTCTTGGTAATTCACTATATACATATGGTATAGGTTTACCAAATAAATCTTGTAATTCTATGCCATAATTCCAGCTATAAATAACATATTGATACCTTTCTGTATTTAATATTTTATAACAAGCTTGTGCTATTGCATCTAATTCATCAATATTACCTAATATTTTTTCATCAGCTATTTTCATGCGGTACGATTTATTAGGAACTATGCTTGTTGTCGCTATATTTATATTTAAATCCGTATCTGTTCCTTGTGGTAAAAATCCCATATTATCAACCCCACTGACCGGTCAAATTTGTATGATTAGTAGACCTAGATAAAACAATAAATTCTTGTCCGCCCGATTGCTGAATTAAAATAACGCTCTCACCGACTGATAGACCGTTATGCACAGTAATTCGTTTTCGCCCGCTATAAGCGTGATTATGACTTTCAAATAAAGCGTCTCCGCTACCACCTGATTTATTTTCTGTTATATGATTAACAGTTATATCAACATCAAAATCTCTAACTAAATCAGTTAAAATTAAAAATTCTTCTGTAAGTAATTCTTTTTGGTCAATTCTAATCGTTAAGGGATTAATAGTTTCTACAACACCAAGACTGTAATCACATAGATTAGCACTATTTAATTGTTGTTTTACTAATTGTTGTATGGCTTCTTTTAAAGCAACAATACTCACTCAAAAATCCCTCCTTTAAGTGTTAAATCCATAAAATGTGAATTATTAGTATAAGTATGCTTAACTGATTCAACTAACATTTTCATATTTATTTCTTGTTTATCTATATATAATTTAACAAATATACTAGAACCACCACGAACTCTATCATCTCCAAAAGCATTTTTTATAGATAATGTACGCCTTACTCTGTTATAACGTTTAAGCATTGCTTTCGCCAATTCATCAAGATTTATTGGTTTTTCAGGATTTACAGATTTTATTTTTCTAAGAAGTCCCCATTTGGCTATAGTTTTTGTATCCATAGCAATATTACTAATTTCATGTGCATTAGTATCTTTATTATCAAAATAAAGTACAATATCATTATATGTGTCCTTATCTATATCAGAAGTAAAACTAAAATTTTCAGCAGTTTCACTATCAATTAAAATATCAACTCTCATATCATTTATATTTTTAAGAGTCAACTTTCCATAATCATCATAAAGCACATATAAATTTTTTGTAGCTTCTGTAGTTATATCTATAGCTGTCTGCATTAAATCGAATAAAGTTTGTTTACCTGCTCTAAATCGTGGAATTACATATTCAGTATCTGCAATATCACCAACAGTTAGCTGAAAATCTTCAGCTAACTGTTTTATTATTTCACTTGCTTTTTTATTTACTGTATTATAAATCTGTTCATTTTTTAGATATCTAAGCTGGTCATAAGCAATAATAGATAAAATATTATCTTTATCTAAATTACGTTTAAATACAAAACCAAAAAATATACCTACATCACCACGTTGTACTTTTACTCTATATCCTTCTTGTATATCCAACAATTCATCTTGTACTACTTTAAAAGTAATTTTGCTTGGTTGCCCTTTACGATAATATTCAATATTTACATTATCTTCAACAACTGGTATATAGCACTTATTATCAACAGTATGAATGGTTATTAATAATTCATTGCTATTATTCAAGTTTTAACACCTCTTTTAATGTAGGTGTTGATGGATTATACATTTTATTCAAATTCATAACGCTACGCCAATTCAAACTACCTCCACTCGCTAATTTTACAGCTTCATATACAGATTTTTCTTTTGTTACTTTCCAAACACTAGGAGTAATTTTATCTGTAGGTCTATTCTCTTTTATAGTATATGTTTCTTTGCCATTTTCATCAGTTTTTACCTCAACTTCTTTTGTAGCATAATACTTATACTCTTTTAGTTGTAAAGGCACTACAACATCAAATCCATTTTTAGCATCTTCACGTATACTATAATTCTCAATAGTAACCAATAAATTAGTATCAAACAAAACTTCAAAACTAGGTGTCATTCTCATTATTATTAATCGTAAAGGCTGTTTACTTTCTTTTGCTATTTTTATTTTTTCTAAATAATGTTCAGCTCCTTTAAATGAATATTCATTTAATAAATTACCTAAAATTCCTATTGAACCACCAAACAAATTATTAAATGCAGATACTCCTATTTCTGTATCGCTTTGGGAATAGTCTGCAAATGGATAATTACTATTAGGCAAAAGAAGCTCAAAAGATATTTCTTTCAGACCTTCTGTTTTAATAATATTTATTTCTCCTTCATTTATAAGATTTACAGTTTTATTTTTATTTTTTATACGTATATCCATTTTAGCTGGTGGAATAGGTAACATCATATCATCTAAATAAAAATAATATGCCATTATATATGCACCGCCTCAGCTCCATTTGCTGTAGCTTCTGCTATTTGTTCACCTATATGTGTTATAATTCCATCAAAATCAACATCTTTGGAAATATTATTTATATTTTCCATATTAATTTCAATTTTAGCAGTAGTATATTTATTTATTACTTCTTGTTCAGCAATATCTCTCATAAATTTTAAATCTTCGTCCATTATATCCATAGCTTCAGCTATTTTTTTAGTATTATCTGCCGTATCTTTAGTATTTTTAGCAGTATCATCTTTTCCTGCTAAATCTTCATAAGAAGGAATATTTCCTATTCCTTCTGGTACAGAATTTATATTACCTAAATTATCAGTATCAATACTTGGTAAATAATTGTGTATATCAAAATTACGAACAAAATCACCGGCAGTCTGTCCCCAAGCTTTAGAATCTGCTCTGTAAGTAATTTCACCAGTAGCACTAAAACTTGTTCCAAATATTTCATTTACTGTAGATTTAACAACATTAAAAGCAGATATCAAACCATTAATTTTTTCAATCATAAAATTAATAGCTTCAGCTACTGTACTTGCTATAGAAGTAAACACAGAAGCTAAAGTATTTCTAAGACCATTACTTGCTATTTGCCATCCAATAAAAACACCAACTACAGCTACAATCAAACCTATTAGCCATAATATAGGATTACGCAAAATAGTTGCATTTAATACAGCCATTGCTCCACTAGATAATAAAGTTGCAACAGCCATTAATCTTTGTGCGATACTTACAGCTATAGTTCTAGTATAAGAAATAGCTAAACTAGAATTAGTTAACACAAGCGCTGTATTATACATTAATGTATATGTTATAGCTAATAATTTACTAGCACTAGATAAACCAAGTGCTGTATTATAAGCAAAAGTATATGCTGTAGCCAATAACTGCAATCCATTATATATAGCTAAATAAGCGATATATCCACTCAAAGCAATACCAGCAGATGTCAACATACCTAACAAAATAGAAAATGTATATTCAATTACAACTCCTAAATTATTAAATCCATCAGTAAGTATATATACTCCTGCTACTACTGCACCTATAGGCAAAAATATTGCGCCCCACATTTCAGCAGCACTCATAGCAGTTAAAGTTTGCACTATTCCAAGAGTACGAATAAGTTTTATTGCTGTAGGAACATATGCTATAAATTGCAATACATATCCTACTTTACTTATCACACCCAAAATAGCCGTTTTAGTAGTTACACTAGCAAGAGCTATACCATATAAGCCTAATACACTAATAGCACCACCAAAACCAACCATTATAGTATCAATAGCAAATTTATTTTTATTATAAAAATTATCAAATTCACTATTTAGCCATTTTATATTGTTTATAAGTCCATTAATAGCATTAGCTCCAATAGTAGCAGCAGCAACTAAATTATTTGCAAAACTTTTTACTAATGAACTATTAGCTAATTTATTAATTTCTACATATACAGGTTGAAACGCATGACTTATTCTACTTTGAATATTAGTCCAAATATCTTCCCATTTCATAGGAATAGTTTCAAATTGTTTATTTATTTCATCCGTTGCTCCTAAAATAGCATTTTTAATTATTTCTGCTGTTATTTCACCATCTGCACCTAATTGTTTTATTTCTCCCATAGATACACCCATATAATCAGCAATATATTTTTCTATTAATGGTGCAGCTTCAGCTATAGAACGTAATTCATCACCTTGCAATTTACCAGACCCAAGAGCTTGTGTTAATTGTAATAAAGCGTCTTTTTGTCTTTCAATATCTGTACCACCTATATTAAATAACTTCTGAATATTTTCCATAAAAGGTACTACAGTTCTTGGGTCAGGAAATGCTTCTTTTGCAGTCATTGCAATTTTAGATACACTATCTGCCATTACATCATAAGGACCTCTTGCTCTAAGTGCCGATTGATAAATTTGTTCATTCAAAGCTATTGCTTGCTCTTGTCCACCAGCAACTAAGTTTAATCTCGCCATAATACCTGAATATGCGTCAGAAGCTTTGATTAATTTGCTAGGGATTGAAGCTATTTCTTCTATCGCATTAAATATCATATCACCAAAAATACTTCCAATTATAAAAGAACCTGTTAAGCTATCTTTTAAACTTTCAATACTTTCTTTTAATGAAGAAACATTTCTTTCAGCTTGTATAGTATCTATATTAACTTTTAAATATTTACCATCAGCACCATGCCAACGTCCCAACTTATCTTGATATGCTCCTAATGCTTCTAATTGTCCTATAGTATAAGGAATAGTTTTATTTATTCCTGCTATATTATTTTTTACACCATTAGCCATATTTTCCATACTTTGTTCAGCTTTTAAAGTGCTATTTGCCATTTGTTCTTCTGCTAGATAAAGTTTATTCACTGCTTGTGTAGCTTTATTAATAGGATTAGATATCCCATCTCTCATTTTTATAAACTGTTCTAAAGTAGACAAAATATCATCTCCTTTTAATTTTAGTCTTATTAGCTGCTTCTTTATCTCTTTTCATTTTTATAGCGATTGCTGCAAAAATAAAAGCCTGTTCTTCTTCAGACAGGCTTAATATTTCACTTGGTAATTTATGCAATTTGTGTAGGCAATAATACATTATATTAGAATAAATATCATTGCCGTTTATAAGTTTTTTGCTCTTTTAATTTTCGCTTCCATTCCAGACTCAAAACCATTTGCTTCATTAACTGCAAGTATTAAGTCGTTATACTCTCCAGGAATGAGCATTTTTTTTGCTAAATCTATTGCACCTATAGCACCATAGCTATTTTGTAATTCTGCATTATTTAAATTTGGATAAATAACAGTATTTTCTATCATTAAATCTGCTAGTTTAGCTGAATCTGTTTCAATATATGATTGTTGTGTTTTAGGATTAGTTACACGTTTTTTACATTGTGCTTTCAATTTACTTAACTCTGTTGCAGTTAAAATTTTAATTTTCCATGGTATAGGATTACCTTTTTCATCAATAAAACGTTCAGACGCTATATAATCAACTTCTTTATATTTAATAGCACTTTCAGCCATAAAAGCTTTTAAATTATCACTCATTTATATCTCTCCTTAATTTTAAACTATAAAAGCCACTTACTAAAAAGTAAATGGCTTTTATTTTTATAAAGTTGATAAACTATTTAAAGTATTAGAAAATTCATTCCAGTATGTGTTATCACCAAGAGTCATAAAAACTATAAAGAAACTTGTACCTCCTATAAAAGTATTTGCATAAGTTACTCTAAAAGTTTTATTTTGATATGGTGGTTCTTGAGTTTTTAATATCAAAAATCCATTATTACGAAATTTTTCATATCCCGAATAAGTTATAACTGTATTACTATTTCTATCTTTTACCCCTTGTATCATTTCATCTAAAACTTTTTTTCTATCCCATGCTGTTAAACTATTATCTGGAGTAGCTCCTTCTGTTCCAATATTTTCAACTTTTGGATAAACCAGTATTATTCCAAATAAATCGTTTGTTTTTATACCAGCTTTAATATTAAAACCATTTTTATCATTAGGATTATTTACCTCATTAATTTTCCAACCATCAGGAAAATTAATAGTAAAATTATAATCATAATTAGTATACTGTTGGGCAAAACCTACTTGATTAAATCCTAAAAAAATTAATGTACATAAAATTAATAAAAATTTTTTCATAAAAATAATCTCCTTTATATATAACTAATTATTTTAATTATATATATAAAAAAATTATTTTTCAGCATTTATTTCATTCCATCAATGTCTTTAAATTTTTCAGGCATTTCAAATCCTTCAAAAGTAAAATCTACATCTTGCTCAAGCCAATCACCATCAGCATCAAAACCAGCTATTGTTGCACCATCTAAGTTACAATCTTTTAAAATAACAGTTTGACTACCTACTGAACTTGTTGGGTCATAATTTTGAATAATAATATCAAAATAAAAATCTTGCCCTGTATCTTGATATTGTTTAACAAGCTCATTAAAACGAGAAGTATTATTATAAATAGTCATAGAACCTGTATAATTAACATTTGTTGTTCTATGTCCTACTGCTGTTCGTCCAAGAATAGGTACTTCTACCTTATTTTTTTCAGCTTTTGCTTCTAAATTTTTAGCTTGCATAAGCAAAAATCTTTCTCCATTTAAATTATTTATAACACAAGACGCTAATTTTGCAGATACAACATCCTTAGCATGCATTGTTCTATTCGTATCCATTAATAATCACCAACTTTCTAAGCTACAATAATATTCATATAAAGTTTTTCCATACACATTACAGGTTGTATAGCATATTCACTTAAAACAGTTTCTTTTGATTGTCCCATTGTAGGGATTGGCACATCTTCTGCCTTAAAATTAGTAATTGCTCTTATTCGTTGCATTTCCTTTTCATATGCTACAATATCGCCCCAAAGAGCCATACGACCTTCATCGTCATTTGGCTCTTTTCCTAAATATGTTTTATTAAATAATCTAGCTATATCAATGGCATGTTGGTCTAATACACGAATAACCTGATTACTAGAAAAATCTTCATTTTTTTCTTTACTAAAAGAAGTAAATGTATTTATATCTCTAAGAATGTTTATATCTCCAACTATATCACCATCAACATTATCTGCTACACGGTGAAATATAAGCATACCATTTGTAATAGCTTTTTCTAATTCTGTTTGTTTATAATTTGTATTTATAGTATATTCACCATCATATGTTTTATTTGTACAACTTGCATTTACAGCACAAGAAGCTTCTGCGCCTGTTACCCAATAAACTAAATTTGCAGGACTTTCCCCTTTATCTATAACAGAATTTTGAATACTAATAACACCTTCATAATCAGCATTTTCATATCCATAAACTACACATTGAAATTTTGCTCCTACTTCATCACGCAAACGCTTAGTAAACTGTATCATTAAATCTTGAATAGTTTCATCTGTAGAAGCACAGCCTAAAATATTAAAATAATATGGTTCAATTTTTTCTAAGAAATCTTGGTATTGCAAACCAGATATTTCACCACCATTACTACCACCTTCAAGCGGTGTACCAGATGTAATAGATTCAGATAATAAGCCTGTACGCTTAAATACTACATAATCATTATCTGTAATTTCTGCCCATGTAGAAATTGTTTGTTTATCTATCATAGTAAATGTAGTATCTTTTTGTGCTGTAGTTGCACTGCCAATTTGTACCATTCCTATCATAGAATTATTAGTATCTTTATATTCATTCAAATAAGTAATTACATCATATTTTGTTTCATCATCAATATTAAGCTGAATTGCAATAGTAAAGTTATTCCCTCGAACGCCACCATATTTAGCAGTTGCTAAATTATTACTAGCTTTAATTGCTCCATTATTAATTCTATAAAAATAACCTGTTTTAAGATTTTTAAATAAATCTCTCAAAGGCTTCATTTTTTCATGACTGTAATCATAACCAAAATAAAGCATGGAATTTTTTTGAAAATCAGCATTTTCTACTGTAAATACTTCACCTTCAATACCCCAATCTAAATCTAAAGGCATTGCAGCATATCCACGGTCTGCCATATTTACACTAGCACGTACTTTACTAACAAAATTAATATAAGTACCTGGTAATTTTTTATTTTGTGTAAGCCAAGTGCCGCCACCTAAAGCCATAGTTTATTCCTCCTAATTTTTTTCTTCCTTTATTGGAGTAGATAAAAATTTATCTAATTCTTGTTTTATTTCTTCATGTGTATAATTTTTATTATTAGATAAAATAACCGCTAGTATATCTTTATACTGACGATATTTTTTAGATTGCAAAATCTGCGTTTTAGTATACATTTATTTCACCTTTTGTTTTTGAATTAATTTTTGCATTAATGGACCTCGTTGTATTGGTCTTACTATAAAGAAATCATAATTTATTTGTAAATGTAAAATATTATCTACTATATTAGCTTCCATATTTGTACCACGAATTAAATCATTTTCCATATAAATATACTCTAATATAGGATAAAGTCTATCTAAAATAGCATTTATTTCTTGTTGTGGTTCTAACTCACTTTTAGGAAAGTACCTTATCATAAATATATTTTTTCTAAGATAACGATTGCCATATATAAGATTAAAACTACTATCTAATAATCTTACATAAAAAGAAGGTTCTTCAAATCCTTGTGGAATATCATTTATATAATAAGTGTAGTTATTACCAAATTCATTATTTAAAGCCTTTATTATACCTTTTACAATATCTTGCCCATTTACATCAACCATGTAAGTGTCTCCTTAAAAAATCGTAAAATCTTTGCTGTACATAAGCATATCCTTCTTGCTCAACTAATTTAGCAGATAATTTCATCATATGATGACCTTCCACAAAATTTGTTTTTAATCGTTTTCCTAAAACAGGTACATATCTACCTACTTTTTGTCTATGCCCATTTTCAACATAACTTGCATATTCCATAGGATTAACTATAGAAGCTATATAATAGTTCCTATGTTTAATAGCTTTTGTTATATACCAAGACCTGCGTAATGACCCACCTTGAGATATTTTTTTTAACTTAACTTTTCCTTTATTTTTACCTCGTTTGATTTTGCCTACTACTTCAAATGTACCTTTACCTACTGGAGTTCTTTTTTTTACTTCTGTAAAAAATATCGTTGCTAATTCATTAGCCATTTGTCTTATAAATAAATCTTTATGTTCATTTAATGCTTCTAAATTAGCTTCAAATTGTTTTAACTTTTTAAAATTCTTTTTCATCATGCAAAATCATTATATAACTCAAGATTTATTTCTTGGTGTGTTTTATAAATAGCAGGTTTACCACTACAAACATAATCTGTAGTTACCCCTTGTCTACATATGGATACATAAGAACCAGCTTTTATTAGTATATCGGAAGGTAAAAATAATTTAATACTTTGTGTAAGTTTAGCTTGCTCATCATCTGTTGTACTAGGAAAATTAGAAAAAGACATTCTACAAGAAACATTTTCAAGATAAATTTTTTTTACTTGTCTAGTAATACCTGTATTAATATCATTTATTTTTTCATAAGTATAAATATTACAAGTATCTTCATATAATTTCTCTATAGCTATTTTAGCTTTTAGCCTAGATTTATCTAATATACTCATTTTGATAATCTCCTATATTTTCTTAATTGAAATATATAATTTTTTAATACGGAGTTAGCAAACACAATATTATTAGAACTGTTGCTGAAATTAACAGTTATATCTCCCTCTTTTATACTTGTTATATCACCACTAGAACCTTCTTCATTACCAATATTCTCATTTCTGTAAATATCCATAGCCATTCTATAAGCAGTATTTACTAATCCTTCAGGTAATTCACAAATATTACAGTAATTTAGTATTGTTTCTTCAACATCATCTAAAATAAATTGAAGGACTGTATCCTTTTCATCAGATACAGTCCCTAATAAATTTTTAAGTTTAGTTACTTCTAGCATAATATCATCCTACTTTATGCTTAAATGCTACCATACGAATTTGTTTTTTATCATACACTCGTTCCCAATTTGTAGAATTTTCAAGCTCTACAAAAGTAGGGCTTTCTACATTAGTTCTTACTTTATTAGTCCATTTAATTCCACGTGGATGCATAATAAAACATTGACGATTAATAAGATAATCAATACCTGAACCCATTAATTTTTCTCGGTCAGTTTCAGTAGCAACAAAACCTTCTGGACTACCATTACCTAATGCAATAGCACCTTGTCCAAAAAGATAAGTTGTATATACTCCTTCATCTACTGGGCAACCATCATCAACAATTACTCTACGGTCTTGATATGTTTCAAATTCTACAGAATTGCTATCTCTTTCTGTAGAAATAAGATTTTGCTGTTTTAAATAAGATTTTGTTTTAGAATGCATAATTACGCCTGTAAGTTGGTCTTGTGCATCTCCTAAAAGTTGAAGGGCTTCAATAAAAGCAGAAGCAGAAATATTAGCAGCTTTTCCACTTGACGTAGATACATCATATACATGTTCTGCTTTCATTTGTTCAGACGAAAAAACGCCTTTAAGAATACGAAGTAATACTTTTTGTCGTTGACGTTCCCAGTATTTAGCAACAAGTGTTGCAATAGCTTCCATAGGGTCTTTTCCTGCAAGCTGTGCAGATAAATCTGTAGCAGCCCAAGCTTTAGCAAGACGAATAGTAGTAGATATATCTTGATTAGATGTAATTTTAGCAGGTGTTAATTTAGCTCCTTCAATTACAATTTCAGCATCTCCTGTCAAATCTTCAAAAAATGGCATATGATGAATTGGTGCTGGTTCACTTGCTAAACGGTCAAATTCTGCATTATTACTAACAATTCCACTTTGGTAAAGTGCAGATAATTCCATAGAACGATTAATCACATATGGATTAAATAGCTCTGGTACAATAATATCTTGTAAAGTTGTTGCCATTAGTTAATACCTCCAATATTTACTCCAGCAGCTTGAGCCAATGCTCTAGCTTGTTGTGGATTTTCTCTAAATAATTTACCTTGTTCAGTAAGATTAAAATGTTCTTTACTAAATGGATTATTTATAGGATTACCACCTACTTTAGGCTCATAACTTTGTTTATCATTTTTAAATAAAAAAGGCTTAGATTGTTTCAATGGATTAATCTGTTCATCTAAGCCTGTTACTGTACCATCATCAGATACAATTAATTTAGTTTTATCAATTAAACTTGCTACAATATCAACATCTTGTGCTGTGTTAGTTAATTTTAATTTTACTGCACTATCAATACGTAAATTTTTTAAATCTTGCTCGTATTTAGTTTTAGAAGATTTATTTTCTTCTTGTAACTGTTGAATAGTACTTTCTAATTTTTCTTTATCTCCAGCTGTTTTCTTCAATGTTTCAAGCTGTTTATCACGTTCTTTAATCTGCATTTCAAGATTAGATTTAGCTGTAGTAGTTTCATCAAATTTTGCTTTTTCTACATAATTATCTTTTAAAAATTTCTTTAAACCTTCTGTTGCTTTCTTTTTTGCTTCATCTGCAAGATTTAAAGAAGCAATATATTCTTCAATAGTCATCTTATCTTCTCCTTTATCAACCTGCTGTATAAGTACCTGTAATAGAAGCTGTACTTTCATCATCTAAATGTGCAGTACCAGAAATGCTTGTACCTGTAATATTTAATTCAATTGATGTAATTTTTGCACCAATATCACCTTTTGCTCCAGCTACTCCTTGCTCACCAGTATCTCCTTTTGGTCCTTGTTGTCCGACATCCCCTTTTTCTCCTTTTTCACCTTTAAGAGAATTTAAAAAATCATCTTCTGTCTTATCAGAATTACCTTCTTGTGATTTCCAAAGTTCATAAGCAGATTGACCATTTTCTCCTTGTGGTCCTGGAGTCATTGCTCTATTATTAGCATCTTCAATTCCTTTTTCCATATTATTCATTAAATCTTTTGTAATAAGTTCTCCCTCTGTCCAGTCATGTTTACTATACATAATATTATTCTTCCTTTCCTATTATACATTGTCCTATTTTTCCAGTTCCAATAACCGCAACTTTCGTTTCGGCTGTATAAATGCGGTTATTTTTTACACAGTCTTGAATAATCCTAATAATCTCATATTCATTTAAATCAGCTACCGCACTAAACGGGAAATCTTGTTTAAATAAATTAAGATATTCCATAATCCATTTATACATCTTCATCACCACCTTTCTAAGTCCAAAAACCACCATTATATAAAATGATATTCCATATAATTACCCAAAACATTCTTACCAAAAAATTTATTTCTACAGTATTTCCATTACACAAAATCCCACTTACTATCTGCGTAGTAAATAAAATTATTGTTAATATATGCCATATATCCATTCAACCATCTCCTTAAAATTAAGAACAACAATATTTATCATCTTGTCATTCTTTATAGGTTTTAGTTTTATCAATAAAAACTTCTTTCCAATCACTATATTTCATATTACCATCAATATAATATGTTTTATTTTCATCATTTCTAGCAGCTCTTTGACTTCCTTTTAAATTTTTTATATGTGGAATTATGCAACTTCTACACCAACAATGAAAAGGTGGAGCTGTTATACCTATTTTAAAATCAGACATATTGAACACTTTCCCATCTAAATATCTACAAATATCTGATGTTCTACGGTCTAAAGTAGCTAATATTTCATATTCCTTAACATTTAAATTATTTAAACTATCTTTTTCACCTAAAGTAATAAAATATGCTGATTCAGTCGCAATTAATCGCCCTGCCTGACTTAAAGATGTATTCATTTTTTTAGCAAATTCTTTTACAACTTTATCTTGCGGTGTCCCTCTTACTAAAAGCTGCACTAATGTATTTTGTAAGGTATTAATTAGTTTATTTTTATCTTTCCATATACGGTCAGAAAAATTTAAATTATCAATAGCCCATGGTCTAGTAAGAATTTTTTCAAGAGTTTTTGTATCTATTTGTGCTATTTCAAAGCCCATATTAAAACCTGTCTGTAATTCATAAGCTGTTTTATAATAAGTATCTTTATATGTGTCTTGCATAGCTTCATACATTCCATCTAAATAATTTCCATACAGATATTCTAAATGTTCTTGTATTTGCAATTTAATCGCTTCAAGTCTTGATATGTGAAATTTAGCTGAAGCATTTTCTAGCTGTTTAGTCCAATCATTGGTGATACCATTTTCTTTAGCTCGTTTAATATATTGTTTTAAGGTCCATTTAAATTCTTCAAGTTCATTATTTTTTAAAAGCATTTTAGCTGCTCTTAAACTTACATCATTATTAATTTTTAAACGCATATACCATTTGGTAATATCTTTTTCAATATTAGATATTGCTTCCATATACATATCTTTTATACGTTCTAAAAATTCATCTTCTTGGCTTAACTGTGCTTCGTATAACTGTTCAAATCTTATTTTCCAATACTCATCATTAAGTATTGCCATTATCTTCACCACCACTAAAAGCCTTACTATAAATATCTTCTAGTTCTTGCTTTTTCTTTTGCTCATCTTCTAGTTGTTTTTGCTCATCTTCTGCATTTTCAACAAATGGATGATTTTTTAGAATAGTTTTATTGGATACTACTCCAACAGATTTACTACACATATCTACAAGTTCAGCATCATTTCTAATACTTGTCCTTGTCCAAGTTTGAATAATTTGTTTAGGTTCAAATCCTTTATATTTACAGATAGCACGTATAAGTTCACCAAACCCAAGCCTAAATTCAGTTTCTAATAAACCAGCCTTTAAATCTAATAAAGAATATAAAAACTTCATAGCTTCACCACTGGTATTATCAAATGATTGCTGTTGTGGGTCCACACCTTGTCCCATACTAAAAATAGCTTTTCTTGTTATTTCTAATAACTCTTTCCTTGCTTCAACTGGTATTTCAATTGTTAATGTAGATACTCCACTTTTGTCAGAAGCGTCATCACTTTCTGTTTTAATAGCTTTATAATATTTTAGGTCATTTAGAAATTCGTTTAAATCTTGTCCTCCATAATTATTAAGTATAAAAATAACTTCTTGGATATCTTCTAAATCATCTACAAATCCACTATATGTTTTATCATAAACATCAATAAGTGATTTTATCTTATTAAAATCATTAGTTAATGTATTATTATTGGGAAATTCAATAAAAGGTATTTGTTCAAAATTATGATTATAAATATTTGTTGGCTGTCCGTTTATACCCGAAGTAGTAAAAATATTATATGGTTCAAATACCTCTCCACGTTGTCTATAAGTAGCACATTTCGTATTATTCCATAGCTCACAAATATCCCATTCTTTCCCTTCATCATCAATAGATTTATATGTTCTAAGTACAGCCTGTAGCTCTTTTTCCAATCTCGTACTATATACTGGATAAATTTGCATAGAAGGAATAACTGCCCAACGAAAACCTTTTACATTATCAATCCAATAATGTAGCCAACCAACACCACTATTACTTGCTTCTACACATAAATCTTTAGCTTTTTTAGCATAAGCATCTCCTAGAACATTTGCTATATGCTCATTCATAATATCATCTTTAACATCAAATAGCGGTGGAGCTGTAAAAAGATAACTTGCTTTTTGATTTACCAATAACTGATGAAAATTAAAAGCTATTTTATTATCTGCACATCGTAAAGGATTAGGTTTTCCTCCCTGCAATTTTTCCTTTGGTTCTCTATGCAATATATCGTTATCTCCTAGATAATATCTTTGTGCTATTAGTGCATTTCTTACAAATACCGAGTGATAAGATAAATATTTATTTATTAAATTTCTAGCTTGCTCTAAATTCAAATTAAATTACCTCACTTAAATATACTCATGCCACCTTTAGATAAATCTTCTGCTATGCCTGTAGTAGAATCTGGTGCGTCATCGTGTTTATTTTTACCTTCACGTTGATATTTAGTCATTGCCTCATAATAGTCTGACCATCTATTTTGCCAACCAACAGGAAAATAGATATGTTCCATAACCCAAGTAGCATTAGATAAAATACGAGCTTGTTTGTTTTTGGATTGGTGAAACCATTTTATTACACATTTATTAGTTCCTAATTTTTCTAATAAAATACGTCGTACACTTCTCGCAAATCCACGTCCACCATTGTTACTTTCAAATTTAGCTTTATTTACTCCATTTATATATAAAGCATGAGCTACAGTATTTTCTGTAACTTCCATTGATGCTTTAGTATATATAACATCTAATACATATGCTTCATTTTGAAAAGTAGCTCCATAGATAATGCAACATAAATAATCGTCGCCTTCATCTGCTGTATCTATATAAGCCCTAACTTGTTTAAATGTAGGTAAATCACCAGTATAAGTTTTAAAATTACTATATAATCTGCCTTTTAAATCTATTGGTTCTTGCTGATAATTTGCAGACCAAATATCCAACCCCATAGCTTTTTTCTTATCTTCACAAGATTTAGCAGATAATATCTCATCACATAGCATAGAATTATCATCACAAACTGCTTTAAATTTTATATGTTCTACTTCATCACAAGAATAATGTTCTAAGGCTCTACCAGCTAAATCATCACTAGCCCAACGAGTCATTATTATTATTATCTTTCCACCTTCTTCAAGACGAGAAAGCATTGTATTTGTAAACCATTCCCAATGCTTTTCCTTTACACTTTCATTATTGGCTTCTTCTGCATTTTTAATAAGGTCATCAATTATTAAAAGGTCGCAACCAAAACCTGTAGCTGTACCTGTAGGACTTGTAGCAAGGTAATTATTATAACCACCTTCTAAGCTCCATAAATTCATAGCACCATCACCACGTTTTATATATGTAAAAGGAAATACATCATGAAATACTGGTTTATATATATCTGCTTTAGCTTCTTGTATATCATTTCTCACATTTTTAGAGAACATAGTTGATAAAGTTTCATTATAACTTCCAGTCATTATTTTTTTTGTACGGTCTTTACCTAATATCCATTCCACAAATAATCCTGCTGTACGACTTTTACCATGTCTAGGAGGAACATTTAAGATTAATACTTTCTTATCTGATGTAATAAAATTTTGAAGCGTATTACAAATATCAACTAAAAAAGCTCTATCTAATTTATAAAATTCTGGAGCTTTTAATTGGGCATAAAAAAAGAACTCACGTCTTGCAAGTTCTATCTTTGCACCTAGTCTAGCTAAGTTTCTATTCATTTTATTAACCTCAATAATTCATCTCTAGTAAGATTTTCAAATGGATTTTCAGTTATAGTATTTATATTTTGTGTTATTTCTTGTACTTGGTTTTCTGTAGCTTCACCTCTACTTAAACGCTCTATTTTAACCGCAGTATCAAATAGACGAATAATTTCACTTGCATTTAATTTAGATACATCTATTTTCTTTAATGCTTCTACTGCCTTTGCTTGCATAGACATTGCAATAGCAATATGACGTTTAGCCATCTTCTTACGTTCTTTTACAGCGGTTTTATATTCTATCTCCTGGAGTGATTTATCCCATGCTATACAACGTTCTTGCCAATTATATTTTTGCTTCCAATTGACAAGCAATTGTCTACTTTTTGACAACCTTTTAGCAAGCGAAGTTACATTTCTATCTTCCATTTCTAAATAGGCTTTAAATGCAGAAAAAGCCTTTTCAGTTTCACCATCTTGTCTTTCCCATGGTTTTAAATTTTCATTTCCCATCACTCTCCCTCCAAATAAAAAAGGTAGGTTTCTAAACCTACCTATCTAATAAAACCTGCAAATGTTATTTTTTTTGGTTTCATATTGTATTTCTTAGCAATTTCCATGCTCCTATTATTAAATAATTTTATATATGGTTCAATATCTGTTTTTGCTTCTGCTCTTGTAATCAAACCTTTTTTGTATGCACATCTAGCTTCAAATGCTCTTTGTTTTATTATTTCTAACATATCATCATCTCCTTGTGCTTGATATGTTAAGGTAAGTACTATTAAATGTCCAGATCTTCACTGGATATTTCTAGAATATCTATATCACCATATAAATCTCTTATTTTCTTCTGGTCTCCTTTATAAAAAACTAATACATTTTGATGTGTTTTACCTACTTTTCTACTTATTGAAAAACCTCTCCCCATTCTAATTGGTAAAGAACCTAATGTTGTTAATAAAATTATTTCATTATATAATTCCATTCCTGCATTATGAAATGCAGCTATAGTTTCTGATACAAAATTTCTATACATGCCAGTTTTTCTGTTTCTAATATCTCCAACAACAAAACATGCAAAACGATTATCTTTAAGCATATTAACACTATCAAATATTATTTTTCTATACATAGATAAAAAATCTTCATAAGTTTGATTACTTAAATCTTCTTTATCATCACTATATATTTCTAAGTCATAATAAGGCGGGCAACTAAATATAAAATCATACTCATCTTTTGCAAGCGAAGATATATTTAAGCTGTTTCCACATATCCATTTAGGTTTTATATCATCTGTGGATAATAATTCATCACCCTGATTTATATTAGCTTCTATCTGTTCTTTTCGTAAATCAACTCCTGTATATTGCCTGTTCAATTTTGAAGCAATAATACCTCTTACACTACCACCTGCAAATGGGTCTAAAATCTTTGCTTTATCAAAACTAAACCAATAATACATTAACTCACATAAGACAGGGTCAAATACACTTAATATCCCACCTGTATTAGTAAATTTTAATAAACTATCTTCTTTCATGTATCTATGCAAATAATTATCTGTAAACTCTGCAACTGATAATTTACGACCTATTTCCTTCTCACATTTCTCTTTATATTCATAAAATCTAGGTACTGAACCTGCTGCACTACCTGTCGTTTTAATATTTTCTCTTGATAAATCAGATTTAATGCCATACTTAAACCATGCTCTTTTTCTTTCTTGCCATTGTGCACATCTTGTATTTAATACAGATGTTGGTGTAAATAAAAATTTTTCACTTAATGAAACTTTTTCTACTTCTGAATCACATACTATATCTTCATTTAAATCCTCAACAATATCATTTATTTCTGACATATCAAAATCAAAAATATTCATATCAATACTGTTAATATTAGCTAATTCTTCTTCTAATTTCTCATAATCCCAATCAGCTAATTCAGACACTTTATTATCTACCAAACGAAAAGCTCTTATTTGTTCTTTCGTTAAATCAGAAGTTACAATACAAGGTACTTTATCCATACCCAATTGTTTAGCAGCTTTTAATCTTGTATGACCAGCAACAATTATATTACTACTATCTATTATTATTGGAACTTTAAATCCAAATTGTTTGATACTATTTGCTACTGGTTCAACATCCTCATCATTCAGCCTAGGGTTATTTTCATATGGAACTATTTTATCTGTTGGTTTATAAATAATCTTAATGTCCATAACTACACTTCCTTTCCTTATTTTTAGGTATAAAAAAAGCACCTATTTAGGTGCTTAAATATCTTAGATATTTTTTTCAAAATTCCAATTTAGTATAGACGTTCTTAAAGCTTGAAAAACAGATGATTCAAGCTTTAAATTTTCTTTAGTATAAATGGATCCATCTTTATACTCTACATAAATAATAAAATTCTCATTATTTACATTAAAAGTAACCTTTAATTTCATATTAGGAAATACTCCTGACAATACCTCTACATTAAGTAATTTAAAATACATAAAATCACCTCAAATAAAAGATATTATAATTATATCATCAAATATAATTATATGTTATAATATTTTTCGTTGCCCTTCCTATACTGGTAACAGTTAGGAGGTGTCCATATGTCAAGATTTATCATGTTTTTAGAAGCTGTCATGGCAAGTATAGTTGCCTACTATATTTGCAAAGGGTTAGATAAGCTTCTTTCGGTTTTATGTGGCAACTAGCCTAGCTTCAGCGTTAGCTATATAACGCAAGAAACCCCATGAAGGTGCGAGCTTCATGGGGTTTTGCTGTCCATATGACAATTTATCATGTTTTGCCTATATTTAGTATAGCATATTACATAAATTTTGCAACATGAAGGCTATTATTCTAATATAAATTATAAAAATACATATTATTATTAAAATATATGGGTATATACCAATATTTATACAAGATAAACTTATAAAACAATAAAACCGCTAGTATTTTTACCAACGGTTTATCTTTTTCTTTAACAAGTATAACTATATCACAATTAAAGTATGAACTTCTATGAATTTTAGTGAACTTTAGTGAACTAATTTTTTATTTTTTTTGCAACAATGGATAATCCTTGAGAATGTAATGTATGCACCCATCTAAATGAACAATTAATAGAACAAGCAATTTCTTCCCATTTTCTAAGAGAAACATAACGTAAAATAAGTACATTCTTAATATTTTCGCTCATATTTATATTGTTTAAAAAAGATTTTATTTCTATGCGTTTATTTAGCCATTCTAATTTTAATCTTTCCATTTCTTCTTCCTGTTGTTCTAATTTAGATATAAAATCACTGGTATCATGTTTTATATTACTAAAACCTGTACGTTCTTTATATGATGGAATTAACATAATAGATGTTGCACGTAATTCTTCTAAATCTGCATTACATCTTAAACATACTTGTTTAGCCTTATATACCTGTTGTAAATATTCTTTTGCTTCATCTATTTTAGTCATTATTTCTATACTCCTTTATTTCATATAAACACTAAAAGGATAGCCTTATTTTAGCTATCCTAATTAGTGGATTTATCCTATTAAAAATATTGTAGTTGCTATTAAGCACAATATAATACTTGTAATTTTGATTATAGGAATATTTCTTTTATAAAATTCTTGTTCTGTCTTTAATGGTATTCTTACCAACTTAGGTCCATTATTATTCATATTTTCCTACCTTCATTACTTTTTTATTATCTGTTTCCATATCCCAGAAATCAATTCTTAGAATTTTTATATGCAAACGTTTCATCAGTTCTGCATTAGCTCGTCTAAAAGCCCTACGACAAAAAGCATAAAAGAAGTTTTCTCGGCTTCTTTTTTCAACAGCTCTTTTATATGTTGTATCTGCATATTGTCCATCATTTGTAAGAGGATTTATCCCTTCCTTTCTCATTCACTCACCAGCCTTTATATTTTTTACTACCTTTTTAGAAAATTCTTTTGCAAATTTATGTTTTAATGTACAGTTATTTTTATTACATGGTTTCTTATTTATCCAACACATATATCCCATGTCTGCCTCATAGTATCGTTGTTCACAAATATTACTCATTATCTTCCAAGTAACCTCTTTTTCTGTTTTTATCATTTACAAATTTAAATAAGTGTTTTATTTGTTCATCTGTAAAATTATGTTTTAGTAACGTAAGACAAGCTACAATTACATCACAAGTTTCTTCACCTATATGTTTTTTATCATTTTCATCTAAAACTGCACTTATTAATTCTTCATACTCTTCTTCAATTTTTAAACATTGACTTGATATCTCTGTTTTAAATTTAGTAGGTTTTAAATTGCAAATCATATTTATCTTTCTCCAACATATAATTTAGTCATCTTTGATAATAGCTTTAATAGCCAAATCTAATCCATTTTTAAGTGCTGGATTACTATTTATTTGTTCCATTGTGTATCCCAAATCATTTAAAGTATCTTCTGTATCATAAGTGTATGCAAATTCATGACTCCAAAGCTCATAAATAAACATAGATTTTATATATCCGCTTCCGTCCTTATCTTGTTCTATAGCTTCTTGCTTTTCTTTTCTATGTCTTTGCGACATATTTTTTAATTCTTCCTTATCTTTCTTTTTTATAAATCCGCCATAACCAATAGAACAAATATCTTCTCTATTCAATCCATATTCTTTTAATTTCTTTTCAAACTCTTCTTTACTAGAGGTAAATATATAGAAAATTTTGTCTTTAGCAAATGTATCATATTCCTCTTGATGTTTATTTTTCATTTCTTCATAAGTCATCATTTGTACCTCCATACATATCACTCAAATAAATTATTTTCTTCCTGAAGTTGTTTAATTATATATGGGTCTGTTTCTGTTGTAATATCTGTAATTAATGGAGTTATCGTTATCTCTACTCTAGGATTATACTTATCTAATCCTGCTATTTTTGTGCCGTCCCAGCTTTTTATTATTCTGTCATCAGAAAGAAGCCATGTACAAGTAGTTTTCTTTTTACCATTTATAGTTTTCTGTTCATCAGATAAAATATCTGCTGTAGCTTGCATTAATCCCACAAGGTCAGGATAATGTGCTTTGTCCTGTAGATAATATTTACATGTTAGTTGTACTGGCATTGTATAATGTGGCAATCTATCAGGAGCATAAGATTTTATTAATTGTTTTTTGCAACTAATCTCATACTTTTTATAAGCCTTACTAGGTATAAGAGAAGGCATCTCTTTTTTCTTTCCTTTAATTTTTATCATTGTTGCACTATTTTTCTTAGTTGCTGGTTGACCTAATAAAATAAAAGAAAATGGTATATTATTCATATCTTTAAAATCCCTTCTATATTGTCGATATCATGAAATAATCAAATCCACCTGTAATTTTCCCACCATGTGATTTAACTATTCTCTGTTCATCTTTATTCCTAATTTTTATCAATCCATTATCTTGTCTGTATTTAGCTATCTTCAATAGTTCATCTATTTTATCTGTATCATAGTAATAAGCTACAAGTGCATAATTATCTATTCCCGTTCTTTTTTTTAATAAATCAATATCACTTCTTCGCTTTTGCAACATAGCATTTCTTTCATCATCTATTTTTTTCTGCTCTTTTTTTGCTATTTTATTTTCATTTTTAATGCTATTGAAATGCCATAACTCTTTATGTGTTTGATAATATCCCTTAAACCTGCATTTTTGTGAACAATATCTTGCTTTACCTGTTTTACTCTCAAACTCTTTACCACATATACATATCTTTTTCATAGTTATACCGCCTTTTGACCTAATACTATTTGCTTATGTTCACCTATGAATGTTAATAAACTCTTATTTTTAGGAGTATTATCTATAATCTGCAATGTTACTTTATTTTCATATTGGTCATTAGTACGTTTTACAATGCGGTTATATACTTTCATAAATCTATCAGCAACGTTATAATCTCCACCACAAATATTCCTAGAACCAATTATTTTTATAGTTTCTTCAATTGCTGGGTGCGACCATTTTTGATTAGGTTTGTAAAAATCTATTTTACTTCGTACTTCTTGCCATGCTTCATAATCACTAGGAGCATTAATTTTATTTTCTCCGTTCACTATTTCCTTTACTGTGTTTATTATTTCGCCTGGCAATGGTACGGTTGGTATCTTCTTATCTCGAAGTATTTTTAATACTGCTTGTTGTCCTAATTCAAAAGAAATATCAGGCATTATAATTGCCCATGCTTTCGCTGTAGCACTTAAATCTTTATCTTGTATATTTGGCATTGTTGCTACAACATAACTTAAAAGAGTAGCTGCTTCTTTTACATTCATCTTTCTTCACCCTTCCATAAGAGCCATTAAACTATCTACAGCTTTATTAACTTTAGGCTTATTTTCTTGTTTTAATTTTAACGGCGGTTTCTTGCCATATTTTGCCCAACTTCGTAAAATCCCTCTAGCATATTTCATGAAAGCCACATCTTTGAGATGACTCATGTTTATCTGGGTTTCTTGCATTGCCCTTAATGTATCATCTTTCCCATGTACTTCTACACAATCCGATAAAACCATAAGAGCATTAGGACTTAAATCAACTGCTACGTTATTTTTATAAAAGTCGATAGCCTCACGTGCGTGCGTATATAAAAAATATATATTATTCTCTATATCTCTATTACTCTTATTAGGGTTTTGTTTTAGGTTTGGTATTGGGTTTGTATTTAGGTTTTGAGTTAGGTTTGATTTTGGGTTTGTATTTTCTGTTATGAGGTCGTAAGAGTTCGCATTATTATTGAGTTCTTGGGTTTCATTTAGATTTTGTTTTAGGTTTGTATTTGGGTTTGGTTTTGGGTTTTGGATTAGGTTTTGCTTTAGGTTTGGTGTTGGGTTTTGGATTAGGTTTTGCTTTAGGTTTGGTGTTGCATTTTCAACATAATTTTTTATTAGAGCATATGTTGAGCTTTTACCTCGTGTCTTACTTGGAATATATTCTATCAATCCTGCTTCAATAAGTTTTTTTCGTTTATCATTTAACTTACTATAATTTTTCAAATTAGCTTCTATCATCAATGTATTATTATCTATATTAAATTGAGTAGGTCGCCTAAGATAATTCCATTTGTCCCATAATACCCAATATAAAATCTGGGTATCGTTATCTAATTTACTAGCATAATTAGAACGAAAAGAAATTATCAAAGATAAAGGTTTTAATTCCATATTTTTTACCTCGTGGATAGGTGCTTGTCTTTATGGCAAGCACCTTTTCCTATTTATTGTGCCACTGTTGGCATTTGTACAACATTATTTGGTTTTGGTACATCAACTACAGACACATCATCAGTTATTGTTTCAGCTTCAGTATCTTCTCCAAATAAGGAAATTTGATTTCTCTTACCATCTAAATACTTGCGTGCTTCTTGTTCAAATGCCCAAAGAGCGTCAACCATTTCTTGATTAAAGAACCCAGCTTGACTTGCTTCTACCTCATCAGAAGGACATTTCATAAGAGGTGTATTTACTACTATCTCTCTATCAGCAGAAGGCACATAAAACATACTAGAAATAACTGCTGACATTGTTTTATCTTCTGCATACTTGAAACTTACCGCATAAGGTTTTATACGTTTTATCAATAATGCTCCTAATCCTAAAATATTTAATGTTGGTTTAGTTAAATTTTTTAATGCTGTAAAAAATTCTGGTGCAGGTTCATCATTAAATATAGATGTATGATATGATGGCTTTTTATTTTCATTTGTCCTCATATATTCAATAGTTAATTTACCGGAACTTTCCTGATATTTAATCTTATTAATAGTTACATTACTCATTTTGTTCTTACCTCCATATTCTTTTTAGTTAACTTATAAATTTCTGCTATATCTTTAGTTAATGCTATGGATTGTAAAATATATTTTTTTAAAAATGTAAATTTCCCAGTATTATGAATCTCATTATGATGTACCCTACAAAGCGGTAATACTTGCATTCCTATTTGTGGTATTTCTTTTCTATTTCTACCAGCTCCTATAGCATCTACATGATGAAGTTCCGCTTTTTTACCACACACTGCACATCTTTTCTTCATTAAGCAAGCCCATACATATTTAGGAATGTCTTCACATAATTCATATAAAGGTTCGCCTATATCTATATCATGAAGAATACAAAAATCTATTAAATACGTTATATATAATCTAGCTTCTTCTACACTACAATCTGATAATGAAAAATCTGTATTAAAGCTATAAGGAATGTATCCTTTAAACATTTGTTTAGTTATTTCTTTTGTTGCTTCTAACGGAGTATATCCCCACCATGCTGAAATATATCCCAACAAAACAAAAGCTTTTCGTCTTTGGGCCATACTTATTTTTCTACTATCCGGTATTTCAACAATAATTTTTCTAGCTGTCTTTGTAATCTCATTATCTTTACAAGGAACGAAGGCGATTACACCGCCTTCAGTTCTCTTTACAATTTTTCCATACTTAATCATTAAAACGGAATTTCTTCTCCAAAGTTTTCAGCTAAATTATTATTGTTTTCTAATACTTTTTTTGCAGGTGGTTCAACATCTGTAATTCCTTCTACTGGTCTAATTGATATTAATTTAACAGCTGTAGATAATCCGCCGTTACGATTAATATATTCTTCTTCCCTAAATACTCCACCAAATAATTTTCCTTCTAAACTTTTTTCGTTCCAATTCCACTTATATCCTGAATTTGATTTTTCAATATTTAATAACATACCTTTAAAACGTCCCATGCTATCACCTTCTGTAAGCTGATAATATGAACCTCTCCATTTTGCTTGTTCCTTGTTTCGTTCTTGTTCTTGTAGATATTGATTTAGGTAAAAGTCTTTATATTCACCTTCTGCAATATCTATTGCAAGTTTTAACATCTCTTTTCCATTCTTAGATTTAGTACATTCAGCTCTAACAATGCTACATACATAGCCACCAGCAGGTAATTTTTTATATTCTCCTGTAATAGCTTCTACACTATCCCAATTTGCAGGTTTATTCATCATAGTTAATTACTCCTCATCATTTTCATATTTTATTAATTGTTCAATTACAGTTTTTATATCATTAGGTATTTCTTTATCAAAACACCCCATAGGACTTTTTGCTGTTGAATGATTAGCATATGTTTCAAATACATAGTTGCCATCAACTGCTTTAGCTAACAATACTGTTGTAAATTTACTCTCTAAAACGATTTTATCTAGCTTTTTGCCACTAGTTTTTATACGTGTAAAATAAAAACCACTGTCATCTCTATCTGTTTGAGAATGTGCAATACATACAACCGTTAAATCATCTCTTAATAAATGCAATTTGGAAATTAGTCTCCATATACAGGTAGCTAAATCTTGCCATTTATCATAATTTTTTTCTTTCATACGAGCCATTTCATCATCAACCATAATGGCATTTATAGTATCTATTACAAGAACTTTTATATCTTTAAAATCTGTATCAATTCTACTAATAACATTTTCTATAGCACCTACATTTGAAGTTTGAACATAATTTTTATTTTCTGTATTATATTGTTTCTTCCAACCCTTCCAGCTAAGACCTTTTCTATCTGCATCAATAATAAATGTAGTTTTATAATCAAGATTACGAAGGCTGGTAGTTTTACCAGCTCCGCTTTCGCCCATTATACAAACAACTCTACTCATTTAAAGCACCTCATTTTATTTGAATATTTTGTTTTGTAATTATCTGAACACCATTTATAACAGCACCTTGCTTTATTGATTTTTTTAATGCCACTTTATCAATTTTAGGTTCTTGTGATATTAAATATTCTGTTGGTATATGCTCTATAGAATTAATTTCTAATTGTTCAGACTTTCTAAAGCTAACTACAACTTTTGCAGTTTCAAATTTATGTCCTTCTAAGTTATCAGCTAAATATTTTTTTAATCCTTCTACTTTATTATTAAGAACTTTTTTTCTATTGGTTAAATTTTTAGCTTCCTCATCAATCGCTTTTGCTTCTGCACTTAGATTTTTTATATATAAAGCCACATTTTCTCGCTTGTCAGTTAAAACCATATTTAATTCATCAAGACGAGTAGGATTTATTATCTCTCCTGTCTCCATGTCCACACATTCTTCAATAGCCTTTTCAAATTCTTGTTTTATTTCATATAAATTCATCACGCCACAGCCTTTCTATTTGTTATTATCTGCACATCTGGTGGTAAAATATCTGCATAACCATTACCTTTATCATCAAAATATTCAATATGCCAACGGTTATTATCAAAATATATATCACTTAATCTACCGTTTAAAATATTTTTATATTCCCAATCAGTTATACAATTAGTTGCTATAATTAAGGTGGGTTTTACATCATCTTTATATTCATAGATAGCAATTGTTTTCATTTTTTTACTCCTATGTTATACTTAAATTACTAATAAATTTTTATATAGTTGCTTATCTGATTGCCGTCATTTAAGCAACTTTTTTCTTCTAGCCTGCATTTGCTTAATTGCTTTGTAGGCTTTTTTTAACATAACTAAATCAAAATATCCGAAGTGGCATTCTTCTACAGGTATGCCTAATATTTTAGCCATTTCAGAATATACTTTTTTGCGTTTCTTACTACTGTTTGATTTTCCTTGCCAAAAACTATCAAACTGTTGATGACATATATGCTTTAATCTTCGCATTTCTGAATTAGCTAATATACCAAATGCTTCTTTTGGTCTTGGTTTATGTGTTCCTACATAAGCCCCACAATTAGTACATAGATAACATTTACCGCTACCATAACTTTTGCCATGATATATATTTCTATTATCTGTGTATATTACCTTACCACCACATAAATTACACACTTTAGGATAAAGATTTATTTTAGAATGGAAACCATTCACCATAAGAAATAGCCCCTTCCAAATAAAATTTACTGCTTTTATCTAATTCATTTTTAGGTAAATAATCCCCATATACATCAATAAAATTATTCCCTTCAATAGCTTTGAAAACAATATCTTCATTTAAATCATCTTGTACTCTAACATGATAATTTAATTTCAAAGCCTTAATACATTCAGATATAGATATCTCTCTATCTTCATTTAAAATTTTTTCTTTAAATACCCAGTCTTGAGTAATATCCGTTATTTTACCTTTAATAGCTTTACACGGTATTATTTCTCCTTGTTTATTTCTTATTAGAGCAATCATTTTTTTCTTCTCCTTTTTATTCTTTGAATAAATGCATAACATTGACGGTCATCAGCACATACTGGAACAGCAAGACCGCATATTAAATGCAATATATGCACCTGCCCTTTATTCAATTTTTTACCGCACCGCCAACATTTCATACTAAATCACCTTTGATTTTCCTTGAACAACTATTAAATTTGTATCGCACCATTTTCTATTCTCTTATTTTTTAATACACCACGATATATAAGTTTTCTAATTGGTAATTCTATATAATCTCACCTCTCTTTCTTACTGGTGCGTACCAAGCACCATAGCAGAAATCACTTGCAAACCTCCCTACCATAATAAATTTGTTAAGAAGATTATCGTTAAAGATTTGCCATTTTCTTTTTTATTTTTGTTATGTTAATAACCTTTCTGCTATGGCTTGCTACGCACCAATTTTTTCTAAACTAAGCACTACAAACCGACCTTTTTCGATTTCTCTTATTCTTTAATTTTTATCGTGTTTGTGCTATAATATCTTTACGAAGAATTTAATTGTCATATGCTGGACTGTTTATTAAATGGTTCAGCTTTTTTATTTTTACAAAACTTTAATATCAAAATATCTTTTGTCATCAGCCTAAATGTATTCAATATCTGTTTATATTTAGGCTGTTCTTTTTTGTCTACTTTTCCATCAGCACCAATTTCAATTAAATCATCTATACATTTGTTAGATTTCTTTATATTGGTTATAAAACTTAAGACAGTTTCCGAAAAACTTTTATTTTCAATAGGGGCAAGCAATTTTTGTCCTAATTTGTAAGTTAATAAATATTGATACCCTATATATTCACTACCATAAATCTCAACAATATCATTCATTTTATCTATAGTTGGTTTTATTTGATTAGCTTCGTATTTTGCCAATGTTCTAACACTTATATCTAATAATTCACTTGCTTGTTCTTGTGTATAACCTGCACTTTTTCGTGCTTTTATAAGTAGTAACCCGAAATCTTTTATCATTGTTTATTGCCTTTCTTTCATGAGAAAATATTTATATAATTATCTTATTTTTCTTTTTCTGCCTCGCTTATTAAGTCCATTTTCAAACTCCTCAACTCTTTTCTTTAATAAAGATGTTTTAAAATCTGTTATACCGTCTGACTTATCTTCTAACCACTTTTCTAATTTAGGTCTATTGATTTTTAAATGTGAACCTATCCAACAACAAGGTAAATCGTATTGACCGTTCTTTGTTAATGCTCCTGCTACTCTAAAAAATTGAGCAGGTAACCCAAATAATTCAGTTGCCTCATCTGGAGTTAAAAGAATTTTTCGCCAAATTGGTATATTTACTTCTAATTCCATAATTAACCCACATCCTCATATTCTTTATAAAAACAAATTCCTTTATATACCCATAAACCAACCTCTTTAGCAAAAGTCATAAATGCTGGTTCATATTTTTGGGTTTTAGGATTAAATTTATGTGTATATGCTTCACCATACTGTAAATACCTTGCGTTATAAGCTACTGGAGGAATACAATCCCGAAATTCTTCAACAATCTGTTCGTCCACTATATCGCCTACTCTAACTAATGAAGAAAAACTCTGGTAAGCGTCATCATATTCTTTTTTGCTTAAATATCTAGGTTTAAAATCTGTTGCAGTTCTAATACTATTTTTTACAGGTTCTTTCTTTTCTTCAAAAAATTCTTTTACTATATTTTTATCTTCGTCAATTACAACTATCTTTTCGCCAGCATGGTCTTTTGCATAAGCTTGCCCTAACTCTAAAGCTGATTGTAAGCCTACAGTTTGGATGCCAAATGTTCTATCATCACCAAAATAAATTTTATAAACTTCTTCATTCACTGATTTAGATTTTTCTTCTGCCATTTCATCAACTTGAGGGTAGTAATAAATTTCTTCTGGAATTTCTTCAAAATTACCGTCATAATCTTCGAAATAAATTTTTTGAGAAGATATACGTTTGTAGTTATGTTCTTTATAATCTTCAACTGTGATTTCTCTATCAACCATAATTTCTTCGACTTCGGCATAGCAAAATTTTCTGTTTAGACTATATTGAAAAATAAAAGCTTTTGCTTTTTCTAATGAGTCCCATACTGTAGTATTTCCATCTACTTCGTCATATTCATGACCATATTTGAAAAAATATCGAGTTACTTCATAGAATTTATTAGATTTAAATTTTTTAGTTAACATATTTATTTTTCCTTTCTTTTTTCTAGCGTGTACCACGCACCCAACAATATTATTTACTTTTTAGGGGAAAGTAATTTTTGCCATTAGATTTTTTATTGTTGGGTCAGTGCTACACGCTAGAATTTAACAAATTTAAATTGTTGTAATGGCTAAAAAAATAGAGATTTTATAGAATATCCACTATCTTTTTCAATCTTTTTCATAATAGGAATTCTAGGACAACTTTTACCTTGTTCCCAATTACACCAAGTTTGTTGGGTAACATTATATTTTTTAGCCATTTCTTTTTGAGTACGTTTTCCTCTATATTTAATTAGATATTTTCTCATTATTTCACTCCTTCCAACAATTTTCTTTTGTTATTATGTGTTTATTATAAAACAAATTAAATTTGTTGTCAATCGTTTTTAACAATTTATTTTTGTATATTTAAAAATACAAATAAAAATTGTATAATTTATAACAAGGAGGAATTGTATGTCTATAGGAAAAAAAATAAAACAATTACGAGAACAAAGAAAATTATCTCAAAAAGAATTAGCTGACAGCTTAGGTGTAACACAACAAGCTATTGATGCTTGGGAACGTTCTATAACAAATCCACGAAAAAAGAGTATTGATAAACTATCTTCATTTTTCAATGTTAGTGGAGGATTTTTCTTTGAAAATGATATGCAAAATAAAATTCCTTCCCCTGAAACAATTACTAATAAAGAAAAAAATAAACCAAAAGATTTAATTAAATTGTTAGAAAAAGAAGAATATACTCTAAATGGTGTATTAGTAACACCAGAAGATAAGGAAAAACTAAAACGTATAATCGAAGCTGCCTTTTGGGACGCAAAAGAAAAAAATAAACGTAAGAAGTGATTTTTATGTTAAATCTAAAATTGCGTGCCAAAAATCTAGTAAAAAAATATGGCACATCAGACCCATACTATATTGCTAGAGAGCTAAAATTTGAAATAGTATTTTGTGATATGCCATATAAAATAAATGGAATGTGGCGACGCATTTTAAGACGCAAATATATTTTTATTGATGAAAACTTAAACGAATGGCAGAAAAAAGCTGTTTTATGTCATGAGCTAGGACATTTTTTATGCCATAAAGGTTACTCCAGTTATAATATTGCTGGTAGAACATTTTTCCAAAACACACGTAAAGAAAACGAAGCTAATGCATTTAGTGCCGAATTGATGTCCTATTCTAGTGATATTGATAAACAATACATTATCCACTTTCTAGAGTTAGGACATAAAAAATAATTATTATATATACTCATAGTTATAAACTTTATTTTTATAAATTAACATTGGAGGATTCTTACATATGGAAATCTTTGAATTATTTAAAGACAAAACAAACAAAAATGTAATAAATAGTCAAAAAGATAATATAAATATAGAAAAAGCTAAAGAATTTGATTTAAATATTGAAAAAATACTTGAAAACTGGGAAAATTATCACGCTATACGAGAAATTATAGCTAACGCTTTAGATGAGCAAATACTTACAAAAACAAAAGATATAGAAATAAAACAAACCAGTGATGGTTGGTGGCACATTATAGATTTTGGTCGTGGTTTAAACTATCATCACTTAACACAAAATGAAAATGAAGAAAAATTAAATAATAATAAATTAATAGGTCGTTTTGGAGTAGGTTTAAAAGATGCTTTAGCAACATTATATCGACATAATATTAAAGTAGAAATAAAATCTAAATATGGAATTATTAGACTAAAAACAGCATCAAAAGCTGGTTTTGACGATATAATAACACTACATGCTGAAATAACTCCTCCAAATGATATAAATATGATTGGTACAGATTTTTGTTTATATGGTTGTACCAAAGAAGATATCGAACAAGCAAAATCTCTATTTTTGAAATTTACAAAAAATAACCTATTAGAAACTACAAGATATGGTGAAGTTCTTAGCAATACTGGAGCAAACAGTAATATTTACATAAATGGTGTAAAAGTTGCTGAAGAACCTAATTTTTTATTTTCATATAATATTACAGCATTAAATGCTCAAATAAAAAAATCTCTTAATCGTGAACGAACAAATGTAGGAAGAACAGCCTATACTAGTAGAATAAAAGATATATTAAAAGATTGTCAGTCTAATATTGTTATTGAAAAATTAATAGAAGATTTACAAGAATTTAGTTCTGGAAACAGACATGATGAATTATCTTGGAATGATATAGCTATGTATGCTTCCATGAAAATAAGTGAATTAAATAGTAAAGCAACATTTATTACTGCTAGTGATTTACAAAACACACCATCATTAATAGACAATATGTTAAGAAATGGTCATACACCAATTGTTGTTCCAGATAACTTAATTAGTAAAATCGAAGATTATAATATTGGAGCAACGGAAGGTAAAACATTAATAACTGCTAATCAATACATTATTGAAGAACAAAAGAATTTTATTCCACAGATAATAGATATAAATTCACTCTCTTCAAACGAACGTAATATATACGATAAAACAGAAAAAATTTTAGAATTAATAGGTGGCAGAGCATCTAATATAAAAGCTATACAAATAGTAGATAAAATTTATGAAAATGAATTTTTTGATGAAACGGTAGGTTTATGGATACCTGATGAAGGTCGTATCTTAATCAAGAGAACACAACTCCAATCTTTATATAAATATGCAGGTACTTTGTTACATGAATGTTGTCATGCAATAAGTGGTTTTGGAGATGTATCCAGAGATTTTGAAAGAGAACTTACCACTATTATTGGTGTTTTAGCAAGTAAAGCGTTATAATTTTATAAATTAACATTTACGTTAGGAGGTATTTTCATTATGATTATGCTAAAAAATATTGATACTGGAGTTATAAAAAAAGCTCCTACAGGTTATTCTTGGACTACTTTTTTATTTGGTTTTTTCCCTGCATTATTTAGAGGAGATTTAAAATGGGCTTGTATATTTTTTATAGCTAATTTAGCTATCGGCTCAATAACTTTTGGGATAGGAGCATTTATTTTTAATATTATATTTGCAGGTCTTTATAATAAAATTTATATTAAAGAACTTTTATCTAAAAGATTTACTTATGCAGATGAAACATCTCGTAATTATTTAGTAAAACATAACATTATTTCAAATACTATAGATAACTCAACAAATGTTATTGAAGATAAAACTACTAAATAAAAATTATCAAACAAAGGAGTTATATTATTATGGCTAAAAAAGGTTGCTTAGGTTGTTTAGGCTTTATCATTGCTCTTTTAGTTTTAGGAGGTATTATTGGTGCTATTAGTGGTAGCAACGATAACGATTCATCAACCTCTACCTCCTCAAACAAAACAATAAAAACAGAAGGTCTTACATACCAAAAATTTGTTGATTTACAAATGGGTATTACTGTTGAAGATGTCAATAAAATTATAGGAACTGAAGGCGAATTAGAAAGTTCAAATAAATTTGGCGATATTGAAACAAAATCTTATCGTTGGCATGAAGGTATGGCAAACATGAATTGTATGTTCCAAAATGGGCAAATGGTAAGTAAAGCAATGGCAGATTTCTCTAGTTTAGTAAACATAGATGGAAAAGATATTACATTAGAACAATTTAATAATATACAAATGGGTTCTTCTTATGAAGAAGTATGTAAAGTAGTAGGAAGAGAAGGATTATTATCCTCTCAAGTTAATATTGTTGGACAAGAATCAATTATGTATACTTGGATGAATAAAAATGGTGGCAATTTTAATGTTACATTTAGTAATGGCGTTGTTAGTATGAAATCTCAATTTGGCTTGAAATAAAAATAAAGCACTAGATATAATTCTAGTGCTAATGAAAAATATTTTTTAATAGAAGATTTACCAGAAACAAAAGAACCTACTGATTTAGATGAAAAAATAACTATTTTATCAAATAATAAATAATAATAAAGGCTAATTTAATAGCCTTTATTTATTACTATTTTTGTTCGGAAATATGAACTTAAGGTGTGATAATCTATGAAAAAACGTAAAGATGGACGATATCAATCTTCTGTAACTATAACTGACCCACTAACCAATGAGAAAAAACGTATATATGTATATGGATATACTGAAGCTGAATTAATTAGAGAAAAAGAACGTGTTAAAAGAAATAATAACACTTCTTTTGATAATATAACTTTTAATTTATGGCTTGATGAATGGTTAAAAATAAGAAAAGAAGAAATAGCTCCTAGCACCTATTATAATTATGTATATTTGATAAACAAATATATTTTACCAAATTTAAACAATATTAACCTAAATAAAATAACACCAGCAACTATTAGAAATGTATTACGAAATATAAATGGTTCTAGAACTAAACAATACACATATGTTTTAATAAAAGCTATACTTGGACAAGCTTACAAAGATGATTTAATAAAAAAAAATCCTTGTATTGCAGTAAATCCTCCTAAATATAAAGCTAAAGAAAAACATATTATAAGCGACTACGAATTTAAAAAATTATTACAATATGCAGAACTCCCTATTAGAAATTTATTTATTCTAGCTTATTATACAGGTATACGACGTGGTGAAATTTCTGCTCTAAAATGGAAAAATATAGATTGGGATGCTAATACAATAAAAATAGTAAATGCTATTAAAATAGTTGAAAAAGGAAATTTAATAAGTACACCAAAAACAGAAAATAGCACACGTGAAATATTAGTATCTAAAAATGTAATAAATATTCTAAAACAACAATTATTAATACAAAAAAAGCGTTATCTGAAACATGGTGATAAATTAACGGAAAACGATTTTATATTTACATCATTAAAGGATAAAAATTATAAAAAAATGTTAACGCCAATGACTATAACTTTTATTTTCAATAAAATAAAAACTTTAGCTGAAATAAAATCCAATATAACATTCCATTCATTTAGACATACACATGCAACCTATTTAGTTGAAGCCAATTTACCAATAAAAGCTATTCAAGCTAGACTAGGACATGCTACAGCTAGTTTTACACTAACAACCTATGCACATAATACATTAAAAATGCAAAAAGAGATTGTAGGATTTTTAGATAACAAAGCAAATTCAATGAATAATTGACATCTTGCTGACATCTTGATTAATAATTTTATTTGCTATTATACAAAATTATACCTAGTTATTTTTATAAAAAAAAATAACTAGGTATAATTATTGATGTCAAAAGGCTTTAAAAGCACCTAAATTTACATTGCAAAAGACTAAAAATCAATTTTTAAAAATAATGTGAGGTGGTGAGAAAATGAAATGATATCTTATTATGGCTCTAAAATATCCGATAATTTAACTAAAACTCCAGAAGGTTTTTTAATTTGTCATAATGTACCAATTGCTAGAACTGGACAACAACTATATTTAGGCAGTGAAACTCCTTTTAAAGAATTGCCTAGCAATGATACTGTAAAAATAGTGAGACACCCAGAAGAAGTATTTTCCAAAGCTACCCTTGCTTCTTTTGAAGGAAAACCTGTAACGGATGACCACCCGCTAGAAGATGTTACTCCACAAAATAGTAGAACATACTTAAAAGGTATTTGTAGAGATGTAAGAAGAGGCATTGGTGAATATAATGACTGCATTGTTGCTGATTTAATGATTTATGATCCAATGCTAATTGATGAGATAACATCCAAAGAAAAACGAGAGGTGTCTTGCGGATATGATTGTTTTTGGGAGTTAGGGAATGATAATACTATTATTCAAAAACAAATAAGAGGTAATCATATCGCTATCGTAAAAAATGGTAGGGCTGGGCATAGGGTAGCTGTTAGAGATAGTAAACCAGAAATTAAGAATAAAGTTAATAAGGGAGGCAAAAAAATGAGTTTAAAAGCTATAAAAAATAAAATGTTTGCCATGTTTGCGAGAGATGAAAATTCTACACCAGAAGAAATTGCAGAAGCAAGCAAGCTTTTACATGATGAAAAAACAGAAATGAAGCCAGAAGAAAATGTAAAAGATGAAGGTCCATCTGTTGATGAGCTTATGGCAGAAATAAAATCTTTAAAAGAAACAATGCAGGCTATTATGCAGGCAGAAAAACGTGAACCTGAACATAAAGAAGATGAAATTTCTACTTTAGATGAATTAGAAAATCAACTTATTGGTACAAATGATGAAAGTGTAACAGAGCAGGAAGAAGCAGTTACAGTAGAACCAGAAGAAATTAACGATGAAGAAAGCATGATTAATAAACCTGCATGTGATACTCTTGCAAATTTAAAAGTTTTAAAGCCTATCGTTGCAAGTATTAAAGATAAAGATACTAGAAAAAAAGCTATTGATAGTTTAGCAAATCTTGTTCGTGGAAATGTACAAGATAACCAATATGCTACTGTGCTAAAAGCTAGTAGAAAAGTACAAGATAGCAATACAGTTAAAAATGAAGATTTAGGGAAAATGTGGGCTAAAAAATATAATCCACAATATAAGGGAGGTAAATAATATGGCAGGTTATGCAATTGGAAAATCCATGAATTTAGGTTTCCCAGGAACTTATGCACGCACACCAGATGATGTAATTATGTCTAGAGCAGTGAAGGAAGATAGCAAGGCTATTCCTTTTGGGGCTCCTGTTATTTTAAATAGTGATAATACTTATTCTGTGGGTGATGCTACGCTTACAGCAGATAATTTTGCTGGTGTAGCAGTTAGAATTGTACAGCAAGCTGTGCAGTATTTAGCACAAAATAGTGGAGTATATCAACCAAATCAACCATGTTCTGTTATTCAGCGCGGGAATGTAATGGTTACTTGTAATGTTGGTACACCTACAGCAGGCGGAAAGGTTTATGTTAGAACAGCAGGAGAAGATAGCGGAAGTGGAAAAATAATCGGTGGATTTGAGGCTACAGATGATAGTGGTAATGTAGTGGAATTACCTAATGTTTGTTGGGCAACTGGAAAAATTGATGCTAATAAGGTCGCTGAAATTTGTATTAAAACTAGAAATAATCCATAAGGGAGGAATAATTTAATGTCTACACCAATTATTATTAATCCAGCAAATACCATGAAAAATGCTGGTAATTTAGCTAATTTTGCAATGAAACAAGGTGGCGGACTTTATGGCGGAGCATATGATGCTGCAACTGCTTCAGGTATGGCTTATCTTGTGGGTGAACTTGAGAAAGTAGACCCTAAAATTCGTGAACCATTAACAGCTGTTACATGGCAACGTGATATAGTTGCCGAGACAGGCGGTGGCTGGGTAGAATACACTAGCACTTTTGATGTAAATTATGGTATTTCTGCTCCTAATGGTGGTGGTATTCAAGGTGGTAGTTCCACAGCTATTCCTGCTGTACAGGTAGATATTGGCAAAAATCAATATCCTGTACACACATGGATGAATGTATTAAAAGTGCCACTTGTAGACCAAAATAAACTCCAACAAATTGGAAGAAATTTAGAAGATTTATTAGATAGAGGTTTGCGATTAAACTATCAAAAAGCTGTAGACCAGAATGTCTATGTAGGTTATGACGAATATAAAACAACTGGTATTATCAATAATCCTAATGTTGTAACTGCATTGGTTGCAGAAGGTGCACAATCAGATACAACATGGAAAAAGAAAACACCAGATGAAATTTTAAATGATATTAATACAGCTTTAACTGAAGCTTGGACTGCTGCTGAATATGATATGCGAGGAATGCCTAATCAAATTTTAATACCTCCACAACAATACGCGTATTTAGTAAGTCAGAAAGTTAGTGAAGCAGGTAATGTTTCTATTTTACAGTTTTTATTAGAGAATAATATTGGTATAAATCAAGGTATTGATGTTCAGATTTATCCTTGTCGTTGGTGTATTGGTTCAGGTCAATCTAAAAAAGACCGTATGATGGTTTATGTAAATGATAAAGATGCGTTGTATTTTGATATGACAGTACCACTAACTCGAGCATTAACACAACCAAGTGTAACAGATGCAGCTTATTTAACATTATATGCTTCTCAATTTGGTGTTCCTAAATTCTTATTTTATCAACCAGTTCGTTATTATGATGGTATTTAATAGGAGGATATTATGCGTATTTTAACTAAAAAAAGATATCAATTTGGTCATGGTGATACTAAGGTAATAACTACAGGTAACTATGCAATTGAGGATGTTCCTGATTGGGTGGAAAAGGATCCATTATTTAAATTAGCAAAGGAAGATGGAGATATTGAGGTATTAGAAGCAAAAATTCAATCTTCATCTGTGAAAGTAGAAGCTGAAGCTGAAGATAAATATAAAGAAGTAAAAACTGATGTAAAAGCAAAAAAATCTAAAGAGGAGTGATGACCTATGGTTATCACTTCTGCTTCTAATATAAAATGTGGAGATAATCCTGCATATACATTGGACAATTTTTTTAAATTTTATCCGCAATTTAAGGATATAGTACCAGATGTAGTAGCAAATTCTTTTTTAGAGTTAGCCAATAATAATTTGCAGTATAGAAGATATCATGGGCAATGGGAGTTTTGTATGAGTTTATTTATAGCTCATTTTTTAACTTTATATCTTGAGTCTATGAGCGATAGTGATACGCCTTCTGCTGATGAAGTTATATCTTCTGCGACAGTTCGTGGAATAGTTACAAGTGAATCTGTTAGCGGTGTATCTTACTCGCAAGATGTATCTACAATAACTAATGATTTAGATGGTTGGGCGCAGTGGAAGCTTACTAAATATGGTGTACAATTTGCGTCTATTGCTAAACTCATGGGTAAAGGTGGTATGTTGGTATGGTAAACATGATAAGAGTAAAACATAAAAGTAATTTAAATGCTTTAAAGAAAAGTATAGAATTACTTGAAAAAAGCCGTGTTTATGTAGGGATACCAGCAGAAACTGCAAGCCGAGATGATGGAAACGATATAAATAATGCTGAACTATTGTATATTCAAACACATGGAGTAAGAAAAAAATCCATGCGTGAGGAAATGCAACCAGCATTAAACGAAGGTAAACCATATTCTAAAGCGTATGAAATGTATATTAAATCGCATGGTTCGCCATTGTGGCATATACCGCCAAGACCTGTGATTGAACCGGCAATAAATAATAATAAAAAAGAAATAGCTGAACGACTTATAACAGCTTATGGAAAAGCTATGGAAAATATTTATGCTGGTAATAGTATGCAGACAGCTATGCAACATTTAGAAGCAGTAGGTATGTATGCACAAAATATTGTCAGAGCTTGGTTTACTAATCCTAATAATGGCTGGGCTTCTAATTCACCATTAACCATTGCAAAAAAAGGAAGTTCTAACCCTCTTATTGATACAGGAGAAATGCGAAAATCTATAACGTATGTGGTGAAATCTGATGAGTAGAGTAAATGTAAAACAAGTTATATTATCACCTAGATTTAAGCAAATATATACTGTAACTAGAACAGAAGGGCATTTTGAAAAAGGTAAGTTTGTATTAGATGCTCCTAGTAAATTTAATATATCTGGTGTTATAACAGTAGCTAGTGCTAAAGAAGTAAATATGATACCGGAAGGTGATAGAATAAATGGAGCTATGGTATTTTATAGTTTAGTACCTTTACACACTACTACAAATAATCCAAATGCTATATCTGATATTATTGAATGGCGAAATAATAAATATAAAATAATGCAGGTTAACCCATGGGTTGATTATGGATATTATCAAGCGATAGCTGTTCGCATGGAGGGCTATTGATATGATTACAACCTTAGATGAACTAGAAGATATATTATGGGAAGAGTTAATGTCTATTTTAGGATATGAAATAGATAATCCTGCATGGTCTATTAATCCGCCGGTTAGAAGAAGTTGGCAACAACAAGGACAACCAGGTTGGAGCATTAATGATGATATTTTATTTTTTAAAATATTTGATGAATCAGGTCAAGATATAACTATTCCTGTAGATACTATTATTAATAATGATTTAGCGGAAGATATCCAAATTAGTAAAGGACAAACGAGAGTTTTAAGAGTAAATCTTATAGCTTATGGTCCTAATTCATATGATAATCTCATTAATATAAGAAATTACTTTCATGCTAATAGAAGTGAAATTTTAAAAGAAAATAAAATCTATCTAATACCAAGCTCTGATGTTCCCTTAAGAATGCCAGAGCTTTTTTTACAACAGTGGTGGGAAAGAGCAGATTTAAATTTAAGATTTAACTGTCTTATGACATACACTACACAAATTAATGAAATTAAGACTGTTCCACTTAATGTATATGGTAATGCTAGTGGAGAAACAGTGATTGAAAATCATAAAGAAATAACGAAAGGGGATTAATCTATGGCAACAACAAAATCTTTAAGTCTTACCCCTATTGTAGATGTGCAGATAACATTAGGTGCTGTTTCTGCTCCTAGGAATAGCTTTAATTTAGGTCTTATTATTGGTGGTTCTACAAAAACTGAACCTTTAAATGAGACAGTAATTCCGACAGCAGAACGTATTCGTATTTATACAGATTTAGATGATATGTTATCTGATGGATATACAACAGATAGCCCAGAATATAAAGCGGCTTTATTAATGAAATCTGCAACTCCATTGGCACCTAATCGTATTGCTATTGGGTGTTGGGATAAAGCAAATGATGAGGAAGCAGTTGATGCTGTTCGTGCTTGTCGTATTGCTAATGCAGAATGGTATGCTTTTACAGTTTGTGGTGCTACTAATGATGATATAAAAGCGATAGCTCAATATACAGAAACAGCAGAACCAAGTAGTACTTACTTTTATACAGTAGCTACAGAAGATGTATTATCTAGTTCTGGTAATAGCACTGACATATTTATTTTCTTAAAAGATAAAAATTATCGTCGTTCGTTCGGTCAATATTGTGGACAAGAAGATACACCAGATGCCGTAGCAGCAACTATGGGCTATGCTATGGGTAATAATACTAGTCTTGCTAATAGTGCCTATACTTTAGCTTATAAATCACTACCAGGAGTAACTACTGACGATTTAACTAATACACAAGTTGAATATATAAAAGGTAATTATGGCAATGTTTATATAAATCGTGGCTATTATTATGATGTATTAGAGCAAGGAACTATGGCAGATGCAACAAAATTTGATGAAATTTTAAATCTTGATATGTTAAGTAATAATATTCAACTGAATATTATGGATTTACTGTATCAATCTACTAAAGTTCCACAAACAGATGCTGGTGTGACTAGCATAATGAATGCTATTGCGGTTGCTTGTGATCAAGCTGTTAAGATTGGTTTTATCGCTCCTGGTAAATGGAATGGTTCAGCAATTTTAAATTTAAAAACTGGAGATACTTTACCAGATGGATATCTTATTCAAGCAGAGTCAGTTGATGACCAATCACAAGCAGATAGAGATGCACGTAAATCACCACCAATTTATGTATCTGCAAAACTTGCAGGGGCTATTGAACATGTAACTATTGGTGTTACTGTTAATAGATAGGAGGTTATTTAATGGCTTTATCAACATATTCTTTTTTAGATTTATCAGGTTCTATCTCTCATCCTACAATTGGTTCATATTTATTTACTGGTGAAGGTGTTGGAGATATAAATATATCCATGAGTACAGACCGTTCAGCTCATGATGTTGCATCTGATGGTTCTGTAATGGTAAGTAAAATAGCTGGCAATAATGGTACCATAACTATTACAGCACAACAAACTAGCCCTTTACATTTTTGGCTTCTTGATTGGTATAATACCCTTTGGAATTTGCCAACTAGTGAATGGGCTACAACATCAATGTTATTAAGAAATACATCTACTGGTGGAAGTCATACAATAAAAGGGATATCACCACAAAAGGTGGGAGATACACCATATCAACAACAAGGTCAAAGGATTACATGGACCTTAATGGCGGCAGATATTCAACATAATTCTAAATAAGCTACATCAAAATAGATGTAGCTTTTTATTTTAAGGAGTAAATTATGATTAATAAAACAAAAATAATTGAATTAAATGGATATAAATTTAAAATTAAAAAATTAAACGCTTTTACAGCATCTTATATAGCCGTGCAGATAGGTTTTTCTTTAGCAGGTGGTTTAATTAATGCGGGTAATACAAATAAAGTAGATATGTTACAAAAAGCAATAAGTGGCATTGATAAAGATAAATTTATTGAAATACAGAAAGATTGTTTATCTGCTGTAGAAATCCTGAATAATATAAATGGTTCAGAAATGCCTGAAGCTTTAATATTAAATAATGGTAGTTTAAGCCATAAAGAATTAGAAAATGATTTTATGACAATTATATTATTAACGATTGAAGTGGTAATGTTTAATGTTGAGGGTTTTTTCGGAGAAAAAGGCTTGCAGAGCTTGACGAACTCCCTGCAAACCAATTCCAAACAGTAAAAGCAGATACATTAAATGAATTCCTTTATAGACCTGTTCTTGCAGGTTTATGGAAACAGCATGAGCTTTGGGACGGTACTTATGATTTAGATGATTTGATTGCTATACATGAAATGCTAGATATAAAAGCAGTTAATGATTATAGAGCCAGTATCGTAAATAATAATAGTCAGTGAGGTGAAACCATGGCAAATACTAATGTAATTGAAGAATATTTGGTATCTCTAGGTGCAATAGTTAATAATGCACAGTTTAGCGAATTTAACAATACACTTAATAAAGCTAAATCTGCTGTAACTAAATTAAGTGATAGTGCTATGGATACCACCACATCACTTGGCAAAATGGTAACAGGTTTGAGTGCTGTTGCTTCTGCTATAACTGCTGTCGGTTTTGCCACAGCTAAAACTATAAAATCTGTAGCGGATGCAGACATGAAATATCAAGTACTAGCTAAAGATATATGGACCACGAAGGAAAATGCTAAAAGTCTACAATTAGCATTGGATACAATGGGGGCAAAACTTGAAGATGTTGCATGGATTCCAGAATTAAGAGAACAATTCTTGCGCCTTAGATCAGAAATGCAAGAACTTCAAACTCCAGCAGATGCAAATAATCAACTAAAGTATATTCGTTCAATTGGTTATGAATGGCAATCTTTTATGCTTAAGATAAAGATGTTAAAAGAATGGGTAGCTTATTATTTAATAAAGTATTTAGCAGGGCCTATTGAAAGAGTTCGTCAGGGATTAAAAGATATAAATGAAAATTTAAAAATGAATATGCCGAGCTGGGGTAACAAAATAGCTAAAGCATTAACAATAGTAGTCAATTTAGGTATGAACCTTGCACGTTTTGGTAAAACTGCTATAGATACCATTTCTAGATTTTTTAATATGCTACCAGAGGGAGCACAAAAGATTATTAAGTTTATATCTATAATCGGTATGGCTATAAAGTTAAATCCTTTTTTTGCTGCAATGAGTATAATGATACTTCTTATAGATGATTTTTATGCTTATATTGATGGTAGAAAATCAGCAAAAACTTTAGCTCCAGTATGGAAAAAACTTCTTGAAGTTTGGGATGATTTACAAGTTTATTTTGAAAAAGGAGAGTATTATTTACAACTCATTATCTCATTGATAAATACTGAAGCACTACCAAAGCTAAAAAATTGGTGGTCAACCTTTAAACAGATTATGGATAACTTGGTTGAAATATTTTTCCGTATATTGGAGATATTAAAATATATGTTCCAAGATTTTGATGTAATCGGATTATTTATGCTTATGGGAGATAGTGTATCTAGTTTAGTTGATGGTGTCCTTGATTTAGTAGAAGCCATATTGGAACTTATCGCTAAATTATTTGGTTTAAGTGTAAAAGGTAAGGAAGTTTGGAGGGCTTTTGGTAAAGGTATAGAAAACACTTTAAGACTAATGACAAGACTTGTAAGATTAACGGGTGATTTATTTAGTGCATTAGCTAAAGCTGCAAGAGGTGATTTTAAAGGTGCTTTCAAACAAGTAATTCGTGCTTTTGGTAATTTTGGCGAAGGTGTTCTTGATGATGTAACAGGTGGAAGAAGTGGTAAAGGTTTAGCTAGTGAAGGTGTTGAAGATATGACTAAATACCTTATTGATAATGGTGTATCTACTGTTGCAGCTTTAGGAATAATGGGTAATTTAGGTGGTGAGTCTGCTTATGATCCTACAGCTTATAATCCAAATGATAATGGAGGCCCTTCTGGTGGTCTTGCACAATGGCACGATACTGATTTTAACGGCAATGGTAGATTTAGTGCTTTAAAAAGATTTGCTGAAGCTAGAGGTACGGACTGGACGGATAGAAAAACACAATTAGATTTTTTACTATACGAATTAAAAACTGGATATAAAGATGTATTAGACGCAATGAACAATGCAAGTAGTGTAGAAGAAGCAGTTGAAATATTTTTAAGAGGATTTGAAAAACCAGAAAATCCAGAAGGAGTATTACAAGAAAGGATAAACAATGCATATGCTGTAAAAGATAGATATCTAGGTTCAGCACACAACTACACAGATACTAATAAATCTAGTGGACCAGTACATCTAAATAATAATAAATTAGAAGTAGATGATTTTTACACACCACCAAAAGAAGATTATAGTCAATACTTTGAAAAGACTGGATTTAGTGGTTTTTTAGGTCAAGGAACTTATGCACATAGTTTAATAGGTGGTAGCGGTATGCCGATAATGACAACAGCTAATAATTATAATGGTTCAAGTGTCAATATAGGTCAGATAAATATTACAGCACCAAATGGAACAGAGCCAATGACAGCAAAAGATGTAGCAGGAGCTGTTAAAAAGGTAATACCAGATGTAAATATTGGTGGTATTGGCAATAATGCACGAGATATTAGAAATATTAGTGGGGTGATAGTATGAGTTTATTTTCTACAGGCTCTATTAATACTTTATCCGCATTATGGCAATTAGGAAAAATAACTGTAGATAGAGCAAATGGTGGTACAGGTTTTTTCTCAAAAGGATATCGACCTAAAGAATGGAATGTCGCTGGCGGTGTAAGTGATGTAATAACCAATGGTAATATTGGGGATGTAACAAATTTATTAGGAACAGATTTTTCTTTAGGTAGTTTAATAGGTTCATATATATCAGGAGATTTTAATTTTGATGTAACAAAAATAGGAGGCTCAAACAGCGAATTAGTATTAGTTAAAACTAATATTGGAGGCTTCTTTTTTGATGCCGTACTAAATGAACAACATGATAGTGAGCTTACTATAACACAACACCCAGTACAAACCGGAGCTAACATAGCTGACCATAGCTTTTTAAATCCTTCTACGTTGACTATGGAAATAGGAATGAGTGACGCTATGGCAACAATGCTAGAAGGTCAGTTTACGGAGTATTATACAAAATCGGTATCTGCTTATGAAAAGTTAAGAGAATTGCAAGCTTTAAGATTACCGCTAGCAGTTCACACTAGATTGCATCATTATGATAATATGCTGATACAAAATATTACAGCACCAGATAATTATAGGACACAATATGGTTTACGGTGTACAGTAACGCTACAAGAAATATTTGTAGTAGATGTAGCTACAGGAACAGTATCAACTCGAAACTGGGCATCTAGTGGTACTACAAACAGAGGAGAAGTTCAACCTCAAGAAACGGAACAACCGGGAAGCGGTTTGTATGAAGCGGGGTTTTAATTATGCTATATACGATACCATTAACAAATACAGCTAACCAAATGCTTAGTTTTAAAATAAATATAAACAAAACTAATATACACATAAAACTTTTTTTGCGTTATTTAGAGGAATACAAGCACTGGACAGTTGATATAAGTAATGCAGAAACTGGTGAAATGTTAATAGCAAATTTACCTCTTGTTCCAGGAAGTGGATTAGCAAGTAATATATTAGCTCAATACGAATATTTGAATATTGGAGAAGCTTATATTGTAAAATCTGGTGAAACTCAACTTGAATATCCAGATAATGAAACGTTAGGTTCAACTTTTTTATTGCTGTGGGGTGTATTAGATGAGTAATTTTTTATATCTTAGAAAATATCGTATAGTTGTTGCTTCTTCAACTGCGGAAATTGACAATACACAACCAACAAAAGGAAATGAGAAAAGCGATACGTCTAATGAAAATAAAGAATATGCATTAGATGTATCGCTTTTGCATTGTGTTTTCAGAGTTCGCAGAGGTATGGATTTTAATAATCATGCTGAAGTTAAAATTTATAATTTGAACAAAGATACCGAAGAAAAAATAATAAAAGAAGGAGACAGGCTTATTATTTCTGCTGGATATGAAGGTTATTTGAATACAATAAATTTAAATCCAGAAGATACTAAAAAGGCTGTAGGTTCTAATTTTGTAAGTAAAAAAGATAGTAAAAATAAAACGAAAGAGGATAATAATCCTCAGCAAATACAAGAAAGTCAGCCAAAACAATATGGAAAAATATTTGATGGTCAGATTGTACAAGCTGTTAGAAGTAAAGAAAATAATACAGATTATGTGCTTACTTTAGTATGTATAGATGGGGATACTTTTTTAAATATGAACTTTATATCACTTAGTTGTGTTCGCGGTCAAAATCCTCGAAATGTAATAGATACTGTAGTATCTAAGGCAGAGAAGCCAACACAAGTAAATAGAGTATCACCAACAATAAGTGGGCAAACATTACCAAGAGGAAAAATTTATTTTGGTAGACCAAAAGATATTCTTACAGACGTGGCACGGGGTAATAATGCTAATGTTTGGATAAATGATGGTCAGGTAAATATTACAAAAATTACAGATACTTACACAGATGAAGCTTTAATATTAACTCCTAAGAATGGATTAATTGGATATCCACAACAAATACAATATGGCGTTTCATTTAGGTGCTTATTAAACCCTAAAATAAATGTATTATCCATGATTCAATTAAAAAATACAGAAATAAACGGAATGCAATTGCAGATGAATATGCCCGGTAAGAGCCAACCGCAAACACTGCAATTAGATGAAGAAAATATGTATCAAGCTTATGAAGTTGAATATACTGGAGATACTAGGGGCAATGATTGGTATACAACAGTTAATGCTTATAGTAGATATGGAAAAGATGTAGTTCCCGCAATGATGAAAGGAATTGACTATAATCCAAACAGTGTATAAGAGGTGAAACAATGATTACATTACAAGAAATGATGAATGGTACACCTGCAAAAGATGAATTACTGCAACGTAATACATCTACAAAAATAAGAGTTGCTATTCCCGGAATAATAAAAGAATTTAATTCATCGGAGCAAACTGTTACAGTTCAGCCAACAATAAGAGAGTTAGTGAATATTAATGGTCAACAGCAATGGCTTGAATTACCATTACTTTTAGATGTTCCTATTGTATTACCTCGTGCTGGTGGATTTGTTATTACAATGCCAATAAAAAGTGGCGATGAATGTCTTGTTGTTTTTGCAGATAATTGCATAGACGCATGGTGGCAATCTGGAGGGACACAAAATCAAATAGAAATCAGGCGACATGATTTATCCGACGCATTCGCTATTTTAGGTTGTTGGAGTCAACCTAATGTTATAAGCGAATACGATACCAATGCTATGCAGTTAAGAAATGTAAGTGGAAGTAGTGCAATAACTATTTCAAATACTGGAATAGATATATCTGCCTCTAGTATAACTCTTAACGGGACAACTACGATTGAAGGTATTGGATTTATGGGGCATAAACATAGTGGAGTACAATCTGGTGGAAGTACAACAGGAGGTGTAAGTGGGTGAAATATAGACGACTTGATATAAATGGAGATTATACACTTGGTAGAAATCGTCAAAACTTTTTAATGGATATAGACGCTGTAGCACAAGCAATAAAAACACGACTTCTTTTATTGTATGGCGAATGGTGGGAAGATTTAACAGACGGATTACCATTGTGGCAAAGAATGATAGGTAGTGTAGGCAGTGATGAAAATAAACAGGTGTTAGATTTAATTGTTAAGGAAAGAATAAATGGAACAACTAATGTAAATAGTGTAGTGAATTTTATATCTGAGATAAAAGACAGAAAATATACTTTTACTTGCTTAGTTGTTACTGATTACGGAAATCTTACAGTAAGTATTTAAGGAGGGATAAAATGGCATATTTTGCACCGTACATTGATGAGGCTGGTTTACATATCCCTACTTATCAAGATATTAAAGACGATTTAGTAGCTGAAGCAAAAAATATTTTTGGTGATGATATATATCTTGAAAATGATAGTATGGATTATGAATATATATCTGCTGTAGCTTTAAAAATGTATGATACTTTAAATAGCATTGTATATGCGTATAATAGCCGTTCTCCAGTTACTGCTATAGGTTCTGGACTAGATACAGTTGTTAAAATAAATGGTTTAAAGCGAAAATCTGCTAGTTATTCTACTTGTGTAGTTACTTTAACAGGAACACCGCAAACAGTTATTAAAAGTGGTATAGTGCAAGATATTTCTGGCAATAATTGGAATTTGCCTAGCAATATAACTATCCCAGAAAAAGGAGAAATTGAAGTATCTGCTATTTGTACAGTATTAGGTTCAGTATCTGCTTTAGTTGGAGATATAAATAAAATAGCTACTCCACAATTAGGTTGGACAAGTGTTACCAATAAGGTAAAAGCAGTTGAAGGTCAACCCATAGAGACGGACGCTGAACTTAAAGAACGACAAGCAGTAAGCGTAGCTATTCCATCACAGACATTATTAGAAGGAACTGTTGCTGGTATTTTATCTGTTGAAGGAGTAACAAGATTGCGTGTATATGAAAATGATACGAATTTATCTACAGCTTCTGGCGGTGAAAATCCATATTCTTTGCCACCACACAGTATAACGGCTGTTGTAGAAGGTGGAAGCGATGAAGATATTGCAGAACAAATATACTTACGTAAGGGTATTGGTGGATATACTAATGGGACTACAGAAGTGGCTATTTTAAATAGATATGATATAAACTCATTCATAAAATTCTATAGACCAACCTATATTGATATAGATGTTACTGTAAATATAAAAAAATATGTAGGATATAGCAATTCAATAACAGATAAAATACGAAATAATATATATGAATATTTAAATAACTTACGTATAGGAGATAATTTGTCTGTTTCCCTATTATGGAATGCTGCTTTAGTTGCGAATACAGATTTAACATCTCCTATTTTTAGTGTAGTAAGTCTTACTGCTGGCAGGCACGGACAACAACAAAATACGATTGATATAGAAATGAATTTTAATGAAGTTGTACAAGGAAATATGGATAATATAAAAATTGTTGCAAATTAGGAGACGGGAAATGGATACTTTATATTATTTGAATTTAATACCTTCGGAATACCGTTTAAAACCTAACTTTATACAATGGCTTAATAAAGCAATAACTTTATATCAAGATAATAATGCATGTGCTATAGATATTATAAAAGCATTTGATTTGGACACTGCTACAGGTAATCAACTAGATATAATAGGTATAATATTGGGTAGAAGTAGGCAACTATATTTTCAACCACCGGATAATTTTTCAGCCATACTTGATGATAATGCTTACAGAACATTGTTAAGAGCAAAAATAGTGTGGAACCAATGGAAAGGGTCCATACCTGAATTATATACTTTATGGGATATAGTTTTACCTGAAAATGAGTTAATTGTTTTAGATAATCAGGATATGACAATGGACGTATTTATATCTGGCAAATTAACAGACATAGAAAAACAATTAATAAGACATAATTTAATAATTCCTAAACCTCAAAGTGTACGAATAAATTATGTAATAGTAGAAGATGAAGGCGGTTTGCCTATATTTGCATACAGATATAATACTACAAGGTTAGCTGGTTATACTGCACATTGGGTTTTTGATAGCTACAAATTTACAAATAAAAAAATTTTTGGATATGGCGAAGAAACCAATGACATAGCAGGATATTCCAATGGACAATGGATGTATAACATGTAAAAAGGAGTGTTAATGATGGCAAGAACTAATATACAGGTATTTAATGCAGGATATCAAAACATAATGGATGATGACAATTATAATGTGAATGTGCAACGAACAAGAGGTGTAACTGCGGGCATTGCAGACCCGTTATTACACAATAAATTATATAGACAGACTTCAATAATGGCTAAAGCATTGGCAGATTATATAGTAAGTCAAGGTCAAGATTGTCTGGATACAGATTTAACGAATATAACCAACGCTCTTACTACCGCGCTAGAAACACATACAAAGAAAAACAAGAATATTTTAGTAACTGAAACGAATGTCGCTGCGAACACTGTCGACTGGAATACATTGACTGAAAGCCGTACCTACAAGATAACTGGAGCGACATTTGCCGCAGACAAGCACCAGCCGGTGGGGGCAATCGGTACAGGTGAGTTGGTAGTGCTGAAAAACGGAGATGACACCATTGCACAGGTATATTATGCTAATTCCGTCGCCTACGATAAAGCAGGTGCATACCATCGTATTAATATAGGTGGAACGTGGACAGATTGGGTATATAACATAACAAACAAAGGCGGTAGTGTAACTGGCAATTTTGATATAAATGGGAAGCTGACCGTTGATAGTCTGGATATTAAAAACAATTTTACCGTTGCAGGTGGTACTCCTGTTACAGGAGATGATTTACAGAAAGTGCAGGACCAGATTATCGCACCTAACCAACTTATTTATATTAGCCCAAATGGTTCAGATGAAACAGGAGACGGAAGTAGTGGAAAACCTTATAAAACAGCAGATTACGCTATAACTAAAATTAATAAGCAAATACCTACAATAGATATATATTTAGATTGTAGGGGTAAAAAAAGTAATGGATTTAATATGAAAGTAATAGATTTGTTTAGACAAACACAAATAAAACAATTAAACATACGAGCGTGGGTAGATAACCAAGATAATAATACTTTTGCTAATTTGATAGTAGATTATGGCAAGGCACAATGTACAGATGATTGGAGTTCTACTGGAGACCCTGTAAGATATTTTTGGGGAAACTTGCTTGTAAATACTACCACGTTTGGACAAAATAATAATGTAACCGTATATTTGAATAGAATAAATATAACTCTAGGTGCAAGAAAAAAATCAGATAACGAAGCAAAATTTTTATTTGTATGTGACGAACTTATTATGGAAGGATGTTCCGTAAACATTGATGATTATTCACTTTGGAAGCCCACAGAAGGAAACGGTAAAGAAGCAAATATTAATTTTCAAAAAGATACAACTAATGTTTTTAAGTATATGGCAATAAAAGATACCAAAAGTGCCTCAAGTGACCCTAACATAGGAGGAGATATTACAAACCTACGCTCCGATAGTAGGAATTTTACTATCTCTTTTTTAACAGGTTCACGAATACCAGAAACAGTAATAAATAATAATGGTGGAGTTTCACCAGAAATACCTACTAATTCTATTTTGTATAAATATTTAACAAAACCATAAACAATTAACCAGCAAAGCAATCGTGAGCGATAACTTAGTCAAAGCCTTGTGTGTAAATTGCTTTTGTTTTAGAAGGTAATCCTTTTGTACTACCCAGTGTATTACCAGTAAAATTAACACTATTATTAATATATTTTGTTATTAATCCTCCAACAGTACCACCAGAAACATATTCAGCGTCAGGATTTGTTTTAGGGTCTGTTTTATATCTTTTAGAATTACTATCATCTATTATCAAAGATGTTCCAGTGACTGTAGCATTGTCTGCATCAAAATTAATAATATCAATATTGGTTTGACCGTAAACATTAATAATAGAGCAATTATTTTTTAATGTCATTGTGTTTCCATACAAGTCTCTTATTTGAAAAGATTTTTTTAACCCATAAACAATGCTATTTCTATATTTTTCACTATCTATAGTGTCGTCGCTAAATTCAAATAATACACTTTGTAGATAAATAGTATTAGCTTTTTCTATAAAAAAACGTCCCCATTGATAATATTGTTCCGCTGGTTCTACACTATAATCATAAATACCTGTTTCTATTTTACCATAAGGAACAATTATTTTAGCTACGATATGTTCTGTTCTATAAGTTTCCCATGTTCCCATTAATTTAAAAGTATCAACTTTTAGATTATTATTGTCTATAGGTTTACTTATATTAAACGTATTATAAATTTGGTTTTCAGGTTCGGTATATGTTGTTAGATTTATAGTGAGCGTAGGTATATTTTTTGTTATTAAACTTACAGCTTTATCTAATGTCCTTACTGCTGTTGCTTGTGTTGTACCATCATTGTTATCATTACCATTTTTCTGGTCAACGTATAACACTTGGCTAGGCGCGATAATTTGTGCCTGTATTTTATCTATAGCGTCCTGCCCCAAAGGAGGCGCACCGCCTATAGTTAAGCTGTCAGACACTTCAATAGTGTCAACAGTTAACTTCCCATTTATATCATTTTAGGAAGTAACCACCTTGAAAGGAGGTGATAAAATGGGAAAGATATTAATAATATTAACCATATGTATAGCATGTATGGGGTCTATATGTTCGGCTAATCCTATTCATGACTTACAAGATGAAATACCGACAGACAAAGCCCTTCATTTTGCAGCAGGATATATTATTTCGGACCAGCTTCAGCGTAATGTAGGTTGCAGTACGTTTGAAGCTTTTTTAATTACAAGCGGTATTGCATGGGCAAAAGAGAAATATATTGATGATAATGTAGATAATAATGACGCTTATGCTACTATGACAGGAAGTCTATTTTATCAAATAAAATTTTAAATTAATGAGGTGGTGATATGTATGAGCAAATTATAAATTTTATTAGTTCGTTAATTCCTACTAAATTAGAAACGTATGTTGGAGGAGGTGTTGCCTTTGTGGGAGTTTTGTTGCAGCACTTTATAGGGCAATGGAATAATCAATTAGAAATATTGTTAATTTTTATGATTATTGATTATATTACTGGTTTAAGTGCTGCATATATAATGTCTAATGTTTACTTAGATAGTAGGAAAGGCTTCAAAGGTATTATCAAGAAAATAGTTATTCTTTGTTTAGTAATATTAGCACATCAGATGGATGTGTTAATTGGGCAGGACGCATTGATAAAAAATGTTGTCTTGCTCTTTTTTATTGGAAATGAAGGCTTAAGTATTTTAGAAAATGCTAGTAATTGTGGTTTGCCAGTTCCAAAAAAACTAAAAGATACTTTGGCTCAATTCACAGAAATAAAAGCAAAAAAATAACGTATTCAAATTAAAAGGAGTATATTTTAATGGAGAGAGTTTACTTAAAAGATTTAGGGCTACAATATAATTATTCAGAATTAGAAAATAGAAATAAAACGGATATGATTGTTATTCATCATACAGGAAATCAAACAGATGATGATTTATCTGCTAAAGAAATTAATGCTAGTCATCAAGCTCAAGGTTGGACCTGTATAGGTTATCATTATGTAATTCGTAAAGATGGAACAATAGAAATTGGTCGACCACATTGGACAATAGGAGCACATGCTTATGGTGAAAATTCTCATACAATTGGTATTCATGTATGTGGAAATCTTGAAATTGGAGAGCCAACATCAAAACAAATTGAAAGTTTAGCTATGCTTCTTGCTAATATTTGTACAGATTATGGATTACCAATTGATACTGCACATGTAGTAGGACATAGAGATTTAATGGCAACTGCTTGTCCTGGGTATAATCTTTATAAAATTTTGCAAACAATTAGAGGTAAAGCAGTATTTTATCAACATCAATAGCATATATAATAGGAAGGAATTTGCACAAAATGAAAAATTTAATAAAAATAGTATTAGGTATTTTTATTAAATCAAAGATTGAACAACGTAAACAAGAAATAAAAGCTAAGTTAGAAAAAGAAATCTCTATAACTACTAGTGAATGGGTAAAAGCTCGAAATACAGCTTATCTTGCTATTATAGATGGAGCAGATGATAAAGTATTAAATGAAATTGAAAAAGTTATAGATAAAATCTAACAAAAGAGTTATAATTAAATAACATTTTCTTTTATTGCTAAAAGCCCCTATTACCTAGATCTTTTCTAAGTAATAGGGGCTTTTTGTTGTTATAGGGAAATACAACATTTGTTAAAGTTAAATCAAATATGAAGTGAATCGAATATTCAAATACAATTATTGTTAATATTAAATTTAATAAAATTAATTTTTATGGTTTTTATTATACTGTTAAAGAAGTTGATATACAAGGAGTTTAGTTATTTATTAACAGTAATAATAGATTTTGAGGTACCATTTTGGTACCATTTTTATTATGAAGTACCATAAATAGTAACAAAAATAAAAAAATATAAATAATAAGTGATAGAATAAATATAATAAAATAGTAATAGCAAAGGCATATTATTAATATGATATAAATTGATAATTATTTTATAATGTAAAAAGTTGTTATTATTATACTCGAATTAGTCAAAATGTCAACAATTATTTTTGACTTTTTGACTATTTTTTATACTTATTTTATAAGGCTTTATAGAGCTTTTGTTATTAGAGATTTGACTTTTTGTTATTTTGAAAATATATGAGAGGTACCATTATTTTATAAATTTTGTAGAAATATGATATTTATTATAGATTATTTTTTATAGGAGTATCATTTTAGTGATGGAAGATTATAACATAGAAAATATCTATAAAAAATATTATAATTTAAATAAATATATTTTAGGAGAGTGGGATTATGGAAAATTTGAAGAAACTTGGTTTTGGCTGTATGCGTTTACCTATGCTTGATATGGAAAATAACAAGGTAGATATGGAGCAATTTTGTAAAATGGTTGATACTTTTATGGCAAAGAGCTTTAAGTATTTTGATACTGCTTATATGTACCATAATTATCAAAGTGAGTTATTTGTAAAGGAAGCTTTAGTTAAAAGATATCCACGAGAAAGCTTTTTATTGGCGGATAAATTACCTACAATGCAGTTGAAATCCATAGAAGATAATAAACGTATTTTTGATGAGCAATTAGAAAAATGTGGTGTGGATTATTTTGATTATTATTTATTGCATTGTTTAGATGTTGATAATTATGCAAAGGTCAAAGAATTTAAATCTATGGATTTTCTGCGTCAAATGAAAGCGGAAGGTAAGATTAAAAAATTAGGTTTTTCTTTTCATGATACAGCAGAATTTTTGGAAAAGATTTTACTTGAAATTGGTGAAGATATTGAATTTGTACAGTTACAGATAAATTATCTTGATTGGGAAAGCGATAGCGTGCAATCTCGCAAATGTTATGAAGTATGCCAAAAATATCATAAACCTGTGATTGTTATGGAACCTATAAAAGGCGGTAAATTGGTAAATATTCCGCAGGCTGGTATAGATTTATTGAAAGCTCAAGATGAAAAAATGTCAGTGGCTTCATGGGCAATTCGTTTTGCTAGTAGCTTAGATGATGTATTTATGGTGCTTTCTGGCATGTCAACGTGGGAACAATTGGAAGATAATTTGAGCTATATGGAAGATTTTAAACCGCTTACTAAAGAAGAAATTGAAACAACTTTTAAAGTGGCAAAAATCATCAATGATACAACAGCTATTGCTTGTACAGCTTGTAATTATTGTAAAGAAAATTGTCCAATGCAAATTCAAATACCAGAGATTTTTGAGTTATATAATAATGAAAAACGTTTTGGCATGGCGTCTGGCAGTAAGAAAAAATATCAAGATATGATAAAAACTCATGCGAAAGCTTCTGATTGTATTGAATGTAGAAGTTGTGAAGGTCATTGTCCGCAACATTTGACAATTGTTGATTATCTAAAAACAGTTGCTAAAACTTTTGAAGATTAAAATTTGAAAGTTTTAAGGAGAGGGTTTTAATGAAAAAGATTTTAGTTTTATTCATGCTGTTAATGGTAATTACCGCTAATTGTTTTGCTAGTAGTATTAATCAAGAATTTGAAAACACAAATATCGAGCAAGTGAAACATGGTATAGTCAAAGCTATAAGTATATTTTCGGCAAAAACTAATTTAGTAGAAAAAGATGATAATACAATTGTATTGTTTAATGTTGTGGATACTGTAGATAAAAATAATAAATTTATGTATCGTGATAAAAAAGATATTATTTGTGAATTGGTGCAAAAAGGCAATAATGTAGAAATGACACTTTCTAGTAAATATGAAAGAATTTATGCTAATGGCACTAATGAAGTTGAAGAATATGATAATGTCAAAGAATTAAAGGCAGTATTAAATTCTGTGAAACGTGTATTTTTTGATAGTTACGTTTATGGAATAGCTTCTAGTCGTGAAATTAAAGATAATGGAGTTATTATAAATGTAGCAGAAAATTCTCCAGCAGCAAAAGCTGGTATGAAAACAGGTGATTGTTTAATTAGCATCAATGGTAAAAGTGTAGTCGATAATTTTGAAGATTTTAATATGGGACAATTAGTCGATATATTTTCATCTGAACCTGCAACTTTTGTAATTGTTCAAGATGGCATAGAAAAAACTATTGTAGTAGAGTCAGATAAAATAAATGCTATAGGTGTAAAATAAAAAAATTTTGATTTTGTATATATATTGGTATATAATACTTTTTATAAGACACTGTCTTGTAGTTGACACAAGATAGTGCCTTTTTTGTTGGAATTTGAATTTTGTGTTATAGATATTTGAATATTAATATAAGGAGGAGTTTATTTAATGGAAGAAAATATGCAATATGATGATTTAGGAACACTTGCTCAATTAAATTGGTTCCCTGGGCATATGGCAAAAGCTAAACGCATTATTGTGGAAAATTTAAAATTAGTTGATGTGGTCATTGAGCTTCGTGATGCTCGTATTCCTAACAGCAGTGCAAATCCAATTTTAAAAGATTTAATTGGTAAAAAACCGCATTTAATCGCTTTGAATAAAATTGATTTAGCAGATAATAATATCAATAATAAATGGGAAGAATATTTCACATCTATGGGTAAATCTGTGGTGAAAATCAATTCTTTAGATGGTAAAGGTATTCGTCAATTAGTAACTGTAGCAGATGAATTGGCAAAGGTAAAAACTGCTAAATTCGCTAATAAAGGTGTAAAACCTCGTAATGCTCGTGTAATGATTGTAGGTATTCCAAATGTAGGGAAATCTTCTTTAATAAATAGATTATCTGGCAGTGCTTCATTGAAAACTGCTGATAAACCTGGTGTTACACGTGCAAAACAGTGGATTAAAATAAAAAATAATCTTGATTTATTGGATACTCCAGGTATTTTATGGCCAAAATTTGAAGATCCTGAAGTGGGATTGAATTTAGCTTTTACTGGAGCTATCAGTGATGAAGTTTATGATATTGAACGTGCTGCTGAAATCTTATTATGGCGTTTAAAAGATGATTATGCTAAAAATATAAAAGAACGCTATAAAATAGATGAAATTCCACAAACTAGTGAAGAATTATTTACTTTGGTAGGCAAAAAACGTGGATTTTTACAAAAAGGCGGTATTGTAGATACTGAAAAAACTGCTATTGCTGTGCTTAAGGATTTTAGAGCAGGAAAATTAGGAAAAATCTCTTTGGAAAGACCTTGAGTCTAAAGAAAAATTTTTAGCTATTTTAGTATTTTAATTTGACATAAAGATATTGATATACTACACTAGTAAAGAGATATTTTATCTTTTATATGATGTAAACATAATATATTCATTAATACATTGGGAGGAATTTTTTTGTATACTAATAACAAATTGAGAAATGTCGCTATCATAGCTCACGTTGACCACGGTAAAACAACTCTTGTTGACGCAATGCTTAAACAAAGCCATATTTTCCGTGCTAACGAACAGGTAGCAGAAAGAGTAATGGACTCTAATGCTATTGAACGTGAACGCGGTATTACCATTTTGTCTAAAAATACAGCTGTAATGTATAAAGATATAAAAATCAACATCGTTGATACACCAGGCCATGCTGATTTCGGTGGCGAAGTTGAACGTGTACTCAACATGGTTGATGGCGTTTTATTATTAGTTGACGCTTCTGAAGGTCCTATGCCTCAGACTAAATATGTTTTACGTAAAGCTTTAGAACAAGGTTTAAAACCTATCGTTGTTATCAACAAAATTGACCGTCCTGACCAGCGTATTGATGACGTTTATGACGAAGTTTTGGAACTTTTCATGGAACTTGGTGCTGATGATGATCAGCTTGATTTCCCTGTTGTATACGCAATTGCTCGTGATGGTATTGCTAAACTTGACCTTGATGATGAAAGCGATAGCTTAGAACCATTAATGGATTTACTTATTAAAGAAATTCCAGCTCCACAGGGTGATGTAGAAGGTCCTCTTCAAATGATGGTAACTACACTTGATTCTGACGAATATGTTGGTCGTGTAGCTATTGGTCGTATCATGCGTGGTAAAATCAAAGAAGGTCAAAATGTAGTAGTTATCAGTGGTGATGGCGAAACTAAAGAACGTATCGGTAAAGTATATGTTTACCAAGGTTTAAAACGTATGGAAGTTAGCGAAGCTGAACTTGGTGAAATCGTAGCAATTACTGGTCTTCCTAGTGCAAGTATTGGTCATACTGTTGCTGATGCTGAAAATCCAGAAGCTTTACCTAGCATTAATATTGATGAACCTACATTGTCCATGACTTTTGGTGTTAATACTAGCCCATTTGCTGGTCGTGAAGGTCAGTTTGTAACATCTCGTCATTTACGCGACCGTTTATATAAAGAAACTGAAACAAATGTAAGCTTATGTGTTGAAGAAACAGATAGCCCAGATACATTTAAAGTTTCTGGTCGTGGCGAATTACATCTTTCTATTCTCATTGAAACAATGCGTCGTGAAGGATACGAACTTCAGATTGGTAAACCAGAAGTTATTTATAAAGAAATCAATGGTCAACTTTGTGAACCAATTGAAAACTTAACTATTGAAGTACCTCAAGAATTCATGGGTACAGTTATGGAATCCCTTGGTACTCGTAAAGCAGAACTTTCCAATATGACTGAATTAAAAGGTTATTTACGTCTTGAATTCACTATTCCTGCACGTGGACTTATCGGTTTCCGTTCTGAATTCTTAACTAATACAAAAGGTAATGGTATTATGAACCATGTATTCCGTGGATATGCTCCATATAAAGGTGATATTCCAGGTCGTAGCCGTGGTTCTTTAGTAGCATTTGAACAAGGTGAAACAACTCCATACGGTATTTATACTCTTCAAGACCGTGGTGTAATGTTCATTTCTCCAAACCAAATGGTTTATGAAGGTATGATTATTGGGGAAAATACTCGTGAACTTGATATGGACGTAAATCCATGTAAGAAGAAAAATGTTTCCAATATGCGTTCTTCTTCTTCTGATGAAGCTATTCGCTTAACTCCACCTCGTCTTTTAAGTCTTGAACAGGCTCTTGAATTCATCAACAAAGATGAAATGGTAGAAGTTACTCCAGAAAGCATTCGTTTAAGAAAAACTATTCTTGATAAATCTCAGCGTGGACGTTTACGTAAAAACGCAAAATAATTTTAAGTATAGTATATAATGTGTTAGAAGCGACATTTGTATGTGTCGCTTCTTAGCATATTTATGAATTTATTTGATTAGTTAAACAATCAAATAAATTTTATGAAAATAATATTTATTACAGTTTTTTGCAGGATTTTTTTATTTTATAGAGAATTGTTCTAGTATGGGTTTATTTTAATTTTATATAAAATATATTTATGGGTTATAAAAGGATATTTGAGGTGAGATTATGGCGGATTTTTTATCAAAAATCACTAAGTTTCTAATTCCAGAAGAAGTTGAAGAAATAGAAGCTAAAGTTGATGAAAAACAAGAAACTAGAAGACAAACAGTAAAAGTAGCTCCTAATGTTACTCGTGTAGCAAATGGACCTTCCATTTACACAAATACAGCTGAAGCTACAAGAGATGAAGCAACATCATCTGCTACTAATAACTATGAAGAAAATAATCGTCGTCCTAGTTTAAAAGTATATAAACAGCCAAATATGAATGTACTTGTATTTGAACCTACTAATTTCAATGATACAAGAATTGCTGCTGATGCTTTAAAAGCTTCTAAAGCTGTGCTTATCAATTACGAAAAAATTGAACAAAGTGAACAAGTTCGTATTTGCGATTTTATGAATGGTGCTTGCTATGTATTAGATGGTTCTGTAAAAAGAATTTCTGCAAAAATGGTATTATATGTGCCAAATGGCGTATCTATTGAAGAAATTATTCCAACAAAATAAAAAAAGACATCTATGGAAATGGAAGTTTATGAAACTTATCATTTTTTATAGATGTCTTTTTATTTTAAACGGTTATGGTTGTAAGATAATCGAAAATATCTGCTCTAACAGGTGTATCTAATTTATAGAGAATTTTAAAACCATTATATTTAGGTGCAAATTCTGGATTGCCTTGGGCTGTGATTTCACCTAAAAAATAAAATTCCTTAGCTTCTTTATCTTCACTAGGTTTGCGCACAAATAGATATAATTTATTTTGTTCTTTATTCGCATTATATATATGTTTAGCATCACTAGAGTCTAATTTTCGATTGCTTTTGGAGTAGGCTGTAATCAAGGTATTGCTTAAAAATTCATTAGTATAATCTACTCTTTTTTTATCTGGCGCTATATAATTGATAAATACTGGCATGGTATGTGTTGTTTTTTCATAGAAATAACCAGCCATGGCATTAGGATTTATTTTTTGAGGCCAATTTAATAGATAACAAACTTCTTCATAAGTGTATTTTTGATATAAAACAAGATTAGTATTTTTGTATTTATTTTGATAGTATTTTTGATATCTTTCTAAGGCAAAATCGAGAATTTCATTTATTTGAAAATAGAACTTTTCATCTTGTAAAGCTGATTTAAAAATATCACTGATGATGTAATCATTATCATTTTCTTTGATGAAAATGCAATTACTAAATTTAGCTTGCTCATTGCTAATAGTAAATAGATTAGTTAAATTGCGTATTAATGAAACTTTTATTTGCTCAGTAAATTCTTGATGGTATTTTGTAATTAAGATTTGCTTTATATCCATTAATAAATGAGATGTATTTTTTAATAATAATTTTAAAGCTATGAGTTCATGAATTCTTTTGCCTTTAGCAAAGCGATATGAGATAAAATAAAGAATTTCTTCTTGAATTGTATTAAATCTAATTGTGTAATCTTTATCGTATTTTTGCAAGAAATTATGATATGTTTTAAATTTATCAAGGAATTTTAAAATATCTATACTACCAAACTGGGAAAAATCAAAGATAGAAGGAATTTTTCCTAATTTTTGTTTTAATTGTAGATATTCATTTTTCAATAAGGCTGTATCGCTTAATTTGGCACTATCAATGGCTTGATAGATTTTTTGACGAGCTATTTTATCAAAATGAATGGTAGAAGAACCAAAGATGAAACGATTGCCTTCTGCTACATAATGACGGATATTATCTTTATTATAAGAAGTATCACCAGATAGAGCTATTGGTATCATAAAGTTATTTTGATAGTTGCCGATAAAGTCAAGAATTACTACATAATCTTTTTGTGGATATTTGCGAAGCCCACGACCTAATTGTTGAACGAAGATAATGGCTGATTTTGTAGGTCTGAGCATGATTATTTGATTTATAGCAGGAATATCAATGCCTTCATTCATAATGTCTACAGTGAATATATAATCAAGACCTGTAGAGCGTTCTTTTTGTTCTAATTTATGAATGGCATTAGTTCGTGTTTCTTGACTATCTTTACCTGATAGAGCAATGGTATTAAATCCTCGCTCATTAAATTTTTGTGAAAGTATTTGGGCTTCTTCTATTTGACTACAAAATATTAAACCGCGCAGACGTTCTCCACTGAAACCATAGTATTTAGATTGATTGATAATATGTGTTACGCGAGCGTCTGTAGTTAAATCGTTAAATGTTGAATTATCATTGATTTCTTGATCATCAACTGTGATATCAGTAATGCCAAAGTAGTGAAATGGGCAAAGTAAATTTTCTTGCATAGCTTGGTTTAAGCGAATTTCATAAGCTATATTATGGTCAAATAATTGGTAGATATCAAAGCCGTCTGTGCGTTCTGGTGTAGCTGTCATACCTAATAAAAATTGTGGCTGAAAGTAATTTAAGATTTTTAAATAACTACTGGCACCAGCTCGATGAGTTTCATCAATGATGATATAGTCAAAATGTGTTGGTGTGAATTGAGTTAAATTTTCTTCTTTGCTTAGCATATTTATGGTAGCAAATAGATAAGGTTTATGAAAATCCTTATGATTAGCTGACAAAATACCATATTGGATATCTGGTATTATTTTGGCAAAAGTTTTACAAGCTTGTTTAAGAATTTGTTCGCGATGGGCTAAAAATAATAGTCGTTTAGGATTGGCTTTTTTGACAGCAAAGGCACTTAAATATGTTTTTCCTGTGCCTGTAGCTGATATCAATAATGCTTTTTGTTTATTATCTTGTTGTAATTTTGCTAATGCTGTTAATGCTTCCTGTTGCATTTTATTAGGAGCAATATCATTAGTAGAGATATTTTCTTGAACTGTAGCAAATTGTCTTTTTAATTTTTGTAAAGAATGATATTTATCAGCATATTGTTTAAGCCAGATATCAGTCAAAGGCATGGCTTCTTGCCACATTTGTTGAAATTGAGATAATGTATTGTTGATTAAAGCACCATTTGCTAAAGAATTTATTTTTAGGCTCCATTCTTTATTTGCTTTTAAGGCTGTTTGCGTTAAATTATTACTGCCTACAATTAAAGTGTAATAATCATTTTGTTCAAAGATATAGCCTTTGATATGGAAATTTTCTTTAGTATAAATGCGAATATTTAAATTAGGATATTGTTGTAATTCTTGTAGAGCTTTTGGTTGATTAAAATATAGATAATCAGTGGTTAAAATATCGCCAGTGATGTTTTTTTCTTGAAGTAGTTTTAAACATTCTTTAAGACAAATTAAACCACTTTGAGTGATAAAAGCTATGGCAAAATAAAATCGTTTACAAGTTTGTAATTCTTGAAGTAGTTCTACTAATAGATTAGAGCCACTATTATAATCATTATAGATTATCTGTGGTTGTAAATCAGGCAAGGAATTAATTTTATCATCTATAAGAGCGCTAGCAAGACTTTGTTGTAGTTCTTGAGCTAAATAATCTTGTGTTTGCATAGAGTAACCTCATAATTTTATATTGAATTTATTGATAAAAAAGGCTGAGTTTAAATCTATAAAGGATTTTAAACCCAGCTTTTTATTTTAACGTAATACATATTCAGCTAAAATAGCTTGTAGTTGATAAATATCTAAACTTTTATCAAATTTTTTGCTAATAGGCATATCCATACCAGCAACATATATTTTTAATTCAGCATCTAAATCAAAATGACCAGCTGTTTCAATGCTGAAATGTCTTATACTTTTATATGGTATAGAATGATATTGTGTTTTTTTACCTGTAATACCTTGTTTATCTACAAGGATAAGGCGTTTATCGGTAAAAATAAATAAATCACGAAAAATTTCATAAGCCTGTTGAATGTTTTCGCCATTAGCTAATAATTTAGCGTAATCTTGGCGGATATCATCAAGATTTGCTTTAGAGGCATTGCCTAAAAGATTATCAAATAATCCCATAAAAATTCCTCCTATACTTATATACATATTTTTATATTATAAATATTTATATAATATAATTCTGTGTATCAAGGAAGAATACCTTTATTTATTGTAATACCAATCGCAATCATCATGATAAATCATTTGTTTGGTCATGCCACCATCAACGACGATATCTTGACCAGTAATAAATGAAGATTTCTCACTGCAAAGAAACATCACAGCATTTACAATATCTTTGGGTACGCCAACTTGAAGTTTATCTGCTGAGGAAAATTCACTATTTGTAGTATCTATCCAACCAGGAGAAATACTGTTTACACGAGCTTTTCCACGCAATGTAACTGCCATAGCATGAGTTAGTGAAGAGATTGCTCCTTTAGCAGCAGTGTAACTTTCAGTATCTGCTTGACTCATCAAATGACGGCTAGAAGAAATATTTACGATGCTAGCATTGTCTTGAAGATGGTTCATAAATAATTTAGTAAGCATAAAAGGAGCTACAGCACCAACTTTTAGTACGTAGAGAAAATCTTCATAAGAAGCAGTAGCTAAGCCACCTTTCATAAGACAAGCGTTATTGATTAAATAATCTATTTTTGTATGCTCATCAATTACTTTTTGGGCAAATTGCGTCAATATTTTTTCATCAGCAATATCGCCAACAAAATAATCATTAGATAAAATATCAATAGTACATACTGTAATATTTTGAGCTTTGAATTCATCACAAATGGCTTTGCCAATACCTCTAGCGCCACCAGTAACAACGGCAACTTTATTCATATAGTTCTCCTTTAATTGATAGCTGAATAAATAGTATATAAAGCACTGAATAATAACATAACGAAGACGAGTCGATTAAACATTTTTTGAGAAATATAAGGAAATAATTTATTACCTAACCATAAAGCAATAAAACAGAATGGAACGATATAAATACTTTGTTCAATAGCAAATGAAAAATCTTTTCCTGCTAAGTAAAAAGCAAGGATACCTAGGTAGTTAATAATAGTAAAATAAGCAATACAAGTGGCACGCAAAGAAGTTTTATCACGATTAGTAGATGTTAAATAAATAATAAGCGGTGGACCACTCATACTGGTAGAAGTATTTAAAATACCAGATAGACAACCAACAACACCAGTTTTACAGGAAGTTTCAGTCAGTTGTTTACGATAAATTTTGGTAAGAAATAAGAATGATAAAATAACACAAGCAATGAAAATTTTTAATCCTATAGTAGGCACAAATAGATAGATAAGAATACCAATAGGATGACCTATTACTGAACCAATCAGCAATGGTTTTAGAAAATGCCAATCAATATTATCTTTGACAAAAAAGACAAAAACAGTATCAAGAACGACAGATAAAAATTGCAAAAGTACAACGACTTCTTTGGCATCATAGACCATTAAAAGTAATGGCGTAGAAACAATAGCAAATCCAAAACCCGTCAAGGATTGGATTAATGTAGAAATAAAAGCTATACCAATAGCTAATAATAACGAAGTATCAGAAAATATCTCCAACATAAAAAATCGCCCACTCATAAGAGATTATTCATTTTTCTTTTATTTAAAAGAAAAACGAATCAAAAAGAAAATATGCCCGCAATATTAGATTTTACTTTGGCAAAGATGAAATCATGTCTACAACGCTCAAAACTCGCTTCGCTCAGACAGTTGGACTAAAACCGTATCCATGATTTCATCTTTGCCAATAGCTTTTAGCTACCGTAAAATCTACTAACGCGGGGAATTTTGGTATTATTAAAAAAACAATTATAAAATAATAATTTGTAATTTTTATTTTCCGCATTATAAAATTTTAATGGTAATCGCAAGATTATTGAAAATAATTATCACTGAATACGGTTTTAGTCTGAATGTTTGAGCGAAGCGAGTTTCTAAGCGTTGTATGAAGTGATAATTATTTTCAAAATTAAAATTTTATCTGCGGTGATTTCTTTCGTTCGTTTCTTTGGCACCAAAGAAATGAATAAATCCCTATTTTTTGTCAGTTAATTCTAGATAAGGGATAGCGTTTAGGTTGCTATCGGCAAAGTCTCCTGCTTGGGCTTGGTAGTAGCCACGGCAGGCTATCATGGCAGCGTTGTCTGTGCATAAAATTTTGCTTGGGTAGTAAAATTCTAGACCGTTTTCTTTGCAGGCTTTTTGGAGATGTCCTTCTAGGGAGCTATTTGCTGCTACACCACCGGCAAGTACTAGTTTTGTCATGTTGGTTTGACGAGCTGCTTCTACAGCTTTATGCACTAGGATATTAACTACTGATTTTTGGAAGGAAGCAGCAACATCAGCTTTGTTGATTTCGATGCGTTTTGCTTTCATATTGTTTAAATAATTGAGCACAGCCGATTTTAGACCACTGAAGCTAAATTCATAGTTACCTTTTTCATTTAATGCCATAGGGAAATCAATAGCATCAGAATTTCCTTCTTTAGCTAATTTATCAATTTGAGGGCCACCTGGATAAGGTAATCCCATTACACGAGCTACTTTATCAAAAGCTTCACCAGCTGCATCATCACGAGTTTGTCCCATTAGGGAAAAATGATTATAGTCTTTTACGTGAACTAGGGAAGTATGTCCACCAGAAACTACGAGAGCCATAAATGGTGGTTGAAGTTCAGGTGTGGATAAGAAATTGGCGAAGATATGACCTTCTAAGTGATTTACGCCAATTAGTGGTTTATCTAAAGCAAAAGCCAAAGTTTTGGCAGCAGATACGCCTACAAGTAAAGCACCTACTAATCCTGGGCCATACGCTACAGCAATGCGATCAATATCTTTTAAAGTAACATTTGCTTTATGAAGTGCTTCATCTAAAACAGGCATGATATTAACAATATGTTTACGAGAGGCGATTTCAGGAACGACACCTCCGAATTTTTGATGAATTGGAATTTGAGTAGAAATTACATTAGCTAGTATTTCTCTGCCACCACGTAAGATAGCAACAGAAGTTTCATCACAACTAGATTCTATACCTAAGGTCAATGAATTATCTGTAGTAGTCAAATTTTTATTCCTCCTCTAATTTTTATTAAATAATTTATTATAAACCTAAAGCTTGTTTAGCTAATTTGTCAGCAAGTTCATTACCTAATACTCCTGTATGACCTGCTACTTTTTTGAAGGTTACTAAATGTAAATATGGTTTCATAAATTCAGCATATGCTTTGGTCAATTCTTTATTTGTTTTCCAATTGCCTAAAGCCCATTCAGATAAACCAATATAATCATGGCAGATTACAATTTTTTCATCATGAGCAATAGCCCATTTGGTAGCTTCCATAGCGCCTTGAATTTCTCCAGCTACGTTATGTAACTCGCTAGCATCTATGGAAGTGCCTTTTCCGTTGAAAGTATCTATTAATTTACCTTTATAAAAAATAGCCATACCCCAGCTATATTCACCATTTATATATGAACCATCTACATAAATATAATAACGATCATCATCTTGTTCAGAAATATTGACAGATGGTTTATCTTCTAAATAGTTTTGAGCTTCTTCTTTTGTAGGAAAAGATTTAAATAATGCTCCTTTAAAACCTTGTGTTTGTTTTTGACATTCAGCCCAAGTAGTGAATATTCCTGTTTGATAACCTTTTTTTACTGCGTAAAATTTTTTCTTTGTAGCCATATGTCCTCCTTTACAATATGTTTTATTATAGCATTTTTGTTTTATTATAGCTATTTTAATTAAAAATAGTTAGATTTTATTTATTTGTTGTTGCTTTCTATAATTTGTAGGAGTAGTGCCAACTATACGTTTAAATTGTTTAGTAAAATATGCATTATCATCAAATCCTACAGATATAGCCACTTTATTAATAGAAAAATTTGTGTATGTTAATAATTCTTTAGCTTTTTGTATGCGTATGTGCAAGAGTAGTTGTAGTGGACTCAAGCCATATTTATTTTTCACGCAACGAATTATATGTGTAGGATGAAAAGCATATTCATCAGATAGTTTTTTTAAATCGAAGCTTTCTGTATAAAATAGAGAAAAATGTTCATAAATTTTTTCTGCTACATTTTTGGTATTTGGCTCATGAATATCACAAAGAATACTTAGAATGGAAAAAAATAATTGTTGGCTCTTTAATTGAGAAACAGTTGAAGAATAGAAATCTTTTTTGGGTTTAGTTTTATCAATTTTTACTTGAACGATAGTATTCATATATTCAGCCATTTGAGATTGTTGTTCGGCTGTTAGTGAACCATGTTGAGGTAGTGATATATGGAAAGGTTCTTTAGTAAATTGATAATTTGCTTTTTGTTTATGGTTTTTATCATAGATAGGTTTATCCATATATTTGAATTTACCAGTAGTATAAAAATGTAGCCAAAAGAAATCTGTAGCTTCATCACAACATTTATATCCTTTGTGTAATCTATTTGGTGGCAAAATCAAGAATTCTCCTTTTTTGAGAATATATTTTTGAGAATTTTCTTCTAAATACAGCTTGCCAGCAGTTACAAATATTAAGTCAAATGTAGACGGCATGATTCTTCTTAAATGTAAATCGCCTACTCGATATAATGATTTACCTCCTACTATTAAATGAGGTAAAGGTGGACAAGTAAAAATAATATACAAAAAATCACCTCAAATATTAATTTTATTATACTAATAAAACTTGAAATTAAGCATAATATTGATGTTTATTAATATTATACTATATATTTTTTTATTAGTTATGATAATTTTATTATATTATTTATGCTAATATTATACTATTAAATGTTAATTTTATTTATTTAAAGTTTTCAAATAATTATATAAAATATAAACAGTTAAAAGTTACGTGACTAAAAAAAATAAGGTGGTTTTAGATATGAGTAATAATCAAATTAATCATAAAGTACCATTATCTGGTCGTTTGAGTTATGGCTTGACTGATGGATGCGGAAATTTATTATATTGTATAATAGGTTCTTATTTATTGTATTTCTATACGGATGTTTTTGGTTTATCTGTTGCTACAGCTGGAGCTATTTTGTTATTTACTCGTTTATTAGATGCTATAGATGCTCCAATTTGGGGCTTTATTGTTGACCATACTAAATCTAAATATGGACAATCTAGACCATACTTTTTATGGTTATGTGTACCGTTTGCTGTATTTATGTGGCTTACATTTACTACACCAGCTTTATCAGGTACAACAAAAATAATTTATGCTGTAGTTACTTATATATTAGCAGGAATTTTTTATACGGGGATACAAACAGCAATTACTTCAATATTACCAAATTTAACTCGTCGTCCAGGTGAGCGTGTTATATTAAATACATTTCGTATGGTTGGCGGTAATATAGGAGCATTTATTTGTATGACTTTTACGTTACCGTTAGTTGCTTTTTTTGGTGAAGGAAATGAACAAAAAGGATTTTCATATACATTAGCATTTTTTGGTATTATTGCTATTGTTTTATTTATAGTAGCTTTTAAGAATTTACGTGAAGTTAACGTAGAGAAAATAAAAAGTATACCAATAAAAGATAGTGTAAAAGCTATAAAAGGTAATTGGCCATGGATATTGGTTGTTATAGCTAATTTGATTTTTTGGATAGCATTAACTATACGTTTATCCACTGTAGTATATTATTGTCAATATTATTTAGGAGATAAGAGTTTAACAGTATTTATAAATGGAATAATGTTGGTTCAAGTTATAGGTATGATTTCTATTCCATTATTAGTAAAAAGATTTAATAAATATGGAACAATGATTTTAGGTTTTATTTTAGTAGCAGGTGGACATATTGGTATTTTCTTTGTAGGCACTAATATAGAATTAATGATTGTTTTTTGGATTATTGCTTCTTTAGGGCAAGGTATAGCATGTTCAATGCCATTTGCTATGCTTTCAGATACAGTTGATTTTGGAGAATGGAAGACAGGTATTCGTGCTAGTGGATTTTTAACAGCTATAGGAAGTGCATTTTGTATCAAAGCTGGCTCTGGTATAGGAGGTTTTATTCCAGCAGCTGTTATGAATTTATTTGGTTATGTGCCGAATGCAGTCCAATCTTCAACAGCATTATTTGGTATACAATTTGTATTTACATGGCTTCCTGCAATAATTTTCTTATGTGGAATTATTCCAATGCTTTTTTATCGTAAATATGAACAAAATGAAAATAATATTCTTTTAGATTTAGCAAAAAGAAATAGTTAATAAAAAAATAATAGATGGAAATAAATTGTTGAGGAGATTTATTATGTTTGAAAATAAAATAAAAATAACAGCACCATTTTGGCAACAATATATAAATTTAATCCGTGAAGAAATGCTACCTTTTCAGTGGTCAGTATTAAATGATGAAGCTGATATTAAAATTGAAAAAGAAAGAGATGCAGATCATATACCAGCAGAGAAAAGCCATGCTATTGAAAATTTCAAAATTGCAGCTGGAATAAGCAAAGGAAAACATTATGGAATGGTTTTTCAAGATAGTGATGTTTATAAATGGCTAGAAGCGGTAGCATATGCACTACATCAACATCAAGATAATGCTTTACAAAAAATTGCTGATGAGGTAATAGATTTATTAGCAAAAGCTCAACAAAGTGATGGATATTTAAACACATATTTTACTATAGAGGCACCAGAACGTAGATATAAACGTTTATATCAAAGCCATGAACTTTATTGTGCAGGACATTTTATTGAAGCAGCAGTTGGATATTATAGTGTTACAAAAAATCAAAAAATATTAGATATTGCTTGTAAATTAGCAGATCATATTGATGATATTTTTGGCAGTGAAGATGGAAAAATTCATGGATATGATGGACATGAAGAAATAGAATTGGCATTACTTCGTTTATTTGAGCTTACAAAAAATGATAAATATAAAAACTTAGCAAATTTCTTTTTATATGAACGTGGGAAAAATCCAAATTTCTTTAAAGAACAACAAAAGACAGATCCTTCAACTAAACCTGTAATTGAAGGTATGGAAAGTTTTAAACCGGAATATTATCAAAATCATAAGTCTATTTTGGAACAAGAAACAGCTGAAGGACATGCTGTACGTGTTATGTATATGTGTACAGGTATGGCTATGTTAGCTCGTTTAAATAATGATGAAAAGATGTTTGAAGCTTGTAAACGTTTATGGAAGAATATTGTTACTAAACGTATGTATATAACAGGTGGTATAGGTTCTACTGTTATAGGAGAAGCATTTACTGCAGATTATGATTTGCCAAATGATACAATGTATTGTGAAACATGTGCCTCTATAGGATTGATCTTTTTTGCAAATAATATGTTGAAATTAGATGTAGATAGTCAATATGCAGATATAATGGAAAAAGCTCTATATAATACAGTTATAGATGGTATGGCTCTTGATGGAAAACATTTCTTTTATGTAAATCCATTGGAAGTTGTTCCGCAATTAAGTCATAAAGATCCAGGTAAATCACATGTAAAAACTGTTCGTCCAGCGTGGTTTGGTTGTGCATGCTGTCCACCTAATTTAGCTAGATTATTGAGTTCTTTAGACGAATATATGTATACAGTAAAAGATGATGTTATTTATAGCAATTTATATGTAAGTAATAAATCTGATTTTAAAATTAATAATCAAGTGATAAGTATTGAAGAAATTACAGATTATCCATGGGATGGAAAAATTACTTTTAAAGTAAATAGTGAGGCAACATTTAAATTAGGTTTACGTATTCCTAGTTGGGCAAATAGATATTTATTTAAGTTAAATGGTAAGGAATTTACACCAAAAATAGAAAAAGGATATGCTATTATAGATAGAACTTGGGAAAAAGGAGATATAGTTATTTTTGATATACAAATAGAAGCTAATTTTGTTTGTGCAAATCCTTTAGTTCGTGAAGATTATGGCAAAGTTGCTATACAACGAGGTCCTATTATTTATTGTGCAGAAGGTGTGGACAATGGAGATAATTTGCATTTAATAACTATAGATACAAATAAGAAAATAAATGAGTATAAAGATAGTGATAGTTTAGGGGACATTGTAAAATTAGAATTAGAAGCTGAAAAATTAATTTTAGATAAACAGTGGAATAATATTTTATATAGAAATATCATGGAAAAACAAGAAAATGTAGAGATTATTAAGTTGAAACTAATACCATATTTTTGTGCGTTTAATCGCGGTGAAAATGAAATGGCTATTTGGTTAAAAACTAAATAATAAATAAAGCTCCTTAAAAGTCAGTGGACAGCTTTTAAGGAGCTTTATTTTTATTTATATTATGCTAAAGTATCACCTTTAAAATTATTTTGGTAAGAAGATTTTATTTCTCCGCGAGAAATTTCACGTTCCCAGAGACCAACAACAACTGTAGCAATACAGTTACCAAATATATTGCAGAATGTACGAGCCATATCCATGATACGGTCTACACCTAAGATAATAGCGATACCTTCTGTTGGAATACCAAAAGAAGCAGCTGTACCAGCAATTACAATGATAGAAGCGCCAGGAACACCGGCTATACCTTTAGTGGAAATCATAAGTGTAAGTAACATCATGATTTGTTGAGTAAGACCAAAATCAATATTATACATTTGAGCTAAGAAAATAACAGCTAGAGAACTATATAAAGTGGAACCATCAAGGTTGAAGGAATAACCTGTTGGCATAACGAATGTGATGACATGTTTTGGTAAACCTAATTTTTCTAAACATTTCATGGCAAGTGGTAAAGCAGCTTCACTACTTGCAGTGGAATAACCTAATAATAATGGTTCACGTAAAACTTTGAAGATATGCCAGAAATTTAATTTAGTGATGATAGAAGCAATAATTGCAAGGATAATTAAGAAGACGATTATTGCAAAATAAAGTGAAAATACTAATTTTCCAAGAGGAATAAGCATTTCTAAACCGAAAGTACCAACAGTATAAGAAATCATAGCAAAAATACCAATTGGTGCAAAAAGCATAACATAATGTGTAACTTTGAACATTGCTTCTGCTACACCGCGACAACATTCAACAACAATTTTTCCTTTTTCGCCGATATGAGCAAGAGCTACACCGAAGAAACAGCTAAAGAAGATGATTTGTAACATATCGCTTTTAGCGCAAGCTTCAACAATGTTAGCAGGAATGATATTTAATAAGTGCATAGAAATACTGAAAGATTCTGCAGTAGCGGCAGCATTAGCTCCAGCAGAAGCTCCAATGGAAGGAAGAGAAACGCCAACACCAGGTTGAAGTACATTTACGACTACAAGACCAACAACTAAAGCTAAACTACTAGCAACTTCGAACCAGATGATGGCTTTACCACCTAAACGACCAAGTTTTTTGAAATCACCAGTACCAGCAATACCAATTATTAAAGTACTAAAAATAAGAGGTACAACGATCATTTTAATCATGCGAATGAACGCATCGCCTAATGGTTTTAATTGTGACCCGATATCAGGTAAAAAATAACCAAAGATAGCACCTAATACTAGCCCTAAAAATATTTGAGCTGTGAGATTAATGCGCAACTTTTTCATTAAAAAGACTCCTTTTTGAAATTTATTTTTTGCATAAAAACGGATTATATATTGTTATTTTATGCAGTTAACATATTAACAATATATTTAAAAACATATTTATCATTATAGTAGTAGTGTTATGTTAAGTCAATGTAAAATCTAGATAAAACATTGTATACATTGTTTTAAGAGTAAAATTAGTTTGAATATTTATGAATTAATAATTTGCATAAAAACTCTATGGATAAATTTTAAATATATGTTAAAATAAAAAATATATTTAAATGAATAGGAATGAGATTAATGTTAACTTTAAAAACAGGTATAAAAGGACAAGCACAAGTTAAAGTGGTTGAAGAAAATACAGCGAAAATAATGAAAAGTGGAGCCTTGCCAGTTTTTGCAACTCCAGCGATGGTGGCGCTAATGGAAGAGGCTTCTTGCATGGCTTTAAAAGATTATTTGGAAGAAGGAGAAGGTACTGTAGGTATAAAATTAGATATATCACATATCGCACCAACTGCTTTAGATGATGTCGTAATAGCTATAGCTACTTTAGATAAAATAGAAGGTAGAAAATTAACTTTTATAGTTGAAGCAAAAGATACGCATAAAGTTATTGGTAAAGGAATACATGAAAGATTTATTATAAATAATGAAAAATTCATGAATAAATTACAAAAAAATTAATAATTAATAAAAAAGCTTTCTATTTATAGTTTGTACTAAATAGAAAGTTTTTTTGTTAGATTTATTTGCTATTTTCGGCTAATTCTTCTAAATATGCCCAACGTTCCATTAAATAATCTAATTTTTCTTGAAGAGCAGTTTCTTCTTTTGTTAGTTCATTTAATTTGCCATAATCAGAAGCATTTTGACTCATTTGAAGTTGTACTACTTTTAGTTTTCCTTCTGTTTCAGCAATTATGGCTTCAATTTCAGCATATTCTTTTTGTTCTTTAAAAGAAAGTTTTTTTACGGGCTCAGTTTTAGTTGTGGTATTTTTAGATGTTTTTTCTGTATCAGAAATGGCATTTTTTGTTTCAGTATTTTTTCCTTTTTCTAATGTAGCTAATTCTTTTTCTTCAATGCCTTTGTAATAAGAATAGCCACCAGGATATTGACGAAGCGAGCCATCTTGTTGATAAACAAAGACTTTATCTGCTAAGCGGTCAATGAAAAAGCGGTCATGGGATACAAATATAATAGCACCATTAAAATTATCAATGAATTCTTCTAAAATAGACATGGTTTGTAAATCTAAATCATTTGTAGGTTCGTCTAGTAATAGAACATTAGGAGAACTCATTAAAACTCGCAATAGGAATAAACGACGTTTTTCACCACCAGATAATTTACTGATAGGAGTCCATTGTAATGTACCTGGGAATAAAAATCTTTCCATTAATTGAGATGCACTTAGTTGTGTACCATCAGCTAATGTTATGTGATGAGCAACTTCTTTGATATATTCAATAGGGCGAAGTCTTTCGTCCATATCAATATTTTTTTGAGCAAAATATCCAATTTTTACAGTTTGACCAATATTTACATTTCCTGTTGTTGGTGGCAAAATGCCAGCTATTATATTTAATAAGGTAGTTTTACCAGAACCATTAGGTCCTAAAATACCTATGCGGTCATTTCGTAAGACTGTATAAGTGAAATCTTTAATGATTGTTTTATTATCTACAGTATAATTTACGTTTTCTAATTCAATTACAGTGCGACCTAGACGAGAGCCTGCAAGTCCCATTTCAATTTTACTATTATCAATATTTACTTTTTGATTTTTTACTTCTTCAAATCGTTGTATTCTTGCTCTTTGTTTGGTAGAACGAGCTTGAGCACCACGACGTATCCATTTTAATTCATTACGTAAAAAGTTTTGACGTTTTTGTTCTGAAGCTTCTTCGCGTTCTTCTCGGGCAGTTTTTAATTCTAAAAATTGAGTGTAGTTACCTGTATAAACATAAGATTTGCCTTTATCCAACTCTAAAATTTTAGTAGCAACAGAATCAAGGAAATATCTATCATGTGTTACCATGATTAAAGCACATTTCAATTTTTGAAGGTATTCTTCAAGCCATGCGATAGTTTCACTGTCTAAATGGTTAGTAGGTTCGTCAAGTAATAATAAATCACATGGTTGAATTAATGCTGTAGCTAAAGCTAATCGTTTTTGTTGTCCTCCAGATAAGGTTTTTATTTGGGCAGAAAAATCCATAATACCTAATTTAGTTAGAATGGTTTTAGCATCACTTTCTAATTGCCAGCCATTTAATTCATCAATTTTACTAGTTAATTTAATAATTTTTTCTTGTAATTTATGATCATGAGGATTTTTTTGACTTTGAGCTAGAGTGATTTCGTAATCATAAAGCGCTTGCATAATAGGTTGATTACCTTGAAATACTTCCATTAGAATAGTATTTTCAGGATTGAAAATTTTATCTTGTGATAGATATTCAATTTTTATATTTTTGCCAGCAATGATATTACCACTATCTTGAGGAATAAGACCTGCAATAACTTTGATAAAAGTAGATTTACCCGTCCCATTGACACCAACAATACCTATTTTATCACCTGAAGATAGGCTGAAGTTTACATTTTCAAATAAGACTTTTTCTCCATAAGTTTTACATAAATTTTCTATTGTTAAAATCATAATAAAAACACACTCACTTTAAATGTTTTATTGTTTGTATATTATATCATAATTTATTTAGCTAAATAAAATTTTTAATTAAGTGAAAAAGAACAACATAGATACAATTTTTAGAAACATAAAACATTGATTTTATTTTTTATAAATATTATAATATTAAGCAAGAAAAGCGAAAACGTTTACAGATTTATTTGTATTGAATTTTGCAAAAAATCTTAGCATTTTTAATTTAGTTATTAATGCAAGAAGTTTTTTAATTCAAGGAGGATAAAAGATGATTTTATTTAACCAAGAAACAAAGACATTTCATTTAAAAACTTCTAAAACAAGTTATTTGATGAAAGTCTTAGAAACAGGGCATTTACTCCATCTTTATTGGGGGCGTCCTTTAAAATCTGAAAATCTTGATTATACTGTACGTAGAAAAGATTGGTTTAGCTTTGTTGCTAATACAGATAATATAGATGCTTTCCATTTAGAGTCTAAAGAACAAGAATATCCTGGATATGGTTCTACAGACTTACGTAGTCCTGCTATTGAACTTGAATTTGCTGATGGTACAAGTGCTACAGATTTTAGATATGTAGATTATAAAATTGTTGATGGCAAACCTGCATTAGAAGGTTTACCTGCAACATATGTGGAAGCAGATAAAGAAGCTCAAACTTTAATTATTACATTAACTGATAAAGTAAAAAATGTTGATGTAGAATTATCCTTTACTGTTTTTGAAGAATATAATGCTATCGCTCGTAGCGTTAAAGTAATAAATAAAAGTGCTGATGATGTAAAAATTCAACGTGTATTGAGTGCAAACGTTGATTTTAAAGATAGTAAATTTGAAATGATTCAGCTTTCTGGTTCTTGGGCTAGAGAACGTCATATCATTCGTACACCACTTCGCATCGGTGGACAATGTGTAGAAAGTCGTCGTGGTGCAAGTAGCCATGCGCAAAATCCATTTATGGCTCTTGTTCGTAAAGATGCTACTGAAACAAATGGCGATGTTTATGCTATGAGTTTAGTATATAGTGGTAACTTCTTAGCTAATACAGAAGTTGATATGTATAGCAAAGCTAGAATGCAAATTGGTATCAATCCATTTGATTTCACATGGTTATTAAAAGCTGGAGAAGAATTCCAAGCACCTGAAGCTGTACTTGTTTACTCTAACGAAGGTTTAACAGGTATGAGTCATACTTATCAGAATTTATATGGTAAACGCTTAATGCGTGGTGTATGGCGTGATAAAGCTCGTCCTGTTCTTATTAATAACTGGGAAGCAACATATTTTGATTTCAATGAAACTAAAATCAAAGAAATCGCTAAACAAGCTAGTGAATTCGGCATTGAATTATTCGTTTTAGATGACGGTTGGTTCGGTGAAAGAAATAATGATGACCGCTCTTTAGGTGATTGGTTCGTAAATGAAAATAAAATCCGTGGCGGTTTGAAAAAACTTGTTGATGAAATCAATGGTATGGGCATGAAATTTGGTTTATGGTTTGAACCAGAAATGGTATGTCCTATCAGTAAATTATATGAAGCACATCCTGATTGGTGTTTGCATATAGAAGGTCGTACACGTTCTACAGCACGTCGTCAGTTGATTTTAGACCTTTCTCGTAAAGAAGTTTGCGATTATATTATTAAATCTGTATCTGATGTACTTGCTAGTGCAAATATCGAATATGTAAAATGGGATATGAATCGTAATATGACAGAAATTGGTTCTGCTGTATTACCAGCAGAACGTCAACGCGAAGTAGCTCATCGTTATATGCTTGGTTTATATCATGTAATGGATGAAATTACTAGTCGTTTCCCTAATGTTTTATTTGAATCTTGCTCTGGTGGTGGCGGTCGTTTTGACCCAGGTATTTTATACTACATGCCACAAACTTGGACAAGTGATGATACTGATGCTATTGAACGTTTGAAAATTCAATATGGTACATCTATGGTTTATCCTAATGTTGCTATGGGTTGCCATGTTTCAGCAGTACCAAATCATCAGGTAGCTAGAATTACACCATTTGCTACTCGTGGTATTTCTGCAATGTGTGGTAATTTTGGTTATGAACTTGATTTAACAAAATTAACTGATGAAGAAAAAGCTCAAACTAAAGCTCAAGTAGCATTTTATAAAGAAGTTAGAGAACTTATCCAATTTGGTGATTTCTATAGAATTCAAAGTCCATTTGAAAATAATGAAACAGCATGGAGCTTTGTAGCTAAAGATAAATCAGAAGCAGTTGTAAGCTTCTTTAGAACTTTAGCAGTGCCAAATGATAATTTAGCAACTATTTGTGCTGTAGGTTTAGATGCTGATGCTATTTATGAAGATATGCGTACTGGTAAACTTTATGGCGGAGATGAATTAATGTATGTAGGCATTAATGTTCCAGATAAAGTTGTTGGTGGTATAGCTGAAGAAGGTAAAGAATTATTTGCAGGCATGCCAAGTCCTGTTATTGAAGGCGATTATGCTGCATTTATATGGCACTTCAAAAAAGTTAATAAATAATAAAATAAATTATATAAATGAATTTACTAGAGATTGAGATTTTATCAATCTCTAGTAAATAAAAGAGAAATGATTGAATATTTTTAATATTATTTTTATAGGCAAAAACTTTATTTTAAATAAAAATTTTATATTTTAGGAGAGAATTTATTATGTTTAACAAATCTACATTAACTATTACAACATCT
>OHAB01000114.1_pt1 | contig 86544 bp, 79 predicted proteins | sample 1577031 | NCBI WGS metagenome assembly OHAB01 (sample SAMEA3541477, study PRJEB24748) | human gut metagenome | biome: human gut; feature: human-associated habitat; material: faeces | place: China | collected 2012 | reverse complement strand
GCCCAACAGGAAATATAGTTCCTATTGAAAAATGTCTTGCTGCATGTCCTAATCAGCAGAGATGTATGTTCTTGCCGACACTGAGGGCCATAGCCAAATCAGTAGACAGGAAAATCAGCGAGCCTACGGTAACAGAGCTTCTCTGCGGTATCAGGGAGACTTATCTCAAAAAGACAACAGACTATGCCGTTGATCCGATGCAGCAGCTATACGCTATTCACGGCAGCGCAGTCCACACAATCAATGAAGGTCATACCGAGGGTAATATGCTCAGCGAAGAACGTCTTGCCGATAACGTAACCAGTGGCAAATTTGACCTCTACGGGCAGATTATCGACTACAGCGACAAAACCCTTGGCGACTACAAAATAACCAGCTCCTACAAGCTTATGAGGGCACTTGGTTATTACAAAGTAGATGTACCGACAGGAGAAGTATATAAAACAGGACTGAAGAAAGGTCAGCCGAAGACAAGAAAAGAATGGCGCACTGACGGTGTAAGACATATCCTCGACTGGGCCATCCAGCTGAACTATTACCGTATACTTTTAAAGCAGCGTGGCTTTACCGTAGACAGGATGGAAATACAGGCCATGTGCCGGGACTACAGTCTGAAAGTTGCCAGTGAACGCAATATTACTAAACCGGTCTATATTATCCATATCAATAAAATCTCTGACCATTGGGTTAAGCTCTATATGGAAACCAAAGCTAAAAGGCTTAAAGATGCTCTGGCAAAAGGCTACCTGCCTAAGCTATGTTCCTCTAAAGAACGCTGGCAGGACAGAAAATGCAGAGATTACTGTGCCGTTGCCGAGAACTGCCCCTATGGCAGGATGGTTAAGCATAGTAAAGATATTCAGATAGCAGCATAAGGTTACTTTCTTTGTGCAAAGACTTGCTTTAGATATCACCTTGCTCGTATAGCAGTATAATGATACAATATTATTATAATAATACTATAAGAGGTGAGAGTAATGCAGATTAAACCTTCTGCCGCAATCAGACAGAATTACAATGAAATATCTGAACTGTGTAAAAATACTGGAGAACCGGTTTATCTTACCAAAAATGGTGAAGGTGATCTGGTTGTCATGGATATAGAAAGTTTTAACAGGCGTGAAAAAATGCTTAAACTGCGTGAGACGTTACTGACAGTAGAGGAAGAACGTCTTGCCGGAATTAAAGAATATACGATTGACGAACTGGAAAGTTATCTTGACGATACTCTTAGAGGTATTGGAAGTGACAAACATGAAGCAGTATGATGTCATCGTTTCAGACAAGGCAAGAAAGGCACTCGGAGAAATTATTGCCTATATAGCGTCCGGCAGTATAGCAAATGCTGTCAGTGTCAAAAAAGAACTTATTAAAGCCATACGTTCACTATCAGTATTACCGGAAAGAGCGCCGTTTCTTGAAGGAGAATTTATCCCGTATAACAAATATCGGAAGCTGATAATTTTAAAACGCTTCATGGTAATTTATCAGTTTAAGAATGAAGTTGTGTATGTAGATTATGTTTTAGATTCCCGGCAGGATTACCAGTGGTTAATAAAATAAAAATTAAGTCTAAATTAAAGCAGGCTGTTCTTATACAGCCTGCTGTTTTAGTAATTATCCTATTTAAACTAAAGATTAGTATAAAAAATAGAAGATGCTTATAATCCTGAACAAACCAGCCCAACGAAGTCTGGAATTGCTCAGGAAGCATCTTCTTTACTGATAGTATAACAGGTGAATGCAGAATTTAAAAGCTGCAGGGCATTAGGCTTAATCAGACAGAGTATATAACGGTACACAGCATGATTTTTAAAGAAGTATAGTTACTGCATAAATTACTTAAAATTTTACGTAAATTATGTTAGAATTACTCTAACGGAGGTGTTATCATGACAGTAATAAAACCTTTATCTGATTTACGTAACTATAACGAAGTATTAAAAGACTGCGTTAACGGTGATCCTGTATATCTTACCAAGAACGGACACGGCAAATATGTAATCCTTGAACTGGATGCCTATGACAGGCAGTGCGCCAAACTCAAACTGCTTGAAGCTCTTGCTGAAGGTGAAACGGATGCCAGAGAAAATGGCTGGTATGAAATAAGCGATCTGGAAAAGGCTTTGGGAAAATAAATGTTTAAAGTAGTTCTTACACGCAAAGCCATAAATGATATAAAAAATATCTATGATTATGTATATGAGGACAGTCCGCAAAACGCGGAATCATTAAAAGCAGACATTTTAAAAAGTATAAAATACCTTGAACAGTTTCCCAACATGGGCAGAAGTTTAGCAGCCAGAGTTGGATTCAGAACAGAATACAGGTATCTTATAAGTGAGAGATATCTTATATTTTATAAGCTTGACAACAATTTGGTTAAAATTTACAGAGTTATTTCAAGTAATATGGATTACATAAAAATATTATTCAATTAACAGGCAGCAGAGATTTTATTCTCTGCTGTTTTTATTTGCAAAACAAGGAAAGGAGCTTTTTATTATGGGTTACTACAGCGACGTAGCGATAGCTATGCAGAAAAAAGATTATCTCACGCTAAAACAGGCGGTGTCTTCTTTGTGTTCTGCCGCAGATTTGATTGAAGCCGCTCAGAAAACAGAAATACAAATTGATAAAGAGAAATATGTAGTCTTAAAATGGCAAAGTATAAAATGGTACAATGATTTTGAAGAAATCAGCTTTATTGAGAAATTCTTAAAGAAAATACCTCATCATGATTTTATCCGTATTGGCGAAGAAATGGATGATATAGAAGAATATCAGGGAACCAACCACTATCTCATTGAAGTACAGCGAGATATAAGTATAAACAGTCAATAAGCAAAAGCCAGGCTTTCAAAGCCTGGCTCTTTCTTTTTAAAGATTTAAGGAGCATGATATGAATATTTTTACTAAAGCCACAATCTACTACACCAGAGCGGTAGCAGAAGAAATCAAACATAATAAAGCTTTTAGTACCCAGGTGCTGTTTGCTATCCGCAGATTTTACTGCCAGGACTGGGGCGATACGTCTGCGGAAGATAAAGCTGTTAATGAAGATGCCTTGAAGTATAAGGATTTTATCCTTGCTGCCTATTCTACCTGTAAAGGCAGGCTATGGATTACTGCCGAGAGTACGGATAAGACAGAATATGACATTATAACCGTACTTTTTCCGGCTGATTATTAAACAAAGGAGTGTTATTAGATATGGAAAATGCAAAGATTGCTAAAAAACTTGTCGCTGTTATGAATGAATGCAGTCATGTAGCCAAGAACGGTATCAACAGCTTCCACAATTATAAGTATGCTACTGCCGAGGATGTGCTGCAGAAGGTCAATGAATCACTTACCAAAAATAAGCTGGCAAGTATTGTCTGTCCTACATTAGAAAGTATGGTTGACGTAACCAACCTCAAGGGTAACACCGAGCATTTGGCAACAGTATCTGTACAAGTACATATTATCGACAGTGATAGCGGAGAAAGTGTAGATTTATTCGGCATAGGCTCCGGGCAGGATGCCGGAGATAAAGCTGTTATGAAAGCACAGACTGCTGCCATAAAATATGCCTTTATGCTCAGTCTCTGCATAGCAACCGGTGATGATCCGGAAGCTGACGGTAAAACTGATGAAGCTACCTGTACTGAAAGTCAGCAGAATGTAAAACCAGCCAATACCAAACCAAAAGCTGCACCAAAGAAAACAGCCTGTGAAGGAGTGGCAATCTGCGCAGGCTGCGGCGAAGAGATAACCAGCGAGAAAGTTGTACAGTTTTCTGTAAGCAGGTTTGGACAGCCGCTGTGCATGGACTGCCAGAAAAAAGCCAACAGAGCAGCATAAAGAAGGTGAAAGCATGAAAAGCTGGAGCAGGTCAGAGAATTATATCTTCAACGATATGCTGCGTAAGTCAGAGCAGCTGATAGCAGAGCTGGTGCAGGATGAAGAAGCATTTAAAAATATCGTAACCATTGAACGTATTGCCAATATACTTATTATTCGGCTACGGAAGTTCCTGAAGGTTATGACCGATGATGAAATTTATACCATGCTGAAAGGAATGCAGTCGCTGAAAAAGATGCGCGCGCCGCAGAAACATAAGCTGGTGGAAGTGATCAGGAAGTTTTGGAATTAGGTTTATTCATGAAAGAATTGGAATATGTTTGATGATAAATATAAGATAATAGGTATAAATATTCAGGGATATAGAAAGATTAAAGGATATACTCAGCAGCGATTATCATCATTATCAGGTATATCTCGAGCAAGAATTTCTGATATAGAACGTGGAAAAGGACCGTTTAATATCGTGTCGTTGTTCCTGATAGCTAAAGCTTTGAATGTTGAATTGTCTGAAATCTTGAAACAAAGATATTGACTGATAGAATTCATAAATCTCTGTTCCAGTTCCTGTTCCAATAGTAAAAAACTTAAAAGATTATAAAATATAGCTCAAATATGCTGAAATATATAATGATAAAATACTTTTTCCTTAATGGAACAGGAACTGGAACATGCTTTAGTTAATGCTTTTTAATTTACTATCTATTTTATTATATGTTTTTGCAAAAATTAGGATATCATCAATATCACGATTTTTACCGAAAACTTCGATAGCTAAATTAATATACTTCATATCAATTTTATTTATTTCATCAGTTTCAGTAAATTGATCTTCAGCTTTTCGTTTCTTATAATTACTGAATTCGTCAGAAAATTTATCTGTAAAAATATTCAGTTTTTTTCTTGTTATAAAATTTGTGATTTCATCTGCTCTTGCATATTCACATTCATGACCATCAGAAGTTTGGGCTTTTTTTTGAGTGAAAAAATTTGGAAGTATCTTTAAGATTTCATACATTGTTTGGTAAATGTTTTTTGATACAAATTTGTCATTTTCATTTAAATTAAATAATTTAAAAATTTGTGATTTGGATGATGAAATAGGGAAATAATACATAAATTCTTTCATAGATAAATGAATTTTTTTAGGGTAATAAGATAGACAATATTGAGTGCCATCAAAAAATTTACAGAGGTTATTCATGCAAGAATTTTCTTCTTTATAAGCCTTTTGGCACCAATAATGTATTTTGAATGAGGTACTATCCTGCGTTTTATTTAACTGCTCGGTTGAAGGTTTAAATATATATGGGCATTTCAATATTTGGCTTATTACGTCTTTATTATAATCTAGTTTTGTATTTTCTATAAAAGGACATTCAGAGATTATTAAATAGGCATTACTTAAGCAAATAAATTTATTACTTATAAGAATAGGATTTTCTATAGGTATCTTTTTACGATTTATTCTATTATCTCGTGAAACAGGCCGAAAAAAGGTGCTAATGTTTGGAAAGTAAAAGCCAGCATTTTTTTCGTATAACTGAGACAGATTGTCTATAGTATTTTTGTATTTATAACGCTTGAGAAAAATTTCAAAAAAAGTATAAGTAACTTCTGTATGGGCATTTGCTATTAAATTACGTTTGTCTTCTGATATTAATTCTTTTATATAGAGGTTATTATTTGGGTTTTTAGGGAGAAATATATGCTTAAAATAATGAATATAAGTAAGTAGTAAAATGTACATCTTTAATTCAGTTGTGTATCTTGCATATGTATCTTGAACATATTTTCCGTTATATTCTAAATCACTATTTATTTCGCATATTCTATTATAAATTTTATATAGTTCATCAATACTTACTACAGTATTAATATAAATAGATTGAGATGTTCCCAAAGATAAAAGCTCTTCTATCCTGTCTTGTTCACTTTCTTCTGTAGAAATATAGTTTAGGATACTGTAACTTTTATTATTAGTATCACTAATTCTTTTCGGACTCTCTACTTTTGAATCTTTTGCAAATTTTATATATTGGCGTATCAGTTCAGTGCAAATTTCGAAATCCAAAGTATATATGGAGTTAATATTTATAGCAAAATATGCATTGAATTTAATAAAATCTTCTGGTTTAAAATGGTTAGTAATATTTTCATCTTGCAGTTCTTGATGTATTTTTTTGACGAAAAATTTAAATATGTCTATGTTTTTGAATTTAACTTTATATTTTTCTTTGAATTTATTTTTAAATTCATCATCATCTTTATAATCTCTAAATTCTTCTACAAATGTCTTGCCGAACTTTTCTTTAAATTCTTTTTTTAAATTTTCATTATTTTGTATACGGGTTATTACTAGTTCTGTGAATTTTCTTATATATTTATTTAGTTCTGGGATATTTATTTGATTTATTAGGTGAGAATTCTGTTTATCAAGATCCTCCTTTTTTAACTTTTTTAATAGAATTTCTTCGGCATCTTTCATTTTATTCTCGTCCTTTCGTTTTTCGTTCTATTTTTTCGGAGTTACAGAAGCTTGAGTAAAAGAAATATATACTTAAATTAATATATAGCTATATATTTTTATTTACTAAAATTAGGAGGTATAAATGTATGGAACCTGAGAAAAATCTAATGCAAATTTACACGCGTACAGATAAGAAATCTGCATTAGAAGTTATTTACACTCGTACAGATAAGGATGGTAGTAAAGTTGAAATTGTTGATAACAATTTTGCTGCATGTGCATATGCCGATGAGCATCTTGTAGAGAATTGTGACGATTTCAACTTCCAAAATGGATTATCCTTTACTGGCAGTAGTACTTGTGTTTTGCCGGCGGTTGCCAAAGTACAAGCTGGCATTGGTAAAGCATCTGAAGTAGAAAATCAAGTTCCCAACCAGACAGAAACACGTTGCTTTGTTAGGCCGCATCAGATGCCTAACATGAATGTGCAGGTTGAAAATGCTGTTACCAAAGCTATGCAAATTGGTACTGATAATGCGGCAGTTGTTTATAATAGCACTGCTGATAAAAAACAGGTTAAGCAGGAAATAAAAGTGAATCCGTCTATAACAGCAAAAGATTTTGCTTCCAAATTCTCTTTTAAGATATATAAAGGCGAGGTTTATTGCTTAGTTGGCGCGGTTTACAAACTCTTCTTGGAAGATTCATTCCGTATGTTATTAAACCAGTTTTACCGGAATGAGGCCGAAACTTTTGGCTCTGCGAGATTTTATGATGAAGTATTGCGATTTATAAAATGTGAAGGAAGTGCTGCTGTCAATGAGAATGATGAAGCTATGCTAAAAAACTACATTTGCTTAGCAGATGGATATTTGGATCTGACATCTATGCAGTGGTTTCCGCCTAATAAAAACATCTTTTTCAGAAGATACTTAAATCTTAAAATGAGTGATGTTATGAACTGTAAGGAAGCAGTAGTGTTTACAAATTTCCTGCATACCATTACCGGTGGCGACGTAATGCTTGTTCAGCGTATCTTAGAAATAATGGGATACATCCTGAGCAATGACCTATCTGCAAAAAAGTTTTTTGTGCTGCAAGGAGTTCCCGATAGCGGGAAAAGCACCTTGCTGGTGCTGATAAGGTCATTCTTTGATGATGAGTTTGTTGAAGCTCTAAATATCGAAGACTTTGAGAAGCAGTTCGCTGTAAGTGAGTTGTTTGGCAAAGCTTTGAATGTTTGCGGAGAATTAACAGGCTTGCCCATAAAGGATGAAGCAATTAGAAGATTGAAAGAGTTAACTGGAAACGATATGGTTTCATGTGACGTGAAATACAAGCGCCATATAAAGTTCAATAATACAGCAAAACTGGTTTTCGCAACCAATAATGCAGTAAGACTGGGCTATGCTGATGAAGCTCTTGCTGAAAGATGTGTTGTCGTCCCCTTTAAGTATTCTGTAACTACTAAAGATCGTGAGTTGCTTTCTAAGTTATTAGCAGAAAAAGCTGGTATCTTTAAAATGTGCGTCAATTGCTATCTTCAACTTAAACATAAAAATTATTGTTTTGCAGGTGATTATCCCTTAAATGAAGTGTGCCAAAATGTTAATAGCAATAAGGCAACTAACTGGATGCCGCAATTTCTTGATGAAGTTTTGGAACCTGATCCAAACGCATACGTATTTGTTGAAGATCTGCTACGGGAATTTCAAGCATATGCAGAACGTAATGGTTTTGTCTGTACTTGGGATAATCTCGGTTTTGGGAAAGAACTGAGAAAATACTTTCCAAAAGAAAACTTTGGTAAGCTGCGCAGACTCGGCGGGGCTAATCCTCAAAGTATGTTTAAAGGTTATAAAATTAAAGGTCAGGAGTGAGAAATATGAAATTTGATGATAATAGATTTTATAGTGTTAAAGAAATTATTGTGAAAAATGGCGGTCCTTTGCCGTTGAGCCTTTCCGCTGTTTATAGTGCAATTAGAGCAGGGGATATACCTGTTAAGAAAATCGGTAAAAGAATGCTGATACCAGGCAAGTTCTTGGTAGAAAGATTTGGCTGATCGAAGAGGACTGGAAAATTCCAGTCCTCTTTATTATTGGAGGTGAAAGAATGCGTCGTAGCAATGGTGAAGGTAGCATTTCCTACAACGAAAGTAGGAAAAGATATGAATACAAGATTACTTATAAAAATGAAAATGGTGATTCTAAGCGTAAATTATTTACCAGTACTAAAACGGCTAAGGAAGCCAAAGCAAAGGCAAAAGCATTTTTAGAGACACTGGAAGATAAAGCTGATGTTGAAGCGACAATGACATTGGGAGCTTGGCTAGTTAAGTGGTTGAATGAGTATCAGCTAAATTCTATAAAAATTAAAACTTATGAGCGTTATCAAAGCCTGATAGATAAAAATATTTTGCCCTATGTAATTGCTAAGGTATCTTTGCAAAAGTTATCGTCGGTAGAATTGCAGCGACATTTTAATGCGCTTCTTATTAATGGCGGCATGAATCAGCAGGGACTGGCGCCGCGAAGTATTAATGCAACTCGTCGTCTGCTTATTGCAGCATTAAATATAGCTATAGATTCTGGTATTATTGCAAAAAATCCTGCTGATAAAACTAAGGCTTTGAAGACTGATCCGCCGGAAATACATGTACTATCACACGAGGAAGGGCATAAGCTTATAAATACTGCCCTTCGATATGGGCGTCCTGCATGGCTTGTAATAGTGCTTGCATTAGGAACGGGAATGCGCATTTCAGAAATTTATGGTATGGAATGGGATAATGTCGACTTAGCTGGAAAGCAGCTGCGTGTAGATAAGATTGTCGTAACTACTGCTAAAGGTATTCATATTCAAAATTCAGCTAAAACGCGTAGCAGTCGCCGGACTATACCAATACCGGATTTTGTCTGTGCTGCACTAAAACGGTACCGCTTATGGCAGAAGGTACAGGATTTGAGGCATGGAAGTAATTATCAGCAGTATAACTGGGTACTGGCAAATGCAGAGGGGCAGCCGCGCAGTCCTAATTCTTTTTCAGCTCATCAGTATAAAGAAATATTGAAAGAGGCTGGATTAAGCAGAAGTGTACGAATACATGATCTGCGGCATACTCATGCTACATGGCTGCTGGAAGCAGGAATAAATGTAAAGGTTGTCAGTGAGCGTTTGGGCCATAGCAGCTGTAGAATCACCCTTGATACGTATTCTCATGTAATGCGCACTATGCAGGAGCAGGCTGTAGAAGCATTGAATGGGATAATGCAGGAATGAAAAAACGTAAGGCTTAAAGCCTTACGTTTTATTTTATCAGTTTATATATTGTATTTCTTGCAGTACCTTCTTTATATATTATGCCCTGTTCAATCATTTTATTTAACAGATAGCGTGCCTGAGTAGTAGTAATATTAAGTAGTTCAGTAACATCTTTTGAGGTAATGATACCTTGAGTTTCTGCCAATTTTATAACCAGTTCAGGATACCGTACTTTGTCTATTTTGGTCTGGCGAACATAGGCGATAGATTGATTATCTGCTTTGTACACTTTTGCACTTAAAATATAAGCTTTACTGCGGCCGTTGGGAACAGTTTCGACTAACCCGATTTCCTGCAGACGTGTTAGAATAGATTTAAGTTTAATTTCTGTTATATACATCAGCTCTAAAAATTCACTTAATAAGAGTTTTTTATGTGAGCGCAGTAACGACAGTATCATTAATTGGTTTATGGAAAAAAGTTGTCCTGTTTTGTTTTGTTCTTCCTTAATCATCTTATAGAACGTAATATCAGGCAATCCGCGTGCTATAAAGACTCTGACGGAGGTTTCATCGGATTCAGAATAGTCCGGCAAAGGGCGTCCATAAATAATAGAGCCTTCAAAGATTCTGTCGATACCTCTACCTGTTCTTTCAGCAAGACCTATACGTTTTAACGCATCTGCCAGAGCTGGGTTTCTGCCATGTGGATCAGCAACTATCAGATTTTTTAAAGTGACGCCTTCGATAAATGCACCGGGGTTACTTATGGTAAGTCCGTCATCATCTATTAATACGCGGGTCATTTGCAGTATAGTGTAATCCCTGTGAGAAAAGGCATTAATCAAAGCTTCACGGTATGCCCTGGGGTCAAATTCAGGAATAGGTATCCTCAGCAGACCAAACTCCAATTCTCTTTCCGGGTTCCAAGGCTTCATCATCTGTTCAAAAAAATCAAATACAGCGATTAGTGGTTTGTATGACAGCTCATTTACTCTTATATTAGTGCCTTCGAGAACCTGGAAAGCGGCCTGTGCTGTTGGTAAATGTCTGGCAATACTTTCTTCTTTGCCAACGAGTAGAAGACCCGTTACAGTAGGAACTATGGTGCCATTTATCTCTGTTATCATAGCTAATGCTTTAAACAGGTCAGTATCATTCAGTTCAAGAAGACTGCGTTCACCATTACGTAATTCAATAGTTTTTCTTAATCTTTTAATTTCGTCATCATCGAAATCAGCTAAAGTTGATTCTGGGAGTGCCTGTCTGGAAAAATCTAAGTTACCTAAATCTGCCAGACGGCTATTGTATTCGTATGGAAACATAGGGATATTTTCTGGCTCACCATTAGCCTTTAGCTTACGTTTCAAAACTTTGCCGTTAGCTGTAGCAATTATGCTGCGGCTTTTTGAAACTTCAAATACCATGACTGGATTATTTTCAAATTCAACGATATTTATGCGTACAGAAACAGATGGTACAGTTCTGTTAGCAACCATAACGCTCATTTTCAAAATATCACTATGATTGCTATGCAGTCCGGTAACAGTGCCGTCATCTTCTATACCAAGGTATAAAGTGCCGCCATCAGTATTGGCTAAGCCAACTACAGCATCAATAATATCACTGTCAGATAAACATTTTCGGTCACTTTTAAATTCGATCGTCAGCGATTCTTTATTAGGTATATCAAACATAATTGCAGAACCTTTCTAATAATTATTGTAATAAAACTACATTCAAAAGTTTGAAACACAATTTATTACAATATTATTATAATATTATTATAATTAGATTTTCAAGTATTAAAGAACATGATAGCGAAAAAGAATAGTAAGAATAGAGCTGTGTAAAAATCTTACTTATAATATAAGACCGCAAGGCTTGAAGCCTTACGGTAATTTTTTATTGCTATATTTGCGTTATTTTTTTATATTTTTTTTGTTATTGTCCACCTAATTGTCCACCTGACATAAAAAAAGAGCTTTCAGGAAAATTCCTGAAAGCTCAGAACCTTTGATGGTGGCGGAGTGGGTGGGATTCGAACCCACGCACGGGGTAAACCGTCTAACGATTTAGCAAACCGTCCTCTTCAGCCAGCTTGAGTACCACTCCGTAAGACTACCTGTTTATTATAGCTGATATTTCTTGTTTTGGCAACTGTTATTTACAAATTTTTTGTATGGCGGAGAGGGTGGGATTCGAACCCACGGAGGCTTTCACCTCGCTAGTTTTCAAGACTAGAGCCTTCAACCACTCGGCCACCTCTCCATTAGAATTTAATTATATAATAAAATAAGATATCAGTCAATGAATTTATATTTTGTTAAATATAGATAACTGAAAAAGTAACAGTTTTGTGGACTGATTAGTCAGTTATAAATAAAATGAACAATTTTGCTTATGCTTAATGTCTGAAACTTCCCGCCAATACTGGGTTTTGAGAATCATAAAGCAAATTTTCAGAATTTTTTTATGATAAATTATTTGCTTGCTTTTTAAAAAATGACGAGTTATAATATGACTGTAAAATAACTCGCAAAGATATCTGTAAAGGTATCTGTTTTACACATTCCTTAGTTTATAGAATTTCTTGACGAAGGATATGAAGCTGACAAAACAGTAGAGGAAACAAGGCAACTCTTACAGGCTTTTGTGGGCGGAGGCTTCTTTGGCAGGGGATTTTGTAAAAATAAAAATCTCTTATCCAAGAGGAGGAAATTGAAATGAAAAAATCTTTAGTACTCGCAATGGCTATGGCTCTTGGCGTAACTGCATCCGCATACGCTGCAAATCCGTTCTCTGACGTACCGGCTGGCCACTGGGCATATGACAGCGTAAACAAACTGGTTGCTGCTGGCGTAGTTGATGGTTATCCTGACGGCACTTATGGCGGAGACAAACTGATGACCCGCTATGAAATGGCACAAATCGTAGCAAAAGCAATGGCAAAAGGCGCTGACGTAGACAAACTGGCAGCAGAATTTGCTGACGAACTGGATACCCTCGGTGTTCGTGTAGCTAACCTCGAGAAAAAAGCTGACAACGTAAAAATTACTGGTGAAGTTCGTTATCACTATACCGATAATGGCGGTGATGTAGAAGGCTATAAAACTGTACTGCGTTCCCGTATTTGGGTAAATGGTCAAGTAAATGATGACTGGACTTACACTGGTATGATTGAAAACCAGCAAGATTTGAAAAATGATAATGGTGATGAAACTACTAAATTCCAACGTGCTTATGTAAACGGTAAACTGGGCGGTGTTAAAGTTCAGGCTGGTCGTTACAACCTGCAATTAGCTGATAAGAACGTATATGATCATCGTTTTGATGGCGTACAGGCTTCTTATGGCAAAGATGTTAAATTGGTAGCAGGTTATGGTAAGGCTTCTAACTCTGATGGCGGTCATGTTGCAGAAGACGCTTATTATGCAGAATTAAGCGGTAAAATCTCCAAATTGAGCTTACTGGGCGGCTACTATAGCTTTGATGAAGCAAATGATACTATTCTGAGTGATAGTGATAAAGAAATTTATACTGTTGGCGCAAGCTATGCATTTGATAAAAATGTAAAATTTGGTGCTCAATGGCTGAATGGTGATTGGGATAACCATAATGGCGACGACAATGGTTATGTTGTAACCTTGAACTATAAAGGTGCAAAAGCTTCTCAACCTGGTTCTTGGGGCTTAGAAGCAAGATACTATGATCAGCCGGCTTCTACTTATGTAGAACATACCATGAATGGTTATGCTGACGATTACATGAAACTTGGTGATTATGCTGATGGTTTCAAAGGTTACAGCATTTTCGCTAACTACGCTTTTGCTAAGAACATCGTTGGTCAGGTTGAATGGTATGATCTTGAGTCCAGAGAACATGGTATTGACGCAGAAACCATCTGGTCTCAACTGCTCTTCACTTTCTAATCTTAGGATTAGTAAACAACTTCAAACAAAGCAAAAAGGGACAGTGTATGCTGTCCCTTTTTTGTATTTGTATGATGCATTTCATAAATTTTATAAATCTGTTGGATGTTTGAATTTTGAGTGTACTATAATAATGGCTTAGATATAGATTGAATTGTATTGCTAAAAAGAACAATAAGTATAAAATAAAAGACAAAAAACTAAAATAGTATAATTAAAGTATATAAATAAACTAAAATAAGTAAAAATTAGATAGAAAATATGAAGAATGTGTTGCAAATTTGTAAAAAATATGATATTCTCTGAATATGGATTTTGCGTAGGCTAACTAATAAATTTGAAGAAAATTTTTTCAGCAGAGGAAACAAGGCAACTCTTGCAGGTAAAAATTTTTTGAAGATTTTTTTCGGTAAGCTGAGCAAAAGCTAAATATATTTTCCTTGGGAGGAAACAGACATGAAAAAATCTTTAGTACTTGCAATGGCTATGGCTCTTGGCGTAACTGCATCCGCATACGCTGCAAATCCGTTCTCTGACGTACCGGCTGGCCACTGGGCATATGACAGCGTAAACAAACTGGTTGCTGCTGGCGTAGTTGATGGTTATCCTGACGGCACTTATGGCGGAGACAAACTGATGACCCGCTATGAAATGGCACAAATCGTAGCAAAAGCAATGGCAAAAGGCGCTGACGTAGATAAATTAGCAGCAGAATTTGCTGACGAACTGGATACTCTCGGTGTTCGCGTAGCTAACCTCGAGAAAAAAGCTGACAATGTAAAAGTAACTGGTGAAGTTCGTTATCGTTATGCAGACAGCGATGCTTCTGGTAATTATGACAATACCATGCGTAATCGTGTATGGGTAACTGGTCAAGTAAATGACGACTGGTCCTATACCGGTATGATTCAAAACGTTCAAGATTTCTCCAATGATAATGGTGATGAAGATACCGATTTCCAACGTGCTTATGTAACTGGTAAAATTGGTGGGCTGAATGTACTGGCTGGCCGTTATAACATGTATCTGGCTGACGGTAACGTTTATGATACCCGTGCAGATGGTGTAGAAGTTTCCTACGGTGAAAAGTTGAAAGTAACTGGTTTTGCTGGTAAAGGTACTGATATCACTGATGATGCTGGAAATCAGGTTGCTTCTTATGGTAATTATGCAGGTGGTTCTGTTGCTTATGACGTAGCTAAAGGACTTAACTTAAATGCTGGTTATGTAAATTTCAAAGATATGGGTCAAGTAACTGGTGTTGCTGATACTAATGTAGATAATGCAATTTGGTGGGCTGCAGCAGCATATAATTTTGATCAAAATCTCTCTTTGTCTGCAATGTATCTGAAAGGTGATGCAGATGATGATTCTGCTTGGATGTATGATGACAACGACGATGATGGTTATGTAATTGGCTTGAACTATAAAGGTGCTAAGGCTGACGAAGTAGGCAGCTGGGGCTTATGGGCTAAATACTATGACCAAGGCGCTGAAACCTATGTTCCTGGTGCTCACACTACTGATGCAAATCAATTTGCTGGTGAAGGCTTCAAAGGTTATGGCGTATGCGCAAGCTACACCTTTGCTAAAAATATTGTTGGTAATGTAGCTTGGTACGATACTGAATCCAAAACTACCGATGAAGACGATCAACGTATCGTTGCTGACCTTTATTTCACTTTCTAATTTAATAAGTAATATTTTTCAAGCAGGGCAACTTATGTTGTCCTGCTTTTTAGTTAATATGAGACTATTTTATTTACAAACGCAAGTATTAAGTATATAGTTGTATACAATGCTTGGCATAATAGATGAAATGGAATATTTATATTTAATGCAAGCTTTGTTTGCAGTACAAATAAAAATAATTTTGTTAAGATAAAAACACAATATTTATAGAAATATCTAAATCATATAAATAAACTAAAATAAGTTAGAAAATATGGAGAATGTATTGCTATATTATGAAAAATATGCTACTCTCTGAATATAGATTTTGCACAGGCTAACTGATAAAGTTGAAGAAAATTTTTTCAGCAGAGGAAACAAGGCAACTCTTGCAGGTAAGAACTTTTTTCGAAGATTTTTTCAGTAAGCTGAACAAAAACTAAATATATTTTCCTTGGGAGGAAACAGACATGAAAAAATCTTTAGTACTTGCAATGGCTATGGCTCTTGGCGTAACTGCATCCGCATACGCTGCAAATCCGTTCTCTGACGTACCGGCTGGCCACTGGGCATATGACAGCGTAAACAAACTGGTTGCTGCTGGTGTAGTTGACGGTTATCCTGACGGCACTTATGGCGGAGACAAATTGATGACCCGCTATGAAATGGCACAAATCGTAGCAAAAGCAATGGCAAAAGGTGCTGACGTAGACAAACTGGCAGCAGAATTTGCTGATGAACTGGACACTCTCGGTGTTCGTGTAGCTAACCTGGAGAAAAAAGCTGATAACGTAAAAGTAACCGGTGAAGTTCGTTATCGTTATCAAGATTCTGATCTTGAAGGTTATGGTAATACCATGCGTAATCGTGTATGGGTAACTGGTCAGGTAAATGATGGCTGGACCTACACTGGCATGATTGAAAACGTTCAAGATTTTGCTAACGACAATGGTGATGAAGATACTAAATTCCAACGCGCTTATGTTGAAGGTAAAATCGGCGGTGTAAACGTACTGGCTGGTCGTTATAACATGTACATTGCTGACGGTAACATTTATGATACCCGTGCAGATGGTGTAGAAGTTTCTTATGGTGAAAAGTTGAAAGTAACTGGTTTTGCTGGTAAAGCAACTGACGCTGCATATAGTGGCCAATTTAAAAATGGTAGTTTAGTAATTAAAGATGTTGATATAGAAGGGTCTTATGGCGACTATGCTGGTGCAGCAGTTTCTTATGACATGGGTGCTTTAAAATTGAATGGCGGTTACATTAACTTTAAAGATATGTTAACTGGCAATTGGAAAACTAGAAGCAGTTTTGTAGAAAGTGAAACTGGTATTGACAATGCTATTTGGTGGGTTGGTGCAGCTTATGATTTTGATAAAAACACTTCTTTAACTGCAATGTATCTGAAAGGTGATGCAGATTTTGATGATAAAGCTCCATTGGAATGGGAAAGTATTGATGATGACGGTTATGTAATAGGCCTGAACTATAAAGGCGCTAAAGCTGACGAAGTTGGCAGCTGGGGCCTGTGGGCTAAATACTATGACCAAGGTGGCCAAACTGTAGTTGCTCATACCACTGATGCTAACTACTTTGGTTTTGACGGCTTCAAGGGTTATGGCGTATGCGCAAGCTACACCTTTGCTAAAAACATTGTTGGTAATGTAGCTTGGTACGATACTGAATCTAAAATCACCGATGAAGATGATCAACGTATCGTTGCTGACCTCTACTTCACTTTCTAATTTTATAATGGATATTTTACAGCAGGACAACTTTTGTTGTCCTGCTTTTTATTTTTGTAACAATAAAATATTGTATATTTTTGGGGGGAAATATGGTAAGATATATACATATTAATTTGCATTTTTGGGAGGAATTATAATGAAAAAAGTTTTACGTTATTTAGTAATGACTGTAATGGCAATCTGCTTTGCTATTCCTGGTATTAACGCTGCTGAAGCAGCAACTGTTGCTCTGTTGCCTTTGGTAAATAATGTACAAGGTGACGAACTGGCCAACCAGGTGTTCTACAAACAGGCAATGGCTGTATTAAACAGCAAAAAAGGTTTTGTGATGGTAGAAAATGATAAGCTGACTGCTGTTATCGAAAAAGAAACTGCAGCAGGTTCTTTGCCGAGCGAAGCTGCTCTGCAGACTATTGCTAAAAACGGCGATGTAGATATCGTAATTGCTATGCAGCTGGATACTCTGGAAGATAATGTAATTATGTCCAGTGAAGAAAATAAACTGCAGCTTGATTTGCAAGGTTATGCTGTTGCATATAACAGACTGACTGGCAAATTCTATAAACACAGAATTTATAGCGATAAAACTGTTCCGGAGGCTGTAACCGCACGTTGGGACTGGGTACACGAAGAATGGGGCCGCAGTGTAAGATTGGAAATGGACCGCATTTTATCTGGTAAATAATTATAAGACAAAAAGCAGGATAGCTTGAGCTATCCTGCTTTTTTATATTGTTTTCTGCAATAAAAATATGCTAAAATATATTAAATAATATTTAAGGATGTGTTTGCATGAAAAAAATTATACGTTATTTTATGATGTCTGTGTTGGCCCTGTGCCTCAGCATTCCTTGCTTTGGTGCTGTGGAAGCTGCTACTGTTGCTTTGTTGCCGTTAATAAATCATACAGATAATGAACTAGCTAATAAAGTTTTTTATAAAGAAGCGCTTGGCTCATTAAAAAGACAGCAGGGATTTGTATTGGTAGAAAATGACAAACTTACTGCAGCAATCGAAGCAGCTAAATTGAATGGTAATTTACCTAATGCTGCTCAAATGAGCAAGATTGCTGCTGATGGCGGAGTTGATATTGTAATTGCAATGCAGCTGGATGAGTTAAGTAAAACAGTAAGACCTTCTTCTGAGGAAAGAACACTTATTTTAAACTTGCAAGGACAGGCTGTAGCGTATAATGCTATTACAGGTAAGGAATACAGTCACAAGATTAGTTCCAGTGCCAGAGCTCCGGAAGCTGTAACAGCTCGTTGGGATTGGCTCAATGAACAGTGGGGCCGCCAGGTGCGCTTAGAAATGGAAAAAGCTTTAAAAGCACAGTAATTGGTAAAACTCCCGTTATTGCTGAATAACGGGAGTTTTTATGTTATAATTAAGCTATAAGATTTTCGAGCGAGGTACTTTATGGATAAAGAAATTCTGCAGTACGTAGGAAAAAGTTTGTACAAAACACATATTTTAAAAGAGTTTAAGCGTTATGTGGTATTTATGACTCGTTGCCATCTGCATATGCGTTATATGGATGATATTTTAGATTTTTTTGCAGTAAGTGAATTACGTCAGAAAATGCTGCAAGGTACACCGTCTTTTGTAGAGCAGGTAACACGTTCGTTCTTTTACAAAAATTCTACATGGGCTGAAAGAGTAGAATTAGTTAAAAAACATATTCTGTATTTGGAAGAGCGGTTTAAACTGAAGTTTTTACAAAAGATATATGCTGATAATCAACGGCTGCGTGTGTGGGAGGATGTTTATCAGGATAAGCCTTTGGGTATGGATTTATGGTTCCACGGCGGACAGCGTAAAGAGGGTTGCCTGTCTTTGGTTTTAAATTATGAAAGCGAAGAATTATACCAGATAATGTTCTGGTTAGGGTATGATAAAGCTGACGAGCCATCCTTGTTTATTGGCGCACTGCAGGGTACTCCTAACGGCAGCGAAATTATCAAAGGACTTACGAAGGCGTTTTATGGATATCGTACCAAGAATTTGATTTTCTATGGTATTCGTAATGTGGCTGCATGTTTTGGTGCTAAAAATATTTATGCTGTAGCAAATGAAGGTTATTATGCAATGAATCATATTCGCCGTGACCGCAAGCTGAAAACTTCTTTGGATGATTTTTGGCAGGAGTGCGAAGGCGTGCAGTGCGAAGATAAACGTTTTTATAAGTTGCCTATTGAAGAATATCGCAAATCTATGGAAGAGCTGAAACCTTCTAAAAGAGCACAGCACCGCAGACGTTTTACCAAGATGGATGAGATTACAGAGGCAATAAAAAATTCTTTAGCTGCTTACCAAAAATAATATGTTCTAATTATATACATTTTGTGTAAAACTGTATTTCCTGTTGAATGTATGTTACAATAGGAGTATAAAATTTCCTTGTGGAGGGATTAACATGAAAAAGCGCATTCTGTCACTTATAATGACCTTCATTTTTTGTCTAACTGCAGTTGTACCGGCTTTTGCAGAAGATAACATCTCTGTTCCGGCAGCTGATAAGATTACTTCTATGGAAAAAATGTTGTACGGTACTGAACAAAGCGGTTCTTTGATTCAGCGTATGGATAGTATTGAAGATGATGTTTACGGTACTATTACTGCTGATCCTATTTTAGACCGTATTGATAATATGTATGATTATCTTGAAGGTTCTCCTTCTAATGGAGAAGCTTCTTTTGCTACTCGTTTAAATGTAGTTGAATGGCGTTTCAATGAAAGTATGTCTGGAGGTCCGGCAAAATCTCGTATTGAAGCAGTAGAAAGGCTGCTAAATGGCAAGGTTGTTGAAGGCTCTTTGTCCGGTCGTTTGGATGAACTTTTAAAATTAGCTTCTTATGAAAATGGTGTGGTTCCTGTACAGGAAGTTGTGCTTCCTAAAGACTCTGTAATGCAAATTGAGTTTACTCAGGAATTATCCAGCAAAATGAGCCGTGAAGGTGATCCTGTATATTTTAAAGCTGCAGATAATCTTTATGTAAATGATGTGCTTGTTCTTCCTAAAGGTGCTACTGGCGTAGGCAAAGTTAAAAAGGTTGTGCAGCCTGGTATTTTTGGCAAGGATGCCAGAATAGATATTGATTTTACTAATATTTACGCTGTTGATGGAACTGCTGTATCTATCTTTGTTGGCGACTTAGCTAAACAGCAGGCTGAATCTATTGCTGGTGCAGCTGGTGCAGCAATTGGTGGTATGATTATTCTTGGACCTATTGGTGCTGTAGGCGGTGCTTTTGTTAAGGGTAAATCTGTTACTATTCCTGTAGGCAGTAAAACTTATGTACAAACTACTACTGATACTTCTATTCAGGGTGTAGTTTATCAGGGATTCTAAAAAAAGTATAAAAAGCTCACTGAAAAGTGAGCTTTTTATTTTTTTATGATATAATATTAACTGGATATTTATATGCTTTTATTATATTAAAGGAGATATTTTATGAATAAACTGATTTTAGCAACTGCTTTAACTATTGGTATTTGTTTACCAACATATGCGGCTCAATTTGATAATCAAGGTGATGCTGTGTATGAAAGTCCAGTGTTTGATGAAAATAAGGAAAGTTCAGATGTTGTGGAAAAAGGTGAGCGTGAAAAAAAAGATGTTTTGCCAATACATCTGACTGGTGATCATGCTGAATATGATAATACCAGTGGTGATTTTTATGTTACTGGCAATGTTATTATTACCCAGGGCTTGGAACGCTTAGAAACAGTAAGTGCTGTAGGCAATATGAAAACAGGAGATGTTTGGCTAAATGAAGGCGGTACTGTTGTTGAGCCAGGAACAAGGATGAATGGTAAGTGGGTTCATTATAATTTTAATAATAAAACAGGTGAAATTAAAGAGATTTATGGTAAAGGACAAAAGGATTATTTTGAAGCGCCGCATGCAACTATCTATCCGGATAAAATGGTTATAGACCAGGGCGGAACAACTACCAGATGTCCGGCTGTCAAGAATCCTCCTTGCTTATCCATTAAAGCTAAAACTTTTGAAATTTATCCAAAAGAAAAAATGATTGCTAAGGATGTACAGGTTTTTGTTAAAGGAAAACATGTATATTCACGTGATCGTTGGGAGAATAATTTAAGTGATAAAAGCGAAGAACGCATTATGCCAAGAGTTGGCTGGGATGGTAAAGATAATGGATTTTATGCTAAATTGGAAATAGAAAAACCTCTGTCAGATAAAACGACGATTCGAGCTGACGTTGTTGACTATTCCAGAGCAGGATATAAACCTATGTACGAAGTTGAGCATAATGAACGTAATTTTAAAATGACATGGAAATCCGGTTGGGAAGAGGAAGATGATAATTGGTATGAAAAGGAAACTAACTGGCGTTTAGATTATAAACGCCATCGCATAGCTGATAATCTTCCCTTAACATATAGTGCATATCTGGAACATGGCCTTTGGAAAAGAGAAAGTAATGGCTTAAAAAGCTGGCATACAGAATATGCTGCGTATCTGAACCATGATCCGATTTATTTGTTCAATTCTAAAAATACAGTTTTAAATTTAACTGTTGGTAAGAAGTGGGTACACGAAAGCAGAACAAGCGATTTACGTTCTACAAATATGTATTATGCTACTTTAGGGCAAAAAATTAGCGATAAATGGCGTACTTGGGCAGGATATTATCAAGAGGATGAAACAAGCAGTGTATTTGATTTAGGACAGCCAGATATGGCTAAAGAATTACGTAATGGTATTCAATATAAACCGGATGATAGAAATACCTTTACTATTATTAACAGATTTGATTTAGAAAAAGGTAAGCAATATGAGACGGATTATCGTTGGCTGCATCGTTTCTGTTGCTGGGCTATTGAATTTGAATATCAAAAAGAAATTTATGATAATGATGATACTTTCAGAGTAAAATATTATTTCTTGAATTGGTAATGGAGTTAAATGAAATGGAAAAAATTATCAGACAGCGTTTTGAAGAGCACATGGAAGTTGCCAATACAGTTATGCAAAGTAATATTTTACAGCAGATTGAACGTATTGCTGGTGCTATAAAAGAAGTTTTAGCTAAAGGAAATAAAGTCCTGTTTTGCGGTAATGGCGGCAGTGCAGCTGACAGTCAGCATTTGGCAGCAGAATTCGTGGGACGCTTTCAAAAAGAACGTCAGGGATTGCCTGCTATTGCACTAACTGTAGATACTTCCATTTTGACTGCGGTAGGTAATGATTATGGCTTTGACAGAGTTTTTGCTAGACAGGTAGAAGCTCTTGGACAAAAAGGAGATGTACTGGTGGGCATTTCTACCAGTGGAAATAGTCCTAACGTAGTTAAAGCTGTGGAATTAGCAAAAGAAAAAGGGATATACTGCGTAGGCATGACTGCTGCTGGAGGCGGACGCTTGGCAGAGATTTGTGATGAGTGTATTGCTGTACCTGCACAGGTAACAGCAAGAGCGCAGGAAATGCATATTCTTATTGGACATATTTTATGCGAACTGGTGGATGGTGAATAATATGGCAGATTTTGCTGCAGCAACCTTTCTGACGGAAAAAATACAGCAGCTTAAAATAGCTGTTATTGGCGATGTAATGTTGGACAGGTATTTTCATGGTGAGGTAAAACGCATTTCTCCTGAAGCTCCGGTACCGGTAACTAAGATTAATAGCATTAAATCAGTTTTAGGTGGTGCTGCCAATGTAGCAGCGAACTTAGCTCATCTGGAATGCAAGGTTTATATGGGCGGCGTTACCGGTGATGATGAAAATCGCAGTTTATTAGAAAAGCTGATGGATGAAGCTGGTATTGATCACAGCGGCTTGGTAAGCAGTAATAAAAGAAAGACGATTACCAAGATGCGTGTTTTAGGCGGTAATCAGCAAATGTTGCGTCTTGATTTTGAAGAAACTGGTGATTTATATCCAGAAGAAATTTCTGCGCTGAGTGATTGGCTGGAAAATTTATTGGATAATGGTCTTGACGGTATTATTGTTTCTGATTATGCCAAAGGAGTATGCTCTGACAGCTTCTGCCAATGGGTTATTAAACAGGGTAAGGCGTATAATATTCCTGTTTTAATTGATCCTAAAGGTGCAGATTGGAGCAAATATAACGGTTGTGATTTTATTACGCCGAACTTAAAGGAAATGTGTGAGGCAGCAGGCTGTCAGCGTGATAATGATGATAATGCAGTAGTTGAGATGGCTCGTAGTGCAAGGCAGCAGTTTAATATTGGCAATGTTGTAGTAACTCGCAGTGAAAAAGGCATGAGCCTGGTTAATGGCAATCAGGTATTGCATAGTCCGGCTGCGGCTATTGAGGTTTTTGACGTTTCCGGCGCAGGTGATACAGTAGCGGCAACATTACTTGCTGCTGTGGCAGGAAAGGTAGCCTTGGAAGATGCCATTTATCTTGCGAACAGAGCGGCAGGAATCGTAGTAGCTAAGGTAGGTACTTATCCTGTACATCGTGATGAACTGCTGAAGGATTTACTGGCAGAAGATCGTAAACAGGGACGTGGCTATCGTACTCTCAGTTGGCAGGAAATTGCTTCACTTGCAGCTACCTGGAAAGCCTGCGGAGAAAAGATTGTCTTTACCAATGGCTGTTTTGATATTCTTCATGTAGGACATGTTTCATATCTGGAAAAAGCTGCGCGTCTTGGCAAGCATCTTATTGTCGGACTTAATACGGATGCTTCTGTTCGTCGGCTGAAAGGTGAAACACGGCCTTTGGTACATGAACTGGATCGAGCCAGAGTGCTTGCTGCTTTAGCATGTGTGGATGCAGTAGTGTTGTTCGATCAGGACACTCCTACAGAACTGATTGAAAAGATTCGTCCGGATATTCTTGTCAAAGGCGGCGATTATAAACCGGAAGAAGTTGCTGGCAGAGAATATGCCGGCGAAGTAAGAATTATAGATTTTGAAGAAGGCTATTCCACGACTGGGGTAGTAGAAAAAATTGCTCAAATGGTTAAGGAGGGTAAATTATGATTATTGTAACTGGCGGTGCCGGATTTATTGGCAGTAATATTGTCAAAGGATTAAATGAACGCGGACGTGACGATATTTTAGTTGTAGATAATCTGACTAATATGGTTAAGTTTAAAAATATCCAGGGTCTGAAGGTTATGGATTATATGGATAAATTTGCTTTTGCTGATGCTTTAAAAGCAGGTAAATTTAACCATGAAAAAATAGATGTTTTTTTCCATGAAGGTGCCTGCTCCGACACTATGGAGTATAACGGCAAGTACATGATGGAAAATAACTTTGAGTATACTAAAAACTTGCTGCATTTCTGCCTGGATAGAAAAATTCAGTTGATTTATGCTTCTTCTGCTTCTACTTATGGCAGTGGTGCTCATGGCTTCAGAGAAGAACCTGCCTGTGAAGAAGCGTTGAATGTATATGCTTTTTCCAAGCTGTTTTTTGATAATTATCTGCGCCGCTTGCTGCCGCAGGCACAAAGTCAAGTTGTAGGCTTACGCTACTTTAATGTTTATGGTCCGCAGGAAAATCATAAAGGTAAAATGGCTTCTATGGTTTACCAGATGTATAACCAATGGAAGGCAGAGAAAAAGGTACGCCTTTTTGGCGAATATAACGGTTACGGCCCGGGCGAGCAAACACGTGATTTTATTTATGTAAAAGACGTTGTTAAAGTTAATTTCTTCTTCTGGGATCATCCGGAAATCAGTGGTATTTATAACTGTGGTACTGGCCATGCTCATCCGTTTAATACCTTGGCTAAAGGTGTACTCAAACATTTTGGCAGCGGCGAGCTGGAATATATTCCTTTCCCGGAAGTGCTGAAAGGAAAATATCAAAGCTTTACTGAAGCTGATCCGTCTAATCTATTGGCAGCAGGTTATGATGGTGGTTTTACAGATATTGAAGAAGCAGTAGCAGAATACTGTGCATTATTGGACAAAACTGGCGGTTATTACGTATATGAAGGCTAAGGCTGTATTTTTAGACCGTGATGGCGTTTTAAATGTAGATGTTGATTATTTATATAAAATAGATGATTTTCAATGGGTAGACGAAGCTCCCGAGGCATTGGCTTACTTGGTTAAACAAGGGTATCAGCTTTTTGTGGTGACTAATCAAAGCGGTATTGCCCGTGGTTATTACACCGTAGATGATATGTATAAGCTGCATGCTTATATGCAGCAGGAACTGCAAAAGTATGGTGCGCAGATAGAAAGGTTTTATTATTGCCCGCATCATAAAGAAGGAAAAATTGCTGAATATGCTATAGAATGTGGCTGTCGTAAGCCGAAACCAGGTATGATTCTACAGGCTATGGCAGAATACGCTATAGATAAGGAGCAAAGTTTTCTAATCGGCGATAGCAAAAGAGATATCGAAGCTGCGCAGGCTGCCGGTATTAAAGGTTATTTATTTACCGGCGGCAGTCTGCTGCAGTTTGTACAAAATATTATTAAAGGCTGAAAAAGATGGAATATAAAAATATTTTAATTATCAAAATGAGTTCATTAGGAGACATACTGCATACATTGCCGTTTGCTGCAGCTTTGCGCAAGCGTTATCCACAGGCTAAAATAAGCTGGCTGGTACATCCACAGTTTGCCGGTTTTGTACCGGATAAACCTGTTATTGATGAAGTATTGTATTTTGATAAAGTCAAATTTAAAAAAATGGGCTTACTTGATAAAGTAAAATATTTTTTTTCCATGCGCAGTATGCTGCATAGTAAGCATTTTGATTTAGTAATAGATATGCAGGGGCTGTTTAAAAGTGCTGTGCTTGCTGCTATCAGCGGCTGCAGTAATCGTATCGGGTACTGTGAAATGCGTGAAGGCAGCGGCTTTATCAGTAAGGCAATTTGCGGCAGTCACAGCAAAGACCATGTTATCGAGCGTTATCTTGATGTAGCACGTTATCTTGGTGCTGATGTTGAGAAAGTAGATTTTCCTATGCCGGATTTGACTTCTGAAAGTCAGAGTGTGCAGAAAAAGTTAGCTGAACAAAATGTAACGGGAGATTATGTGGTATTTGTACCCGGGGCTCGCTGGCAAACTAAGGAGTGGCCGGTAGAACATTATGCTGAATTAGCAAGGAGGATTTTTGCTGACGGGATGCAAGTTGTTTTAGCCGGAGGACCGGATGATTTAGATAAGGGAAATAAAATAAAAGAGCTATGCCCGGAAGTAGCTAATCTGATTGGGCAGACAAGTTTGCGTGAATTAGCTGCACTTATTCAAGGTTGTGCAGTTTATATAAGTGCGGATACAGGTCCGCTGCATTTTGCCGCTGCTTTAAAGAAGCCGCTCGTTGCTATGTATGGCCCTACTAAAGCTGATAGGACTGGTCCTTATGGCAGTGATAAAGCATCTGTTCTGCTTTCTCCGGCAGCCTGTGCAGGTTGTCTTAAAAAATCCTGTAATAATTGGCACTGTATGCATGATATTACGCCTGAAATGGTATATAAGGCTTATAAAGAAAAGCTGGGGAGGATATAATGGTGGATTTGAACGGCAAAAAAATATTAGTGACATTTTTAATGCATTTGGGAGATTTGACCTTAACTACGCCGTTTATCCATGCTTTGAGGCATGCGGCGCCGGATGCACATATAACTTTCCTGGCTGATGAAAAACTGAAAGATGTAGTCTTACATAATCCGTATTTAGACGAAGTTATTACCATAGATAAAAAAGGCAGAGACAACAGCTTGTTGGCTCTGATTGCCTGCGCGCGTAAGCTTTCTGGTATGGACTTTGATATATTGATAAATCTGCATCCTAATGAGCGTTGCTCTTTTATCTGTGCATTAACGAAAGCGAAAGTGCGTGCTGGCACTACGCATACTTTATTTAAACCATTGTGGGATGTGTTTACTCCTTTAAACAGAAAAATTCATGCTGCGGATATGTACCTTAATGTTTTAGAGCAGCTGGAAGTTAAGGAGATAAAGCATAATGGCTTGGAAATTTTTCCTGGTGAGGATAATATTAAGCATGCGGAGGATTTTTGGCGTGAAAATGGCGTTTTCGGTAGCGACAAGCTGATTGGGTTTAATATTGGCAGTGCTGTTGTGACCAAGCGCTGGGCACCGGAACGTTTTGCCCAAGTGGCTGATATGCTGGCTGAAAAAGGTTATAAACCAGTATTTTTTGGTGGTACCATGGATGAAGAAATGGTACAGGCAGCAGTAAGTAAGATGCATACGATACCGGTAGTTGCAACAGGTGCCTTTACCATTGGCACTTTGGCAGCTGCCATGCGTCGCTGCAGCCTAATTATTACTAATGATAGTGGACCTATGCATGTGGCTATCAGCCAGAAGGTACCCATTGTGGCTATGTATGGACCATCCAGTCCTAAATTGTACGGACCATATACAGAAGATGCCGTTATCGTAACGGCGCAGCCTCCGTGCCTTGGATGTGCTTCCGGAATGAAGCATAAATGTGATGATATGCAGTGTATGACAAGATTAACGGTAGAACAGGTGGTGCAGGCGGCAGAGCAGATGCTGGCACGAAAAGAACAATGACAGATAAAAAACAGTTATCCCATGAAATAGTTTTATTATGTGAGCATATAGATATAGCTCAGTTTATCAGTGTTTATATAGAGTATCTACGCAAGCAGCAGGTTGAAATACCTGCTGTAAAGATTATTAATATTGGCGATATAAATAAAACTGAACAGATATTGCAGCAGTTAACTAGACAAAGTTGGTTTGGAGAAATAAAAAAGGTGATTATTTTTGCTGATGCGACGAAAAAGCGATTGGATAGAGAACATCAGCTTTATAAAGCTAAATTGCATACTTTTTTGAAAGATTTTACTGATTATGAATATTTTCTTTTTCCCTGCAAAACAGCTGCTGGTCGTTGGCAGTCTGGCTTGTTGGAGGATGTGCTTTTAGATACTCTTAAAATGGAAACTTCTGAATGTTGCAATTACTATAATCTTCGTAATATGACGGAAGATTTTTTGCTGAGCGTGAATAATGATAGGGGCAGAGAAAATAGATTTATTAATCACAACAGACATTTCTTATGTACCTATTTAGCTGGGACGAAGAAATATGCAGGTTTAAAATTAGCGGAAGCAGCGCAAAAAGGTGCTTTTGATTTAAGCAGCAGTAAGTTTGATGATTTGAAGGCAGTTTTAGTGGCATTGTAAATAAGGAGTAATATCATTGAAATATTTTGCCAGGTTTTTTGAAGGCTTACAGCAGGATATAAAAGCTTTTGTTTTCTGGTGCTTTATTTTTTCTTTATACAGAGCCTTTTTTATTTTTATCTATCATGATAGTTTGCATGGTGATATAACAGGTGAAATCCTGAATGCTATGTTTTTGGGTTTACGGTTAAGTTTAAAAACAGCAGGTATTATCATGTTGTTTGGAACAGTGCTGGCTACATTACCAGGAATAATAAGTAATAAGTGGCCTTCTGATAAGCTTAGGATGATCTGGCATGGAGCGGCTATGATCTTCTTTGCTATTTGTTTTTTTGCTCGTATACCATATTATGAAATTTTTAATTCGGCCTTTAATATGATGCTGGTTAACGGCATGCACGATGATAAGTATGCTATATTAATGACAGCTGTTCATCAGTATCAGTTATTATATAGGCTTCCTGCAGCAATAGTTACGGGTATAGTATTTGCTTTTTTTCTGTGTAAATTTTGGCAATATACAAGTACTATAGATTTGGTAAAATCACAGCATAAAAAAATAGTTATATATATCAGTATTATATTTTTACCTGTTTTTTGGATGTTTGTACGATACGGGGGGCGTTTTCTTATGCGAAATCTGTGAATTGGGAAAATGCTGCGAGAACAAAATCAAATTTATTAAATGAAGCAATTCTTGATGATGGTCAGGCTTTATATCGTGTTTATTCTATGAAACGGGAACTTGATAAGGTTACTAATGTTGATATTCCGTTGCATGAATTAAAGCGTAAGATTGCTGAATTAAACGGTAATAAAGATGCTAATACTTTAAGTGATGCATTTAAAAGAACGGTAGAACAGCCTAAATTAACCTATCAACCTGATAATATTGTCGTAGTAATTGGTGAAAGTTTTGGATTATGGCCTTTTTTACCAAAGTTTGAACAGCTGGGTTTAGTTAATGAAAGCTTAAAAATTCAAAATTCAGATGAAGGTGCGGCGGTACGTTATATACTGCCAAATGGAAGCGGAACGATTGCTGCTGTTAATGGTATTGTTACGGGTTTACCAGATACCAGTTTATATGAAAATTATCATCCTAATAGCATGAAGGATAAATATCAAAGTGGCATTGGTTACATTATGCATCAGCTTGGTTACAAAACTGTATTTTGGTATGGAGGATTTTCCGGCTGGCAAAACATTAAAAATTTTGTTTTATCACAAAGTTTTGATGAATTTCATTGTGCTGATGAGTTTTCTTATACAGGCGGCAATGCCTGGGGCTGTCCTGATAAGGTACTATTTGATAATATCAGTAAATATATTGCGAAACAGTCAGCGAATGAAAAGGTGTTGCATATTGTTTTAACCAGCAGTAATCATCCACCCTATACCATAGATGTAGATAAAGAAGGTTTTCAGCGGAATGAGGTAAAAAAACATTTGCCTAATGACATAGATTCTAATGAGGAAACTTTAACAGAGCTGGGTCATATTTGGTATGCAGATATGTGTATAGGAAATTTTGCTAATGATTTGAAAAATATAAATCCAAAAAGTATGTTGGTTATTACGGGAGATCATTCAGAACGATTCAGCTTTGCTAAAGAGCAGAATATAGAAACGTTATCTGCAGTTCCATGTATATTTTATGGCCCAGGTATCCATAAGGAATGGTTTGAAAATACAGCAGGATGCCATATACAAATTGCTGGTACCATTGCAGAAATGATTGCACCAGCAGGATTTACATATACTGCTTTTTGGCCAGATATGTTTACAGGAGAAAGCATATTTAATCACAGACTTTATGCTGATAAAGATAAAGTGGATTTACTTACGAAAAATGAAGAAATAAGCTGTATGGCTGACTATGCAAGGAGTATAGCTTCTTGGAGAATATTAAAAGGAGATAATTGTTGATGCAACAATTAACAGCAGTTATTTTAACTAAAAATGAAGAAGCAAATATTATTGATGTGGTAAAAAATGCTTTTGCTGTTGCAGATAAGGTGTTAATAGTAGATTCTGGCAGTACTGATGCTACCGTGGAGTTGGCTAAGGAAAGCGGAGCTGGAGTAATTTACAGAGCGTGGGATAATGATTTTGCTGCTCAACGTAATTTTGCATTAAAGCATATAGATACATACTGGACTTTATATCTTGATGCAGACGAGCGATTAGATAAAGATTTAATTTCTGTTATTAGAAATATTGTTAAAAATGAAAATGACAAGCAATATAGTATGATGCGAAAAATTCATGCTTTTGGTTTTACTTATAAGCATGGTATTTTCAAACCAGATGAGGTATTACGCCTGTTTCCAACCAAAAGTGTTCAGTGGGTGAATAAAGTACATGAAAAACCTGTATGTGATTTTCCGAAAGAAAAGTTAAGGGGGTTTATTGAACATTATACATATATTTCATGGCAGCAATGGTGGGATAAGGCTGGGCATTATACTTCTATTTGGGCTGATGATGTATATATGAAAGGTAATCGTACCAGTATTGGTGGGGCTTTTTTTCACGCCACTTATGGATTTATTAGAGCTTATATTATACAGTTAGGATTTTTAGATGGGTGGAGTGGATTATATTCAAGTTTACAGCATTTCATTTATACCATTATGAAGTATCTGAAATTATATGAGTTACAGAATAAGAAATAAAAATATTTTGCAAAGTATCAATGCATAAAAGAGGTTCGCTTAAATGGGAAAAAATTATAAGAAAATCATAATTTCATGTATAAGTGTGTACGTATTTGTTTATATATCTTATTTGCTTCTATCAAATGGTCTTGCTGATAAAGAAATATATTTGCAAATGAGGCGATTCATACCTTGTATTATATCAATGGGGTTACTTTTGTATATAACAAACACAACATTAATATGTAAAGCATCTAGGACTTCTTTAATTGTAGGCTTATCATGGATTTTAGTAATTCCAGTAACATATTATATTACTTATAAAGATAGTGCGACATTTATAAGTAATCATTTTGATATGGCATTTGGACTGTATATTTTTACTATTTTATCGTCAATAAAATATATCATCGACGTAAGATTAACTAATTATAAATTAGTTAATGTCACATTTACTTTTTTACAATTTATTCTTCTGTTAATACCGATATTTGCGTTAATTTATTTTGGATTTTATCAAAGTGTAATAAGTTATAATGGATTGTTAGCAATATATCAAACTAACATTCCAGAAGCAATAGAATATTTAAAAAGCTTGCCTTTGTCGTTGATGTTTTGCGTCCTTGTATTTCTTATTTTATTATTTATTTGCTTTTATAAATACAATATCAAGGAGCGTTATATTTATTCCAATAAATCTTTTAAAATACATTATATTGCTATTGTTTTATTAGGGATAATTTCGTTTTATGCTTTTTCTAATCTGCTTTTTAAAACATATGTTGTTAGTACGGCTGTTGATGTTAAAAATTATTTTAATTCTATAAAAAAATATGATCAATTTCATAAAGAGAATTTTGATAGTTTGTATGTTAATAATAAGAATAATTTAAAAAAACCATATACAATAGTTTTGGTTATTGGTGAATCTGAGAGTAGAGATTTAATGCATTGTTACGTAGGTGATAAAGTTAGAGAAAATACACCATGGTTTGATAAACAAAAAAATAATCCTAATTTTATATTTTTCGAAAATGCTTATGCCTGTTGGATTCAAACTGTTCCTGTATTAGAGAGAGCTTTAACTGAAAAAAATCAATATAATAATTTGGAATTTAGTAAATCATTTTCTATCGTTGATATAGCCAAAAAAGCTGGATTTAAAACATATTGGTTTAGCAATCAAGGGTATATGGGAGATGCTGATACACCGATAACTATTGTTGGGCAATCATCTGATATAGCTAAATGGACCGTTAATGAGGACAATATTATACAATATGACGAATCTTTATTGCAATTTATAAATGATATTGATCCCAATGAAAACAATTTTGTTGTATTTCATTTAATGGGCTGTCATGCAAATTATGAGAGCAGATACCCTGAAGAAAGAATGATATGGGGTAAAGATAATTATACATTGATTGATGGAAATGATAACAGTATTGCATATACTGATTATGTTTTATCAGAAATATATAATCGTATAAATAATAAAACAAATCTGGCTGCAATGATTTATTTTTCTGATCACGGGTCTGATCCTAAAATACATAGACATCCAGATAAACTTAATTATTATGGTATTCATATTCCTTTAGTAGTATATTTATCTGATCAGTATGTTGAAAGTAATTCTGATATTGCAAATAATTTCTTAAAAAATAAAGAAAGTTACTTTACTAATGATTTGATTTATAATTTTGTTTGTAGCGTACTTAATGTTGAATCAAATCATTTTAATGAAAAAGAGAGTTTAGGAAGCAGCAGTTATATGTATGATAAATATAGTTTGAAAATGATGCTAGGAAAAATGTCGCTGGCTGAAGATGAAACGAAAAACTGATACATTATAATAAAAAATATTATAATAATATTAGGAGGCTTTTTTAATGAATGCATTGGTTAGTATAATTGTTCCGGTATATAATGCAGAAAAATATTTAGCTAATACTTTAGATTCAATTATTAGGCAATCTTATAAAAATTTTGAATTATTACTAATCAATGATGGGTCAACAGATAAAAGTAAAGCAATTTGTGATAAGTTTGCTTTGAAAGATAGAAGAATTAAAGTTTTGAATAAAAATAATGGTGGAGTAAGTTCAGCAAGAAACTATGGATTAAGTGTTGCAGAAGGAGAGTATGTAATATTTATTGATAGTGACGATTATCTTACAGCAGATATGTTAGAAACTCTTGTAAATGATATTGAGAGCACTAAAAGTGATGTTGCGATATGTGGATTTTGGCATGTTACAGAAGATGAGTATAAGAAAATATGTGCTGGGGAGAAATTGCATAATAAGGAAAAGCTGGAAATTTTAGATAATCCCATTAATTATTTTTATTCTAAAGAATTAATGCCGTATATGTGGAATAAGATTTTTAAACGAGGAATATTGAAAAAAATAACTTTTGATGAAACCATACATTATGGAGAAGATTATTTGTTTTGTGCAAAGGCATTTTTACAATCAACTAAAGCTTGTTATAGAGAAGATAAAAAATATTTTTATATCAAAAGAGCTGATGGATTATCTATGTCTGAAGGTTCAGTAGAATTTTGGAGCGGATATGCTAGAAGTAAAAAAATACTTTATGATAAATTTATAGAAATAAATGCTTCAAAGGAATTATTAGAAGGTATTTGGAAGGAGTATTGTATTGCTCTTATTGCAGTTTATAGATTTATAGTTCATAAAAGATTGAAATTAGAATATGATAGAGTAGATAACTTATATAGGAATATAATTATAGAGTTTATCAAAGAAAGTAATTTGAGTATAACAAAAAAAATAGAATATTTATCTTTTGTGATTTCGTATAATATAGCTATATTATGTCATAAAGCTAAATAAAGGAGCTGATTATAGATATGCAATTTATTAATGTAGTTTTAGCTGCTGATGATAATTATGCTCAACATGTAAGTGTAGTAATTGCTTCTATTATGGCAAATACAAAAGAAGATGTTCGTTTTTTTTTGTTAAGTAATGACATAAGTGAAAAAAAATTAAATTTATTATGCGAAACAGCTAATTCATTGGGTGCGATTATCAATGTTATTGATTTAACTAAATATGACAAATTTAATAATTTATATACTAGTGGACATATAAGTAAGACTGCTTATTTTAGGATAGATATAGCTAATATTCTACCTAATGATGTTAAGAAAATAATTTATTTAGATGTTGACCTTCTAGTTTTAGATGATATAAATAAATTATGGAATTTTGATATGAAGAGTTATCCGGTTGCTGCAGTTGCTGATTACGGTATAATGGCATCTAAAAGATTGAGAGCGCAGAAACAAAATTGCATAGGTTTTGATAATAATATAAGTTACTTTAATTCAGGGGTAATGATTTTTAATTTATCATTATGGCGAAAATACGATTACGCTGAAAAAGTACTACAGTTGGCTTATAATAGTAATTTTCGGCATCATGACCAAGATGCGCTAAATAAAATATTTAAAGGAAATTGGGGGCATTTGCCATTACGCTGGAATGTGATACCACCAGTATATAATTTACATTTTAAAGTAGTGTTTAATAAAATTTTCAGAAAAAATGCTGTGGAGGCTAAAAATAATATAGCGATTTTACATTATGCTGGGCGTTATAAACCTTGGGAATTTGTTGAGTACGATTTATTTAATAAAAAATATTATGAATATTTAGACATGACAAAGTTTAAAGATTTTCCTATGCCACAGCCTAGTAAAAATATGAAAGGAAAATCCATAATAAGGCAGTTAATAAGAGCAAAAATTGCAAATATTTTATGTAAAATATTTGCATGTTTATAAGTAGAATATTTGGAGAATATAAAATGAAGAAGATTATAAAGATAAAATTTGTTGATTATTGGAAAAAGTTCAATCCTAAACAACATATAATTTATGAGCGCCTTAGCAAATATTTTGATGTTCAACTATCAGACGAACCTGATTATATAGTATATGGTCCTTTTGGGGATGAACATTTAAAATATATAGATTGTATAAAAATATTTTATACAGGAGAATGTATTGCACCTGATTTTAATTTATGTGATTATGCTATTGGATATGAGTATATAAATTTTCAAGATAGATATTTTAGATTACCGGATTACTATAATTCTACTTATCGAGCGGATTTATATTTATGTGAGAAAAAACATGAAATATACAAACAATATATGCAAGATAAAACTGATTTTTGTTCGTTTGTTTATAGTAATGGTGATGGTGACAAAGCTAGAATTGAAATATTCGAAAAATTGAACGAATATAAGAAAGTTTTATCAGGGGGAAGACTTTTAAACAATATAAATCAACCTAAAGGAGTAAAAGATAAATTAGCTTTCCAAAGAAAATTTAAATTTTCTATTGCATGTGAAAATGGTAAGCATTATGGATACACGACAGAGAAAATAGTACAGTCATTTGCGGCATGTACGATTCCAATTTATTGGGGAGATCCTTCAGTATATGAAATATTTAATAAAAAAGCTTTTATCAACGTAAGTGACTTTAAAACATTAGATGATTTAGTTAAATATGTAGAGTTAGTAGATAATAATGAAGATATTTATTTGGCTATGTTGAAGGAACCTGCAGTAATAAATAAAGATGCTTTATGTGATAATTTATTAATAGAATTTGACAGATATCTTGTATCAATATTTTCACAGCCACAGGGAAAAGCGTATAGAAGGAATATGGTATTTTGGGGTGCTAAATATCAGCGTAAAAGATTGGATGAATATATGCAAAGTAATGCTGATAAAGGAAACTGCAGAAGATTTTATGATGTTATGAAAAGATTATTTCCTTTCTGTAATAGAGGTTGAGGTATATTTTATGAAATATTTTATAACATATGGTAATGATGATTTTAGATGGAAAAAGTATTTTGCGAGTTTTATGGCAAAAGTGTTTGGTAAATTTGATAAGTGTTTAATTTATTCTCCGGAAGATATTGATGAACATTTTAGGAAAAAATATGAACATATTTTAAAACAAAAAAGAGGAAATGGATATTGGCTTTGGAAACCATATTTCATTTTGAAATCTTTGGAAAAGTTGAATTATGGTGATTATTTATTTTACTGCGATGCGGGAGGAGCATTTTTAAAGCCAGTTGACATTCTGATAAAAGAAATGAATTTTCATAATCAGGATATTATAGGGTTTGAATCTAATTTAATAGAAAGTCAATGGACGAAAAAAGAATTATTTTTGAATACAGGGTTGTATCATGAACTTATAAGTAATACTAATCAGATTTTAGGAACTTTTATATTAATAAAGAAAACAGGCTTTAGTATTAAATTTTTTAAAGAAGTACTGGAAATAGCTGGGAACGAGATTAATATAACTGATAAATTGAATTTGGTGCAAGATGATATTTATATTGAGCATAGGCATGATCAATCTATATTTAGTATTCTATATAAAAAATATAATTTAAAAGCATTCAAAGACCCATCTCAGTGGGGAACTTTTCCAGAAAGATATTTGAATAAAAGTAGAGATATGTACGAATATGGAAAAATTTTAAAAAATGGAAAAATTCTTATGAGGGTAAATGCTGTTTTGGGAGATTATGATGTAATTATTTATTTGTATAGGCGTTCTAATCCATTAATAAAAATTTTAAAATATAAGATAAGAAGAATTATTAATGATAACTTATGTAAGATAAATCAAAAAGCATAATTTTAATTTGAAATTGGATGTGAAATTATGAAAACAGCACTTATAACAGGTATAACAGGCCAGGATGGTTCTTATTTGGCAGAATTTTTATTAGAAAAAGGGTATGAAGTACATGGTATTGTACGTAGAGCATCTATCAGCAATACTGCTCGTATTGACCATTTGCTTAAAGATAATCTCATAATTTTGCATGATGGTGATTTAACAGATTCTTCCAGTCTAATAAGAATTATTAATTTAATAAAGCCGGATGAAATATATAACCTTGCGGCTCAGAGTCATGTACAGGTTTCTTTTGATGTACCGGAATATTCAGGAGATGTAGATGCTTTAGGGGTTTTGCGTATTTTGGAAGCTGTACGTATTTTAGGCATGACAAAGACCTGCAGAATTTACCAGGCATCTACTAGTGAACTGTATGGTAAAGTAGAGGAAGTTCCGCAAAGTGAAACAACTCCCTTTCACCCATATAGTCCTTATGCTGTGGCTAAGCAATATGGCTTTTGGATTACTAAAGAATACAGAGAAGCTTACAGTATGTTTGCTGTAAATGGTATTTTATTTAATCATGAATCAGAACGACGTGGCGAAAATTTTGTTACCAGAAAAATTACTTTAGCAGCAGGGCGTATCGCTTGTGGATTGCAGGATCATTTGGAACTTGGCAATTTAGATTCTTTGCGTGACTGGGGTTATGCTAAAGATTATGTGGAGTGCATGTGGCTTATGCTGCAGCATGATGTGCCGGAAGATTTTGTCATTGCTACAGGTGAGCAGCATACAGTGCGTGATTTTACAGAAAAAGCGTTTAAAGAAGTAGGAATATCTTTACGTTGGGAAGGAACTGGTATTAACGAAAAAGGTTATGATGCAGCTACAGGTAAAATGCTGGTATGTGTAAATCCGCAATGGTTCCGTCCTACTGATGTAGATAATTTATGGGGAAATCCTGCTAAGGCAAAAGCAGTTTTAGGTTGGAATCCGCAGAAAACAAGTTATGAAGAATTAATTAAAATTATGGTGCAGCATGATTTTGAACTTGCTAAGAAAGAAGCTGCAGTTAAAGCTGTAAAATAAGAAGGAAGCAATATGGAAAAGAATTCTAAAATATATGTAGCAGGTCATAGAGGAATGGTAGGTTCTGCTATTGTTAGAGAACTGAAAAAACAGGGGTATACAAATATCATTACCAGAACGCATAAAGAACTGGATTTATGCAGGCAGGAAGAAGTTGAAAAATTTTTCGCAGAAGAAAAGCCAGAGTATGTATTTCTTGCAGCAGCTAAAGTTGGCGGTATTGTAGCTAACAGTAGTGCTCTGGCAGACTTTATGTACGAAAATATGATTTTGGAAATGAATGTAATTCACAGTGCATGGAAACATGACTGTAAGAAACTGCAATTTTTAGGTTCTTCCTGTATTTATCCGCGTATGGCTCCGCAGCCGATGACTGAAAGTTGTCTTTTGACAGGTGAGCTCGAAAAAACAAATGAAGCCTATGCTTTGGCTAAGATAAGCGGTTTAAAGTATTGTGAGTTTTTAAATAAACAATATGGAACAGATTATATTTCTGTAATGCCTACTAACTTATATGGGCCTAATGATAACTATCATCCGGAGCATAGTCATGTATTACCGGCTTTAATCAGAAGATTTCATGAAGCAAAAGAAAATAATCTGCCTGAAGTAGTATGTTGGGGAGATGGCAGCCCTTTACGTGAGTTTTTGTATGTGGATGATTTGGCTGACTTATGTGTATTTTTAATGAATAACTATAGTGGTGATGAAACTGTTAATGCTGGCACTGGTAAGGAAATAACTATCAAAGAGTTAGCTGAGCTTGTAGCTAAGATTGTTGGTTATAAAGGAAAAATAGTTTGGGATACTACTAAGCCCAATGGAACTCCAAGAAAATTACTGGATGTTTCTAAAAGTAAGGCTATGGGATGGTCATATAAAATTGAGCTTGAAGATGGCATAAAGCTTGCATATGATGATTTTTTACACAATGATATGCGTGCGGAAAGGTAATTAAAGGTAAACTATGAATATTGTGCTGTTATCCGGTGGTTCTGGAAAAAGGTTATGGCCTTTGTCTAATGACATACGCTCTAAGCAGTTCATTAAAATTTTTAAAAATGAAAATGGTGAGTATGAGTCTATGTTGCAGCGTGTTTATGGACAGATAAAGTCTGTTGATAGTGAGGCATCTATTACTATTGCTACTTCTAAAAGCCAAGTATCATCAATAAAGAATCAGCTGGGTGATAATGTCAGTATTTCAGTAGAGCCATGCCGCAGAGATACTTTTCCTGCGATAGCTTTGGCAACAATATACTTACACGACATACTTGGAATTGATGAAAATGAAGTTGTAATAGTTTCGCCAGTAGATCCATGTGTAGAAAATGAATATTTTGCTGCTTTTAAACAACTGGAAGAATTAGCAAAAGGGCATGATAGCAATTTGGTATTGATGGGTATAGAACCTACATACCCAAGTGAAAAATATGGTTATATAATTCCGACAAGTAAAGCTAAGGTAAGCCAAGTAACTACGTTCAAAGAAAAGCCTTCTGCTGATATAGCGGCTGATTATATAGCAAAAGGCGGTTTGTGGAATGGCGGAGTTTTTGCTTATAAATTGAAATATGTACTGGAAAAAGTCAAAGCAGAAATTAATTATACAGACTACTATGATTTGTACAGTAAATATGAACAGCTAACTAAAATCAGCTTTGATTATGCTATTGTAGAAAAAGAACCTAATATTAAGGTCCTGAGATTCAATGGTATGTGGAAAGATTTAGGAACGTGGAATACCTTAACAGAAGCCATGGAATCAGTTTCAGTTGGTGGAGCTATTTTAAATGAAAGCTGTTATAACACGCATGTTGTTAATGAACTTGATTTACCTGTATTATGTATGGGATTAAGTAATATTGTAGTAGCTGCCAGTCCTGATGGCATTTTAGTGTCTGATAAAGAACAGTCCAGTTATATAAAGCCATATGTAGATAAATTTGAGAAGCCTGTCATGTATGCTGAAAAATCGTGGGGTGAATTTAAAGTAGTAGATATTGCTCAAGAAAGTTTGACAATAAAAATTACTTTAAATAAAGGTCATAAAATGAATTATCACAGTCATACAAAACGTGATGAAGTTTGGACGATTATTCAGGGACAGGGAAAAGCTATTGTTGAAGGTATTGAACAATATGTAAAACCAGGTGATGTAATCACTATTGAAGCTGGCTGTAAACATACTATCATTGCTGAAACTGATTTAAAAATTATTGAGGTACAGCTAGGTAAGGAGATAAGCGTTCATGACAAAGAAAAATTTGAGCTTGAATGCTGATGAAGATGGAATTTTTTTATTAGAACCGGCGTTAAAGGAAACTATTTGGGGTGGAAATAAGCTAAGAGAAAAGTATGGTAAAATTTCTACTCTTGCTAATATAGCTGAATCATGGGAATGTTCTGTTCATCCGCAGGGATTAAGCAAAGTAGCCAGTGGTAAATATAAAGGGATGTACTTGCGTGATGTTTTGTCTGAACATCCAGAGTATCTGGGGAATAAGATAAAAAGTGTGGAAGATTTTCCATTTTTAATTAAATTTATAGACGCCAGAGAGAAGCTTTCTGTGCAGGTACATCCGAATGATGAGTATGCTAAAAAGTACGAAAATGGTGCATTAGGCAAGACAGAGATGTGGTATGTAGTTGAGGCAGAGAATGATGCGGAACTTGTTTATGGGTTCTACAACGAGATTACTAGGCGACAGCTTGCAGACGGTGCTAGAAATGGAGATATAGAAAAATATCTAAATAAAGTAAGAACACATTCTGGAGATGTGTTCTTTATTCCAGCTGGAACAGTACATGGAATAGGAGCTGGGAATTTAATTGTTGAGGTACAGGAAAGTTCTGACTTGACTTATAGGTTGTATGATTATAACCGGCAAGATAAATGTGGTAATAAAAGGGAATTAAATATAGATAAAGCCTTGAAAGTAGTAAATTACAGTAAGTCAACTAATATAAGGCAGCCAATGAGAGTGCTTAGATATGCTAAGGGCATATCTAAAGAAAATGTTTTTAGATGTAAATATTTCCAAGTAGAAAAATTTTCTGTAAATATAAATCAAAATGTTACGTTAGAGCTTAACAGTACATCCTGTAGAATTTTAGTATGTATAAGCGGTGAAAGCAGTATAGTTGTGGATAGTAGGGGGGGAAATATGTCTTTTAAAAAAGGAGATAGTATTTTTGTATCAAATAGAAACAACAAAATAAATATAACAGGTGGAAATTTATTAATATTATGTATAACATTTTGAAATATAAAAGAGTTATTAAATAATAGTTATATTGAGGGAATTTATGAATGGTAATAAAGAGTTAGAAATAAGTATAGAGTTATTTGCAATACTGTCCTTTATATCTATTGCCGCTGGTAATATATTTTTAGGTATAGCAGTTTTACTTTTTTTGATATGTATATACCAAAGAAAATTGACTATAGATATTAATACAAAAAAATATTATTATTCAATAGCCTTTTTCTTTCTAACAATGCTTTTATCTGCATTATTCAGTGGTGATATAGTATATGGGTTAAAGCGATGGGCTGATATGTGGATATGGCGGTTAATGCCATTTATCATTATTTCCTGTTGTATAAAAAAAGAGGATAGTATGAAAATTTTAAAAGCATCATGCTTGGGTATCTCTATAGGAATTTTGTGCCTGATATATCAAGGCGTGAGTGGTGATGGCAGAGCTGCAGGATTTTTTGGTCATCCAATGACTTTTGCCGGCTATTTATGCATGTATTTGCCGTTATTTTTATTAGGATATTTTGAAAATTTATTTGGCATTAAATATAAGTATGTATCAGGTATAATGTTTTTAGCCGGACTTGCAGCGTTAATTTTTAACGGTACTCGTGGAGCTTGGATTGCTGTTGCGATAACTACGGGGATACTGTTATTCTATTATATGTTTAAAAACAAGCGCAACTTCATGGTGGGAATTATACTGATAACTGTATGCAGTGGCATTTTGGTAAACAATTCAGCTTTTATGCATAGAATGAGTACGATTACTAATAATAAATATCAATCTAACTCAGAACGCTTACTGATGTGGAATAGTGCATGGAATATGTTTAAGGATCATCCAGTGTTGGGCGTTGGATTAGGTCAGTATACAAATAATTATCAGAAGAAATATATTTCTCCAAAAGCTAAAGAACCAGAACAGAAACACGCACATAATAACTTTATGCAAATGCTTGCAGAGAATGGTATAATTGGTTTTTTAGGGTTTATGACAATGTTTATTTGTATTATTTGGCGTAATTTCATAAAATTTGTAGATTCAAAGAATATCTATTCATTGGCTATTTGTGCAGTAACTATAACTTTGTTGTTACAAGGTTTTACAGAATTTAATTTTGGTAATTCTGCTGTGGTTAAAGCATATTGGCTTATTTTAGGATGTTTAGTTGTTTTGGCAGAAAATGTAAATAAAGATAATATTATTGAGTAAAAAATCAGTACTATCTGTCATATAAATTGACAGATAGTACTGATTTTTTTACTTAGAAGAAATAAAATAATCTACTTGTAGCACTTTATTGTATGAAGAAAGATTTTATAAGTAAATTATAATTCACAAAATATTGGTAAAGTATTATAATAAAAATAGCATTATATTTTATTATGGAATGAGCGGAGATTAAGTTTGGTTGATAACAAAATATCAGATAATAAATTTTATACTGTATTGATACCGGTAATATTGTTTTTGAGTGATTATGCAGCAGTTGTGTTGTCTGAACATATTGCAGTTAATATAAGAAATTATTTTGTGACATACAATTATTTAAAAATAACACCTTTTATGATGTATTTTGTCGTACCTTTTTTTTATTTATGTGGTATGTTTTTGAAGCAGACGTATATGAACAGGATTCAGTTTTGGAAAGTACTGGAAAGATGCTTTGCTGCTGTTTTTTATGGTACAGCTGCTATTATAGTAGTACTCTATTTCGTGAAAGAAGCCGGCAATACTTCCAGATTTTTTATATTATTAAATGGAGTTTTTGTATTTATCTTAGTTATTTTCTTTCGCTATATTATGAAAAGAATTTTGTGTCATTTTGATATTTTTAGAATTCCTATTTTGATTATAGGTGGAGGTAAGACTGCCGAGGTATTAGTAAAAGGGATTAAAGATAATTATGGTGAAATGTATAAGATAATAGGCATACTAGAAGATTATGAGAGAAATGAAGAACTAAGACAATATCCGGTCTTAGGTGGTTTTCGAGATGCAGAACGTATTATCAAAGAAAGAGCTATCAACAATGTTGTTATTGCTGCTCCTGGACTGGCGCAGAATGATATAATCAGCCTTGTTAACAGAGTTCAGCCGCTGGTGCATAATTTGTCGATAGTACCTAATCTGATTGCTATACCCATGAGCGGCATTAAAGCTGAACGATTTTTCAACGAAAAAATTATGCTGCTGCGTCTGAAAAATAATTTGGCGAGTCCTTTAAACCGATGGATAAAATATACTTTTGACTTTATCTGTACATTAATAGGCACTGTCATAATATCTCCACTACTTTTGCTGATTGCAGCATGGATATATTTTGACTCTCCAGGACTTGTAATTTTTAGGCATGTTCGCATTGGTAAAAACGGCAGGGAGTTTGGCTGTTATAAATTTCGTACTATGTGTATGGATGCAGATAAAAAGCTGGCTGAGCTTTTGGCTAATGACGCTGCTGCAAGGGCAGAGTGGGAAAGAGACTTTAAATTAAAGAATGACCCTAGGGTAACCAAGGTAGGAAAATTTTTACGCAAAACCAGTTTAGACGAGCTGCCGCAGATTTTTAATGTGCTGAAAGGTGAAATGAGCCTGGTAGGACCAAGGCCGGTAGTAGAAGCGGAATTGGAAAAATACGGAGAATACCTTGACGATTATTTCATGGTACGACCCGGCATTACCGGTATGTGGCAGGTCAATGGACGCAGCGATACTACCTATGAAGAGAGAGTACATATGGACAGTTGGTATGTAAGAAACTGGAGTATCTGGATTGATATTATGCTTTTATGGAGGACTGTGAAAAGTGTTATTAAATGCGAAGGAGCATATTAATAAAAAATATGATTATCTGATTGTTGGAAGCGGACTGTTCGGCAGTACTTTTGCCTATGAAGCTGGTAAGAGAGGTAAAACTTGCCTTGTGATAGATAAGCGTTCTCACGCAGGCGGAAATATTTTCTGCGAAAATATAGACGGAATTAACATTCATAAATATGGAGCGCATATCTTTCATACCAGTAATAAAGAGATATGGCAGTATATTAATCAATTTGCAGAGTTTAATAATTATGTAAATTCACCTGTAGCCAACTATAAAGGTGAGATATACAATTTACCATTTAATATGAATACTTTCAGTAAGATGTGGAATATCTCAACGCCGGAGGAAGCAGAAAAAATTATTGCTGAACAGCGTAGAGTAATAACACATGAGCCGCAGAATCTGGAAGAACAGGCAATTAGCCTTGTTGGAACGGATATTTATGAAAAACTGATTAAAGGGTATACAGAAAAACAGTGGGGAAAAAGCTGCAAGGAGCTGCCTGCTTTTATTATTAAAAGATTGCCGGTAAGATTGATCTATAACAATAACTACTTCAATGATAGGTATCAAGGTATCCCTATAGGTGGTTATAATCAGATTATTGAAAAAATGCTTGCGCAGGCGGATGTTATTTTAAATGCAGATTTTAATGATGACAGAATTTATTATAAAGATATTGCCGAAAAAATAATTTATACTGGCAGCATAGACAGTTATTTTGACTATCAGTTAGGATATTTGGAATATCGCAGTCTAAGGTTTGAAATAGAAAAAGCAGAAGAAGTTAATTATCAGGGTGTAGCAGTAATGAACTTTACTGACAGAGAAACGCCTTATACGAGAATTATTGAACATAAGCATTTTGAATTTGGTAATCAGCCAGTAAGTTATATAACTAAAGAATATCCTCAGGATTGGGATATTACTAAGGAAGCGTATTACCCTGTAAATAATGAAAAAAATCAGGAGTTATATGCAAGATATTTGAAGCTGACTGAAAAAGAGCATAATGTGTTATTTGGCGGCAGATTGGCTGAGTATAAATATTATGATATGGACAAGGTAATTGAAAGTGCCTTAAACTTAGTTGCAAGGGAATTAAATTAGTGTGGATATTAAGATAATTGTAGCAACACATAAGAAATATTGGATGCCTGAAGATAATGTTTATTTGCCATTACATGTTGGTAAATACGATAAAGCAGATCTGGGATATCAAGGCGATGATACAGGAGATAATATTTCTTATAAAAATGCTAATTATTGTGAATTAACAGGCTTATATTGGGCTTGGAAAAATTTAAACTGTGATTATATTGGTTTGTGTCATTACAGACGTTATTTTGGTAAAAAGAGTATATGGTCTAATGATAAGAAAAAGAGAATATTTTCTAAAAGAGATTATGAAAATTTATTAAAAGTTTATGATGTCATTGTGCCAGTACAACGAAATTATTATATTGAAACAGTGCAAAGTCAATATGAACATGCTCATTATAAAAGTGACTTGGAGCTAATAGAAAATATTGTGGCTGAAGATTATCCAGATTACCTAAGTTCATTTCATAAAGTAATGCAAGGTAAAACTCTGCATTTATATAATATGTTTGTAATGAAAAAAACAGACTTTAATAGTTACTGTAAATGGTTATTTTCCATACTGTTTAAGTTTGAAGTTAAGTGTGATATTCAAAAATATGATACCTATCAGGCAAGATTATTTGGCTTTTTAGGGGAACGGTTATTTAATGTATGGTTAGAGAAAAATAACTTAAGAAAAATTGAAATATCTGTAATTAATTTGGAGCCGGTAAACTGGTTAGATAAAGGAATTAAATTTTTGAAACGGAAGTTTATAAGATAGGACATTTTATGAATAACAGAATTTTAGCTGTAGTTGTGACATATAATAGGCTTAGCATGTTACAACGTTGTATACAGCATATATTAAAGCAAACAGAAGATTGTGATATTTTAATAGTGGATAATTATTCTTGTGATGGCACTGAACAGTATGTAAAAGATATTATCAATAATAGAATAAACTATATTAAAACATTTAAAAATATTGGTGGTGCTGGTGGATTTAATTTAGGAATGAGATGGGCTGTTGAACAGAATTATGAATTTATATGGTTAATGGATGATGATTGTTTTCCTAATATAAATGCACTTGAAGAATTAATAAATGCAGACAAACTATTAAATGGTAAGTATGGATGGTTATCAAGTGTATCTCTATGGAAAGATGGTTTAGAATGTAAAATGAACAGACCTAAGTTAAAAAAAAGTTTTTATGAATATATTCACTTACTTAAGAATGGGATTGTTCAGGCAGAACAGGCAACTTTTGTTTCTCTTTTCATAAGAAGAAATATTATAGAGAAATATGGATTAGTCATAAAAGAGTTTTTTATTTGGGGGGATGATATAGAATTTACACGAAGAATTTCAGTAAGAAATAAAGTCCCTTGTTTTGTTGTTGGAAAAAGTGTAGTTACACATTTTATGAATGCGAATAATGGTAGTGATATTGCTACAGATGATATAACTAGAATAGAGAGGTATAGATATGCGTTTAGAAATGAAGGATATTTATATAGGCAAGAAGGTATAAGAGGGTATATTTATTATTGTGCTAAATGCTTGTGGAATTTAATAAAAATATTTGTTTATGGAAAGAACAATAAATTAAAAAGATGTAGAATACTTATTTTTGGTGTATTTGATAGCTTGTTTTTTAATCCATCAATAGAATTTAATAAATATTTTAATAGGTATAAATAACATTATGGAAGATGAAGAAATTTATAATATTGGCAAAAATATATCTGGGCCTGTATTTACTAATTTTGTTTTATGGATATTGAAAAAATCGCAAGATAAAAATATTAAAATATTATATTTTTTTGCTAGAGATGGCTATTTATTATATTTAATTGCTAAATATATATGTAAAAAATGTGATATTAATATAGAATGCAGATATTTGTATTGTTCTAGAAAAGCTTTAAGAATACCGACATACCACTTTATTGATGAGAAAGAAAGAAAATCATTAATTTATTTTACATATGGTGTAGATATTGCTTTGGATTCTGTAATGAATCGAACTGGATTGACAGTAGAGGAATTTGAACAGGTAAAAAAAAATCTAAATATATCAATAGATAATGATAAAAACCTACCTACAAATGATTATGCGTATTTATGTGACATAATAGATAATAATATTTTGTATAAAGAGATATTGTTTAAAACATCTAAAGAAGCCTATAATAATATCATAGGATATTTTAAGCAAGAAAAAGTATTTTCATATAATAAAATAGGAATAGTGGATAGTGGTTGGTCTGGTTCAATGCAAAGATCTTTTAGACAAATATTAGAATACAATAATCATAAATGTTGTATTACCGGATTTTATTTTGGATTATTTAAAACCAGTAATGATGAAAGGGATGGAGAATATTTAGGATGGTACTTTGATGAGCATAGAAAATTTCTAAATCAAGTTCTTTTTTGTCATAATGTTATTGAATGCTTATTGTCTGCTCCACATGAAACAACTATTGGATATGTATTTAAAGAAAATAAATGGCAACCTGTAATGGAAAATTTTAAAGAGGAGTATCTACATAATATTATTAAGTTGCATATTAGGGGAGTAATGGACTATATACATGGTAAAGATGTAAGAGTTACTGATTTTAATAATGAAATTGAATTAAAAAAATCATCGAGAATTTTAAGAAGATTTATGATTTTACCTAAACGGATAGAAGTAGATGCTTTTCTAGATTTTTTATTTAAGGATGATCTTTTTAATGATAAAAAAATATCATTAGCTGGATATGAAAGATTAGAGTTATTAGATACTTATTTAATTAGTTACAAAGTAAAGAAAAAATTGTTTAACTATAAAAATGTTTTTTTCTTGTTATGGCCTTGTGGAAGTGCTGTATATTTAGGTAGCATAAAAAAATTTTGGTATAGAATTAATATAGTGTTAGGTGATTTGGTAAGAATTTTAAAGGAGAAATATAGATAATGAGTTTTATGAAAAGAATGTTTTATAAATACAAAGATAAATTATATTATTTGTTAGTTGATAGTAATGGATCTATTGCCTCGGAATATCATAATTACGTAGATAATCATAAGAAAGAACACTATGAGAATAGATGGAAGTCATGGGTATATTTATTAAAGCTTAATATTAAATATAGGATATTTGGAAATGTTAATGAATATAATAAATTGAATAAAGTTGTTAATGAAAGATTACCGTATATGAATGGTGCAGAATCTGAAGCATTTCATAGGGTAGAGGCCCATCATTTTGCAAAAAGTTTAATGATATATGATGTTATTTCGTTTGATATTTTCGATACTTTGATATTAAGACCATTTGATAAACCAACTAGTCTTTTTAACATAGTAGGAGAACGTTTAGGTTATGTGAGTATTTTTACAGATTTTTTGGCAATTAGGCGATTAGCTGAAAAGGAAGCACGTGACTTAATGCAAAGTAAAACTGGAAGTAGAGAGGTAACGTTAGAAGATATTTATAAAGTAATATCGAAAAAAACTAATATTCCAGTAGAAGTTGGAGTGTCTTGTGAGTTTAATGCTGAAGTAGATTATTGCTTTGCTAATCCATATATGCAGAGAGTTTTTAATATTTTACGTTCTCAAAATAAAAAAATCATAATTACTTCTGATATGTATATTCCACAAGATAAAATGATAAAATTATTAGAAAAATGTGGATATGCAGGATTTGATAAATTATATATATCTTGTGACTATAAAATGTCAAAACAAACTGGTGAGTTGTATGATATTATTCTTAATGATTATCAAGGAATGAAAATTGTACATATAGGAGATAATTACGAATCAGATATTGTTCAAGCCAATAAGAAACACATAGATAATAGGTTTTATAAAAGCGTAAATAATATTGGAAATACGTATAGAGCAGAATGGATGTCGAATATTATTGGTTCTGCTTATAGAGGAATTGTAAATAGTTGGTTACACAATGGCACAAATAAGTTTAATGTATACTATGAATATGGATTTATTTGTGGAGGATTATATGTTTTTGGTTTTTGCAATTGGTTAAAGAGAAAAGCAATTGAAGAAAAATGTGAAAAAATAGTATTTTTATCAAGAGATGGATATATATATAATAAGGTATATAAAGAATATTTTGATGAAGGATGTATAGATACGGAGTATTTTTTATGGTCTCGTCAAATTTCTATTTCTAATGTGTTATCAAATGATTTTGATGGTTTTGTGGAACGCATAATAAAGCAAAAAGCAAGAAAAAATACGTCTTTACTTGAAAGCGTATTAAGTATTTATTGTCCATTTATTACAGATATACAATTAACTGAATTTGGTTTACGAAGGGATATGTTTATAAGTAATAAGACAGTAGACAGAATTATAAAATTATTTGAGTACTATTGGGTGGATATAAAACAATACTCAGAGCATAATAGTAATAAACTTAAAAATGAATTTTTGCGATTAATTGGAAATAAAAGAAAAATCGCTGTAGTTGATGTTGGGTGGACTGGTAGTGGGCCATTGAGTATTTTATACTTATTGAAGAAATGGAATATTGAATGTGAAGTAAAATGTTTTATGGCTGGAAATTTTGGTTACAGTAATAGTGGTACAGAACGACATTATTTAAATGGTACTATAGAATCGTATCTATTCTCAAACTTTCATAATAGAAGAAATCAGCAAATTCATTTAACTACCAATAAATCTATTACTAATAATGCTATTTTTGAGATGTTAACTCAAGCCTTACATCCTAGCATAAGTAGTTATGATGGAGTAAATTATGTTTTTAGTATTCCTGAAGTAGAAAACTATCCTATGTATAAGGAAATACAAAAAGGTATTTTAGACTTTTGTAATTTATATAGTAAAAGATTTATTAAGGATAAATGGTTATATAATATTTCAGGATTTGATGCTTATAGACCATATGCTTTTTATGCAAAAAAAGAAAGTTGGTTAAAAAGTATATTCGGTGATTTTAAGTATGCTTATGGTATAGGTAATAATTTGAGTAAAATAAATAAGAAATAAGATAGTTTAGGTGACGTAAAATATGTTATTATTTAGTGTTTGTACAACATATCAATTATTAGAAGCCATTACATATAAGGAAAATTATAATAGTGAAGAAAAAGTAGTATTATTAATTAGTAAATGGTTGGCTGAAAAATATACTTGGTATCATAAGTTAGAGAAATTTTTTCACAAAATAATAGTTTTTAACGGATCTTATGCATACGATACAAATGACCCATTAAAAACTTTAAAACCATATTTTGAAAATTTATTAATAGAAAATAATATAGATATTAATAAGATGGATGAAATTCATGTATGGGGATGTGAACATAGCTTTGGAATATATATATCATCTTTAAATATACCTTATTATTTTTGGGAGGAAGGAAATGGTGCTTTAGAAAATATAGATAATATGAAGGTTCATTTTCGTGAGATACATGGAAATGATAAAATAGAGCTTTTTATGAAATTAGGTGTTATTGATGGATGTAATAAATGTGTGATAAAAAAATTTGGTAATAATAAATTAAATTTGCCTGATGTAATCAATTTTAATTTGGTGGATGAAATTGCAAAATTAAAATTAGATAGAAGAAATTTATTGGTAGAAATGTTTTTTGGAAAAGGGGAAATTGATACTGATGATAATACAATATTAGTACTGACTGAACATTTATCTAATTTAGGTATTATGTCATGGAATGAGCAAATATTTATGTACCAGTTGTTATTAGATTATTTTAAAACCCAATATACTATTTTATTTAAACCACATCCAGATGATTTGACTGATTATGAATCATATTTCAAAGATTGTAAAGTATTAAGGAAGAGTTTTCCAGCAGAATTATTACCATATATATGGGCACAAAAGCCAGAGATATTATTTACAGTTAGTTCGACTAGTATATATGATTTGAAAAATTTATTTTGTAAATTTATAGAATTTGATTTTGATTATTCGCATAAAAAGAAATTTTATTTTATACATCAATATTATATTTCATTAGTATATTTAAAAAGAAGAATGGATAATATTAATGTCATATATACATTGGGTGCAAGTAATGTTTGTATTAATAATTTGTTAAATTTAAAAAATGGTAAAAATGAAAAAGTAAAAAATTTAGTTGGATTTGCAGACTTAAAAAAAATAGTTCACAAAGATTGTATTATATTTATAGATGATATTTCGGAGGATTATGAATTTATTGAGAATGTATTGAATTTATTGAGTGAACAAATGATAAAAGCAACAGTGGTATTTTTAGGTAATGCTGTTGATGTGATTTTTTGTAGTCTAAATCATAAGAAGATATTCTTTAATTTTGATGTAGTTGAAATAAGGAAAAATAAAATAAATGATAACATTGTATATAATAGTCTAAATAACGAATATATTTATGTTTTTAATAAAGGAGAAAACTTTAATATGAATGATATTAAGTATTCATTACCATATACAGGAATAGAAATAGAAGCTGAGTTGTTAGGTGATGATAAACGAAAAATAAAAATTTTAGAAGCGATGCTGGCTGCTAGCGAGAAAAGATTATTATATTATATTGAGAAAGAAAATAATAAGGAGTGAATATCATGAGAGTTATTTGTGTTATACCAGCGAGATATGGTTCTACAAGAATGCCGGGTAAAATGTTAGCAGATATTTGTGGTAAACCAATGATACAGTGGGTTTATGATAATGCTAAGAAAGCAAAAGGGTTCTGTGATATTTATATTGCAACTGATGATGATAGAATAAGGAGTACATGCGAAGCGTTTGGAGCAAAAGTAATAATGACTACTTCAGATTGTTCATGTTTAATAGATAGATTATATCAAGTATCTAGAATTGTGGATGCTGATTATTATGTATCAATAAATGGTGATGAGCCAATATTAGAGCCAGAAGTTATGGATAAAGTAATACCTGACTATGTAGAATTGGAGAAACCTGTTGTTAGAGGATTGGCCAGAGAATTTACTAATCCGGCAGAGGTTATTGATCCTGGTAATATGAAAATGGTCATAGGCAGAGGTGGTTACTGCTTGTATAGATCTAGAAGCCCTATTCCATATCCACAGACAACAACAGCATTTACATACAAAAAATATGTTGGAGTAGAATTATTTAATAAGCCTGCTTTAGAATTTTATGTAAATACAGAGCAAACAGAACTAGAACGTATAGAAGATATTGGTGCATTAAGATTTTTAGAATATGGAATTCCAATTCATTATGATATTGTAGATAGTAAATCTTTGTCTGTTGATACTCCAAAAGATTTAGATTATATAAGAAAAATAATGGGAGAAAGGTTAGGCAAATAAAATGAAACATGCTAAGTTATTGGATTGTACTTTGCGTGATGGTGCTTATGTTATAGATAAAAAGTTTGGGGATAATACTATTAAAGGTATTATTTCAGGGCTAATTGATGCAAGAATTGATTTGGTAGAAATTGGTTTTTTGCAGGACGAAGGATTTGGAGAGGGAAAAACAGTATTTAAAAATTCTGTTGATGCAGCTAAATTTATCCCGGAAGATAAAAAAGGTATATTATTTACAGTTTTAGCTGATGTGAGTAGATATAGTATAGAAAATCTTGATGCATATAATGGAAAGTCTTTTGATGCTGTTAGAGCATGTTTTTTTAAACATGAAAGATATGAGGCAATAGAGTTCTTTAAAGAGATAAAGAAAAAAGGATATAAGTTATTTATACAGCCAGTAGATGTTTTAGGTTATTCTGATGCTGAGATGTTAGAATTAATAGAACTTATAAATGATATAGAACCTTATTGTTTTTCAATAGTTGATACATTTGGCTCAATGTACAAAGATGATTTGCATAGAATTTTTTATCTTATAAATAATAATTTAGTTCAAGAAAGTAAAATTGGTTTCCATTCTCATAACAATTTACAATTATCTAATGCTTTAACACAAGAATTTATTAATATTTCTTATGGTAATAGAGATGTTATTGTAGATGCAACGATATCTGGTATGGGAAGGGGAGCTGGTAATACCCCGACAGAATTAATTGCCCAATATATGGTAAATAAATTGGGATATAATTATGATATTGATGCTATTTTAGATGTTATTGATAATTATGTAGAAAAAATTCATAATCAAGCGCAATGGGGATATACAACTAGTATGTTTTTAGCTGGTTGCTATAGTGCTCATGTTAATAATATAACTTATTTACAACAAAAGAATAGTATTAAGTCCAAAGATTTAAGATATATTCTTAATAAAGTGGGTGCTAAACCACGTAAGCGTTATGATTATGATTTATTAGAAAAAGTATATGTAGAGTATATGCATTCAGAAATTGATGATACATATAGTTTTGAAAAACTTAAAAAATTATTGCAAGGAAAAAATATTTTGCTATTAGCACCTGGAAAGTCGTCAATAATTGAAGAAGATAATATCAAAGCCTATATTAAAGAAAATAATGCAATAGTAATTTCAGTAAATTTTAATCATAAATCTATCGATTCAGATTATATTTATATGAGTAATGTAAAAAGGTATTCTACATATGACAAACTTAATATCGATAGAGCAAGCAAATATATCTTTACATCTAATGTAAAAAGCAAGCCAGAGAATGATGATGAATTTGTTGTTTCCTTTAGTAAATTAATAAAATGTGGTTGGGAGTATATGGACAACTCATCTATTTTATTATTAAGGCTCTTAAATATTTTGGAAGTAAATAAAATAGGTATAGCTGGATTAGATGGATATGAATATTCTGCAAGGAGAAATAATAATTATTCAGATCCCAGCTTAGAAGTGTATATACCCGAAGGTTCAGCTGTATTGATTAATAAAGAATTAAGAGAAATGCTTGAGGATTTCATGAATACAAAGAATAAAGATATTAAAGTTGAATTTGTAACAAATTCACGTTTTAAGGGAATATTATAAATGTCAAAAATAAAAATAGTAATTATGGATGTGGATGGTACACTTACCGATGGTAAAATAAATATTGGTAATAGTGGAGAGGTATTTAAATCTTTTGATGTAAAAGATGGCTATGCTATTAAACATATACTTCCTGAGAATAATATTATTCCAATGATAATAACTGGAAGAAAATCTCAAATTACAGAAAATAGGGCCAAAGAAATAGGTATCCAAGAAATATATCAGGGAATTGAAAATAAGTTAGAGCTATTAGAAAATATATGTGACAAACATAATATTAAACCAGTTAATATCGCATATATTGGAGATGATTTAAATGATTTAGGCATAATGCAGGTTGTGGGGATTGCAGCATGTCCAGCGAATGCGAGTGTGCAAGTAAAAAATATATCAAAATATATTTCTGATAAAAATGGTGGTGATGGTGCTGTCAGAGATTTTATAGAATGGATTGTAAAGAATAATGAAATATTATAATGAGAATTTTAATATTTTTTTATTTCAAGAATTAGTTAAAAGAGATTTTAAGCAGAAATATAAGCGTACGATATTGGGAATGCTTTGGAGTGTGTTATCGCCATTACTTATGTTATGTGTAATGGCTTTAATTTTTGGGCACTTCTTTGGCAGAAATACAGAACATTATATAATATATCTTTTTACAGGCTTGGTAATATTTAACTATTTTACTGATGCTACTAATGAGGGGATGTCTTCATTGATGAGTAATGCGAGTATATTCAGCAAAATAAATGTTCCTAAATATCTGTTTTTGATTTCGAAAAATGTATCATCATTAATTAATTTCTGTATTATATTTGTTATTTATTTTTTGTTTATGATTTTTGACGGTATAAATTTTTCATGGAAATTTGTTTTACTGTTTTATCCTATTATTTGTCTTATTATTATGAATTTAGGAGTTGGGTTAATTCTTTCTGCTTTATTTGTTTTTTTCAGAGATATTCAATATTTGTACAGAGTATTTACTCAGCTTGTTATGTATGGATCAGCTATTTTTTACAGTATTGAAACCTTTCCTGAAAAGGTGCAATATCTTTTTTATGCGAATCCTATATTTGCCTGTATTGATTATTGCCGCAGTATAGTTTTGCATAATACTGTACCAGAGTTATGGTTGCATTTACTCTTACTCATTTATTCACTAGGATTTCTGTTTCTAGGATTATATATTTATAAAAAATATAATTATAAATTTTTATACTATGTTTAGGTGTTAATATGTCGATTTTAGAAGTTTATAATGTATCAATTAAATATATTACTGGCGATTTTAAGAGTATTGGGTTAAAAGAGTATGTAGTGCGTAAATTAAAAAATAACTATACTGTTAATGAATTTTGGGCAAATCGGAATATCACCTTTGCTGTTGAAAAAGGTGATATGCTTGGTATTGTAGGTACTAATGGTGCAGGAAAATCTACTTTATTAAAAGCAATTTCAGGAATTATGCTGCCATCAGAGGGCTATGTAAAACGTGAAGGTAAGATTGCTGCGCTCCTGGAACTTGGCAGCGGTTTTGACGGAGAATTGACTGTTAAAGAAAATACTTACCTTAGAGGTGCATTGCTGGGTTATACGCGTAAGTTTATGGATGAGACTTATGAGCGGATAATTGAATTTGCAGAGTTAAAGGATTTTGAAGACAGGCCGTTTAAACATTTATCTTCTGGCATGAAGTCAAGATTGGCATTTTCTATTGCGTCTTTAGTCCAGCCTGATATTTTAATTTTAGATGAAGTACTTTCTGTTGGTGATGGTGCTTTTAGGAAAAAGAGTGAAGCAAAGATGAGAGAGATTATTAATGGTGGTGCTACAACTATTTTGGTTTCTCATTCTTTAAATCAAATAAGAAGTATGTGCAACAAAATATTATGGCTTCATAAAGGTAAGCAGATTATGTTTGGCAATGATGTTAAAGGTATTTGTGATGAATATCAAAAGTTTTTAGATGGCAAGAAAAAATTATCATGAGACTTCTAATCACCGGTGGTGCCGGATTTATTGGCAGTAATTTTATCTACTATCAGCTGCAAAATCATCCTCAAGATGAATTTATTTGTTTAGATGCATTAACTTATGTTGGCAATTTGGAAACCTTACAGACCGCAATGCAGCATGATAACTTTAAATTTGTTAAAGGTGATATTGCCGATCGTGATTTTGTTTATAAGCTTTTTGAAACAGAAAGGCCTGATATTGTAGTAAATTTTGCAGCGGAAAGTCATGTAGACCGTAGTATATTAGAACCGGAGCTGTTCTTAAGAACAAATATTATCGGCACAGGTGTGCTTATGGATGCCTGCCGTAAATATGGCATTAAGCGTTATCATCAGGTAAGTACGGATGAAGTATATGGTGATTTGCCGCTGGACAGACCAGATTTGTTTTTTACGGAAGAAACTCCGCTGCATACTTCCAGTCCATATTCAGCGTCTAAAGCCAGTGCAGATTTACTTGTTTTGGCTTATTACCGTACCTATGGTCTGCCGGTAACTATTTCGCGCTGTTCTAATAACTATGGTCCTTATCATTTCCCAGAAAAGCTGATTCCCTTGATGATTATTAATGCTTTGCATGATAAGAAATTGCCTGTATATGGTACGGGAGAAAATGTACGTGACTGGTTGTATGTAGAAGACCATTGCAGTGCTATTGATTTGATTATCAGAAAAGGTCGCGTTGGCGAAGTATATAATATCGGTGGGCATAACGAAAAAACTAATTTGGAAGTAGTTAAAACTATTCTCAAAGAGCTTGGTAAAGGCGAAGATTTAATAACTTTTGTCAAAGACAGACCGGGACATGACAGACGTTATGCAATTAATCCGGCTAAGATTCATCGTGAACTTGGCTGGTTGCCGCAGACCAGCTTTGCTGAAGGAATCAAAAAGACGATTAAATGGTATTTAGATAATGAAGACTGGTGGCAGCGTATTATCAGCGGCGAGTATCAGGATTATTATACGAAAATGTATGGCGATAGATAAAAACTAAGGCTCTTTTTGCCAACTTCGCGGTAAAATGATATAATATAATATCATTTTATTCGCGGAGTATTTTTATGCGCAAAAAAGTATTGTTTGGTATAGACTATACTGACAACGAGCTTATCAAGGTATTGTTATACTTATTTGTAGGTGGTACAGCAGCGTTGGTAGAATGGGGATTATTCTACCTTTTATTCCGTTATCTGCTGCATGGTTTGGGCCTTAGCATAACAGAGCTGACGATGGCGGCAACTGCCATGGCTTTTTCGCTTTCGACGCTGTATCATTATTTCCTGGGGAATATCTTGGTTTTTGATAGCGGCAGCCGTTATGGACGGAGTAAGGAACTGAGCCTTGTTTTTGCAGTCAGTGTTATGGGACTGGGATTCAATCTGCTTTTGATGTATATTTTTGTCAGTCTGTTGGATTGGCATCCGATGGCAAGCAAGGTTTTAACCAGCTGTATTGTAGTAGTTTGGAATTATTTGGCGCGTAAAAAATGGATTTTTTAGGAGTAAGAAATGCCCTTAAATTATGTTGATGTAAAGAAATTTAAAAAGGTTATGCTGGTGTACAACAGCAATTCCGGTAAGCAGCTTTTTGCCAGTATGCTTTCCAAGGTTAATGAACTTTTTAAAAGATTGAAAGCTTTGATTGGCTATAAAAATGTGGAAATGTTTACCATTCACTATTTTTCGCAGGTGGATGAAATTGCTGAAAAAGCTTTGCGCGAGCAGGTAGACTGGGTAATTATTGCCGGTGGTGACGGAACTATCCGCGCTCTTATCGAAAAGCTGGCTAATAAAAAATATGTTCCTTATATCAGCGTTTTTCCGGCAGGTACGGTAAATCTTGTGGCTAAGGAGCTGCTTTTAAGCAGTGATCCTGGCAAATGGTTTAAGCGTGTTTCTAAGGGGATTGAAGTGCCTGTGTATTTGGGGCGTACTAACGGAAATGTCTTTTTGACGGTGACAGGCATTGGTTTTGACTCACTGGTAGTAGATAATGTTTCCGAAAAGGAGAAAAAGCTGCTGAATAAATTAGCTTATGTATGGCAGGGGACGGAGCTGATGCGTAAGGAATTGCTGTTCAGCAACTGGCGCTATCACTTTCAGGTACGTTTTGATGATGAAGATGTATGGCATGGTGCTTCTTCTGTCATTGTAGGTAAGAGCCGCTATTATGCGGGACGCTATAATCTGTTCAATAATGCTTCGCTGTCGTCACCGCTTTTGCATGCGGCGCTGTTTACTGGAGATAAACGCGGTGACTTTATGCGGTACGCGGCCTGCATTGCTATGGAGGCATTGCATATTGATGACAGTATTATGGTCAGAACGGCGAAAAAGATAGAGATACGCTGCAACGAAGAGGATTTTGCGGCAGAGCTTGACGGTGACGCTATTACGACGGCGCCGCTGACGATTGAGCTGGAGGATAAACCTGTTAAATTTTTGGCTTAAAGGGTGACGGATGTGCAGAAAAAATATTTAGTTTTGCTTTGTGTGCTGCTGGCAGCGGCAATAGAGGGCGTATTGGCATGGCCGCTTTTTGCCGGTGTTGAGCCGTTTCCTTATAATGAGTTTTATTTTCGTATTTTTGACCACCTGCTGCGTGACTGTCTGTTAGGCTGGGCTGCGTGGGGCTTATATTTCCGCCGCAGCCGTATTAACGACAGGGTGAGGCGTTATTTTCCGGTAGTTGTTGTCGGTGTGATGTATCTGGCAGCGGCTGTATTTATGATTAATCAGCTGAGTCTGGATTTTGGCCTTTTAACAACGCTGTCGGTGCTGGCCGGACTTAACAACAATATTCTGGTGCTTTTAGTAACTGCTATGTGCTACCATAAATGGCCCAATCTTTTGATGAAGCTGATTTATTTTCTAGTATATGGCTTTACGGCGCTCAGTATTGTTTTTGACGGATTTTATTTTTGGCAGACATCTATGCACGTAGAAAGCGTGCTCTTCCAAAATATGAACATCTATGCGGTGAAAGGCGTTTTTGCTACTATGAGCCCGCTGATGATTGGGGGCATTATTGCAGCTGTTCTGGCGATTGTTTTACTATTCAGGGTTACACCGCCGCAGCGTCATAAACCCAATTTTGCCTGGTCGCTTTTGTGCGTAGCCATGTTCTCTATTGGCTTGAATCTGGCAGACAGAGTGTTGGGGACGCTTGGTATTTACTGTTTTGAGAATGTTATCGGCATGTATGCCGAAGTAGAGATAGAAAAGACGCGGCAGGAATACCGCAATATGGTAGCGATGCCGATAAATGTTAACTTTGTCAGCAAGGCGGCTTTTGATACGGATAAAATTGCCGGTGCTAATCATTTGGAGCTACGTGAGCTGACGGAAAAAGATAAACAGACTCTGCAGGAGCTTGGTATTTATCTACCGCGTGTGCAGCCGGAAAAGATTAAGCCTGCTTATGATAGAGTTGTGCTGCTGATTTTGGAATCAGTGCACAGAGATTATATAAATTACTATAATAAGAATATTCCGGAAGAAGCGACACCGTTTTTAAACAGTTTGGTTATCCGCTATCCGCATTTGGACAGATACTATTCATCTTCTGTGCCTACTACGCAGGGATTGAATGCTACTTTCCGTTCACATCTGATTATGGACAAGGATATACCAGGAGCCGGTACGCCTTCACTGTTCCGCAGTGTGCAAAGTGTCGGTATGCGTGGTATTTTTATGAATGCTTCCAGTCAGTATTATGCTAATGAGCTGAGAGAATATCCTGACCAGTTCGGTATGGCAGAATACTATGCCAAGGAGTATCTGGAAAAGCAAGGGTATACTGGTGCCAGCGGTTGGGGCTTTCATAATGACGTGATGTATGACGCGACCTTGAAGATGCTGGAAGCGGCTAAAAACGACCGCTTGCTGATGGTTACCAAAACGCTTGATATGCATCAACCCTATCCTTATACCGGTATCAGCTGGAATAACAGTCCGGAAGCAGTGCGTAACCAGCCTTATGCTACTATTCGCGGTATGTACTGGGTAGACCGTACGCTGCAGCACTTTTTTGCAGAAGCAGAAAAACGCGGTTTGATGGATGACAAAACGCTCTTTATTATTACTTCTGACCACAATCCCCACAGTGGCGGCGAATATACCAAGATTGTAACTAATTCGGAAGATAAAAAGAGTATTGCACCTATTCCTTTGATCTTTGTCAGCAAGAATTTGGCACCGCTGGACAGTCTGCGTACCGGGCAGTATGCTTCGCAGATTGATTTAGCACCGACATTGCTGTATTTATTAGGTATTGAAGTGCCGGAGGCTTTTATGGGACGTAACTTGCTGGATTATACTAATATTCCTTATGCGTTAGGCTATTTTGGCGGCAAGGCATACTACTGGTCTGATGAAATGCATTTTGTAGACCAGATGGATAAACCTGTACCAGACAGTGAGTATGAAGATGCTTTGAGTAACTACATTGTACATGAGTACACTATGTGGCATCAGTTCTAAAGTATTATGTATACAAAACCCGCAAAGTATTTGCTTTTGCGGGTTTTTGTTTTATAATAATAAACCGATATGTTTTATTGTAGGAGTTGGTTTGTATGATGTTAATTATTGGTGCACTTATTGTTTTGGGAGTTATCTGGCTGCTTCTGAAACGCTATGAATCAAGAATGGTGCTGATTGCAGCCGGTATACTGATGTGCGTTATTGCAGGTAAGCCGATGGCGTCTCTGGATGCTTTTGCCAAAAGCATGACGAATGCTGGCCTCATTACCTCCGTATGTTCCTGCATGGGCTTTGCGCTGTGCATGAAATATACTGGCTGCGATAAGCATTTAGTTGTAATGATTGGTAAGGTATTGAAAAAGATGGGCTTCCTGCTTATCCCCGGTGCTACACTGGCAACCTTTATCATTAATATTGCAATTCCCAGTGCGGCAGGCTGCAGTGCTGCTGTTGGCGTTATCTTTATTCCTATTATGATGGCTGCCGGCATTCATCCGGCTATGGCTGCGGCTGCAGTAAAATCCGGTACTTATGGCAGTATGCTGAATCCTGGTTTGGTGCATAACGGTGTTATCGCTAAACTGGCAGGCGTACAGATTACTGATGTTATTGCTCATCACATGCTGGCTACTGTAGTTGGCGTTGTTGTGGCTGCTGCTACTCTGACCGTTATTGCTGTACTGCTGAAAGAAAATAAAGGTTACGTTCCCGAGGGCGGCGTTGTAGACGAAGAAGATTTTAAAATCAATCCTCTGCATGCTTTGATGCCGCTTCTGCCGGTTATTATCCTGCTGCTTGGCAGTACCGGTATGGTAAGTATCTTAAAGATGGGTGTGCCGCAGGCTATGGTTATCGGTGCGATCGTCAGCCTGGCTGTTACTCGTAAAGATCCTGTTAAACTGACAAAATCTTTCTTCGACGGCATGGGCGATGCTTATGCCAATATCATTGGTATTATTATTTCTGTAGGCGTGTTTGTTGCCGGTCTTAACTCTTTGGGTCTGATTAAGGCATTGATTAACTGGATGCTGAACTCTACCGGTATTGTTAAGATTGCTGCTACTTTCGGCCCGTTCCTGTTGGCTTTGATTTCCGGCAGTGGTGATGCTGCAACTGTAGCGTTCAACGAAGCTGTTACGCCGCATGCAGCAGAATTCGGCTTGAACACCATGAGCATGGGTTCCATGGCTTCTTTAGGCGGCACTTTGGGCCGTACCATTTCTCCGATTGCCGGTGCTACTATTATCTGCGCAGGCATTGCCGGCGTAGACCCCATGGAAGTATGCAAACGTAATGCGCTTGGTATCACTTTGGCCCTGCTGGCAGGCATGCTGCTCCTGTTATTCTAAGCTTATCTTTGGCTATCCAAGGTTTAAAAACTTTGGATAGCTTTTTTATTGGCGAATACTGCGGAACAGGGTATAATAAAAAGATGGAGGATTATTGTGAATATACAAAGCTTTATTACTAATTTACAACAATACAGCAGTCCTTTGGTCTTTAACCCATGGCGCGATTTTGATGCTTCATGTGATATTGGGCAGGAAGCGCCTGTTATCCGCAGTGCTAATCTGCAAAGATACCTGGAGCTGCGCAGACAGGCAAAATATCTTTTTATTGCCGAGGCTTTAGGTTACCAGGGAGGACATTTCAGCGGCATTGCCATTACCTCTGAGCGTATTCTGTTAGGAAATCATCCTGATATTAAGCCTGAGTGCGTATTGGGTGACTGGGATTATAGACGTACCAGTGATTGTAAAAGCGCACTTTTAAATAATACACAGAAGCAGAAAGGTTTTAACGAGCCTACTGATACAGTTGTGTGGAATGCCTTGCAAAATCATGGACTGGCTGCTTTTGATGTTATTTTGTGGAATATTTTTCCGTTTCATCCTTATAAAGAAGGTAAACTGCTTTCCAACAGGACTCCTTCCGGCAGTGAGCTGGATGAAGGCATTCGTTATACGCAGATGCTGCTGGAGTTAGTACCTGGGATGCAGGTTGTGGCTATTGGGCAGAAGGCAGCGGGAACACTGGCTAAGTACGGAGTAGCCTGCAGTGCAGTGCCGCATCCTTCCATGGGCGGTGCTAACCGCTTTAAGGCCGCAGCAGCTGCTCTTTTTGCCAAAGAAGGTTAATTATCATGGGCTTGAATAATTTAAAGCGCGAGGAAACGCTTAATCTGGCGATGCTGATAGGCAAAGTGCTGCTGAAAAGCGGTGCAGAAACGTCCAGAGTAGAAGATACCATTACCAGGTTTTGTCAGGCTAATAACTGTCATGATGTCAATGTTTTTGTAACGCCGACAGTTATTATCCTTGGTGATGAAACACCTAATGGTACCAGCTGCGTCTGCCGTATTCGTTACCGCAGTACCAATCTGCAGACTATCAGTGAAATGAATGATTTTTCCTACAATTTAAAGCAGTGGCCGCTGGATTATGCTGCTACGCTTAAATATCTGGAAAGCAAGCTGAAATCTTTGCCGCCTTACAGCAGCAGGCTGGTTTGTCTGGCATCCGGTATCAGTTCAGGCAGCTTTTCAGTTATGCTTGGCGGCAACAGCCATGATTTTGTAGCGGCCTTTATTACAGGTTATTTAGCTATGCTGCTGCTAAAGAAGCTGGGCGGATACAGGCCCAGTGCCTTTTGGGAGAATGCTCTGGCAGGGGCGGCTATTGGTGTGGTAGCTATTTTGTGCTGTGCTGTCAGTGTGCAATGCACTATGGAAAAGATTATCGTTGGTGCCTTAATGCCGTTTTTACCCGGCGTTGCTTTTACTAATGGTCTGCGTGATTATATGGCTGGTGACCTTATTTCCGGTAACTCACGTATTGCTGAGGCGCTGCTGTTTGCTACATCTATTGCTATCGGGCTGGCATTTAGTTTGCAGGCATGGCATATTTGGGGGTGGGATTTATGGAAGTAAATGTTTTATCCGCCTTCGTTTTTGCGTTTTTTGCTACGGCAGCCTTTGGAATATTGTTTCAGGCGCCGAAAAAAACCTTGGTCAGCAGCGGTCTTATTGGCGCTGTGGGCTGGGTGCTGTTTGTACTTTTACGTCATCAGCTGGGGTATAATTCCTTTCATGCCAATTTTTTTGCCGCCGTTGTTATTGCTTTAGGCAGTGAGCTGTCAGCACGCTTGTGCAGACAGCCGGCAACAGTCTTCGTTATTCCGGGGATTATCCCATTGGTGCCTGGACTGGGCATGTATCAGGGAATGACGCAGATTATTGAAAAAAATTATGAGCTGGGTACAGCTACACTGCTTACGGCCTGTACAGACTCAGCGGCTATCGCTTTGGGTATGATGGTTATGACCAGCGTTTTCAGAGTGCTGAAAATGAGCAGAGAGCGTAAACAGCGTTTGCAGCGGCTGAAAAATGCTGCTAAGAATAACTGATTTTTGAGGGGAGAAAATATGGGATTTATTGAATTGCTGCTTTTATCTGTCAGTTTGGCTATGGATGCTTTTGCAGTTTCTGTATGCGGCAGTATGGTACTGGCACCGGCAGATAGATGCGGCGGTGCACTGCGTTTTGGCGTGTGGTTTGGTGTTTTTCAGGCTTTGATGCCGCTGTTAGGCTATGCAGGTGCACTGTCTTTTCGTGAATATATTATGGATTATGACCATTGGGTAGCTTTCATTCTTTTGGCTTATCTGGGCAGCAATATGATCAGAGAAGCATCTGATTCCTGCAGTATTAAGAAAAGCTACACTACCAAGGAGATGCTGGTGCTGGCAGTTGCTACCAGTATCGACGCTTTGGCGGTAGGTATCAGTCTGGCATTTTTGGATACCAATATCTGGCTGGCTGTGGCTATGATTGGTATTGTTACCTTTATTATTTCAGCTTTTGGCGGCTTTGCCGGCTTTAGACTGGGTGCAGCCGTAGGTAAAAAGGCTAATATTTTTGGCGGCAGCGTACTGCTGGTAATAGGTGTAAAAATACTTCTGGAACACACTGGTGTACTGGGAGCCATATAAATTACAGAATTTAAGAAAGGCGTGAAGTAGATGAAAGAGCTTAATAAAACAAGGATGCTGGCAGAATTTAAAGAAATCGTGGCACTGCCTTGCCATACACTGCAGGAAAGACCTGTACTGGAACTGCTGCAAAGCAAGCTGGCTGCCATGGGCTTTGAGCTGCAGGAGGATGATGCCGGCAAACAGCTGGGCGGCAACTGCGGCAATCTGTGGGCTTTTCTGCCTGGCAACAAAGCAGGTGCAACCTCCGTACTGCTTTCTGCTCATATGGATGGTGTTGAACCCTGCGGCGGTACTACTGTAGTACAAAAAGACGGTATCTTATACAGCGATGGAACTACTATTTTAGGCGGTGATGATAAATCCGGCGTAGTTGCTATTTTGGAAGGTGTGCGTATGCTGCTGGAAGAAAATGCTGAGCATGGCGATATCCAGCTGCTGTTCACCATTGCCGAAGAAGGCGGCGTTAACGGTTCCCGCTGCATGGATAAATCTCTGCTGAAAGCAGAAGTTGGCTATGCACTGGACAGTGAAGGTGCACCTGGTGAAATTGTAGTAGGTGCTCCCGGACAATATAAATACACTATCAGCATTCATGGCAAAAAAGCTCATGGCGGTTTGGAGCCGGAAAAAGGCATTAACTCTGTTATGATTGCTGCAAAAGCCTTAGCGGATGTTAAACGCTACGGTCGTATTGACGAGGAAACTACCTGCAATATCGGTATCATTAATGGCGGTACTGCCACTAATATTGTTCCTGATTTAGTAGTTATCCAGGGCGATGCCCGCAGCCGTAACAACGATAAACTGAACGCTATTAAAGATGAAATCGTGAATACCATTTGCACCAGCGCTGAAAAATACGGCGCCAAGGCAGAAGCAGAAGTAGAGCATAAATACAGCTCCTTCCTGGTTGCTGAGGACAGCAAGGTTGTAGAGCTGGCTAAAGATGCCTGCGCAGCCTGCGGCTTTAAAGCTGATGTTACTCTGACAGGCGGCGGCAGTGATGCCAACTTTATCAATGCTTACGGTGTTCCCTGCGTTATTTTAGGTACTGGCATGAGCAATGTGCATACTGTAGAAGAATTCCTCAAAGAGGAAGATTTGTACAACTCCGCTTACCTTGTATATGAAATTTTAAAAGCTGCTGCTAAATAAGCAGAGAAAAATAAAACCGCTGAAATTATTTTCAGCGGTTTTTTCATGTCTATTTGCAGTTATTTTTCCAGATTGATAGTAAGTTCACAGTTAAAGGTTTTCTTGAACCAGGAAAGATGGGTCTTAATCTGGTGCATTTCGATGCTGGGCAGTTCATCTGCATAAATGCTGAGAACTGCGCCTTTTTCCGTAACCTGAGGACGAATACTGTGAATCTTATTGGTCTGAGAATAGTCAAGGCTTTCGGCCAGGGCCAAAAGCAGAGCCATTTTGTTAATAGCTTTCCAGTTATCGTCACTAAGCATTTCCTTATACAAGCGGTCACGGAAATAGTTTTTGGAAACGCCGTTGTGCCAGCCGGCAATTGCGGAGGTCATGATTTGTTCCTTGTGGGTGAGACCAAAGATTTGAGCATTTTGAATCATGTAAGCGCTGTGGCGGGCATGGCTGTAAAAGTTAATGGTGATACCGATATCATGGAGTAAGGCAGCTGTTTCCAGCAGTTTGCGGCTGCCTTTATTAAGTCCGTGCAGCTGCGGCCAGCTGTCGAACATATTAAGTGCCAGTTCAGTAATATGACGGCTGTGAGTGGTATTATCAGTATACATGTGCAGGATATTTTCTCTGCTGCGTTTGAGAATATTATCAGCAATGAGGGGGATATTGTTTGCTTTAGAGTAATAGTCAAAGAACAGGCCTTCACGCAGACCGCAGCCGGAAGTAATCATCTTTTTGCAGCCGGTAGCATCTAACAGACAGTTAATAATGCTGCTGCCTGCCAGAATAATATCGGAACGTTCGTTGCTGAGACCGGAAATTTTTTTGCGCTGTTCCAGATTTGTAGCACGCAGTTTATTGAAAAAGCTGCGGAAAGTCTGCAGAGAAAAAGAATAGTTATGAATTTTGGTAGTAGGATATTTCTTGCTGCGCTGAATAATTTTGGCAACTGTACGGGCAGTACCGCCTACGCCGATAAGGGGCAGTCCCTGCTGCTTAAGCCAGGGATATTGAGCAAGACGGCTCATGATAAAGAAGCTGACGTCGCTGTAAACATTGGGCGGCATTTCGTTACGGGTATTGAACATACCGGTCGTATTAACAGCGCCGAAAGGCAGGGAAACAGAATCCATAATCTGACGATTTTTAAACAGAATAAGCTCTGTACTGCCGCCGCCAAGGTCGAAGATGATACCGTCTTTGACATCCAGCGTATTGATAACACCCAGATAGCTGATATATGCTTCCGTATTGCCGGAGATAATATGCAGTTGGATACCGGTTTCTGCTGCTACCTTGTCTACCAGCTCGCTGCCGTTAGAAGCGTTGCGGATAGCTGCTGTTGCAACAGCAATGATTTTATCAGCTCGATAGATATTACACATATAGGCAAAACTTTTCATAGTTTCAATCGTGGAAGTAAAAGCTTCTTCAGTCAGCTGGTTTTTGGCGTCCACCTTCTGACTGAGGCGCAGAGCTTCTTTTTGATTATATACCATATTATAGGAGCCGTTTTTATAAATATGGCTGATAACCAGGCGTGCTGAGTTAGAGCCTATATCAATAATGGCTATTCTTTGCATCTTTTGTCACCTCTGCAGAATCAACTTAAAATACATACTTAATATATTATATTACCCGCAAAAAGAAAAAATCCTGCGCACAGCCATGTAAAATTATTGTTAATGTAAAATCTATGTATAATTACAGGGGTAAGCGCAGGATTTTATGTTTCAGGCAGCGAATTTTTACTGTATGTATTAAGGAGGAATAGTGGATGAAACGAAAATCATATACTACTTTTGCCGCCATTCATCTTGGTTCTGAAATGATCAGTATGCAAATTACCGAATATCGCGGTATAGACAGATATAAAGTCGTAGAATGCTGTAACAGAAGAATTCGTTTAGGTGAAGAAACCTTTAAAAATAATATTATTCCATTTTCTATGGTAAATGAAATCTGTGAAATACTCTATGGCTTTAAATGTCTGATGGAAGAATATGGCGTTGAAGAATATAAGCTGCAGGCTACTACTGCCGTGCGTGAAGCGCGCAACCAGATTTTTCTGCTGGACCAGATTTACAGCAAGACCGGGCTTATTGTTGATGTAGTCGATATGCCCCAGGAAATTTATACTAAATTTGCCGCTATCAGAAATACTCTTAAAGAAGCAAAAATCACCAGCGAGCGAGAAGGCATGCTGATGATGGATATTTCGTCCGGTGGTCTTGGTGTAACACTGGTACAGGATGAACAGATTAAATATCAGGAAAATTTCCATGTAGGTATTATCAGAATTAAAGAAAGCTTTGAACGCAATAAACGTGAAAGCCTGCATTTTAACAGAGCGCTGACAGAATTTCTTTCCAGTACCATCGGGCCGGTAAGGAGCGAGCTGAAGCAGGATCATGTGCGTTATCTGGTACTCTCCGGTACCGAAACAGAGCTGCTGCTGAAAATGATGCATCTGGATGTGCAGAAAAAGCTGCACCGCATTAAGGCTGATGATTTCCATCAGTTCTTTAAACAGATGCGTAAGCTCAATTTGCCGCAGATGATTGAATTTTACGGCATTAAAGAAAGTGTCGCAGAGCTGGTATTGCCGACTGTATTGCTGTATGAACAGCTGCTGAATCTGGTGCCGGCTAAGGAAATTATCATTACGGCTGACAGATTTATTGACGGTATGCAGCTTCTGCATATTGGCAATAAAACCAGCGCGGATTTCCGCAAAAGCCAGGAGCAGGAGCTTATCAGTCTATTTCATTGCATAGGCAGGCATTATGCTTATGACCGCAAGCATGTAGAACAGGTTGAAAGATTGTCGCTGATTATTTTTGATAAGCTGGCGAAAAACTACGGTATGGGTGAGCACGAGCGGCTTCTGCTGCGCGGTGCTGCCATCCTGCACGATATAGGTAAATATATCTGTATGCGCAGCCATTCTCTGTATTCCTATCAGCTGATTATGGCTACGGATATCCTTGGTTTTAGTGATTATGATAAAGAAATTATTGCCATGGCTGCTTATTACCATGCCAATAAGCTTTATGCGCCGGAAAACAAAAAGGCGCCTATAGTTAGAAAAGACATGGTGGCGGTAGTTGCTAAAATTGCAGCTATCATCAGGATTGCAGATGCAATGGACCGCAGCTATCTGCAGAAAATTAAGGGCTGCAATGTAATAATAAAAGATAACATTATGCAGATTTTGGCTTCCTGCAGTGTGGATATGGCTTTGGAAGAATGGACCTTTACTGCTAAAGCCGACTTTTTTGAAGAAGTTTATGGATTGAAAGCTTTACTGGAGCGGGTGGAAGAATAATGGAAAAATTGGAACTAAATAAACCGGAATATTTTTATAACCGAGAGCTTAGCTGGCTGAAATTTAATCTGCGTGTGCTGAAAGAGTCTACCGTAGAGGAAAGACCGCTGCTGGAGCGTCTGAAATTTATTGCTATTACGGCTTCTAATCTGGATGAGTTTTTTATGGTGCGTGTAGCAGGTTTATGGAGCAGTTATGATAACGGCATTGAAAAAAGAGATGCTTCCGGCATGTCTGTCAAAGAGCAGCTGAATGCGATTTCTGAATCTGCCCATGAGCAGGTAAGAACAATGTACAAATATCTGCAAACACTGCTGGCAGAGATGGACAGTGTAGGCCTGCATTTCCGCAGGATGGAAGAGCTGAGTGACGAAAGCAGAGGCTGGGTAGAGGAATATTATCGGGAGCTGGTTTATCCTGTACTTACGCCTATGGCTATCGATGCTTCCAGACCCTTCCCGTTCTTGGCTAATAAGACCTTGAATTTAGCCATAGAACTGGTGAATAACGAAGGCGAGCACAGCATGGGTTTGGTACAGGTGCCTTCTGTATTAAACAGGATTATTGAAGTACCGACAGATGATAAACGTACCTTTGTATTCCTGGAAGATATTATTGCTGCTCATTGTGACGACCTGTTTAATGGCTGCAAGATTTTGGATTTAGTGCCCTTCAGAATTATTCGTGACTCTGATTTGGATGTAGAAGAGGACGATATCGATGATTTGCTGCAGGAGGTAGAAAAATCTCTGCGTAAACGTAAACGCGGGGCACCGGTACGCTTGGAACTTTTCAAAACCAATAATACTCGCATCAAGAAATTCTTGGAAGAAAATCTTGATGTTACCGATATGGAAGTTTACGAAGTCAACGGAGCGCTTGACCCGACCTGCTTCTTTAAATTTACTTCTCTGCCTGGTATGTGGCCCTGGCTGTATGAGCCATTCGTTCCGCAGCGTCCGTTGGAACTGCCCGATGACAGTGACCTTTTTGCCGCTATCAGCAGAAAAGATATTCTGCTGCACCATCCGTATGAAAGCTTTGACCCAGTTGTAAAGCTGGTTAACGATGCTGCAGATGACCCGAAGGTTTTGGCCATCAAACAGACCTTGTACCGTGTCAGCGGTAACTCGCCTATCGTTGCTGCCTTAGCGCGTGCTGCTGAAAACGGTAAACAGGTAACGGTACTCGTTGAGTTAAAGGCGCGCTTTGACGAAGAAAATAATATTATCTGGGCAAGAAGACTGGAGCAAGCAGGCTGCCATGTAATCTACGGCTTGGTAGGCCTTAAGACTCATGCGAAGATTATTCTTATTGTACGTAAGGAAGCTAACGGTATTAAACGTTATTTACATCTTGGCACTGGTAACTATAACGATAATACCGCTAAGCTTTATACCGACTTAGGCCTGATGACATCTAACGACCAGTTCGGCAGTGATGCTTCCGCGTTCTTTAATCTGTTGTCTGGTTATTCTGAGCCGCCGGTTTGGAATAAGCTGGTTATGGCGCCGCTTGGACTGCGCGAGAAGATTTACTCTTTGATTGATAACGAGATTGCTATGGCACGTGCCGGTAAAGGCGGGCATATTATTGCTAAGATGAATTCTCTTATCGACCAGCCTGTTATTCAAAAGCTGTATGAAGCATCTGCTAACGGCGTGCAGATAGAGCTTATTGTACGTGGTATCTGCGGTCTGAAAACCGGTATCGAAGGTATAAGCGATAATATTACAGTACGCAGTATTGTTGGCCGTCAGTTGGAGCACAGCCGTATTTTCTGGTTTGCTAATGGCGGTAATGAGCAGCTGTATCTTTCCAGTGCCGACTGGATGCCGCGTAACCTTAATGACCGTGTAGAACTGTTCTTCCCGGTAGAAACAGAAGAACATATCAAACGTATTAAAGGTATTCTTGATTTGTATCTGCGTGACAATGTGGGCGCCCATATGATGCAGTCCAACGGCGCTTATCGCAGAGTACGCAATAAAGCAGAGGTTGTAAGTGCTCAAAGTACATTGTATGAGATGGCACAGCTGGCAGCTACGGCAGATAAGATTCCAATGGAAGCTCGTCTGCAGCCAATGCACAGCCGCAGATAAATAAATATTGCTCTTCCGCACTGAAATTGATATAATAAATGAAGCAGTTTTAGGAGGGGTTTTATGAGTAAATTTGCGGTTACCCTAAATTATCATTGTAACTACGGTTATGTAGAATATGACGAGGAAAGCAAGACTGCAGCAGTTATTCTGTCTGTGGCAGAAGCTAAAGAAAAGGTGGAAAAGTTTTTAGCTGAACCACTTACTTTGGATGTCCCTGAAGGTGAAACTATCCGTAATTTTGTTACCAAGACATTAGATCCTTTAGCCAGCTTGGAGAATTTTAAAGTATGTATGACTCGTTTGTGGATGCATACTGACGTGCGTGTTGAGTGGAGCATGCCTCCGGGAATGGCTGAAAAATTATAATTATATTTGTTTCTGTAGCTCAGTAGGATAGAGCAACCGCCTCCTAAGCGGTAGGTCGGCAGTTCGAATCTGCCCAGGAACACCAGTAAATATGCCCGTTGTCAGAAATGACAACGGGCTTTTTGTTATTTCTGCACCTTATTTGCACCTTATTGAAAATATGACCTTAATTTATGGAATGCGCTGATAAAATTAAAAGAATGCTGCATTAAATAAATTGTAAAATATGCTTAATGATAATAATTACTATTCAAATATACTGCGATTATTTATTGTTAATTTTAGTAAAATAAAATAGCGATTGGCATTTTGCATATTAAAGTAATTAATATAGCCTATTTAAAAGAAAAATATTGCGAAAAATGTGTAACTGTACAATTTGAATTTGCCTGTAATATTGCGTGGTAAGCATGGTGAAGTGTGTGGTGCAATGGTTTTTTGAGTACACCACATTAAGGTGCAGCCACTTTTAGAGTATTTTTATGATTTTGTGAATGAAGATAAGAGCTTGATAAATACTGGAGTTTCAGCAGTGTGCAGTGGTGTGGTGTAATATTTGGTGTATAGATAAAAAAATATTGTTTAAAACCGTTTTCTGCTGCTGGTGTCGATTTGGCAAAAAATTTGGGGAAACGGCAAATTTTGCACAAAAAAAATTAGATTTTTTAAGCATTTTTTTAGATTTTCAAGCCAGTGGTATCTGTTTGGGCATCCTGGGTGTGGAAAATAATGAATTTTGCGGTTTTCCAGTGTACTTGGACTGGGAAGAATAGCAAAAATTTCTCTGATTTTAATTGTAAAAGCACTAGATAGCCTGACGAGATAGTATATAAAGGCTGAAAATAGCAGAAAGAATGTTAAACAAAAAGATGAATATAATAAATAAAATATAAAAATAAAAATAAATAAACATAAAAATAAATCTTTAGATTGAGGTGATGTAAATGATTAATAATGAAAAGAAAACTAAATTTTTAAAAGCCAAAGAAGTAGCTGAAGAATTTTTTGATGGCAAAATTGGCTATATAAAAGTTTTAAAACTTACCAAAGAAGGTGTGCTTCCTGCTAAACGCATTGGCAAAATTTACTTCTATACACTGGATGCCCTGAATGACTGGGCTGAAAAAAATATGGGCACACCGGCATGGAAAAAATTAACAAAATAAAAGTTTAAAGACTGTCAAATTTTTTTGGCAGTCTTTTTTATTTTTGGAGGTAATTAATCATGGCAGGATCATTACTTAAACGAGGAGAAAATAAATGGGAACTCAGGGTGTCTGCTGGGTATGATGAAAATAAAAAACAGCGCAGATATACTAAAACAATTTTTGCTCGTACTAAGAAGGAAGCAAGCACAAAGCTTGCCGAATTTTATCTGGAAGTAACGGGACGGCTGGTAGTTGATAAAGAAATAAGCTTTGCTGAATTTGTACAATATTGGGAAAACCGTTACAGCAAAAAGCTTAGCCTGATTACCATTGTGAATTATAAGCAGATGCTTAATGATAGATTAGTGCCTGCTTTTGGTACAATGAAGCTAAACCGTATTACTGAAAGTGATATTATCAGATTTATGGATAGTCTTAATAGTATCAATATGCGCTTAGATCAGCGTAATAAAGTTATGCTCTCTGGGGTAACTATCAGAAAACATTTCAAGCTGCTGAATCTGATTTTTAATAAGGCTTGCGAATGGAAATATCTCACACGGAATCCATGTAAGGAAGTGCCTAAAGATCTGCTTGTTGAAGCGCGTTCACAACACTATCCCATCTGGGATAGAGAGAATTTAAAAAGATTTTTAAGCATTTTGGAGGATATGCCGGAAACCTTACCAAATCTGAAGAATAAGCTGATGTTTTACATTGCGGTTACTACTGGTGCGCGTAAAGGTGAGTTTTTAGGACTAACATGGGATTGTATTAATTTTGAGGAGCGTTCTTTAAAAATTAATAAATCTTTGAAATTTGTTGCCGGGGAAAAACCAGTATTGGGCAGTCCTAAGACCAAAGAATCTGTGCGAACTTTATATTTTGATGATTACGTTTACGAATTGCTACTCAAATATAAGGCAGCAGTAGAGGAATGGCTGCACGCAAACAATATTTCCAATCCGCAGAATTTTGTTTTTATTTCCAGAAACTTTAGTGAAAACAGAGAAGCTTTGCCCGTAAATGGTGACAGCTTTTATTTGTGGCTGAAAAGAATGTGCCGTAAGTATTCAATGCCAAGAATTGCCGTTCATTCGCTAAGAGCGATGGCTGCAACGAATGCTCTGATAAGCGGGATGCCGTTGAATATGGTACAGGCGATGATGGGACATACTAATATTGCAACAACATCAATTTATTTGAGGGATGTTCAGGATGAACGTAAGGAAGCAACAGCTTTGATGGCGCAGCATTTCAGAGAGCTACGAAAATAAAAAGCATAGCACCTGCATTTTTGCAGGTGCTATTTTGTTTTTTGTATAGTAAATTTTTCTTCATAGTATATAATTAAAGTAAATATATAATATGGAGGGAAAGCTGATGTTGAATTTTAAAGATGTAAGTGTAGATGATGTATTAAAAGAAATGGATAAATTAAATTTTAAGTCAGTTAAGGATGCTTTTAATTTTAATGAAAGCTTATTTAAAGGACCGAAAAGGGATTATAAAAAAGACAGGTTAAGGCTTTTTTATTGTAATTGTAATTTTTATTTTGCTTTTTATGAAGTGATAAATGAAATTATATATCAGTATTTTCACATAGATTACAGGGTGCGTCCAGAGGTCATGAAGCATCAAAGTTGTTATTTTTTAGATAATTTTATTTCTTGGGTAAAAATTAATCTTTCCGGACATATTTCTGAATATATAACTGAAGACGAGAGAAATGCCGTTAATGAATTATTGGGCACGTTTAATAGCGATGACGAGTCCTTTAAAGATTTGCAAAACAAATTAGCCGGAATTGCATCTAAAGTGTTTTTTGCCTTCTATGAAAGGTATAGGACTGAGTATATGCGGTATGTAAAAAATACTTCATGTAATTGCCAGATTGATTGCAGACAGGGGCTGATTATGTTATCAGGCATAAAAAATTACTTATATAAATTTGAAGGCAATTACTTTTTTGCTGATCCTGGCAGTAATACTTATATTGCCAGCGATAATAGAAAATTGCGCTGGTTAGTCAGGGCAATGCCGCTAGTTAATATAACAAATAATATTAATATAGATGAAGCATTGATAATAAATGATGTATACAAAGCTTTTAATGAAGATGAGGTTCAATGCTTAAATTCTTGCAGATATACTGATAACTTTTGTTGTGTAAGAAATAATTTGTTGAATTATCTTAGAGAATCTTTCTTGCGTAATAAGTTAACGGCTGATAATTCTTCTTCTCTAAAGAAACAATACGATATAAGTAAACATATTTTTAGGTCTATGAATGGACCCATTAATAATCGAAACCTAAAATTTTTTTGGGACCACATAGATAGTAAGATTGGTAATAAGAATTTGTCATGGGCTAAGCTGGCTAAGACATTGTATTTATTGACGAATGGGGATAAACAGTGCCTTGATGAATTGGCGAAACTTATTGCTAAAATAATAATCGGGACAGAAGTTTGTAAGCAATTTGATTTGAAGGTTAAAAAAGCTACCGTTGTTATTTGTAATAATAAAACCTTTGTACTGCAATTTCTGCAGTCAATTTTTTTAATGGGTGCTCTACCTTCAGGTTTCTCATTAAAAGAATTTTATGATTTAACTCATAACTCAGTAAGCTATGACCAACTAAAAAATATAAAGTACTGGGGAATAACTGACTATAATTTGAGTGAGCTATCTAATCCAAGCAATACGGGTATATTTTTAGAAGATAAACTTTACTCACGGATTTTAAATATAACTAAAGAAGGCGGCAAAATAATAGATGAAACTTATTTAAACAATCTGATTGCTGGACGTGTGGTAAATGGTAATAATGAGTATCTGGGTAAGCAAACGTTAACAAGTGAAGCCAATTATCTATTTATTGTTAATCGTAAGGAAGAAGTAGAAAAAATAAATTCAGATAATTATGATGAAATTAATCTGTCTGAAAGTATACCTGAAGATATTTTATATTTTAATAAAGATACTGAATTATCTGATTGGGAGAAGTTTTTTATCCTTAATGACCTGGCTCGGTACGGAGTGAAGTTACTGCTAAACGCTGAACACGAGGAAGAAAACAAAGTGCCTAAAATCACAGATCCCGTTGAATTTTTTACAGAAAAATGCTGCGATAAAAAAGAAATTACTGAAGGCGATAAACATGATGCAGCTAACGCCACTGCAATGCGTACGTTCGGTAAAGCTTATAACTTGTTTTATAATATTGTCGGTAAAGAATACCAGCTGAATGATAATCAGTTTGACAAAAATATTGATAAAAAGTATAAGTTCCCGTACATCATTTTAGGAGGTGTGAGGGGAAATGATATTCGTGAAAGAGATTTGCAAAATGGGTATGCAGATGATGAAGTTTTAAAGCATAATAGTAAGGCTAATATCTGTTTAGGCTTGGTTATAAAGCCTAAACAAGAAATACTTAAAATTGCCGAAGATTATGCAGAAAATGTAAATGCACATAAGCAAATTTTTACAGAAACAGAGTTTATAAGTTTTATTGGAAATTTATGTATTGATGAAAGTGAATTAAGTCGGAGTAATAGTAGAAAAAGATATTAAATTTTAAAGTGGGCAGGCTTTTAGCAGTAATACCTTAGTTAAATGGTTGAAGAATAAAAATAAGGGCAGCATAATTAAATGCTGCCCTTATTTATTTCAAAAATGCTTTTGCTCTTACATATTCTATGACTGCTTCTTTTGGTATTTTCCACCTTCCTTTAAGGCGGAAGCATTTAAGCTCCCCGCTCTTTAATAATTCGTAGGCAGCATTTTTACCGATTGCCAGAACTTCCATAAGATCTTCGACGGTTAACATATCATTATATTCATTAAACATAATTTAAAAACTCCTTTCATTATTTTTGCATTTTAAATTATTATGATGTTTACAGTAAATTTAACAATTAAATGTTGTTAAGTATAATCATCAAAAATATCAGCGGTGATAAGGTAATTTGTATTGATTAACTTTAGAGCGCGCATAAGCTTTAAGGTCATCAATATGTAAAAGATAACTTTTTCCTTTTACAGTGTAGGGAAGAATACCTTTGTCGATAAGTTTATAAACAGAAGCAGTACTGCAATTTAACATATAAGCTGCTTCAGATACTGAATAAAGAATTTTATCCATTGTAACACCTCCGTACTTATTAAAAAGATGTTATGCACAAAAAAGTTAACTGGGATTATTTAGAATTTATACAGTATTAAAAAATAAAATCGAATAACATACCGGTAAATAGTGAGCTTTTACAGCTAAAAAAAGTGTAGTTTGTAATACAAATACGTTACTTGTTATTTATATGCTGGAAACGTATTGGATTACAGATTATATAATTACCGGAGGTTAGTTATGGAAACTAAAGTTACAGTAATTAATAATAAACGTAAAAGAAACAGTACAAAAAGAACTTTACCTAAGACACATCCTACATCAGCACGTCTTGATGATGTTGCTTATAAAAAGTTATTAGAGAAAAAGGAAATGACAGGTAATAATACATCTGAGATTATAAATGATTTATTAAAGAATAAAAGAATAAAGCCATTTAAAGAGATACGTGAAGTAGTTAAACAAGTAGCTGATATTGATACTCGTATTAACAGACTGAATACGGATATAGAATCAGAAAAACATAAGAATGACTTGCATAATGCCCGTATGGAACTGGAACAGTGCAAACAAGGCTTATATGATTTGCTGAAATGAGGTGTTTAGTATGGCCATTATAAAAATCAAGAGTACAAACAATATGAAAAATCTTATAAATTACATACAAGATGATAAAAGCCATGATGATAATATTTTATATTATAATGCTGTCGGTGTTGATCCAGCTGTAGCCGCAAGAGATATGCAGCTTTGCAAAATGGCGTACTGCAAAACCAAAGGCTCGCAGGGCAAGCATCTGATAGTTGCGTTGAGTAAACAGGAAGAAGAAAAGGTTGTTGCTGATAAAAATATAGAAAAAACAGCTGATAAAATTGCTGATATTATCTACAGTAATACCGGCTGCCAGGTAGCTTATGCGGTTCATGGTAACACGGATAATCTGCATATCCATTATGCTCTTAACTCTGTAAGAATAGCAGACGGATATAAAATGCAGATGAATTATAAAGATAAATATCAGCTTGAAGCAGAGATTAAGAGTGCGCTGCTTCAGTAATAAAAGCAATGTATTAAAGTACAAAAAAGCAAGGCTTTGATTGGTAAACCATATATCTTCTGCTGTAACAAACGTGACATATCCTGCCGAAAAAAATTAGAAAGAGCAGGTAAAATGTTTTTGCCTTGCAGGAGAAAAAAACAGCATGTTATACTCTAATTGGCGTGGGACATCTACGGCAAATACTTCCATATCCACCATGAAGGCGACAGCGTAAAAATTGCCAATGACGTATTCGACTTTGATTCCGTAGACAGCGACAAGCTGCGCATCGGCGCGCGTTTCAGCGAGCAGCAGGGCGAAAAGCTTACCAGCTACTACGGACTGGCGTGGGAATATGAATTCAGCGGCGATGCAGGCGGCACGGCCAACCACTACGCCATGTACACTCCGTCCTTAGAGGGCAGCACGGTGATTGGCGAAGTAGGTTTCCGCTATACTCCAGGAAAGGAATCTCCGTGGTATTTTGACGCTAACGTCAGAGGCTACGCAGGCATGCAGGAAGGCATCAGCGGCAGCGTGCAGGCTGTGTACAGCTTTTAAGTAAATATTTTCATAACGAAGAGGACTAAGGATAGAACCTTAGTCCTCTTGTTGTCTGTATAAGAAAAAATTTTTAGTTATTATATAGGGAAATCTGGTAACAGCAGTTGCTGAAAGTTTAACGAAAAAGTAAGAAGGGCAGAAGCCAGCGCAGTTGGCTTCTGCCCTTCGTTTTTATAGGAATAAATAAAAGGTTTGATAATCCCCACCGTACTAAAAGTGCAGCGTAGTGCACTTTTGGTTGCGGGGGGGAGAAAGTGTGCTAAAATATTCTTATAAAATATGTTTAATTTTTATAAGTTGGGAGGAGTATATTATGAAACGGAAAAATTTAGAAAAAGCCATAATACTTGGTTTGATGGCTGCAAGTATCAGTATGCCGGTATGGGCAGCTGAAATAGCAGTAGACGACTTTGTTTCAGAAAAAACAGGACAAATTATTGTCACTGAGGATACAGTTGTTGTTGGCAATGGTACAGAATCAGGGGATAGTGATACTATAGGTAACAGCCTGTATTCTAAAGTAGATAATCAACTTTATAATAACAAAGTAATTGTTGATAATGGTTCAACTATTACTTTTAAAAATGTTGCTATGATTAACAGCATGATTGAAAGTAACGGCAAGGTAATTATTGCAGATACAGAATCTGCTGAAGGAATGCCTGGTGGCCTTTATATTACAGGTAATGTTAAAGCCGCAGAACTTGATATCACAAATACAACTAAGGACGGTAAAGGTATTTATGTATATGGCGGCCGAGGCGAAAATGAAGACAAGATGACTATCACTGTGACTGGCAATGTAAAAATTAGCTCAGCCGCTGATGGTATTTTTACTAATAATTCAGAAGCAAACGGTATGAATATGGAGGCAGGAAGCATTTATATAGATGCTGCCTCAAGAAATGGTATCTATAACAGTGGCGCAATGAATGATACTGACAAACAAAATGATATTATTCTTACAGCCAAAGATGGAGATATCACTATTCTGAGCAATGGTACCAGTGATGATACTGCCGGTGTAAAGAGTAAGAATAAAGGGGAAACTAAGCTTACTTCTGAAAAGGGAAATATTTATATTGGTCAGGTCGATGACGAAGGAATGCTGACTACTGTAGGTGCCAATACTAACGGTGTGTATGCAGCTGCCGGAATTACAGAATTGAATGCAGCTAAAAATAATGTTATTTATGCTACGCAAAATGGCACTTATGCTACTGGAGATGATACTGTCGTAACTTTAAGTGCTGAGAATAACACTATTTATGTAGACAATAATAGTGGTGACCCCGATGGTATTGCTAAAGGTACTTATGTATCTAATGGAGCAACCAAGGAAATTGTTTCTGTTGGTAATACTACCATTATTGCCGAAGGTAATGTAAGAGAGATAATGGGTATTCATGCAGATGCTGGAGGTACTGTTGATATAGATGCAGGTTCATTGAATGTTCAAGCTACTGCAAATGATGCCAGAGTTGACAATTATCTTAGTGGTATTTTAGCAGGTGATATTAATCAAAATGTTGATACTGATAACGCTACAGTAATTGCTGATGTTGATGGTGATATTCATGTTGATATTTATTCAGCAGGTACTGATTCGTATGGTATTAAAACAAATAAAAATGGTAATGTTGATTTGACTTCTCATGAAGGCAATATTACAATTAACGCTTTAGATAATGTTGAGGCATACACTGGTGCTACAAAATATGGCATTCACACTGGTCTTGGGGGACAAACTACTCTTGTAGCAGAAAATGGCAGTATCAGTGTGAATGCTGGTGATAGTGAAACATATCGTGGCAATAATCATGGTATTCACAACGGCGGAGAAATGCTTATTGATGCTAAAGAGAATGTTAGCATTGGTTCTTATTCATATGGTGATCCTTCATTTAATGCATATGGCAGTGGCATTGATGTTGCGTATGGTACGACTACAATAAAAGCTGGTAAAAATTTTGTACTTGATTCTATTAGTAGTACGGACTTTGAAGGGTCAAAAAATTATGGTGCTCAATTAAGTAAGCAAAGTATTATAGATATTGATGCAGCTAATGTAACTATTAAATCAAAAGGAAATATTAGTACTGCTATATATGAATATGGAGCATCTAAATTAAATATTGATGCTGTTAGCAATAATGAGATTAATGGCATTATTGGAATTCAAGCAGAAGCAGGTAGTGGACAATCTATAGCAATGTTTATGGATAGGTCTACTGCTGAATTGAATGCTGATAATGATATTATAATTAAAGCTACTTCTGCTGAATCTGATGCCATGGGCGCATATGTCAATAAATCAATTGTTGATTTAAATAGTGAAAAAGGCTCTACTTTTATTATTTCTCAGGGTACTAAGGATGGATATGGTATACGTGTTCAAACAAGTGCAGAAGAGAATAGTGAAATGACTGTTACAAGTGCAGTTAACAACTACGTTGAAAGCAGTGGTACAGGCATTGCTTCCTGGTATGATAATAGTGTTGTGAATCTTACTGCAGAAACTGGTTCCAATCAGGTACAGGCAAATAGCTACGGTATATATAATTTTGGCGGTGCTCAAACGAGTATGACTGCCGATAATGGATTTAATACAGTAAGCAGTCAGAATTCTTATGCTGTCTACAACAATGGAGCTGCAGGCAATGTTGTGCTGCAGGCTCAAGGAAACTCTGTAACAGGTTATCACGGAATAGTAGGTGTTGGCGGTAATATTGATTTGACAGCTGCTACTGTGAATAATGAACTTACTGCTGAAGGTAATGGCATTTATGCAACAACCAAGGCTGATGTAGATCTTTCTGCAGAACAGGGGATAAATTATCTTGAAGCAGGAGCTTCTGGTATAGCAGCTGATATAGTAGGTATTTATGCTGATGACAGCACTGTTGATTTGCAGGCTAAAGCTAATACCTTGAATATTGCAGCTGACGCAGATGGTTATGGCAGCAGACATGCAGTAAAGGCTGCTAACCAGGCAATCGTTAATCTGAATGCAACTGCTGGTAATAATGGAGTTGCGGGTGTTATCTATGCTAAGGATGAAGGTACTGTTGTAACTTTAAATGCAGAAAGCAATGAAACAGCAGGCACTGGTTGCAATATTATTATGTCTTCTGCCCATGGCAGTGAAGATAATATCGGCGACCGCAGCCATGTAGTAGCAGCACTGTATGCACAAAGCAAAGGTAAAATAAACGTAACTGCCGGTGAAGGCGGCGTGAACTACATTGCTTCTGATTATACATTTGAACATGAAGAAGACAGTGAACATACTGTCTGGGCACAGCGTGGCGGTATTATCGAAATCAAGGGCAGTACCATTATTAAATCCAGTAATGCGGAAGATTATTATGCTGAAGGCGGCTACAATACCAACAGCCGCGGTATTGCTATCACAGCCGGTTCCGATGAAATCATTACTGATGAAGAGACCAATAATATGGTAACTGTTGCCGATGAAGACAGGAGCCGAGTAAATCTGGAATACGGTGCGGATAGTGCAATATATGGCGACATCGTATCCGGTTATGGTGGCTGGGTAAATGTAAAGGCAGAAAATGGCGGCAGCCTGTACATGCAAGGTAATGCATTGGCAGGTAATGGCGGTATTCTGAATCTTGAAATTGCCGATGGCAGCACCTGGTACGGACGTGCCGATGATTATGGTGACGCAGACTATGGTGAAGATGCACAGAATAAGCAAGACTTCTATAACCCTGCCTTCAGTAATGAGATTATAGAAGGCGGTCAGGTGAACGTCACTATGGGCGAAGGCTCGACCTGGTTTTTGACCGGACAAAGCTGGGTAAGTTCTCTGGATGTAAGCAAAGGTAACGGTAACGTCACCATTGATATGCAGGAATTCAACGAAGGTACGCATGGCCTTACCATTGCAGAAATGACTGGCAAAAATGACGGCACTATTGACGCAACCTTTGTTATGAGCCTGAATCATGACGATCACGGTACCAGTGACATGCTGTATATTAAAAACGGTACAGGCGAATATGACGTAGTACTCAAAGAAGCAATAGATGGCATGGAAAACATCAATGCAGACAATGTACTGCGCTTTGCAACCGTACATGGCGGAGCACAGTTTAACAGTGTAACCATGGACAATGTAGGTCTGTATAACCTTGGTTTTGAAATTGATCACAGTGAATATGACACTGCGGAAACGACAGAAAACCAGGGATATAATGGTGCAAGTGTAGATGAAAACAAACCTGGCAACGAAAACGTAGAAGGATTCTTCGACCTTGATGAAACAGCAGCGGATGAAGGTCCGAGCAATATAATGCTGCTGGCAGACCAAAATCAGAGAGCAGATGACAGCGTTCAAAACTGGTTCATTACCAGAGTAAGCGGACAGGAAATTTCCGATGCCGGCAAGACAGTAGTAGCCATGTCCAAAGTAAACTACAGCAACGCCGTATACATGGACAGACTCAACAAACGTCTGGGCGAAGCTCGCTACATCAACAACGAAGAAGACCAGGGCATGTGGGTACGCCTGCGTCATGACCGCATCGGCAAGAGCGACGAATTCCGCAGCATGAACACCATGTATGAACTCGGCTATGACGAAAAACAGGAATGCGACAACGGTGAAAGACGTGTAGGCGCAGCCATCGACTACATGGACGGCAGCAGTGAATACAGCAATGTGGCCGGCACTGGCGACATCAGCCGTAAAGGCATCTGGCTGTATGACACCTGGATGGGCGACAAAGGCCATTATGCAGACTATGTAGCAAAATGGGGTCACCTGTCCAACGACTTCAAACTGTACAGAGACGGCAAGGAAATCACCGGTGACTACAGTAACAACGTATACAGCATCAGTGCTGAATACGGACGCAAGAAAGACATTGGCAATGACTGGTACTTTGAACCTCAGGTACAGCTGCAGTATGCAAGAGTAACTGACGCAAATTACACCACCAGTCAGGGAACAGAAGTAAGCCTGGATGCAATCAACAGCTTAATTGCCCGTGCAGGCTTCCGTCTGGGCAAAGACCTTGGTGAACGCAGCACTGTATACTTCAAGGCAGACGTACTCCATGAATTCTTAGGCGACCAGGATATCTATGCACATGATAAGACTGGCACCATGGATGTAACCTACGGCAATGAAGGTACCTGGTGTGATGTAGGCTTTGGCTTTGCAGCAGCAATGAGCAAGAACAGCTATGCATATCTGGACTTTGAAAAATCCTTTGGCAATGACTTTGATGACACCTATCAGATCAATGCCGGTTTACAGTGGAGCTTCTAAAACAGGTCTTAAATAAACGAAACAGGACAACATCGAAATGGTGTTGTCCTGTTAAAAGCCTAATATGGTATGTAAGGTGATGCTTCATGAAAGAAGAATCAGTCATAGATAATAAGAAAATTGGCAGCTGCATTAAGAAAATCCGTATGCAAAAAGGCATATCACAGATAGAACTGGCAAAAGCTATTAATGTATCGCAAACCCATATGAGCAATATTGAACATGGCAATGCAGGGCTTAGTCTTTGTACAGCGGTGAAAATAGCCAGAGTACTTAATTGAAGCATAGACCAGTTTGCCGATGAAGCTAAGTATGATAGTTCAGATAAGCAAAATTCGGAGAAGAGAAATCCGAAATATGTAATAGACCTTGATGATTTGGCAGATGCATTGAAGTTTATTGCACACAGGAATGAAAAATAATAATTAAGCAAATCAGATGACAGACCCGGAAAAATAAAGCTATCTGAATTCTTGTTTGCGTAATTGTAAAATCTCTATTTTTCAGGTATATATTATTAATATGAATAACGTGCAAGCTCTGTTTATATAACAGAAACCCTTGCAAAGGATCATAGGAACATACACTTTAGCCCAGATACGTAACGGTATCTGGGCTTTTTTCTATGCCCATAAAATCCTAACAGCAGCCTTGCAATGGGCTGCTGTTATTTATATATAATCAAAATCTATATTAACTTTCAGGAGGAATGTATCATGAAACAAGGAATCAAAACTATTCAAAATCTGTACGGAGAACTGGAACGTCAGCGTGAAGCAAGAAAAGATTTAATCGCCGACACCAGGAGCATTAACATCAGCAGTACCAACGGAGTAAGTATGCTCAGTGTTTCTACTGGGGAAGATATTTTTAGCTATCGTGTTACCGACATCGCTCATCGCCAAATCGCAGACAGACTTAATATCCCCTACAAGTATTATGAGCGTATGCGTACTGACTATCCTGCTCTCTTAGACAAGAACGTCAACGGCTGGCTGCTGAAAAATCCGGAACGCAGGATGCTTAGAACTTTAGACGGCAAGCTCAGGGCTTTTTTGAGCGACCGATATCGCAGACTGGATAATCTGGAGCTTGTCGACCATGTGCTGCCAGTCATAGCTGAAATGAAAGGATGTGAGATTATCAGCTGCGATATTACCGAAACCCACCTGTACCTTAAAGTCATCAATAAGACCATGAAAGCAGAGATTGTTCCCGGAGATATCGTACAGGCAGGCTTCGTCATCTCCAACAGCGAAATCGGACTTGGCGCCTTAAAGGTAGAGCCATTAGTTTACCGTTTAGTCTGCAAGAATGGTATGATTAGTAAAGACCTTGCCCATAAGAAATACCATACCGGCAAACAGGTAGAAGATACCGATAATGCCTATGAGCTGTACAGCGATGCTACCTTAGCCGCAGACGATAAAGCCTACTTTATGAAAGTACAGGATATCGTCAGTGCTGCTGTAGATGAAGCAAAATTCAATCTTATCGTAGATAAGATGCGTACAGCCATGAGCATCAAGACTGGCGATAACCCGGTGCAGACCGTAGAAGTCTTAGGCGACAGATATGTCCTTAATAAGCTGGAGCGTGCTTCCATCCTGCGGCACTTCATCATGGGCAATGACTACTCTCACTTCGGCTTAGTTAATGCAGTAACGAGAAGTTCGCAGGATGTCGCCGATTATAACAGAGCAACGGAACTGGAACGTATCGGCGGTACTCTCCTTGATGAAGGAGTAGAAGCCGTCAGCAAGAGAAACATAATTCTGCTGCCGAAGTCAGCGTAGAAGACAAAAATAAGGGAAATTTTGTTGAACGCTGTTTAATACTGTTGAATAAGGCATAATATTGTGTATAATTAAATTAAGTAATTGTAAGGAGGTGGCATTTATGGTACTTAATTTACGTATTAATCCATATACACCCGGAGCAGGTATGCTGCCTAAATATCTTGCCGGACGTGATGAAATAATAGAAGAAGCTAAAGATACTCTGGCTTATATTGCTAACGGATATGTTACCAGGTCAACAATATTCTATGGGCTGCGTGGTGTAGGAAAAACGGTACTGCTTACAGCGATTGAAGATATTGCATCAGAAAACAGAATATATACTGAGCATATCGAAGCTATGGAAAATGGTTCTTTTACTGAAAGCATATCACTGTATGTAAATAAACTGCTGCGTAAAATGAGTGTCAGGGAAAAAGCCAGACAGTATATTGATACAGCTATGAACGTCGCTGCGTCCTTTCAGCTTTTCTATAACAAAGAAGGTGAAACAAGTATCGGCATTAATCCCGATATGATAAAAAGCGTCGGCATTGCCGATACCGGTAATCTGCAAAATGACCTTACTGAATTATTTGTACACCTTGGCAAAGTCGGACAGAAAATAGGCGTTGGCGCAGTACTGTTCATTGATGAGATTCAGTATATAAAAGACAATGAATTTGAAGCACTTATAGCGGCAGTTCATCGTTGTAACCAGCTGGGACTGCCGATAGCCATATTTGCGGCAGGGCTGCCAAAAGTAGCCAGGATTGCCGGAAATATTAAATCCTATGCTGAAAGACTGTTCAGATTTGTTGCTGTTGATAAGCTTGCTGATGATGAAGCAAAGCTTGCTTTGATGCAGCCTGCTGAAAATTTTGGCGTAAAATATACCGAAGAAGCACTGAATACCATTCTTCGGCATACAGAGTGCTACCCGTACTTTCTGCAGGAATACGGCCAGCAGGTATGGAAATATCTGAACCCGGAAACAAAAATCATCACAGAGGATGATGTTGATAAAGCTTATAATAATTTTGTCAGTGCGCTGGATGAAAGCTTCTTTAAAGTACGGCATGACCGGGCCAGTGAGAAAGAATTGCTGTTTATGAAGGCTATGGTAAAATGCGGAAGCCTGCCATGTTCTACAAATAAAGTCGCGATGAACATGAACAGCAGCTATAACCGTATAGCTCCCATACGTGCCCAGCTCATTCATAAAGGTTTTATCTATGCTACTAACAGAGGCGAGATAAGTTTTACCGTCCCTCAGTTTGATAAATATTTAAAAAGAATATATAATTTATAAATACTTATTAAGCAGACAACTTTGGTTGTCTGCTTTTTCTTTTTGCCTTGAAAGGAGAATCTACAATGGCTAATTATTGCAGTAATAATATTGCTTTCTACAGTAAGGACAGGGCTGCA
>OHAB01000110.1_pt1 | contig 88350 bp, 76 predicted proteins | sample 1577031 | NCBI WGS metagenome assembly OHAB01 (sample SAMEA3541477, study PRJEB24748) | human gut metagenome | biome: human gut; feature: human-associated habitat; material: faeces | place: China | collected 2012 | reverse complement strand
GTTTTATACCCTAATAAGCTGCCGGAAAGTGAACGGGTATGCTCCGGAATATGTAGATACATCTGGACTGTCAGAATTCTTCATTGTCAGAACTTAATTTGAGTGGACTTCGAAAGCTGGCATATTTGAATTGTCAGAACTCTTTGTTGTCTAATCTGAATATAAGCGGATGTGAGAACCTTGCAGAGCTGTATTTGAAAAATACGATGATGAAGGGCAATCTTGAAGATTTCTTTGAGAAAAATGATATTTATCCAACTTCTTATGACTGTCGATATGGATATGCATATGTTCAAAAAGAAGGAACTTCTCAGTGGTATGTTTCTAAAGCAATAGACAGAGGTATAGGCTGGTGGTTTAAGGGAGAGCCAGCTGTAGGATATCATACTCCGGAGGATTTGCCTTGTCCGTTGGAGGATTTTGAAGGCTGGCTTGATGAAAATTGATTAATGTGTAATTTCTATAGCACTCTCCGTAAAGCTTGTAAACCATAAAGTACACATTGTAATTTCAAAAAGTAACAGGCTCTTCTTTTCAACTAATATTAAGTTGAGAGGAAGAGTCTGTTGTATTTATTGTATTATATACTTGACAGAGAGGCTCCGGTATTATGGTATGGTACACTATATCCTTCAGAGAATACCCCGACCTTTTCCTCATTTTCAGCAGCAACAGGTCATTTTTGATACGTAAAAGGTTAATCGTATTCTTCAGTTCCTTAATGTTCTCTGTATTTATCAAAGGCCTCTTCTCCAGCGCATCGAGCACAGTAAAAAAACTGTATTTGTTAGGTGATTCGTGAGAATTCAGCTGCAGAATACAGTGCAACCGCAATAATACCGTTAAATTCTTATCAGTCGAAACATAATTATGATCAATCAGACACATATCCAGTATCAGGTGAAATACATATTGCATGATTTTCCCCAGAGCTGTCACTGTATTGGCCAAGGGGAGCAAATTGGTACACAAAGTAACATTATTCTCATATCCTGTCTGCTCATGCTCTTCCACATTAAAGAAATGCTGTCGCTGTTTTATTTCCGTATACCTTTTAATCTTCTCAATAAAGATACTATAATCTGCCAGCATGTTACTCACATTATTATAATGAATGAGAGGAGTAATTTTCGACTCTCTATACAGCATTATAAAACAACTCAATAACCCTTTACTTAAGAACTCGTAATTATTATCTTTCTTATCTATTTTGAAGACAGCACATTGGGAACGGAAGAAAGATAACAGATAGTTGCTGAAAAAAATCAATTCTTGAGCATCCTCATCAATGATTCCTGATTTCTGACCATCTTCTTTGTACATATCGTCAACCACTACAGACCCTATCTCTTCTCCATCAGATATTCCGTAGTCCTCATCCTGTCCCAACAGATTAAGAAAATGATACTGAGACTCAATATTTCTGGAGTTCGCAATTCTTATCCTTTCCTTTTCGATGGAAGAATAATCTTTGGCATCAGTTAAATAATCTTTAGCAAACGTATCATAAATCAGATATTCTGCTTTGAGAAGAGACTGGCAGATATTATTAAACAGGCTGATTAAGAAATTTATTTGTTCAATCAGAAGTAACCCCGAATCAGTATCCTGCAAAAGCAGATTGATATAGCTTGTAAGCTGCGCATCTTTTGTTCCTAGCTTATATTCAAATAACGTCTTGCTATAATTTACATAATAATTCCATAAGGCATCTATATAATTTTTAAATGCCTCCTGCATATCGTTTTTACAAAAACGAACATAGAACCTATTATCCAGAACAACTTTAGTTAATTCCGACAGGAATTCAACCAAATCCTCTTTCGCAGGGTTAAGCTTCAAGCCAATTTCTTTTTCGGGGCAATATATCGAAAACTTTACCCTCTGGCCTTCCTGATTTTCTGTAGAGCTGATACGGATAGAAATACTCGCAAAATTCTCGATATAATTATTGATAACATCCAAATATTGAAGTGTCAAGTTCTTTAGTAGCACATACCCATAATTGTCGTTCGTATTGTGTTTTAATAAATATTGGTAGAACCCCTCGTTCAGCGGGTTCTGTGAAACCAGTTCCTTTATCTTATTTCCATAGCAGTTTTCCATAGCAGATTCCGGTTGTTAAAATTATTTCAAGACTAAAACCAAACTAAAAGACCATCCCTTATGGTAGAGAGATGGTCTATATGATAAGTGAAAGATTCTTCTTACATTCACACTATTTGTCCTTTTCTGTTACATGTCGCATAACTTTAGCCGTTCTTATTTGTGCGGCTCTAGTTCTTCCTTGTGGCATGATGTTTAACTCTCCCAGTGCAATCACAGGCTCTTTTGCATGTTCTTCTTCAAAGTTGTTACAAGCATTAAGTATAGCAACAGAAGTTAATCCCAATCGCTTAACATTTGCTTTTGCCTCATCTGGTAATATAACTGTTTCTTCTTTCGGGGCAAGATATACACCACCTAAATTCCTCACAGTAACTTTCTTAACCTCCGAATATCTGCAACTTGAAAAAGAAACACCTTGAGTCTCATTAAAAAGTGTTTCTATAGATGCAATTCGTTTGTAGGCTTCTTTTTTCCTGGAAAAATGATTGTGGTTATTTATCATACATTATTGACGGTTGATTTTCAAACTTTTGCAAAATAGCAATTATATTTTATATCTCAAAAAAATAATAACAATTTTATTGTTTTTATCTACTTTTAGGATGTGTTTCAGTTATTCGTTCGGTTGTATCTAAAAATAGAATAAGTGGGGCCTTTGTGACGATGGCACTGAATCGATACCATCGTATCGCTTGAATCGGTACCGTCATGACATTGCAAACGGTACTGTATTTTTGTATTAAATGTATATTATTTTTTCTTATGTTGTCTCATGTATTTACCTTTTTTATGGAAAGCTTTACATAATATGGAAAACAATTTATGTTAAAAAGGGCGTTCAAACTATAATACTACAGATGAAAATCAATAAATGTGCATCGCCATAGGTTAAGAGGCTGAAAGTGAACGTATCCCAACTATTGTGGTTATACACTCCGTAATCAGTTTTAGGAACATTGATTCCATATTAACCTGAAACTGCTGTACTAAAGTAGCTTGTCAACGAGATTTATTAAAAGGCTAACAGGTGTAGTTTTCATCTTGTTTATATGTACAGTAAATGCCTGTCCTCGGTCAATGTGACGGCTAGACTGAGGCTGAACAATATTGTGAGCTGCTGTTAATATAAATGTTAGCATAGATTCTATTATTTAATTCCAAGTTTACCTTTCTCAATATTTACTTTGCTTTCAAGAGATGACAGTGTTTCCTTCCATAGAGCGACAAACTGGTTGAACTCATTCATTTGATTATTAGAAAAATCTGCAATTTCATTCATGGTCTTCTGGTACAAACCATTTACCATATAACTCCAAACCAACACAGATGAATTATTCCTGTCATTCATGTCCTGCAACTCTTTAGAGCATTCCTTGAATTTCTTCTTATATATAGGTTCGCTCTTTTGTATAGGCATTTGCAATGCAAGAAGTGCTTCAAGTGCTAGCTTTGGATTCTTTTCAATACTTGTTACAAGAGGAAGTTGTCGTTCTAAATCAGCAATGCGCTTATTGTAGCTATCTACAATAACGCCATACTTTGATTCGGAATACCAAAATGAACTCTTAAGCTTCTCAACCTTTTCCTTCATAGAGGTAATATGTTCAGTAACTGACTGATATATAATAATTGTAATGCCAATAACAGTACCTTCACTTTCTACAACTGGAATTTCTTTAAGCATTTTGTCGTTTTTGAATGCAGATCTTTTATGTGTGGTAAATGAATTGATTGATTGAAGCATGTTGCGAGACTTGTCTCTCGTTTCATCCTTCATCCTGGAAACGTTTGACTGATATTCCTCGATTGCTTTTTTAAGTGGTCTTTTCTTAATTTCATTTGTGATTGCTCGCCCACCCATGGCTCCGCCGATGCCACCAACAATACTACCAATTAGTGTGCCTATAGGGCCAAATAGACTGCCAGCAAAGGCTCCTGCTTTAGCTCCTGCCAAACCGCCCCCACCGGCACCAACAGCATCCAAGCTAACATTCTTTAATGATGTCATTGTTCAAGCCTGTCAAAGGCAGAAGTCGTGTCATCATGATGCATTTTCATGACTCGGGATACTGCTACAGGCATTAGCAGTTCTCACAATATGTTCCTGATTATTTTTTCTTTTTAAAATAATAATAGAACCAGTCATATTCTTTTAAAAGCTTCCAATAATAATCATCGGGAGAAACAAAATACTTTTCAAAAGCAGACAATCCCAGTTTGCGTAACTCTTTGAGAGCCCTTACATGGAATATATTAAACAGAAAATCATACTTGCGGTCCCTCTTAATCAATATTCTTGATCTGTTTTTTGCAGTCAACGCCCAGATAAATCTGATTTCTTTAAGTGTCTCATTGTTCAATCCTAATTTATCCAGTGTGTTATTGGAATCAGGCTGACGCAATCTCACCTCTCCGCTTATGCCCATATATTCAATCTTATTTTTGATATCAGGCATAAATATTAAAGGCGTAATCATTGCGTCTTTTCTTTTGCAATTACAAGAAAAAGACGATTCAGTTCCCTCTTTGAGTATACCTTTACAAGACACGCACAGATTCCCATACGCAATAGGGTGGGGATATGGTGGATAGACAAAAACTTTCAAGTTTTTCTCATACTTTACCTGTCTGAAAACCACATTCTTCTTTTTCAGATAAGTGTTTACAACTACTTCCCCTGCACTTTTAGGTATCACGTGCTCTATTGTTATATTATCATGAGTCAATCTTCTCATGCAATAGCAACACTTTTCCTGCTGTTCGGCAATCAAAACATCCTGTAATTTATTTTTGTAGGGAGTATTAAGAAATAGAAAATACTTACATTCTTTCCCCTTTTTCCGTTGTCCTTTAATAAAAGCATCTACAATGATGTTCGCCTTTAAAGCAAAACCTTTGTTTTTCTTATTAATGAACTTCATGGAAACAATTATTTAAAAAGTCTGACTCTGGCTAAGATACTTTGTACTACATCAGAGTTCTCTCCAGTTAACTTCTGAATCATTTTTAACGTTTTGTCCGCTTTCTCGTCTTCTCCTGTTTCCACAAAATTAAAATAATCAGATTCCAGCACCTTAATGTCTGCCGGCATATTATTTATTCCCATAGCATCCCGAACAGTAGCGTCATAATTCAGTCCGTACACATTCGGCAACACCTCATTCCAATACTCCTCTTTAAGATGACACATGGATATGATTATATTCTTATTATCTTTCTTAAAGTTAGATATTACCGCGGCCGAATGAGTTGTGACGATAAACTGTATTTCAGGAAATGCTTTCTTAAAACCAGAAAGAACCGTTTTCTCCAGTCCTGGATGGAGATGCAAATCTATTTCATCAATAAGCACTATGCCACTAGGTTCTACCTGACATCCGTTTAAAATGAGGGCGCGCGTGATAATATCAAACGCAATAGAGATAATTCGCTGGTATCCCGCAGGTAACTGGTTTATTGTCAGTTGCTTCCCTGATGAAAAAGTAAAACACACATCTTTCTCATCCCCATGAACCTGAATAGAAATATTCGTCAGCGTATAATCGGGCTCATTTTCCGCCACCAGATTACATAATTTGATAATTCTATCAGAAATAAACGCAATTTCTTTTTGTCTTAGGCTGACATTATTCTCTGTTTGCTTGATGGCATTAATCGTATTTTCCAGTTCCTGATATCGGCTTGAATCCATTTTATCTTGAATTTGCTTAATACATTCTGGGTCGGAAATGAATTGATTGACATCCACCTTCTCTGGCAATCCATTTAAGATATAGATCAGTCTGATTTTGTTCAGAAAAATATTTTGCTGGTCGAAGAGAAGATTCTCCCATTTATTTTTAAACAGTAATTCCCATAATTTAGTACAAGAATATCTGCTGTCCCATTGATAATATCCGAAGTTTTTTAATAAGTCAGACGATTGTTCAAGACTTTTTTTTGCGAAGGGTCCTATACTCCCTTCCATATGAGGAAAGGCATCGGAGAAATAAACAATAATTGGAAGAATAACCTTTCCATTATCTACTTCTTTAATAAACGTTTCATACGCATCATTATACAATGTAGGAGATAAGGCACTATTTGTAGCCCTTTTATAAAGTTTCCATTCTAAAACCTTATCTGAGAAATCAGCTTTGGCTGATATCTCAACATCATCAGCAGTTATACCATTTTTAGTATAAATTTCTAATGGAGATATATTTTTAATCGTCAAGTCAGGATTTCCAGATGACAAATAACGTTGCTTTATTGTTCTATTTTTGGAAAAAATGAAACTTAAAGCATTTACAATGGCAGTTAATAGTGTTGTCTTTCCAGCACCATTCCGGCCAATCAAAACCGTTGTTTCTTCTCCAAACATATCTATGTGATAAGAACTAAAACATCTAAAGTTGCTAATGTTAAGTTCCTTGATTCTGAAAATACTTTTTGCCTCCATATAATTGCTCTTGAATTACATAACTATCTCAAACGTTTTTACTTTGCCATCTTTTCTTTTACAAATTGATACCATGCTCCGAACGTCAAGAGGTGCGATGTTTCGTTATATCTAGTGATTAATTCTTTCAGATATTCAGGTTTGCAAACCTCAGAGGTGTCATCCTTTTCGTACTTCAGATTACGCTCTGCAAGCATTGCTTTCAAATATTTTAAATGAAATCTTGCCTTGTTCCACCTGCGAGGATCAATGGATTCCATATCTTCAGGATTTTCAGTTTTCACATTATAATGATGGAGGTAATCAATCATATTTCTTGCACTGGGATTATCTTTGAACAAGCGCCTATTGCCTAGAAACCATGTCTCCATACACACCTTTTGTTCGAAAATAATAATTTCAAATCCTTGCGGAGACACTTTCCCCCCTTTCAAATATTTATTTAGTTCTTTTTCTATGGTTGCTCTTGTTTCATTCTCTGTATCAATGCATACAATCAGATAATCATAAGTACTGCCACCCTTAGAATTGATATCGTTTATATCCTTTACAGAGTTGACAATGTGTTTATAAATATTCGGAATTCCAAATCCGCAAAAAATATAGTATGAATCATAAGTCAGATTGCGTGCGTCATCAATCCGATGCATATTCGGTGCAATAATGGAAAGCCATTCGGGATAGACCGTCATTTCAGTCTTTTCTCCCTCTACTACTATATATACATTCATTCTACCCCTATACGATATGCGTTAGTCTGGATAAGCTGCATAAAAGCATCGTGCTTGGAATGTTTTCCAATCTTAAGATCATCAGCTGTAAGAATCTTCAAATTACAGTGGTTACGGGTTACAACCTTCCATTTCTCAAATGGGATGGAATTGATGATGTAAGGGTGATGGCTTGTGATAATCACCTGAATATTTTGGTCTGCATCAAGTATCTGGTCAGCCAGTCGGTCAATGCAGTTAACACCAAGTCCGTTTTCAAATTCATCTATAAGGATAATATCTCCATCTTGCGCAAGGACAAGAAACGTTATTTGAGAGAGGGTACGAAACATACCAGAGGATATGCTATCCTGCATAATCCATGCATCAACACCCTTTTCCTTGATTTTCAAGACAGGATACATCGTGTCGTTAAACAATTGTTCCAATGAAAAATCAATATCTTCAATGTTTTTAAAGATATCAGTAAACAATTTCTTGATTGTTTCGAATTGGGGCAGACGTTGTTTGCGGAGTATGAATAACTTTTCTATAGGGCTAAGAAACGGACTGTTGTGAATATCATTAAGTTCTTTTATTTCGTCTCTTTTCTTGGAAAGGAATGGAGATATCCTTATGCTGTCATTATAATTCACCAACTCGAAAATCTGATGAAATGCATTGAATACAGGTTTGATTTCATCTTCTTCCTTCAATAAGGCAATCACACTTTTTGCGGTGTCGAGTTTTACCGTTCGTTGGTCATTAAGCAAAATCTGATCGTTTTCCCTTTGAATAATCAGATAGTCTCCACGCCGTAACGATTCACAGATAATCGGATATTCTTTCGTATTAGGTTTAAAATAATCAGAATTGTTGTTTGTTGTAGTAAATTTGCCGGTCCATTGATAGGTATTGCCACTGTTTTCAAAAGTTACATCCCATTCAAAACCATTAATTGAACTGCCATTAGCAATGTTTGAAATGTTCTTGATAGCACGCAGGATGAGAGTTTTTCCAACTCCTGATGCACCAACCAGCAAAGTAAGATAGGTGTCAAATACTAAATCTTTGACATTCCATCCTGTAAGGTGGTTTATTATTGTGATTCTTTTGAGCTTCATTATTGAATAATTAAAAGTCTATGATATTGTTGCCGATAAAAGCATTTTCGTCACTGTTGTTTTCTTTAAAATATATAAAGTAAACAATGCTGAACTTATGCTACAGACAAAAATACATATTATATTTTTAATTTAAAAATAAGTTTATGTGTTTTTGACTTAATGAAGATGGCTATCGTATATAAATGATTTGTTTATTGAATGAACTAAAACAAATGGGCGTACCCGCATAAGGTACACCCATTTATCGTTTATAGACTTCCCGAAAGCAAAGCTCCGGCATCCTGTCTGCTATTCGTATTTCGTGTTACGCATATCACCCGTTTCCGCAAAGGCCAGATGCATTTTCAATGCATTCTTCAAACTGAACGGGGTATGATAAGCCTTTCCTTCAGACAGTTTTACATAATCCCATAACAGCTCCTTGTAATCCGGATGCGCACAGTTCTCAATGATGCAGGCAGCACGCTCTTTAGGCGATTTGCCTCTCAGGTCTGCCACGCCCTGTTCGGTAACCAGCACCCTCACGTCATGCTCTGTGCTGTCGACATGTGACACCTGAGGAACGATGGATGAAATCAAGCCATCCTTCGCTGTGGAAGGGGTGGTGAAGATAGACAGGAAAGCATTGCGTGAGAAATCCGCTGAACCCCCGATTCCATTCATCATCTTGCTTCCCATTACGTGCGTACTGTTTACATTACCGAAGATATCCGCTTCCAAAGCCGTATTCACGGCAATGATTCCCAAACGTCTCACCATTTCCGGATGATTGGTAATCTCCTGCGGCCTCAGTAAGATCCTGTCTTTGAAGAAATCCAGGTTCTCATACATCATATCCAGCTTATCCTCCGATAGCGTAAGCGAACTTCCCGTAGCAAAACTGATTCGTTCCTTCATCATCAGGTCAATCACCGAATTCTGTATCACCTCCGTAAACATTGAAAATGCCGGTAAGTGCGTATCCTCTCCCAAAGCTCCCAGCACCGCATTCGCCACGTTTCCTACACCCGACTGCAACGGCAGAAACTCCTTTGGAATTCCCCCTTTGCGCCATTCATTCAGCAGGAATGCAGCTACGTTATTTCCGATTCGCTGTGTCGTTTCGTTCAGCGGCGTGAAAGGAGCAATCCGGTCCTTCACCTCACTTTCCACTACCGCCACAATCTTCTTCGGATCCACTTTCAGCGTGCAGCTGCCCACACGGTCATTTACCCTGTAGATTGGAATCTCTTTCCGGTACGGCGGGTTATCCAGCAGGAAGATATCGTGCATCCCCTTCAGCTTGCCCTTATGTATCCGGTTCAGTTCCACAATCACCCTGTCTGCCTGTTGCACCAGAGTAGGGGAGATACCCACCGAAGTAGACAGTGTGATTTCTCCTTCCGCAGTGATGTCTGAGGCCTCGATGATTGCCACATCTATTTTAGGCAAGAAACCATACCTCACGTCCTGACCTATGTGAGACAGGTGTAAGTCGAAATATGCCACTTTCCCGCTGTTGATGCTGTTTCGCATATCCTTGTCCGACTGGAACGGTGTACGCATAAACACAGCATCCGCCTGAGCCAATGCTCCGTCTATTAAACTTCCGGCAGCTCCGCCGGTAATCAGTCCCACTTTGAATTCCTTTCCTTCCGAATGCAATTCCCTGGCATATTCCGCCAATGCCATGGGAACCAATTTAGGTGTACCTACTGAAGAAAATCCCCCGATGCCCAGTACTTCTTTGTCTTTGATCAGTCGTGCAGCCTCTTGGGCAGATAATAATGGAAAATTCATCTCCTTCATCTAATTATTATTTGAAAAATATTCGTTCGGTTGTATCTAAAATAGAATGAGAGGAGCATTGGCCCCTCTCATTCTATCTGTCAAAAAAATATATTTGTTACTTGCCGGAATTTTCTGATTTCTTTGGATAATCCAGCACTTCATACTTGCTTACCTGACTCTTGTATTCAGGAACAATCTCCTTCATCTTCTTTACAATCAGCATGTCGTCATGCGTGTATGACAATTGAAGAAGTTCATCCTCATTTTTCTTGGCCGTTTCATAGTCATAGCTACGCACCTTGGCAATCATGATTTTCGGATGATAAGTCGGTTTGGTACCTTCCTTATCGTTCAATACTTCTTCAAAGAGCTTTTCTCCATCACGAAGTCCGGTAAACTTAATATCAATGTCTTTTGCTCCCGAGAGCTTAATCATACGCTTTGCCAGATCCACGATTTTCACCGGTTTACCCATATCGAATACGAAAATCTCACCGCCTTTTCCCATCGTACCGGCTTCCAGTACCAGTTTACATGCTTCAGAAATCAGCATGAAGAAGCGGATGATATCAGGATGAGTGACTGTAATCGGGCCACCCTTCTTAATCTGTTCCTTGAAAAGAGGAATAACAGAACCGTTTGATCCCAATACATTACCGAATCGGGTCGTCACAAACTGAGTGACCCCTTTCACCTTTCCTTCTACAATGGCCTGGTTCAACGACTGACAGTAAATCTCACAGATACGCTTGGAGCATCCCATTACATTTGTCGGATTTACCGCCTTGTCAGTTGAAATCATCACAAATTTCTTGGTACCGTATTTTACAGCCAGATCCGCAATGACACGCGTTCCGTTGATGTTGTTACGTACCGCCATTGCCGGATTATCTTCCATCATAGGCACATGCTTGTAAGCTGCCGCATGGAACACATATTCCGGTTTGTGAGCCTCAAAGATTTTCTCCATGTGTATCTGGTCAGTAATGCTCGATACAATTGTCTCATTTTTGATATCGGCGAACTGACGTGCCATCATCAGGCGGACGTCATGCATCGGAGTTTCAGCCTGGTCTATTAAGATTAATTCTGCAGGTTTGTATGCAGCTACCTGACGGACCATTTCAGAACCGATAGAACCTGCCGCCCCAGTAATCAGTACTCTTTTTCCGGTAAGCATCTTACCGATGGCATCCATATCCACCTCAATCTTGTCACGTGGAAGCAAGTCTTCAATTTCTACTTCATGGAGCTGGTTGAATGACAAGTCTTTTTTCTCGTCCCATTCCTGAGCAGCAGGCATCATCATAATCTTGATTCCCGCTTTTACCAGTTCATCCACCATTTCCGGGTTATTGCGGAGTTTTTCAGATTTCAGCGGTGAAACTAGCACTGCACGTACCTTTATCTCCTTTAATTTTTCTGCGATACCTTCTTCATTTAGGAAGACTCTTTTTCCCATTAGGTAGACATTTTTCATTTCCGGACCATCGCTGATGAAGGCCTGCAAGACATATTGCTTTTCCTTTACCGTACGGATACTGTTTGCAAGTGAAATACCCCCTGCCTTTGTTCCATAGATAGCTACGGGTATAGCTTTGTCTGTCCGGAAAGTGTCAAACATGGCACGTACAGCCATACGTTCTACCCACATTAATGTTGTAGAACACACAAGCATAATTGTACATCCCATAATATTGTGTATTATTATCACATTGTTGCCTGCCATTGTGTTTACGGCCATACCAGCTATGAACGACAACACCGCACCTGTTAGGGCAGCCACTCCAATACGTTCTAGGTCAATAAGAGAAGAATATCTTATAATACCCGCATAAGTATGAAACAGACGGAATGCTATCAGGAACATCATCACGCATATCATGTTTCCTGCTGTAATTTGCCAGAAGTTGATAGCAAAACCCAGCCCTCCCAGTTCTAGATAGCTGCCTATATAGCTTGAGAACAACACTATCAGACAGTCTAAAATTAAAACTCCCCAATAAGGCAGAGAGCCTTTTGCGAAATACCAGTTTGAAAGTTTCTGTAAAAAATTCATCGCTTGATTATTTTATTACGGTTTACTACTATAATAATACTTACAAATCCATAATATCCTTTGCGTTTACAGGAGCATAAACTCCGTCCTTGGCTTCAAAAATTATACTAGGCTCTATTACCTCTATTGTATGCCATGTTCCCGCAGGGATTTGATATATATAATTCCCCTTTTGGGGGTTTAGAACCACACGTTTCACCACTTTCCCATTATCATCATATATCACTTCCATAAGTTCTCCACGCAGCACTACCAAAGTCTCGCTTGTGTTTCTGTGTCGGTGCACAGGAACTTTCGTTTCCGGCATAAGAGCATTCAACAGTCTCTGACTGGTGTCGTTGTTACCGTTACGCATGTCGTAAGCCACACGCTTGCGTTCAGAAGCAGCGGCTTCGGTAAGCAATGAATCCAGAAATTTATTATCTATAATCATATATGTTAATTTATATATTCGCGATTACTTTTCAATAGCCTCCTTTATTGTATCTACAATATATCTTACATCCTCGTCAGTAACATAAGGACCTGCAGGTAGACAGAAACCTATCTTGAATATATCCTCTTCCACTCCATTAGTATAAACAGGAGAATCAGCATATACAGGCTGTTTGTGCATAGGTTTCCATGTAGGACGAGCCTCAATCTTCTTAGATAACATAAATACCCTTAATGCCTCAATATTATCATTAGGCTGGCAGTCTGTAACAGCAGAATCCACAGCATGAATAACACCCGCAGCACCGCCTACAGCAGTTTTGATAACTTCTTTATAAGCATTTTCCTGGTTCACAATTCTAACCTCAGGGTCAAGAGTTGCAGTACAAAGCCAGAAGTTTGAATCATACTTATCATCTTCAGGCTGACGATGAATGTGAACTCCCGGAACATCCTTTAATAATTCTTCGTAAAGAGCTTGTACGTGCTTATGATGAGCGATATGGCTGTCTAGTACAGTCATCTGTCCTCGACCAATACCTGCACAAACATTACTCATTCTGTAGTTATAACCTATAGCCGAGTGCTGATAATAGGGATAAGCATCACGAGCTTGAGTAGCATACCACATCACTTCGTTTGCGTCCTCAGCATTACGGCAAATCATGGCACCACCACCTGAAGTAGTTATCATTTTGTTCCCGTTGAAACTCAATACACCATATTTGCCGAAAGTACCAAGCACTTGACCGTTGTAGCGACTTCCCATACCCTCTGCAGCATCTTCCACTACCGGAATACCATACTTGTCTGCTATAGCACAGATTTCATCAATCCGGTAGGGCATGCCATATAAAGCCACTGGTACAATTGCTTTCGGATATTTGCCAGTCTTTTTCTTGCGGTCTAGAATAGCCTTTTCTAGCAACTCTGGATCCATATTCCATGTTTCCTTTTCAGAACCAACAAAAACAGGCTTAGCCCCTAGATAAGTTATAGGGTGAGAAGAAGCGCAGAAAGTAAAACTTTGTACTAACACCTCATCACCTGCTTTCACACCACAGCCAATAAGGGCTAGATGAACGGCTGCAGTACCCGCAGAAAGACAAACCACTTTTCTATCCAGCTTGCTTCCGTCTGCGTTATTGTTTACAAAGTCCGAAAGATTCTGTTCAAAAGCATTCACGTTTGGTCCCATAGGCACCACCCAGTTATTATCGAATGCCTCTTTAACATATTTCTGTTCCCAGCCCTCTTCACTCATGTGTGCGAGACAGAGGTAAATTGTTTTTCTTTCTTCCATAATAAATTATATAATATTTTTATTCGTTTGTTTTTATCACTCTGCAAGGATTTCCATAAGCTACCACGTTGTCCGGTATATTCCTGACAATAACACTTCCTGCACCAATCATGCAGTTCTTGCCTATATTTAAGCATTGTATTATAGATGAACCTACACCTATCCAAGTTCCTTTTCCTATTGTTGTACATCCACTTATATTTACCCCGGGAGCTATATGGCAATAGTCTTCTATCACACATTCATGGTCTACAGTAGCCCCGGTATTAATGATACAGTGCTTGCCAATTACAGCATCCGCATTTATTATAGCACCTGGCATTACAACAGTTCCTTTGCCTATTTTAGCAGAAGGGGATATGATAGCGGAAGGATGAATGGCAGTCCCAAACGCTAGTTCATAACCATTATCTTCAGCCATTGAAATTAGCCTTTCAACAATCATCTTGCGTATTCTGTTTATGCCTATAGAAACAATAATTGGTGACAGACCTCTGGCATCATGCAGAACTTCAAGTCCGCTACATTCATTTACATTCTTGTTATCATCAATAAAAGCTTTTATTTCTATACCGTTCGCGTTAAGTATATCCTTTGTCACTCTCCCGTGACCGCTAGCTCCAAATAGATACATTTTAGTTGTTTCCATTGAATACCTCCATTGTTGCATTACCGTCCTGATTGATATCATCCCTGAATAACACTTTCTTTATCGTGGTAAGGAATACACGTATATCCATTATAGGACCAATATGCCTTACATAATATACATCCAGTTCGAATTTTTTAGCCCAACTTATGTTATTTCGTCCGTTTACCTGTGCCCATCCACTCATACCTGGAGTTACATCATGACGATGGTGCTGTTCTTCACTGTATAGAGGAAGATATTGAACTAATAGTGGGCGGGGGCCAATGAAAGCCATATCCCCCTTAAGGATATTTATAAGTTGTGGAAGTTCGTCTATAGAAGTAGAACGTATAAATTTACCTACTTTAGTCAGACGCTTGGCATCAGGCAGAAGATTTCCTTCAGCATCCCTTTCATCAGTCATAGTCTTGAATTTAAGTGCTTTGAATATCTTTTCGTTCTTACCAGGACGTGGCTGTACAAAGAACACACCTTTCCATCCGTTCTTGTTTGCGAAGAATAGAAAAATAATAGTTGCTATGAAAATAGGAGAGAGCAGGATTAATGCTACCAATGCACCAAAGAAACCAATAGGTCTCTTTACGCATTTTATGTAAAATTTCTGTCCAAAAGAAAACTCCATATATAAAATAAAATTAGTTCTTTCCTGATATTTTTCCAATAATTAAATCTACAGATTCTGAAATTTTCTTACGATTCTCATTATGTTGTATTTCATCCCATTGTTCAATTTCCTGCAAACGCTTTCGTACTTTTTCAACTTCTTCAACTAAATCTATTTTTCGAGCATTTTTATCTACACCTACTACACCTTTAAAAGTACGGCTTAAAATAACTGAAGTAGAGCCAAGGCGAACATGCTCACCTAAAATATTGTCTGATGGAAGATCACCCTCACCAATACGTGCTATACCTCCAAATCCAAAAGGCATTCCTGCTTTATTACATTTTTCAGCAATATATTCCACCAGTCCATCGCTTAGCAGTTCGAACATGAATGTCAATCCCATAGATATATGAAGATCATTTAGGCCTATGAAAAGCTCATCTACTCCTGATACTGCAAGTATTTTATCAAGACGAGCCATTGCAGCAGCTGTTTCTATCATTATACAAACTTTAGCACGACCATTTACCATTTTAACGTATTGCTCAACATCGTGTTGATCCATTACCATTGGAAGCATTAATATATCTGCTCCGTATTCAATAGCCTTATCTATTTCATCTTTTGAGTAAGCATGAATAGGATTAGTTCGTACTAATAACTCTGATTTATATAAGACTTTACGAACTGCAGGTATATCTTTAATATTATTATTTGACTTAACAGTATTTCTACCATGTTGGCGTTCATTTTTACCAATCCATTCAAGGTCATAGAATATTCTGTCTATACCAGCATTTTGAGCTTCTATGGCTGATTTTGGATCAGAAACCAAAATCATAAGTTTTAAGTCTTTCATATTATTTTAATATTTATTTAATAATTCAGTTCTGTGTTCGTATGTTAATCTAAGCATTCTTTGTCTATTGAATAGTTTTTCACAACGTTTCCTACCTGCAATTCCCATTTCTTTCATCTTGTTTCTGTCAGAAAGCATCATTTTTAGCCCTTGAAACAGAGATTCAGTATTCCTTGGTTTTACTAGAATTCCTGTTACTCCTTCTTCAATAACTTCAGAAGGCCCTGGGATATCAGTTGTTATTACAGGAAGTTGCATAGCCATTGCTTCTTGGATTACCATTGAAAACCCTTCTCTGTAAGAAGGATGGACGAAAATGTCACAGGCAGCCATATATTTGTTTACTTCATTAGTAAATCCTGTAAATATAACATTAATATTATTTGTAATATGTAATAAATGTTTTGGTATATGTCCTTCACTATCTCCAACCATTAGTAATGCTACATCATTACGTTCTCTATTAAGATAGTCAAATGCTTCAAGTAACTCATAACTACCTTTATCTTTGCTTAGACGCCCTACAGAACAGATTATAATTTTATCTTTTAATATAGGAAATTTTGATATTACTTCATCTTTATATTGGTCTTTTTTCTCTAAATCATATTTAATAAGGTCTACACCAATAGTTCCGCCATTACCAATAATTGAAGCTTTTTCTTGTTTGAATAACCCTTCTTTTACTGCAAAATCTAGATTTTTTTTACTTGCAGAACAGATATCAGTTGATAGTTTGCATGTGAGTAATTCAAGAGCTTTCATTATTACACGCATTATACCAGACAATCCAACATATCTAATTCCCCATTGACAATAAAGTCGTGTAGGAACTTTTGACATCCATCCTCCTATAGAAGCATATAAACTAGCATTAGGAGTAGAATATTGAATCATATCGAATTTTTCTTGTTTGAAGAATTTTTTAAAACGAAAAGGCATTATTAATAAATCCTTTATACTTATTCCTCTTTTCATTGGAATATTTACACAACGAAATTCTTTTTCATACTTTTCTTGAAACTTTGGATTCATGGAACATACTAATGTAACCTCATAGCCTTTATCTATAAACTGGCGCATTGCTTCCACTACAAATTTTTCCAATGTAATATCTATAGTACTGATACAACATATTTTTTTATTCTTCATTTTTTTTATTTTTATTAAGAATTAATATGGAAATGTGTAAGCTTATCTTGATATTTATATGCTGTATTTTGTGAAATCTATATCATTGAACTTAAAAAATCAATAACTCGTTTTGCTTGAACTTCTACACTTTTGTTTTTTAATACAAAAGCTTTAGCTTTTTGTCCTATAGAATTCAGATTTGTATTCTCTTTCGCTTCAATTAATTTTTTAGCAATAGCTTTAGCATTAATATAATCAAAGTATAACAGATAATTATCATATTCGTCTGGTATTGAGCCAAGGTGGCTAGTCATAAGTGGTGTACCACTAGACATATATTCAAGAATTTTAGACGGAAATGATAGATATGAGAAGGCTTCTGTTGTTGGTCTTGGGTTTACTAACAACGTAGCTTCTTGTTCATATTTAATTACTTCTGATCTATCAACAACTCCTAAATATTTTACTCTAGGATCGCTAATTTTTTTGATTTCATTGACATAATTGCCATTACCAAATATCCACAGTTCGGAATCGGGAATATCGGCTAAGAGAAAACCATCTATGAGCTCCTTTATCCCATATTCGATACGAACTCCACCAGCATACATTACAGTAAATTTTTCAGATTTATGCACATATGAGGATTTAAATTCTGTTGTACAAAATCCTTCCATAACAATATGTGGTGCGTCCTGTTTTAAATAGTTCATTTGATATTTTGAAAAACAAATATAACCGTCAAATGATTTTTTGTATTTCAAATTTAATGATTTATAATAATTGATTATTTTTTTTGGTCCATGATAAGTACACATATCATAATCAGGTAAATCTGGTACTATAGCTGCAGTTTTTACATTATATTTGCGCGCTAGCATTATAACAGGCCATGATGACATAAACTGTATACAATTAGTAAGAAGAATAACATTTTTTGCACCTTCCTTTTTAACTATCTTTTCAATTTTATGTTTTAATTGAAACATCCATATTAGTTGTTTTATGATAGGTAAATTTATTGCCCCCAAACATTTTGTATTTATCTCTTCCATCTGTATTGATTTAGAATATAGTTCAGAACTATATTTGGGAAAAGCACTAGCAGAAGGATAAGAAAAACCTATAAAATCGGATTTTAATAGTCTGAATAATGCTTTGGAGAATGTGTAATCCCATTTTTGTTGTACGTAATTAATATGGCGTTTGTTTACTTTATTTAAATGTGCTATTTCATTATTACCTATAGCACTATTAACGAAAATAATTTTCATTTTTTATGTCTCCCTTTTATAATACGAATAATAGAATATGGAATAAAAAAAACTATTAGTGGCTTTAATGCATATAGAACAGACCAGAATGGAAGTCCCATTTTTCGAAATCCTTTTTTACGTACAACATATTCATAATAACAATATTTAAATGCTCGTTTTGATTTGTGTTGTCTATCTTTATTATAATAGTATAAGATTTTTGGAATATTTACACCTTTAAATCCTGCAGCAGTTAGTCTCATAAACAGATCATAATCTTCACATCTTACTGTTTCTGGACTAATTCTATAACCTCCAACAGACATAATTGCATCTTTACGAAATACACATGCTGCATGAACAAATGGAGAATGGTTTAAAAAATCCATTTTGGTTGGATGTTGTTTGGGTATAAAAGGATTCCATTTACCAAGTTTGTCAAATTTTATTAGACCAGTACTAACAAAAGCTATATTTTTATTGTGTAAGAGAATATCCATTTGCATTTGGATTTTATTAATATCACAATAATCGTCATCATCTTGGCGGGCTATATAACTTCCTTTTGCGTATTTTAGACAATTATTTAAACTGGAATTTAAACCTGAGTTGTGAGTGTTTTGTATAATAGTTACTCTTTTGTTATTACCATAATGTGTTTGTATGTACTCATATACACCATTTGTAGAACAGTCATCACATACTATAATTTCAGTATTACCATATGATTGGTTTAGCATTGTATAAAATGATCTGTCAAGATCATCAAAATTTTGAGTATTGTAAACACCTAAAATGAATGAAACTAACGGCTTTTCCATAATCTTATTACTATAATAATTTATATTTTATTGCCATGGTTGTTCAAAAATAGTGTGAAAATGATATGAGGTATCATACCATAAAGGATCTAAAAAGTGGTTTATAAAAAGATATATATAATAAAAAAGTAATCCCCCAACGACAATTTTTATTAGTGACGTTTTGCCTTTCTTGTGTAATATTTCCATCGTTTTAGGATATACTACAATTGAAAAAATAGAAAAATACCATGCTAGTCTACCTATCATAGTATTTATTGAAACCATGGGGATGAAAAGAATACTACATATTACTATTATACACATTAATCTCATATCATTCTCCATGCAATTAATTTGACTAAGGCAAAGAAAAGGAATACCAATAACAAGTAAAGAACTTATGCCAAAAATATTATATCCTGTATCTGCAGACATATATCCTGTATAATATTCCATACTATCATCTTGAAATAATGGTAAAAATAGCTGATAACCAACCCTTGGGATTATAATGAACCATAATATAATTAGAATACTTAATATAGCAACTTTTGTTTTTGTAAATTTATCTAGATTTAAAAATGTGACTAAAAAGAATGGTATTACGGCAAGGGCTGTTGTATGAATAGTAGATGCTATTAGCATTATTATAATAAATGGTATTATTTTTTTTCTTTTGATAAAATCAAATGACAATATAAACAAAGTAACTGCTATCCATTGACGTATGGCACCTGAAATACCAACAATTAAAAATGACGGATTGAATGCAAGAATAGCTACTGCAAGCCAATACCAGTTGGCATGTACATTATTTTTAATGATACGATATAATGAATATAGAGAAAATATAGATAGAAAAATTATAAAGCCAAAAAAACCTACTGGCTCAAAGAGTTTATTCAAAATTACAAATCCATATTCACCACGAGCTTGTAATGATGCCCATTTATCAAATTCAGTTAAGCCAAATGAGTAATATGTAAATTCTTTAAAGTTATTTAAATATGCACCATAGTCATTACCAAATTCATATCGAATTGACAAAAAAATACCTAAAGTAATAAAAGCTAACTCTAACCCACCAAATTTTCTGTAAGGCCTATTTCTATCAATAAAGCAAAAAAGTACTGCAAGAGTACATGAAAAAAGAGAAACTATCATGAGATTTAACTATATACTATGATTTCATTTTTTGATATATCTCAAATAATGAGTCAAGATTGTTAGATGAATACATATCTCGAATTGTTGCTTTTGCATTCTTTGATATATGAAGTCTTGTTTCTGAAGATGAGAACAATTGGATGATACATTCTGCCAATTCTTTAGGTTGATTATATGTATATAGCAAAGCATTTTCATTATGATTTGCGTAATCAGGGATTCCACCTACTTTTGATGAAATGCATGGTATACCTACTGTCATGGCTTCACGTAATGCAGAACAATGATTTTCAATTGCAGATGATGAAACAAAAATCTCAGATTTTGACATAACTTCGGCATATTTCTCTGGGGACAAAATTCCAACAAAACTAACATTATTAACTAGATTATATTTAGATATTAGCTTAGATAGGTACTTACCATATCCAGGTTGTTTAAGTTTTGCAATTATACCTTCGGCATGTACGATATCAGATCCTGGTACTATTAGTTTTACTTTAGGATATTTTACTTTGACATATGATAAAGCTTCTAATAAGAAATGAAGACCTTTTAAAGGATATCCTGCTGCTGTTGTTATTATTGTGAAATCCTTGTATTTATCTTCTGACCATTTATATTTTGTAAAAATAGAATTAATAGGCAGTCTGTTCCATAATAATTGCAAATTTGAGTTTATAGAATAATATCTTTTAGCAGCCCACTGGTTTTCAATAATAACACCATCTGTAAGAAGTACTGAGCGTTCTTCTTCTATTGCTTTTAATCTATTTGATTTTTCATTATCGAATATAGTTTTATTACGTATTTGTTCAAAAAATGTTGAGAATTTTTTAATTGTTGTATCTGATAATCCTCCACGATAATTCTCTGCAATAGAAGACATTACCCCTTGAATATAGATACAAGATTTTATTTTATGATTATTTGCAATTAAGGCACATTGGCCTATTAGATATTCTGTTCCCCACACTAAAATTAAATCAGGTTTTTCCTGACTTAATAAATTTTTCCAGTACTTAATATTTTCATCACTACATTTATATGTAGAAACGGTTCCATGAGGTACGACAATATATTTAATATTTTCGTCTATCAATTCTTCGTAAAAACTACCTGAAGTACAAACAACAACTTCTAACTCCTTTTTTTTATAAGAATTCTTAAGTTCAACATTTAGCCATTGGCCGCTGGATAATTTTATCCCTTTTTGTATAGCAAGTGCTCCTACAACCATGTTTACTATCCACAAAACCTTCATTTTATTTCTTTTTTTAGTGGTTTATATGTAGTCATATCTATTTTCTTTATATCATATTTCCCGGGTATAATATCTTCTACTAAGGTGTCGTAGAACATATCATTAAGGTGTTGTACAGAAAACTGTAAAGCACGTTCATACATTTTCTGACCTATTTCTGGTAGTAGATTTTGATTATCAATCACCCACTTAATTTTAATATTAAGTTCATTAATATCACCTTCTCTTACACATATTGCGTTTGGTCCAATTTGATATGGTACAGAACCAGATGTATTACCTATAATAGGTTTTTGTGTTATCATAGCTTGAACTACTGATAAAGAAAAAGTTTCCTCCCACCATGGTGTTGTTCTAGGAACATGAATAGCACAATCTACAGCATTCCAATACTTTGTAATATCATACCAATCCACAAAACCAGGCATTATAACTTTGTCGCCAAGTCCTCTTTTTTCAACTATAGATTTAAGTCTGTTAATATCTTCATTTGTTCCAGTTCCCATTATAAGATACTTCCAATTTCCTTCTTTAGGAAGTGCATTTAAAATATCATCAAGTCCTTTATCGGATGTGAAACGAGAAGCACTACCAAACACTAAAGAATCCCCTAAATTATATTTTTCACGTATCTGTTTTCTTGCTTGGTTATCTTGATGAAACCATTCTGTATTTACTCCTACTTGAGTTTGCATATAAATGGGTCCTAAAAATCCTTCATTCCTAAAACAGTTAATAGCATCTGGATAATGGCAAAAAAATGCATCTATATGATTATTAATATAATTCAAGATATGTTTATGTCGATAATACATTATACGCCTTATTATAGAGATGGGTGATGAAAGACTTAATTGAGGTTTTTTCAGACTAATAGCAGGTCCTCTCATACTAAATGCAATTCGCTTAACATGAGGAAATTTAGTTACTAATAATTTTGTTACTTGGTACAAAGATTCTTGATTATGTGTTCCAATGTGATAAACTATGTCTGGTTTTATTTCATTAAATAGCCTTTCAAAATCTGGAGAAGTCCAACCCCTATGATGGTTCTGTTTTATTCTAAATAATTTAATATGAAAATTATCTTCTTCTTTCTCTTTTCCTTCAAATATTTTAGAAGAACCGTAATTGTATTTTTTTTCATGATACCATTCATATTGCGATGGAGCTAAAAGGTATACATCAAAATTGGGGTGGGATTCTGAAAACAATTTCCATCTACGGGAAAAGTAGTTGATTTGAAACGAATGATTGATAAGTATTATTTTATAGCGACTTTTATGAGAAGTATTCATGACAATTGAATTTTAAGAATGTTGTTTATTGGTGAAATTTTTGATACTACTGAAGATTTTTTTACGCTCACTATTTTCTAAACCCAAATAAATTGAAACTATTACATAATATAAAAAAGCTGCAAACATTCCCAATATGTGGAATGCAATAGTGTCTGGAACTTTATAAATATAATAGAAAAATATTAATGGAATTGTAACATAAAAAATACGTAAATGTGATGACATCATAAATGATTTAACATTAAACTTTATTACCTTATTTAGCATGAATAATTTAACAAAGCTGTTAAAGAAATTTATAATACAATATATAATACATATTGTTATAGGTGGGAACCCTAATTTGTAAAATAAATAAGAAAATGGCAACCCTAACAATAATATTGAATTAACGACTAATTGATAAGCCTTAATCTTTCCTGTTGCATTAATAAGATTTGGAATACCTTCTGCCAAACATCCTATCATATTGCCTAATAATATTATTTTAACAAATATTCCTGCGCCTTCAGGTACATCAGTTAACCATAGTTTTAAAATAAAGTCAATTTCTATAATTAAAGGAAATGAAATCAGTCCCATTAGTAAAAAAGTATACTTAGATATTTTACTTGTTATTGATATTGATCTGGAATAATCACCAGCACTGAAAGACTTTGTTGTTTGTGGGACAGCAGCACTATTTAATGAGCGTGCGAACATCATAACAAAAGATTCAACCTGATGAGCTATAGCATATGCTGCATTTACTAATGTCCCAAAAAAATAGTTAATAATAATAGCACTTCCTTGTCCCTTTCCAACGTTAGCAGCAGCACCATATACTGTCCAACATGAAAAAGAAATCATTTCCTTGTATAAATTTTTATCTTTATATACATTGTATTTAACAACATCATTATGATATTTTTTACAATATAAGAAATATAATATACAGCTAAATAATGTATAACCAAACATTATCAAACTATACAAACGAATTCTATTACTATCAGAATAAATAAAAAGCATAATTACAATTAATTTCAAAATATTAGAAACTATATCAATAATTGCTGCTGATGTGAATTTTTCATAGGCGACCATAAGACCTTGATTAGGGACAAATATAGTATTAATGGCTGCTGTTATAAGTGAAATTATAAAAACAAAACGCGCATCTGAAAGACTTTCAGGAGATACATTTAATATATTATTAATATAATATAATCCAATAGGTGTACCTAATATTACTATTAAGCTAGCAAATAGTACATGTATCATAAAACTGGAATTAAAAATCTTATTTGGATTACCATTCTTCCCCTTTCCTATTTCAAAAGCTAAGTAACGATATGTTGAAGATGTCATTGATGTGTTAATAACATTTATGAGTATAACAATACCACCTACAACATTATATAATCCAAAATCAGAAGCTCCTAATGCATTTAAAATTACTCTTGACAGTACTACTGAAATAAGAGATACAATACATAATCTTATATATATTATTATACTATTATAAGCAATTTTTTTATTGTCGTTCATTAGCTTATTTTATTTTCAATTTATTTCAAATACAAACATATGGGTCCACTATCAAATAAAATTATGAGTAATACTCTTTTTCTTATAAACTGTGAGTCTATAAATTAATCCTGATAGTAATTTTATTTTTTATTTCCTATTATATACTTGAAAGTTAAATATTATTTATATGTAGAAAATACTATAACTTCAAATATGGTGAAAAGGTATTATTTAAAGTTTTCGAATGAACTATAATTCTTGGTTTATCACATACTACAGTTGAGTTTGATGGAATTTCTGTTGTAACTACAGAATTTGCACCAATACGACAATTTGTCCCTATTATTGCATTTCCAATAATTTTTGCACCAGCTCCTATGTAAACATTGTCATATATATGAGGAGCACCATATGATTTACTACCTTCAATAGTGTTAGCACCAATAGTTACCTGTTGAAAAACTACTACATTATGTCCTATTGTTGCAGATTGAGTTATAAAAATACCACTTACACCATGTGGAAGAATAAGTGGAGAAGCTATTTGGGCATCAATACTGATACTTGCAGCATGTTTTTTCATATATTTGTTCCATATTATTTTTTTCCAATTCTTAGGCTTATTATGATATGATTTATATATGGCCCATATATTATTCCTAAATAATAAATATAAAATTGGAGAATATAGAATACTAATTACTATTTTTTGTATCAAATTGACGATGAGTAATTTATGCATAAATTGAATGTTTTATCTTAGTATTCAAAAACTTATTATCAGAACTTTTTTAAATATGAGTAAATATATTCATTTAAGACTTTCTCCAAACCATCTTATTCACAACCCCAACGTAACTTTGAATAATCTTTACAACCTTGTTAGAAACATCATCCGTATAATTAGGTACAGGAATACCATGGTTGCCATCTTTTGTCATTTCAACAGCTAAGTCTACAGATTGTAAAAGTCCTGTTGTATCAATACCACTTAAAATAAAGCAAGCCTTATCCAAAGCTTCTGGACGTTCTGTACTAGTACGGATACAAACCGCTGAAATTGGTTTGCCGATAGATGCATAGAAAGAACTTTCTTCAGGAAGTGTTCCACTATCACTTACCACACAGAAAGAGTTCATCTGAAGACAATTGTAGTCATGGAATCCCAATGGCTGCTGTACTTGAACGCGCGGATCAAGTTGGAAACCGGATGCTTCAAGTCTGTGACGTGAACGAGGGTGGCAGCTATACAGAATTGGCATATCGTATTTTTCAGCCATTTTGTTGATTGCGGTAAACAGAGAAAGGAAGTTCTTTTCTGTATCAATGTTCTCTTCACGATGAGCTGAAAGCAGAATGTATTTGCCTTTTTCCAATCCTAGACGCTGATGAATATCACTGGCTTCAATTTCTGCCAAATTTTCATGAAGCACTTCTGCCATTGGAGAACCTGTTACATAGGTACGTTCACGAGGAAGACCGCATTCAGCCAAGTATCTGCGTGCATGTTCAGAATAAGCCAAGTTTACGTCTGAAATGATGTCTACAATACGGCGGTTAGTCTCTTCTGGCAGACATTCGTCCTTGCAGCGGTTACCTGCTTCCATGTGGAAGATAGGAATATGCAGACGTTTAGCCCCAATTACACTTAAACATGAATTAGTATCGCCCAGAACCAGAACAGCATCAGGCTTGGTTGCTACCATCAGTTTGTAACTTGCATTGATAATGTTTCCACAAGTAGCTCCTAAATCATCGCCTACTGCATTCATATATACTTCCGGATCTTTCAGCTTTAAGTCACGGAAGAAGATTCCGTTCAAGTTATAATCGTAGTTCTGACCAGTGTGGGCAAGAATTACATCGAAGTATTTACGAGTCTTATTGATAACGGCTGCCAGACGAATAATTTCAGGTCTAGTACCAACGATGATAAGCAACTTTAATTTTCCGTTATTTGCAAAATGTATATCTGAATAATCTGTTCTAAGTTCCATAAGTTTGTTTATTGATTTACTGGGTCAAAAAAAGTGTCAGGACGATTCTTGTCGAAAATCTCATTACAATACATTACAGTTACGAGATTTTCTGTTTCTGACAGGTTGATAATGTTGTGTGTATAGCCAGGTAGCATGATTACGCTCTGTATTTTGTCTCCACTGACTTCATAGTTCAGGATTTCATCGGTCCCTTCTTTACGGAGCTGGATAAGTCCATGACCGGAAACGACAATGAACTGTTCCCATTTTGTATGATGCCAATGTTCTCCTTTGGTAATACCCGGTTTGGAGATGTTGATGGATACCTGTCCGCAGTTAAGCGTATGAATCAGTTCAGTGAAGCTGCCGCGATTGTCTACGTTCATATGTAAATCAAAGATTGCTTTTTCTTTTGGCAAATAACTTAGATAAGTACTGAACAGGCGTTTTGCAAAACTGTCTGCTGGTATTTCTGGAATCATCAGTGTTTTAGGCATTTCTGCAAACTGATAAAGCAAATCTACAATTTTGCCTAATTTTACATGGTGAGTGACAGGTGCTGCACAGTACTGTCCATCTGCTTGCATGACAGTTTCTACACCGTCAAATTCGCAATGATGTTCTTTTCCCTGTAATGCATCAATCATTTCTTCTACCAGATCATCAATATAGAGCAATTCCATGTCTACATTCGGATCATTCACCTGAATGGGTAAATCATGAGCTATATTGTGGCAGAATGTAGCTACTGCAGAATTGTAATTGGGTCTGCACCATTTTCCGTATAAGTTTGGGAAACGGTAAACCAAAACTTTTGCACCTGTTTCTTTACCATATTCAAAAAACAGTTCTTCTCCGGCCTTTTTACTCTTGCCATATTCGGACGTTCCGAAACGACCGGCTAATGTAGCCTGGATACTGGAACTGAGCATTACCGGACAAGTATTATGATGCTTTTTTAAGGTATCGAGCAGGGTAGAGGCAAAACCAAAGTTTCCCTGCATGAATTCTTCTGTATTTTGGGGACGATTTACTCCAGCCAGATTAAATACGAAGTCGCAGTCTTTACACCATTGATCTAATTCTTCAGGAGTCGAATTGATGTCGTATTCGTAAACTTCTGAAATGGTCAGGTCGCCATAATATCTGGCTTTTCCCTCTTTTATGTTTTTTAATTGGGCACAAAGGTTTTTACCAACAAACCCTTGTGCGCCAGTCACTAATATTTTCATATTATTCAGAACGGATTTCTTTTGCTTTTGCTCTATCTTGTAATCCCAGGTCTTCACGGATGAAGTTCAGTTTCAGCAACAGTTTTTTCATTCCTTCCACATCCAGTCTGGCAGTGTTGTGTGAATGATAGTCTTCGATATGAGAAACTTCTTCGCTACCCTCAATGAAGAACTTGTCATAATTCAAGTCACGGTTGTCACAAGGGATACGGTAATAGCCACCCATATCAATAGCATTGGCCATTTCTTCACGAGTTACCAAAGTCTCATACAGTTTTTCACCGTGACGAGTACCGATAATCTTCACTTCAGTTTCTCCGTATTTAGGATCAATCTGTGCGTAAGTTTCTTTTAAAGCCTGAGCCAAGACATCCAAAGTTGCAGCAGGAGCCTTCTGTACGAATAAGTCTCCATTCTCTCCATGTGTAAATGCGTAGATTACCAAGTCTACTGCATCATCCAGAGTCATCATGAAACGAGTCATGTTAGGATCTGTGATAGTAATTGGTTTTCCGTCCATCATCTGTTCTACCCACAATGGAATTACAGAACCACGGCTGGCCATTACATTGCCATAACGTGTACAGCAGATAGTGGTTTTAGCATCTTTACCCAAAGCACGTCCTTGGGCGATAGCTACTTTCTCCATCATTGCTTTTGAAATACCCATTGCATTGATGGGGTAGGCTGCTTTATCTGTTGATAAAACAACTACATTTTTTACACCGTGAGCAATGGCAGACAAAAGTACGTTGTTAGTACCTTCTACATTGGTTCTAACAGCTTCCATTGGGAAGAATTCGCAAGATGGAACTTGTTTTAATGCTGCAGCTGAAAATACATAATCAACTCCATTCATAGCGAAGTCTACAGCTTCTCTCTGGCGAACATTACCGATATAGAATTTTACTTTGTGTGCAACATCAGGGCGTTGCGCTTGCAAGTGATGACGCATGTCATCCTGTTTCTTTTCATCGCGGGAAAGAATACGAATCTCTTTGATGTCACTGTCCAAAAATCTTCGTAATACGGCATTACCGAAACTTCCTGTTCCTCCGGTAATGAGGAGGATTTTGTCTTTGAATACGCTCATATAATTATTTTTTTTACAAATTCTATATAAACTATTATTTGTAGAATTCTTTATACCAAGTTGCAAATTGTTTAAGCCCTTCTCTGAGAGAAGTGTTGGGCTTAAATCCAAAATCCTTTTCTAAAGGAGTAGTATCAGCATAAGTTACTGGAACATCACCGGGCTGCATGGGAACGAGTTCCTTGTGAGATTCAAAATCATAGTCTTCTGGCAAGACTCCGGCACTCACTAGTTCTTCCTGTAGTATGGTTACAAAGTCTAAAAGGTTTTCCGGGTGATTGTTTCCTATATTGTAAACCTTGTAAGGTGGGATAGGCAAACCATCCTCACCGGTTTGTTTTTCGGGTGCATGTTGCATTACGCGAATAACTCCTTCTACTATGTCGTCTACATAAGTGAAATCACGTTTGCAGTTCCCATAATTGAATATTTGGATCTTTTCACCTTTTATAAGCTTGTTTGTAAATCCGAAATAAGCCATATCAGGACGACCACAAGGACCATAGACTGTAAAAAACCTCAGCCCGGTGGAAGGTATATTATACAACTTTGAATAAGCATGAGCCATCAGTTCATTACTTTTTTTAGTTGCAGCATAAAGTGACACAGGATTATCCACTTTATCGTCTGTAGAGTAGGGAACTTTCTTGTTGCTTCCATAAACAGAAGAAGATGATGCATATACAAGATGTTCTACTTCATGATGTCGGCATGCTTCAAGGATATTATAGAAACCAATAAGATTGCTTTCTATATATGCATCAGGATTAGTGATACTATAACGTACTCCAGCCTGTGCTGCTAAATTGACTACTACCTGAGGATGGTATTGCTTGAATATATTCTCAATAGCTTCTTTATTGGCTATATTGTTTTTTATAAATATAAATCTCTTACCGAAACCTGACAATTCTTTTAGTCGTTCTTCTTTCAGGCGAATATCATAATAGTCTGTTATACAGTCAATACCTACTACTGTGATATTTTTATCGTCTGATAGTAGCCTTTTGGCCAAATTTGCACCGATAAAACCGGCTGCACCTGTAACCAGTACAACTTTATCTGTTAAATCTATATTGTAAGTTACCATATTAGTCTCTTTTAAAAATATCTCTTGTATATACTTTTTCTTTTACATCATCTAAACAATTGTCATATCTGTTGGCTATAATGGCTTTGCTCATTTCCTTGAACTTATTCAAATCATTTATGACTTTGCTGCCGAAGAATGTCTCACCGTCCTGAAGGGTGGGTTCGTATATTATCACAGTAGCTCCCTTTGCCTTTATACGTTTCATTATGCCCTGGATTGCGCTTTGACGGAAATTGTCTGAATTGGATTTCATTGTGAGACGATATACACCTATAACGACTTCCTTCTCCTTATCTGATTCCCAATTGCTGGAAGCTGTATAATATCCTGCCATATGTAATACTTGATCGGCTATGAAATCCTTACGTGTACGGTTGCTTTCTACAATGGCCGTCATCATATTTTGAGGAACATTTTCATAGTTTGCCAGCAATTGTTTTGTATCCTTGGGCAAACAATATCCACCATATCCAAAACTTGGATTATTATAGTGGGTCCCAATTCTCGGATCAAGACCTATACCCTGGATAATAGCTTCAGTATTCAATCCTTTAATTTCGGCATAAGTATCAAGCTCGTTAAAATAACTTACACGTAGTGCCAGATAGGTATTGGCAAAAAGTTTTACTGCTTCTGCTTCCTTCAGTCCCATAAACAGTGTATCGATATTCTGTTTTATGGCTCCTTCCTTTAAGAGATCTGCAAATATTTTTGCCATGTCTTCAAGTTCTTCTCCTGCTATTGCTTTGATGGCTTGGTTCTCTTCATCAAACTGTTCTATGATTTTAGGATATCCTACTATTATTCTGCTGGGATAGAGATTGTCATAGAGTGCCTTTGATTCTCTTAGGAATTCAGGAGAGAATAAAAGGTTGAACTTCTTGCCTTTCAATTCCGGCTTATTGAGAAATTGATTGGCATATTTTACATACAAACTGCGTGTATATCCTACAGGAATAGTTGATTTGATAATCATGACTGCATCTGGATTTACAGATAAAACCAGATCTATTACATCTTCTATGTGATGAGTGTCGAAAAAGTTCTTTACCGGGTCATAATTTGTAGGAGCAGCTATTACTACAATGTCTGCATCTTTATATGCTGCAGTTCCATCCAATGTAGCAGTTAAGTTTAATTCTTTTTCTGCAAAGAATTTTTCTATATATTCATCCTGGATAGGAGAGATTCTCTGATTGATTTTCTCTACTTTTTCAGGAATTACATCCACTGCTTTGACCTCGTGGTGCTGTGCTAATAGGGTAGCAATGCTTAATCCTACATAGCCTGTTCCTGCTACTGCTATCTTTAAATTTTTATAATCTCTCATAGAACTTTATATTAAGTAAGATAATTTTAAATGATGATGCTGGAGATGATAAATCCTTTTAAAACCTAATGTTGTTCTAGATATGTATGGTTTATTTTTTATTCTCGTATCCGTAACCATATCCGTATCCATATTTCCTACCGTATCCGTATCCATAACTATGCTTACGTTTACTCATGTCAATATCATTGATTACGGTGGCTATTTTCTTAAATTTCTTTTCTCTCTGGAGAACATTTATGTATTCAAAGCCTTCTTTAGGGGTAACATCTGCACGGCAAACATAAACACACATATCTGCAACTCGTCCAATGATAGCAGTATCTGCAATCAAAGCAATAGGGGCTGTGTCTAACAGGATATAATCATAATGTTTTTTCAGTTCTTCGATGGCATGGTCCAAATGTTCGCGTGCGACCAATTCTGTTGGATTAGGGGGGACTGGTCCTCCAGGAAGGATGTCAAGATTAGGGCTGATATCTGAATGCTGAATCATGTCAAGTAGGTTTACATGTTCCGGATCACTAAGATAGTTGGTGATACCTACTGCGTGGTTTGACAGACGGAATACTTTATTTAAGCCTGGCTTGCGGATATCCATGCCGATAATTAGTACTTTCTTTCCTAGGAAGGCCAATGAGGTTGCTGTATTACCCGCTACGAAAGATTTTCCTTCACCGGGTTGTGTAGAAGAAAATAGAATAACCTGCTGACCTTTCTCTAGCATGAAAAGCAGGTTGGTACGGAGACTGCGGAAACACTCTTCCATGAGGTTGTTTTTGTTTTCCTGAATTACTATTGAGCCAGTAGCTTTTGTATTACAACGGAGAAGTTCTCCAAGGATAGGGGCGTTTGTGATTTTCTGAACATCTTCACGATTTTCAATCTTATATTTCAGTAAATCACGCAAGAATACCAAGCCTATAGGAAGTCCTAATCCAATAATCAATGCAGCTAATGCTATCATCATTTTCTTAGGGGAAATAGGGGTAGAACTTGCTAATGCTTCCTCAATGATGCGACCGTTAGTAGCAGTAGAAGCTAAGGTAATTGCATTTTCCTCACGTTTTTGTAATAGCATTGTGTAAAGTGCAGCTTTTATTTCCTGCTGGCGTGAGATAGTCAGGAATTCTTTTTCCTGTTGTGGGGCCTTGTTGATGCGAGCTTCAAATTTACTTGTCTGTTTGTCAATATCAGCTTTAGTGATATAAAGTCCTTTCAATACACTTTCTACTGTGGTCTGAACACTGCGACGCATGGCTTCAATCCCTGTATTCATATTGATGATAGCGGGGTTATTTTCTGAAGAAGTTCGTAACAGACGTTTACGCTCGATAATCATGGTATTATACTGCTCAATGACTGTACTTAGGTTCTGGTCTTTTAAACCTACATTGGCAGGAAGCACTTCGTTGTCGTTTTCTTCCTTGTTGATATAGTTTTTCAGGAATTCTACCAACTGTATCTGGGTTGCGTTTTCTACACGGAGTTGTTCGTATTTAGAACTTTCCTGTAAAGCGAGCTGCGCATCGCTACTAAGATCTGTTAAACCTGCCTGCTGCTTGAAGGTTGCTAATTGGTTTTCAGCTGCACCCAATTCGGCATTGATAATGCCAATACGTTCTTCAATGAATTCTGCTGTTTTTTCCGCGACTTCATTTTTTTCGTCATTAGCATCTTGGTTGTATATAGTTACCAGCCGATTGATAAAATCTACAGCACGTTGTTTATGGGTATTTTTGACACTAATTTTAGCAATAGTCGTCGTTTTTGAACTTGGAGTAACTGTTAAATTGGCTGCATAGCTTTGTGCGACGGCTGTAGGTGAGGCTATCAATACATTTAACTTAACGGCTTTTTCTAATTTAGTAGAATCACTTCGTGTGAAGCTAAATACGCCTACGGGTGTAGGAAGTACTGCCGGAAGACTGTCGAAACTGGCAGTGATTTCTGCTTCTTCTTGATTCTTCATGTATTTAGCTGTCAAACTTAATTTTCCCTCTGGGGTATAAGTCATATCCAATTTTGCACCTCCCTGTAGCTTTTCAGCTTCTTCAGGGGTAATGTAGACTTTTACAGGAGTATTGTGATACAAAGGGATATCATAGCCAAAAGTCTGCTCTTTGCTGTGCTGTATATATAATCCTAATTCACTTACTACTTTCTTGATAAGGGTCCGTGATTTCAGAATTTCCACTTCGTTGTCGAAATTACTGGTCATGGAAAAACCACTGATATCCTGCAAGGCAGCTACAGCTCCGTTAGCCTGTGTCATGGCCTTACTGCGTGGGTCGCTTTCTTTAATCAATACTGACGCAGTGCTATTGTAAACTGGGGTTTGAAAGCGTAGATAAAGAAAGGATACTCCTAAGCAGATAATGACGCTGGCTATGAACCAAGGCCAATAAATAAGATATTTCATTAAGAGGGCACGCAAATTGATGCTTTCTTCCTGCTCTTCTATATTTGATGTATTGGGTTGATTACGTTCAATCATTTTTACTAGTTGAATTGATGGTTATAACTGATTATTTAAATATAGTCACTAACAAACTGGCAAGAGATACCAAAATAGAGGTTGCTGAAATGGCAATAGTGGTGGAATTACCGATATCTGAGTTACGCGCTTTGGTTTTGTTTGGGGTGACATAAATGATATCGTTTTGTTTCAGGTAGAAATAGGGAGAAAGTACCAAATCACTGCGGGTCAGGTCCATTTCAATAATCTCGCGTTTCCCGTTGGCGTCTTCACGAATCAGTTTTACGTTATCACGGACTCCATAAACTGTCATATCGCCTGCCATGGCGAGGGCTTCCAAAACGTTAACTTTTTCATTCGTAACCGTGAAACTTCCTGGATGGGCTACTTCTCCAAGTACAGAAATTTTATAGTTGGACAAGCGGACAGTAACAATCGGAGTTTCTTTCAGATAAGGCATGAGTTTTTCACAAATCATATCTTCGGCCTCATTTTTGGTCATTCCTCCTACCTTGATGCGGCCGATGACTGGAAAATCTATTTCTCCCTGATTGTTTACCAGATATTGTTGTAATGCTGGTTGAGATGACACACTTGAATTACCTAACGCTACGTTATAAGGCGTCTGCATAGTCAAGTTAAACGGTGCAGCCGCTGCTGGATCAGATGTATTCACTGTAATACTCAGCAAATCCTTTGGCATAATCTTTGCATCATACAAAGGAATTTCCTTGCCGTAATTGTTTACGGTCTCAGGGTCCTGCAAATAGGGTACTTTCTGATACGAAGTACAGCTCGCCACGGCAAGTGACAAGCTACAGATAACAAATAAATTTCTGATTTTCATATAAATGGTTAATTTTTTTATTTCGTGAAATGGGTATTATTTAGAACTGAACAGTCGGGCAAAGAAGCCTTTCTTCTGTTCAGAAGGGTATTCTTCACCGTATTGCTGCTCCATGAGATCCTGATAGCTCATTTTCCGGGTGACCATTTCGTAAATGGTGCCCCAGTCGGGCAGGCCGCCTAAATTGCGGTCGTCAATAAAAAGGTCTGCTTTAAGTTTGCGTGAGAAGTGATTGTTCCTGGCGGCCTCCTCTTCGGGGTAGTCACGGTTGATGGCGTAAAACTCCAAACCGCGCTCGCGGCAAAAGGCTACTGCTTCATCCAGCAGCTTGCCTTCACGTACTGTCCACAGAATAAGGCGATGACGCTCTTCCTGCAAGCGCTTTAAGGTTTCGATGGCGAAAGGAATTTCCTTTCCAATAGCCGGATACCGGTGTTCTACAATGGTTCCGTCGAAATCAATTGCGATAGTCATTTAAAAAATTGTCTGGATTAATCTGTTTAAAAACTTAAATAGTTAGGTTTCGGCAGCGTTCTGCCGGCAGTCTTTATGTAAAAATATTTTATTATTTTTCCTTGCTTTTTATATTAGATAGTATGGCTTTTGTTATTGGATATATTTCTCTCTCGTCCCCAGTGTATTCATCTTACTGGGAATCAGATAATTATCCGATAAGATGAGTGACCGGTATGGCATGCTTCCGTCTAGGAATGAGTATCCCACAGCCGCACGGACATACAATCATTCGTCACAAAAGTAACAATCTTTTTATGATTATTGTTATATATGTGTGAGTTTTAATCATTCTATTAACAAATCTTCACATCTTTGAACTTAGAAATAGAAAGATGTGACACTTTTATTTCATGAAATGTAACAGTGATTTTTGGGAGATGGTAATAATATGAAAGATGGAAAAATCGTAATGGCGGGTGGGGAGACGGATAGGGAAGGGAGTGGGAACGCATCGTTATGCGTGGGGAAAAGGCTGGGGAGGTTTAAAAAAAAGCCCGCGATGTTTTCGAAAAACATCGCGGGCTTTTACGTTTCTTCAGGCGGCGCGTAAGGAAATTTTCTTCGCGGCCGTGAAGGGGCTATTTCTTAGGACTCAGAATGAGGATGTGTCCGTCGGGCAGGGGCTCGTCGGACGGGTGGAGGTAGACGACCAGGTTTTTGCGCTGGCGGCAGCTCTCGAGGATCAGCGGGGGAAGGTCTTTCAGGGAGGACTGGAGACGGCAGCCCTGGAGGGCGGCGTACCAGAGTTTACAGAGGGTCTTGAGGGTCATGTTTTTCTTTTTATGACCGTAGACGGTGTGCTCCCAAAGGTTGGTAGATTCCATGACTTCGTTGAGGCTGATCTGGCCGATGCGGTACATCTCTCCTAAAAGCTGGTGCAGCTGGTCGCAAAGATAGTACATTTCTGCTTCACTCAGTACGATGCGGTCAATGCGTGTGACCGGGCATTTTTTTTTGTATTCATAGTAGTAAGTTGTTAAGTGGCACTGAAGTGCCGGTTAGTTTTTGATAAAAATTATATTTTCTGCATTTTAATGCAGAACGGGGTATGTGTGTTTTCAATAATTTTGCCTCTACAGGTAATGAGGAGGGGAACTGAAACCTACCGGTGGTTTGATGGCCGGTTTACTGCCGCGGATATGTGTATAACAAATTCGGGGCGGGGGTGGTTCGGTCCCTTCCTCTTTTTTTATAACCTAACTTGTTAATCAAATGGATTTTAAGAACCGAAAAAATGAGGGACCGGCGGTGACGTACACGCTGGTGCCCAAGGTGCTTCCGGGTAAGGAAGACGGACAGAGATTGTATTATGCGCAGTCCAGGGCCAGGGGTGAACTGGGACTGGAGGAGATGGCGGAACGGATCAGCCGGAACTGTACGCTGACGCGCTCGGATATTATCGGGGTGCTGGCGGCGCTGGAGGATGAGGTGTGCCAGGGGTTGTGCAACGGTGAGATTGTGAGGCTGGGCGGCATCGGCTCGCTGCAGGCGGGTATCTGCAGTGAGGGGGTGGAAAGGCCCGGGGATTTTACGGCGGGAAGGATCCGGCGGCTGAGGGTGTTGTTCCGGCCGGCGGGGTTGCTGAAGAAGAGTCTGGCGCATACGCGGTTTGAACGGGTGGCCGTGAACGGAAAGGAGGAGTTGTGATGTTTACCTTATTATATAGTATTACAGGCAAAAATGTGGATTATGGGATTAAACGGTTTTAACAAGAGGGGCTCTCTGAATGGGGAGCAGGAAATGGATCAGAAGTTTGAGGTGAGGATGTATTCGAAGGCGGAGCTGGCGGCGAGGTATTTTCCGCATGTGCACCCGAAGGTGGCGCGGAGGAGTCTGTACCGCTGGATTCAGCAGTGTCCGTATATCGTGGAGAAGTTCGAGGAGATGGGGTACCGGAAGAACCGGAAGTTTTTTACGAAAAGGGAGGTGATGGTGATTATCGAGGGGCTGGGTGAGCCGTAAATGAATTTTTTTTGGTTTTATCGGGACAGTGAAGGTCGGATGAGGACAATGGAGGACATTGGGCGGATCCGGCCTTCTTATCTTTGTACTACGAAACAAACGGAAAGCTTTCAACGTGTTGTGGAGTGTTTACTCAATTTTTTGTTAGCCTTAATTTTTTTGTTTAACCTTTTAAATTTTTATCATTATGGAAAAATTGGTCGCTTATTCTGTAGTTCCTAGATTTAATCCGGCGGAAAAGGAAAGAAAAATCCGGTATTATGCGCAGGCTCAGGCGCGTGGTGTGATGGGTATCCGCGAAATGGCGGACCGTATTCAGAAGATGTGTACGGTGACGCGTACGGATACGCTGGCGGTGCTCACGGCGCTGGTGGATGTGATGTGTGACGGCCTGGCTCAGGGCGAGGTGGTGCGCCTGGGTGAACTGGGTGCGTTCCAGGTGGGCCTGAAAGGTAAGGGCAGTGAGACGGTGAAGGGCTTCCATACGGGGCTTATCAGCAAGGCGCACATTAATTTCCGTCCGGGTGCGGAACTGAGAAATGCGTTGCAGAAGCTGGGATTCATGCGTGTGCCGAAGAGAAAGGATCTGGCGGAACTGGATCCGAAGATGGACGGAAAGGAGGCTGCAGAACAGCCGGCGGTGACGGAAGGCCGTGTGGTTACGGAGGGTCCGGCCGTAACGGAAGGTCCTGGTGCGGGTGAGCGCTCGGAGGAAATGGGTGATTAATCTCGTATGCGTGTGTGGTCGTGATGTGTAACTTTAATTGTGTGGAGGAAAGTGTATGAAAGAGAAGGTGAGAGGCGTGTTGCTGGCGCTGCTGAAGTGTTTATTCTGCCTGCTTTCGGGTAGGAAGAGGGGTGGGAGACATGAGGAAGGTTGATTTGATTGTGATTCACTGTTCGGCTACTCCGCCGCAGGTGAGGCTTTCGCCGGAGGAACTGGACGGGATGCACCGGAGGAGGGGTTTCGACGGGTGTGGCTACCATTATTATATCCGCCGCGACGGTCTGATCTGTTCGATGAGGCCGGTGGAGAAGGTGGGAGCGCATGCCAGGGGATTCAACGCTCACAGTATCGGGGTGTGCTACGAAGGGGGCCTGGATGAGAATGGAAGAAATGCGGATACGCGGACCGAGGCTCAGAAACATTCGTTGCGGGTGCTGATACGGGTGCTGGCGGCTGATTTCGGAATCCGGAAGGTGGTGGGACACCGTGACCTGAGCCCGGACTTGGACGGGAACGGGGTGGTGGAACCGCAGGAGTGGATGAAGGTGTGCCCGTGCTTTGACGTGGCGAAGGAGGTGCCGGAGTGGCTGCCCGAGGGGTGGCCGCCGAAGAGGGGCTGAAACAGGTGTATAAAAAAAGACCGTGCGGATTCCGTACGGTCTTTTTTGTAAAGAGCGGAAGACGGGGCTCAAACCCGCGACCCTCAGCTTGGAAGGCTAATGCTCTATCAACTGAGCTACTTCCGCAAATTTAGTGGGCAAAGATGGATTCGAACCACCGAAGGCGTAAGCCAGCAGATTTACAGTCTGCCCCATTTGGCCACTCTGGTATTTGCCCCACTAAGACATTACTTATAAAGAACTCTTCAAAAAAGAGCGGAAGACGGGGCTCAAACCCGCGACCCTCAGCTTGGAAGGCTAATGCTCTATCAACTGAGCTACTTCCGCAATTTTTAGTGGGCAAGGATGGATTCGAACCACCGAAGGCATAAGCCAGCAGATTTACAGTCTGCCCCATTTGGCCACTCTGGTACTTGCCCTTTCGCTATTGATTTTCCTCTGGTGAGGTGTTTTTCTCAATTGCGATGCAAAGATAGTGCTTTTTTTTTATTCTGCAAATAATTCCTTTGAAAAATTGCACATTTTTATTGCGGCAACGGCGCATTCGTCGCCTTTGTTGCCAAGCTTTCCGCCGGCGCGATCTTCGGCCTGCTGCATGTCATTGGTGGTGATGAGACCGTAAATGACTGGGATTTCGCCCATTGCGTTGAGCTGGGTCAGACCCTGGGTGGTACCGGCGCAGACGTAGTCGAAATGGGGGGTGTCGCCGCGTACTACGCAGCCGAGGGCGATGATGGCGTCTACTTTGTGGCTTTTCATCATCAGGGCGGCGCCGTAGGTGAGTTCGAAACTGCCGGGTACGGTCTGTACGCGGATGTTTTCTTCTTTGGCTCCGTGTTTCTTCAGGGTGCGGACTGCGCCTTCGAGAAGGGCTCCGGTGATGTTACTGTTCCACTCGGATACGATGATGCCGAAACGAAGGTGTGAGGCATCGGGTACGGAGTTGAAGTCGTAGTCGGAAAGGTTGTGATAAGCTGTTGCCATAATCTTGTCTTTTGTTTTGGGGTTAATATGCCGGCCGGGGCCGGGGAATATAATTAAAAAACGGAGAACCGCTGGAGGACGTGCCGCCGGGATTCTCCGTTTTTCAGTTTCTCTGTTCAGTTGTTATTTGATAGACGCGCGGTCAATGTACTTGTCGATGTCCATAGCCTGGAAAGAGTTGCCGTACTTGTTCTTGATCTGCTTGTAGGCATTCAGGGCTTCGGCGTTCTTACCCAGTTTTTCGAAGATTTCGCCTGCCTGACGGAGGTAAATCGGACTGAGTGAAGGACTGTCGGCTTTCTGTGCGGCTTTCAGAAGGGTTGCGGCTGCCTTGTCGAGCTGTCCCATCTGGGCGTAGCAGTTGCCGAGGGTTCCGAGGATAGCGGGAGCTACCATGTAGTCGTCGGCGCTGAAACGGTCGAGGTATTTGGCTGCCTCTTCGTACTTGCCAAGCTGTGCGTAGCTGATTCCGGCGTAGGCGTTGGCCAGGTTACCGGCATCGGTGCCGCTGTATTCGTCGGCTATCTTGATGAAGCCTGCGTATCCGAGACTGTCGCCGTTAAGGGCGGTTTCGTAGTTGTCGGAAGTGAAGTAGTGTTCGCCTTTGAACAGGGCTTCCGAGGCTTCGAGTTCGTTGGGCTCGCTGATGAAGTGCTTGTAGCCCAGCACGGCGAGGACGATTACTACGATGGCTACTACAATACCGGCCAGAAGGCCTTTGTTCTTGAGAAGGAATGTTTCAGAGCTGGTAAGCGCTCCTTCTACATCCAACGGATCTTGAGTGTGCTTTTGTTCTGTCATTTTATTTATAGATTTTATTATTATTTTCCGCTTTGGTTGATTTCGGTCAGCAAAAGTAATTTATTTATATGTATAAATGAAATTTGAGAGAAGTTTTTTTTGGGTTCGGGCTTTATTTGTATTTTTGCTTCACTTTTTTGAACTGAATTGATTTGTCATGTGGCTGAAACGGATATCCATATTGAATTATAAGAATCTGGCGCAGGCGGAACTGGAGTTTTCGCCGAAACTGAACTGTGTGATCGGCAAAAACGGAATGGGAAAGACGAATTTGCTGGATGCGGTGTATTATTTGTCGTTCTGCAAGAGTGCGGTGAATGCGGTGGACTCGCAGAATATCCTGCATGGGGAGGAGTTCTTCATGGTGCAGGGGTTTTATGAGACGGATGCGGGGGAACCGGAGGAGGTGTACTGCGGACTGAAGAGGAGGCAGAAGAAGCAGTTCAAGCGCAACCGGAAGGAGTATCCGAGGCTGTCGGACCATATCGGACTGATTCCGCTGGTGATGGTGTCGCCGGCGGACTCGTGGCTGATTGCGGGGGGCAGTGAGGAGAGACGGCGGTTTGTGGATGTGGTGATCTCGCAGTTCGACAGGGAGTATCTGGAGGCGCTGATCAGGTATAACAAGGCGCTGATGCAGCGGAATACGTTGCTCAAGGCGGACATGGAGCCGGAGGAGGAACTGATGAATGTGTGGGAGGAGATGATGGCGGCCGAAGGGGAGAAGGTGTTCCGCAAGCGCAAGGAGTTTATCGATGAGTTTATTCCGGTGTTTCAGTCGTATTATTCGTATATCTCGCAGGACAGGGAGAGGGTGAGTCTGGCGTATGAGAGTCATCTGCAGCAGGGCGACTTGCTGGGGCTGCTGAGGGAGTCGAGGCAGAAGGACCGGATTCTGGGGTATACGACGAAGGGGGTGCATAAGGATGATCTGGTGATGCAGCTGGGGGATTTCCCGATCAAGAGGGAGGGCTCGCAGGGGCAGAACAAGACGTTCCTGATTGCGCTGAAGCTGGCGCAGTTTGAGTTTCTGAAACGGACGGGAAGCCGGACGACGCCGCTGGTGTTGCTGGATGATATTTTCGACAAACTGGACGCGGGACGGGTGGAGCAGATTGTGAAGCTGGTGTCGGGCGACAGTTTCGGGCAGATTTTTATTACGGATACGAACCGGGATCATCTGGATAGAATTCTGGAGAAGGTGAACGGGGAGCACCGGGTGTTTGTAGTGGAGAATGGTGTGGTGGCGGAGCGTAGCCGGACGGAGGATGAGGTATGAAGCGGGGGAATACGGAGTTGCTGGCGGACGTGGTGAGGCAGTTCCTGAGGCAGGAACGGCTGGAGGCGTCGCTGAATGAGTACAGGCTGGTGGATGCGTGGAAGGATGTGGTGGGCCCGGCGGTGGCGCGCTATACGCTGAATCTGTTTATCCGCAACCAGACGTTGTGTGTGCAGCTGGCGTCGTCGGTACTGAGGCAGGAGCTGATGATGTACCGCAAGCAGCTGGTGAAGAGCCTGAACGACCGGGTGGGGGCGCAGGTGATTGTGGATATTGAGTTCCGCTAGGCTCAGAAGGTGCCCTGGTCGGTGAGGATTTCGTCCATGGGGATGTCGGTGGGCTCGGTAGGCAGGGGGCCGTCGAGGAGCTGGAAGTGGAAGCAGAGTCCGATTTTGTAGGCGGGAAGCTGGGGCAGGAGGCGGTCGTAATAGCCTTTGCCGCGGCCGAGGCGGTTGTGATGGCTGTCGAAGGCGACGCCGGGAATGAGGGCGAGGTCGATGCTGCGGTAGTCGGCAAGGAGTTGGCCGACGGGTTCGCTGATGCCGTAGGCGCCGGTACGGAGGTCGTGCGGACCGGTGTAGTGGCGGAGTTCGAGGGTGTTGTCGGGGAGTACCGCGGGGAGTATGAGGTGTTTTTCACGGCTCCAGCGTTCGATGAAGGTGTGGGTGCGCACTTCGTCGGGGAGGGAGTGGTAGAGCAGCAGGGTGCGGGCGGCACGGAAACGGGGGTGTTGCTCGAGTTGCTGCAGGAGTCGGTCGGAGAGCTGGTCGAGGGTTTCGGAACTGTGTTTTTTCTTTTCCTGGGCGATGTAGCGGCGGAGTTGTTGCTTGTCGGTCATAGGGCTTGTCTTTTGGTTATTTTTCCGGTTGTTTTTGTTTTTTTTGAGTGGGCTCCGCGGGGGAGTGTCCGGATGCAAATGTAGGAAAAATGTGGGAATTTCCTGCGGGCCGGGGGTGCGTGGGTGTGGAATTCTTCCCTTTTGTGTGGATTTTTTACACAGTGGGCGGGGGTGTGTCTGTGGATAATGATGGGATGCGTGTGGGGTAAGTGTCTTGTTTTCTGTGGGTTAGTGGGCTGTGTGGGGAATGGGTACAAAGGGCATGTTTTTTGCAGGTGTTTTTTCATTGGAACAATTATAAATGATTTAATACAATGAAAAATACGGTAAATACAAGACGGGTTTTGCTCCTGGGAGCGGTGCTGGTTGGAGGGTTGCCGGGTGTGCTGATGGCGCAGCGTGCGCAACTGGAGGACCGGCTGGAACCGGACGGTGCGGTGGAGATGACGGAAACGGGAAAGCGGAAACTGATTTCGGGTGTGGTGACGGACGAGCGTGGGGAAACAATCATCGGGGCTACGGTGGTAGTGAAAGGTGAGGAGACGACGGGAACGACGACGGATATGGACGGTAAGTTCTCGCTGGAGGTGCCGCTGAGGTCGGTCATCGTGGTTTCGTATATGGGCTTTACGCCGCAGGAGGTGAGGATTTTCAAACGGAATTTATATGATATTACCTTGAAGGAGGATAATAAGGTGCTGGATGAGGTAGTCGTGGTGGGATATGGCAGTGTGAAGAAGAGCGACCTGACGGGGTCGGTGACGGCTATCTCTACGGCACGCTTTAAGGATCAGCCGGTGAAGCGGGTGGAGAATATCCTGCAGGGACGGTCGGCCGGTGTGGAGGTGACGGCGCAGAGTGGTATGCCGGGTGGCGGCATGAAGGTGCGCGTGAGGGGTACGACGTCTATCAATACGAGCAATGATCCGCTGTATGTGATCGACGGGATGATTTCGCCGAGCGGACTGGATGGCCTGAATCCGGCGGATATTCAGTCGATGGAGGTGCTGAAGGATGCGTCGTCGACGGCGATTTATGGTTCGCGTGGCTCGAACGGGGTGATTATCATCACTACGAAGCAGGGTACGCAGGGCCGGGCGGTGGTGTCGTTCGATGCGTCGGTGGGTATCTCGAAGGTGAGAAAGCAGTATGAGTTGCTGAATGCGTATGAGTATGCGCTGGCGCTGAATGATGTGCGTGGGGCGAATACGATTTCGGCTGCGGACCTGGAGGCGTACCGGAACGGGACGAAGGGACTGGACTGGATGGATCTGATTACGCAGACGGCGCTGACGCAGGATTATAAGTTGGATATCTCGGGGGGTACGGAGAAGGTGAGGTACCTGGTATCGGGAAATGTGATGGATCAGGAGGCGGTGACGATTATGTCGGATTATAAGCGGTATGGACTGAGGGTGAATGTGGATGCGGATGTGAAGCCGTGGCTGACGGTGTCGGGCAAGCTGAATGCGAGTATCATTCATCAGCATAATGGGGCGGCGAACTGGCTGAATGCGATCAATTATTCGCCGACGATGGAGCTGGTGGACCCGGAGACGGGGGTGTACAACAAGGATCCGTATAATATTGCGAACGGTACGAGCCCGTACGGGGAGATGATGGTGAATTACAGTGACAGTTATAGTTATAATGTGAGCGCGAATGTGTCGCTCTTGTTCAAGATTGCCAAGGGACTGACGTTCTCGGTGCAGGGGGGATATGATTATGAGCAGCGGCCGTCGTATTCGTTCAACTCGAGTCTGGTGGGACCGGGGGCAATCAACAGTATGTCGAACTCGAACACGTTGCATAATTACTGGCAGAATACGAATAACCTGAGCTGGCAGCGGGAGTTCGGAAAGCACAGTGTGTCGGCCATGGCGGTGTGGGAAGTGAGCCGTGCGTGGGATCCGGTGATGCAGATTTCGGGCTCGAACTTGAGTAATGAGACGGTGGGCTACTGGAATGTGGCGAATGCGGCGGTGAGAAATGCGTCGAATTCGTATACGGAGTCGTCGATGGCGTCGGGTATCGTGAGAGCGGGATATGATTTCGACAAGCGGTATTTCCTGACGGCGGCGGTGCGTGCGGATGGTTCGTCGAAGTTCCAGGGCAAGAATAAGTGGGGGTATTTCCCGTCGGCGGCGCTGGCGTGGGATATCGCACGGGAGAAGTTCATGAAGAACCAGAAGGTGATCCGGCAGCTGAAGCTGAGGGGTAGTTTCGGGGTGAGCGGTAATCAGAATATCGCGCCTTTCTCTACGCTGGGGATGCTGACGTCTACGAGTTATGGCTGGGGTACGTCGACGGCGTATACGGGGTACTGGGGGTATCAGTTCCCGACTCCGGACATTACGTGGGAGAAGACGTATCAGTATGACCTGGGACTGGACTTGAACGTGGCGGGGGTGAACCTGACGTTCGACTGGTTCAAGAAGAAGACGGTGGACTTGCTGTTCCAGAAGCAGGTGCCGCGCTATAATGGCGGGGGCACGATCTGGGTGAATGAAGGTAAGATGAATAATACGGGTGTGGAGATGACGGTGAGTGCGACGCCGGTGCAGGGGGCACTGACGTGGGAGACGACGCTGAATGCGGCGTATGTGAAGAATGAGGTGCTTGACCTGGCCGGGAATGATTTTGTGCTGACGGCGAACTACAGTAACCTGGGGGGACCGATGCAGATCATGAAGCCGGGGTATCCGTTGGGTTCGTTCTACGTGTATGAGTGGCAGGGCTTTGATGAGAAGGGTGCGAACTTGTACCGGAAGGCGGACGGTAGTCTGACGACGTCGCCGACTTCGGAGGATCTGGTGATCAAGGGGCAGGCGAGCCCGAAATGGACGTTCGGATGGAACAACTCGCTGAGCTGGAACAACTGGTCGCTGAATGTGTTCTTCAATGCGGCAGTGGGGCTCGACCGCTTGAACATGAGCCGGTTCATGACGGCTTCGATGACGGGTGACTCGCGGTTCGTGACGCTGAGGGAGGCGTATTTCGAAGGCTGGGATTATGTGTCGGACAAGTCGCAGGCGAAGTATCCGAGTCTGAAGAATCCGGATAACAAGTATTATGCGAATTCGGATTTCTGGCTGGAGGATGCGTCGTTCGTGAAGCTGAAGAATGTGAGTCTGTCGTACCGGATTCCGAAGCGGGTGACGAAGTTCGGAAGTGTGCTGCTGTCGGTGAGTGCGCAGGATGTGCTGACGCTGACGCGGTATAAGGGTATGGATCCGGAGGTGTACTCGGGATATGACGGATTGGATTACGGGGCGTATCCGGTGCCGTTTACTATTACGTTTGGTGCGAAAATCAATTTTTAAATCGATAAAGGTGTGAAGACTATGAAAGGTTTTGGTAAATATATATGGATGTCGGTGGGGGTGGCGCTGATGGCGTGCACTACGGTATCGTGCAGTGATTTTCTGGAGGAGAACCCGAAGGGGCAGTTGCCTTCGAAGGGGTATTTCAAGGATAAGTCGGCGCTGGATGCGTCGCTGAATGCGCTGTATTCGATTGTGGCGACGTCGCAGGCGAGCAATAATTTCTGTGGTACGAATTTCCTGGCGGGGGATGATATTTCGACGCATCCATCGAGCAACAAGCAGCCGCTGAGGGAGCACGACCAGTTTAGTGTGGCGGATAATAATTCGTGGCTGTCGAGCATGTGGGAGCAGCGTTTCAAGGTGATCAAGGCGGCGAATTTTATCATCAATAATGCGGGGGAGACTCCGGGGGCGAGTGAGGAGGAGATTCATTCGACGCTGGGACAGGCGTATTACTGGAGGGCGTTCTCGTATTTTTATCTGGTGACTACGTGGGGACCGGTGCCGGTGACGCTGAAGGAGGAGATTGATTATAATGCGCCGCTGTCGTCGGTGGAGGATATTTACACTCTGATTGTGGAGGATCTGAAGAAGGCGGAGGAGTGGTGTCCGGCGCTGTATGAGAAGGAGCCGTATGGCAGGGATGGCTTTAACCTGGCGGTGAGCGAGGGGGCCGTGAAGGCGACGATGGCGTATGTGTATATGTGTATGGCGGGATGGCCGATGAACAAGGGGGCTGAGTATTACCGGCTGGCGGCGCAGAAGGCGGAAGAGGTGATTGACAAGGCGGACCAGGGTGAGTATTATTATAAGTTGCTGGATGAGTATAAGAAGGTGTATTCGTGGGAGTACAGCAGCAAGAACCCGGAGGTGTTGCTGGGTATTTTCTACAACCGCGACCAGACGGCGCAGTCGGTGCCGCTGACGGATATCCTGCAGGATATGAAGCAGGTGGGATGGGGTGATACGAACGGCGAGATCAAGTTCTGGAAGGAGTTTCCGGAGGGACCGAGAAAGGAGGCTACGTATTTCCCGAAGATCATGCTGAGCGACGGCAAGTTGTACGACTGGTGGTATGATACGGAACCGGCTTCGAGGGAGGTGGTGGCTCCGGTGTTCATGAAGACGGTGGAGGGTGCCGTGCGGGGCACTGAGTTTGATTATACGGATCCGAGTCCGGTGAATGCGTCGGGAGAGAAGACGATTCAGGTAATCCGTCTGTCGCAGGTGTACTGCTGGTATGCGGAGGCGATGGGCCGCTCGGGTCAGGTGACCGGCAAGGCGGTGGAGGTGCTGAACCGGGTGAGAAACCGGGCGGACGGCAAGAAGTCGGATGTGTATTCGATGGAGCTGACACCGGAGAAACTGGCGGAGGCGGCTTATAATGAGCATGGCTGGGAGATTGCCGGGTATTACTGGGGCGGACTGGCCAGCAGGGCGAGGGATATGTTCCGGATGTACCGGCTGAAGGATCATTTTGAGTACCGGAAGCAGAATCCGATGATTGAGGTGGCTCCGGGGGTGATGCGGAATGAGAAGGTGCCGGTGAGCGGTACGTGGGATGACAGCAAGATGTATTCGCCGTATCCGTATGAGGATGCTATTCTGAATCCGAACCTGCATCGTTGACAGACCTGGGATGAGATAAGAAAATCCCCTTGTCCGCTGCCCTTCTCGAAAGAGGGGGTGGCGGCAAGGGGATTGCTTTTTTATGGGGTTGTCCCTGCGGAAGCGGTATCAGGCTTTGGCTGACTGGGTGCCCTGAGGGGCTGTGGTTGCTTCCGAGGGGGCTGTGGCTTCGGGGGCCTTGGGGAAGGATTCGCCTTTTTCGAGTACCTCAAGGGCTTTCTGTACCGTGGTGTCGGTGTGGTTGAGGTAGGAGATGAAGGCTTCGATTCCCAGCATGTTATAGATGATGTTGCCGTAGAGGCTTTCCTCGAAGAGCTTGCGCGACTTGTACATGAGGATGTTGCGGCGCTTCAGGCCTTTCTGCTCGGCGTAGGTGGCAAACTGCTGCAGCAGGTTCTGGCGGGACAGGTACTCGGCGAGTTTCTCGGGAGTGTTGTATTCCTTGAGCTGCTGGCGGTTTTTGTCGGTGTAGTCGAGGGTGTAGCGGATGATGAGGCCGCGGCTGGCTGCCATCCGGTAGTAGGAGGTCATGCCGGCAGTGTCCTGGGGGACGAAGATGTCGGGCATGATGCCGCCACCGCCGTATACGGTACGTCCCAGACTGGTGTGGTAGATTTCGTCCTTGTTCTGCTTGATGCTGTCGGCCGAGAAGAATTCGCCGTGTTCGTAGCGGTTCAGGATGTCGAGTTCGTATTCACTGCCGTTGCCTTTCTGGTAGGGCTTCTGGATGCAGCGGCCCGATGGGGTGTAGTAGCGGGCGATGGTGAGGCGGATGGCGGATCCGTCGGTGAACTCGATGGGCTGTTGTACGAGGCCTTTTCCGAAGGAGCGGCGGCCGATGATGGTACCGCGGTCGTTGTCCTGGATGGCGCCTGCAAAGATTTCACTGGCTGAGGCGGAGCCTTCGTCGGTGAGCACGATGAGGGGGATGTCCTGGCTGCTGCCGGTGCCGTTGGAGGTGTAGTTCTCACGCGGCGACTTGCGGCCTTCGGTGTAGACGATGAGGCGGTTGGCGGGCAGGAATTCGTTGACCATCTGGATGGCGGCTGCCATGTATCCGCCGGTGTTGCCGCGGAGGTCGATGATGAGTCCTTTCATGTCGGCCTGGCGCAGTTTGGCAAGGGCAATGAGGAGTTCGGGGTATGTGGTTTCGCCGAACTTGTTGACTTTGACGTAGCCGAACTGGTCGGTGATCATGTAGGCGGCGTCGATGCTCTTGACGGGGATGTCGCCGCGGACTACGGTGAAGTAGAGGATGTCGGATTCGCCGGGACGGTAGATGCCGAGCTTGACCTTACTGCCTTTCTCGCCTTTCAGACGGCGCATGGCTTCGGAGTTGGTGACAATCTTGCCCACGAAGGCGGAGTCGTCGACCGAAACGATGCGGTCGCCGGCAAGGAGTCCGACTTTTTCGGAGGGACCGCCCTGGATGACACTGTTGATGTGGATGGTGTCGTCCTGGATGGTGAACTGTACACCGATGCCGCTGAAGCTGCCTTTGAGGTCGGCGTTGACGGCCTCAAGGTCTTTGGCGGGGATGTACGAGGAGTGGGGGTCGAGCTCCGAGAGGATCTGCGGCATGGCTTCTTCTACCAGGTCGGCGATGCGGACGGTGTCGACGTATTGTTCGTTGATGATATGCAGCAAGGCATTGAGCTTGTTGGATGAGGTATTGATGATGCCCAGTTTGTTGCCTGCGAAGTGCTGGGCATAGAAGGTTCCTATCAGGACGCCTGCCACAAGGCTGACTGCCAGCAGGAAGGGAACCAGACGATGTTTCTGATCGTTTGCCATAGTGTTTCTCTTTTATTCGTTAGGGTTGATGTATACAAGTTCGATATTGGCGCGGCGGAGCAGTTCGAGACCGTCTTCGAGGCGGTATTTCTCGGCATAGACTACGCGCTTGATGCCTGCCTGGATGATGAGCTTGGCACATTCGATGCAGGGGGAGGCGGTGACGTAGAGGGTGGCGCCTTCGCTGCTGTTGCTCGACCGGGCTATCTTGGTGATGGCGTTGGCTTCGGCGTGGAGCACGTAGGGGATGGTCAGGTTGTGGTTGTCCTCGCATACGTTCTCGAAGCCGGAGGGGGTGCCGTTGTAGCCGTCGGAGATGATCATCTTGTTCTTGACGATGAGGGCACCTACCTTGCGGCGCTGGCAATAGGAGTTTTCTGCCCAGATGGTGGCCATGCGCATGTAGCGGAGGTCGAGCTTATGCTGTTTTTCGTTGTTTTTTTCTTGTTCCATAATCGGTGTGGTTGAGGTTAGTTGTTGAATCCCTGCGGGTAGAACTGGATGAAGTAGTTCTTCTCGAGGCTGAAAAGTTTGATGACATGTGAGTCGCCACGGTAGAACTTGGCGCTCTGGATGTCTTGTATGAACAGGCGGTCGAGCTCGCCGTACTGGCCCGAAGGGTTCAGGCGGACGGAGAAGCTTTTGCTTTTGCCGTCGGCGCTCCAGGTACCGGTGAACTGGATTTTCTCGCCTTTTCCCTCGAGGCTGCCGTCGTCCTTGAACTGGATGAGGTAGGCGTTGGGGGAGTTGTTGATCTTTGCCTTCTGCTCACGGGTGAGGGCATCGGTGTAGGCGTTGTCGTGTTCCCAGTTGTCGGTGGTGTATGATCCGCTCCAGTGCCAGATCTGGCCGGAAGCGAAGATTTCGTTGATGTCGTCTTCCTGCTTGCAGCTGCCCAGGGTAAGGGGCAGGAGCAGAAGGAGGGAGAGGACATGCAGCAGTCTGATTTTTTTCTTCATGGTGTGGTTATTTGTTTTTTACTTGATTCCATTTCGTTTGAGCAGGGCGTCGATGGTGGGCTCCTGGCCGCGGAAGCGCTTGTAGAGGGTCATCGGGTGCTCGGTGCCGCCTTTCGACAGGATGTGCTGGCGGAAGGAGTCGGCTGTGGCGCGGTCGAAGATGCCGTGTTGCTTGAATACGGAGAAGGCATCGGCATCGAGGACTTCGGCCCACTTGTAGCTGTAGTAGCCGGCGGAGTAGCCGCCCGACATGATGTGTCCGAACTGGACGGACATGCAGGTGCTGTCGACCGGCGGAAGGAGCTGGGCGCGCTGCCAGGCCTGACGCTCGTAGGCGGCTACGTCGCCGCTGAAGGGTTCGCGCCGGGTGTACCAGGCCATGTCGAGGAGGCCGAAGCTGACCTGACGGAGGCAGGAGTAGGCGACGTTGAAGTTAGAGGCGTCGACGATACGCTGTATCCATTCGTCGGGAATGGGGGCATCGGTCTGGTAGTGGCGGGCAAAGGTGTGGAGAAAGTCTTTCTCAATGGCGAAGTTCTCCATGAACTGCGAGGGCAGTTCCACGAAGTCCCAGTAGACGTTGGTACCGCTCATGCTCTGGAAACGGGTGCGGGCGAACATGCCGTGGAGGGCATGGCCGAACTCGTGGAGGAAGGTGGTGACTTCGGAGAAGGTCAGCAAGGCGGGCTTGTCGGCCGTCGGCTTGGTGAAGTTCATGGTCACGGAGACGTGCGGACGGCTGTCGGTGCCGTCGGCTTCGGTCCACTGTTCCTTGTAGCTGGTCATCCAGGCTCCCGAGCGCTTTCCGGCGCGGGGGTGGAAGTCGGTATAGAGGACGGCAAGGTAGCTGCCGTCGGTATCGAATACTTCGTAGGCGTCGACATCGGGGTGGTAGACCGGGATGTCGGGGTTGCGGCGGAAGGTGATGCCGTAGAGGCGGGTAGCGAGGCCGAAGACGCCTTCCTTGACGCGGCTGAGTTCGAAGTAGGGGCGCAGGGCTTCTTCATCGAACTGGTATTTTTCGTTTTTCAGTTTCTCGGAGTAGTAGGAGAAGTCCCAGGGCATGAGCTGGAAGTCGTCGCCTTCGAGGCGGCGTGCCAGGGCTTCTACTTCGGCTACTTCGCGGTGTGCGGCCGGAGTGTAGGCTTCGAGCAGGTCGTCGAGCAGGCGGTATACGTGGGCGCTGTCTTCGGCCATACGCTTGCGGAGCACGTAGTCGGCATAGTCGGTGTAACCGAGCAGACGGGCCAGTTCCATGCGGTGGTTGACCAGCTGGCGGACGATGTCGAAGTTGTTCTGTTCGTTATCGTGCGTGCACTGGGTGTTGTAGGCCATGTAGAGTTCGCGGCGCAGGTCGCGGCAGTCGCTGTATTTCATGAAGGGTACGTAGCTCGGGGCCTGAAGGGTGATGACCCAGCCTTCCTTGCCTTTCTCGGCGGCGGTATGGGCCGCGGCTTCTACGGCGCTCGGGGGGAGTCCCTTGAGCTGTTCGGCCTGGGTGAGGACCAGTTCGTAGCGGTTGGTCTCTTTCAGATGGTTCTGCGAGAAGCGGAGGGTAAGGGTACTGAGTTCCATGCTGAGGCGACGGTAGGTTTCCTTGTCGGCATCCGACAGGTTGGCTCCGTTGCGGCGGAAACCGTCGTAGGTTTTCTCGAGCAACTGTCGTTCCTCGGGGGTGAGGGTGAGTGTCTCGCGCTGTTCGTACACTGCCTTGACGCGGGCGAAGAGCTCGGGGCTCAGGCTGATGTTGTTGCTGTGTTCCGAGAGTTCGGGCATCATCTTTTCGGCAATGGCTTCCAGTTCGTCACAGGTCTCGGCGCTCATCAGGTTGAAGAGGACGGTGGTGACGCGCTCCAGCAGTTTGCCGGATTCGGCCAGCGGCAGAATGGTGTTGGCAAAGGTGGGCGCTTCGGTGTTGGTTACGATGGCCGCGATTTCTTCGTCTTCCTGACGCATCCCTTCGCGGATGGCAGGTTCGTAATGCTCCAGCCGGATGAGATGAAAAGGTACGGTCTCATGCGGGGTAGCGTATGGTTGTAAAAATGGATTGTTTACTGATGTATTCATATGGTTTCTGTTTTTTTCTTTTGTTCTTACTGAGTGTTAGCGGGGGCACTGGGCGCTTAGCTTTTCGAGATGGGGTATCTGAATGGCTTTGCGGCTCAGGGTGAGCAGGCCCCGGTTCTGCATTTCGTTCAGGGTCTTCGATACGTTGATGCGGGTATCGTCGATGAACGTGGCGAGGTCTTCCATGCGGATGAACAGTTTTTTCTCGCCTACCGGACGGGTACAGCGTAGCTGCAGAAAGTGGACTATCTTTTGCCAGGTGGTACCGCTGTAGGTGTTCCAGAGCTTGTGGTGCAGGGTCTGGGCACGGTTGCTCAGGAGATTGAGATAGTTCAGACGGAAGATTTCGTATTGGTTGAGTTCGGAAAGTACGGCAGCCTTATCGACGGTTACGCTGCTGACTTCGGTGAGGGCAGCGTAAGAGGCTGTATACTGGGGATGCATGCCCAGCAGGGAGTAGGCCTCGAGTACGGTAGGGGCGTCGAGGGTTTCGTACAAGGTGTAACGGTTGTGGCTGTCAACGGCTTCGGAGCAGATTTTTCCCTGTATGATGAAAATGAGGCTGCCGGAAGTCTCGTTCTGACGGACCAGGTATTCTCCGGGCTTGTACTTGGTAAAATGCAATTTAACCTTCTCGATTATCGCTGTAAGGTCTTCCATGCATAACCCTTGAAAAAGAGGAAGTAGCAGGAGCTTCTCGTACATCGTTTCTTGCATGCGCGTTAACTTTATTAAGTTATATTTTAACATACAAAAGTAGCGATTATTTCGACACGGCGGAGGGCTTTTAGCTTTTTTATCGTTTCTTACCGTCTGATAATGCTTGGAGTGAATTGTTTTTATTGCTAACTTTGTGGTACTAGACTAATAAAAACGATTGATTGTATGGGAAATTTTAATTTTCAGGAACTGGTGAGTGCGTTCATCGTACTGTTTGCGGTGATTGACATTATCGGGGCGGTTCCGATTATTCTGGACCTGAAGCAGAAGGGACGTGCGGTGAATGCGGTGAAAGCGACGCTGATTGCTTCTTCGCTGCTGGTGGGGTTTTTCTTCGCCGGAGATATGATGCTGAAACTGTTTCAGGTGGATATCGCTTCGTTTGCAGTGGCGGGTGCGTTTGTGATTTTTCTGATGTCGCTGGAAATGATTCTGGATATTGAGATTTTCAAGAATACGGGGCCTATCAAGGAGGCGACGCTGGTGCCGCTGGTGTTTCCGCTGCTGGCGGGGGCGGGGGCCTTTACGACTTTGCTTTCGCTGCGTGCGGAGTATGCTTCCGTGAATATTATCCTGGCGCTTGCGCTGAATATGGTGTGGGTGTACATTGTACTGAAACTGACCGACCGGGTGGAACGGTTGCTGGGACAGGGAGGTATTTATATCATCCGGAAATTTTTTGGAATTATTTTGCTGGCGATTTCGGCGCGTCTGTTTACGGCGAACCTGACTCAGTTGATTGAGCAGTTCCAGCAGTTGAAGTGAGTGGGCCTGAAGGGTCGGGCTGACACGGCAACAATATTATAAAGATAGATGAGCGATAGACAGCAAGGGACAAAAAAACAGCCGGTCTGCAATGCAGGCCGGCTGTTTCTGTTTCTAAGGGATGTGTAAAGGGGAATCAGCGGAGGCGGATCTCGCCGCTGCCGATGCAGAGACGGGCGTCGGCGTCGTAGATGACACCGAACTGTCCGGGGGCGATGCCCTGAATGCGTTCGTCGCTGTGGATGAGGTAGCCTTTTCCTTGGGGGTCGGGGGTGATGAAGCCGCGCTGGAAGGTGTCGGTGTGGCGGATCTTGAACCGGACTTCGTGGGAAAGGTGGTCTGCCTGACCGTCGGACGGTGTGTGGCCGGCCGGCTGCCAGGGGTTGTCGGTAATGAAATGGAAGTCTTCCAGGCGGAACTGGTGGCCGTATTGTTTTTCGGTGTCGTATCCGTGGGAGACGTAGATGATGTTTTCTTCAATGTTCTTGTCGACTACAAACCAGGGACCGCCGCTGAGGCCCAGTCCTTTGCGCTGGCCGATGGTGTGAAACCAGAAGCCGCGGTGGGTGCCGAGTTTCCGCCCGGTCTCCAGTTCGATGATGGCTCCGGGACGTTCTCCGAGGAAGCGGCGGATGAAATCGTTGTAGTTGATTTTTCCGAGGAAACAGATGCCCTGGCTGTCTTTGCGGCGGGCACTGGGCAGGCGGGCGTCGAGGGCTATCTGACGGACTTCTTCCTTGAGGTAGTTGCCCAGGGGAAAGAGCAGGCGGGAAACCTGCAGGTAGTTGATCTGGGCGAGGAAGTCGGTCTGGTCCTTGACGGGGTCTTTGGCGGTAGAGAGCCAGGTGCGGCCGTCGATCTCGGTGGTTGAGGCATAGTGGCCGGTGGCAATCTTGTCGTAGGCGTGACCGACTTTTTCATCGAAGCAGCCGAACTTGATGAGTTTGTTGCACATCACGTCGGGGTTGGGGGTGAGGCCGCGGCGTACCTTATCGAGGGTATAGCTGACCACGCGCTCCCAGTATTCCTGGTGGAGGTCGATGATCTCCAGTTTCAGTCCGTATTTCCGGGCGGTGGCAGTGGCCAGTTCGATGTCTTCTTCGGCGGTGCAGCTCAGTCCGTCGTCGGTGTCCATGCCGATGCGGATATAAAACAAATCGGGACGATGGCCCTGTTCGCGCAGCAGGTGTACGGCTACGGCACTGTCCACTCCTCCCGATATCAGTGTTGCTATGTTCATTTGTCTAAAATAAAGGGTTATGATTTAATTTCTCTTTATTCATTAAACAAATGAAACTTGTTTTTTGTTTTAGTGACGGGTTTTGTTGCGGCCTTTCGGTGTACTGCCAGGGGCCCGGTTTTCTTTTTTCCTGGGTCTGCCGGTGCCGTATCCGCTGTCTCCGTATCCGTTGCCCGCGTATCCGTTGTTCCGGCTTCTGTATCCGGCATTGCCGTTGCTACGGTGGTCGGCCGGGCGGTTCCCTTCGGTACGGTTTCCGTCGGTGCGGCCCTTGTTGCTGCCATATCCGTATCCGCCGTATCCGTTTCCGCTGTTTCCGTATCCTGCGGTGCTGCCGTACAACTGGTCGATGAGGTCGTTGCGTTTGAGGCGTCTCAGCTCATTGATGATGTTGCGGCGTTCTTCGGGTTTGTACCAGAAGAAGAACATGCGCTGTGCCAGTTTCTCCTTGGGAGTCTTGGCCGAGAATACGGGTTCCAGGGTGTAGGGATGGAAACCGGTATACCAGGCTTCGGTGGCTACGGTCATGGGAGTCGGAGTGAAGTCCTGTACCTGCTCCAGGTGGAAGTCGAGCTTCTTGGTGATGACTGCCAGTTCTGCCATATCTTCTTCGGAACAGCCCGGATGGCTGCTGATGAAGTACGGGATAATCTGCTGGCGGAGGTTCTGCTCCTGGTTGATGCGGTCGAAAATCGCCTTGAAGCGGTAGAACTGCTCGAACGGCGGTTTGCGCATCAGATACAGTACCCGTTCGCTGGTGTGCTCGGGGGCCACTTTCAGTCGACCGCTGACGTGCTTCGTAATCAGTTCACGGGTGTACTCGGCCGTACTGCGGTTGACTTCAGGGTCTTTGCTCTCGTGAAGCAGGAGGTCGTAGCGCACCCCGCTTCCGATGAAGCTCTTCTTGATTTTCGGAAGTGCATCGACGGCATGGTAGATGTCGAGCAGCGGACGATGGTCGGTATTCAGGTTGGGGCAGACCTTGGGGTGGATGCACGAAGGGCGCTTGCAACGGCGGCAGAGCTGCTCGTCGCGGCCGTGCATGGCATACATGTTGGCCGAAGGACCTCCCAGGTCGCTCAGGTAACCTTTGAAATCGGGCATCTCGCAGATGGCTTTTACCTCTTTCAGGATGCTCTCCTTGCTGCGGCTCACGATGAATTTTCCCTGGTGGGCGGAGATGGTGCAGAAGGCACAGCCCCCGAAACAGCCGCGGTGGAGGTTGACCGAGAATTTGATCATATCAAAAGCCGGAATGCGTTTGCCTTTGTATTTGGGATGAGGCAGACGGGTGTAGGGCAGGTCGAAGGACATGTCCAGCTCGCCCTGGGTCATGGGCGGGTAAGGCGGATTGACTACGACTACCTGCTTTCCGGTTTCCTGCCAGATGCGGGAAGCTTCGTACTTGTTCGATTCTTCTTCGATGTGCCGGAAATTCTGCGCCTGCTTCTTCTTGTCGGCCAGGCATTCCTCGTGAGAGAACAGACGAAGGTCGTTTTCGGCCTCCTTGAATTCACTGCGGGGTACCAGATAGGCTGTCTGCAGCAGGTCGGAAGGGATTTTTCCGTCGGCTTTCATCCGTCGGCAGAGGTCGGTCAGGGGCTTTTCGCCCATGCCGTAAATCAGCAGGTCGGCACCCGATTCGGCCAGGATGGAAGGACGTACCTTGTCTTCCCAATAGTCGTAATGGGTGAGACGCCGCAAGGAAGCCTCGATTCCCCCGATGACCACGGGTACGTCGGGGTACAGGCTTTTGAGAATCTGAGTATAAACGATGGTGGGATATTCGGGGCGCATGTCGTGCCGTCCGTCGGGCGTATAGGCATCTTCGCTCCGGAGCCGCTTGTTGGCCGTATATTTGTTGACCATGCTGTCCATGCATCCGGCAGAGACGCCGAAGAACAGACGGGGACGGCCGAGTTTCTTGAAATCACGCAAATCGTCTCGCCAGTTGGGCTGGGGGATAATGGCTACTTTCAGTCCCTGTGCTTCGAGCATGCGGCCGATAACGGCAGCTCCGAAGGAAGGGTGGTCAACGTATGCATCGCCACTGAAAAGAATGACATCCAATTCTTCCCAGCCTCTGAGTTCCACTTCTTTTTTGGTGGTGGGTAACCAGTCGGTCAGTTTATACTCTTTCAAAATAAATGGTTTTTGCTTATTCTAATCTATAATCTGAATATGATTCGGGAATTGATATCCGTATCTGTATGTGTTTACACTGGATGATTTACTGTCTCTTGCCGAGGGATTTGTCTGCTTATCCTTCGGTAGTGGCTGTCTGGTCCTGGTCGTCGTTCTCTTCCTGTCTGTTCTTTTCCCAGTCGATGTAGAGCAGCACGAGCTGATGCAGGCCGAAAGCCTTCATGTTATTGTGGTAGATGACGTCCAGGCAGAGGTCGAGCAGGTCCTTGGTATCGCCTTCGAGTGAAGAGAGCAGGGAGCGTACGTTCAGTTTCAGTTTGTCGAGCACGCTTTCGTCAATGATACCGTTGCTGTCGATAAGATGCTGGAAGAGTGAATATTTTTCGATGGTCTGCAAATGTGCATCCGAAATTTCCATGCTGCGTGTGCCTGAGGCGTTAGTCTGTATAGTGTACATAGCTTTTTGTTTTTAGAGTTTATAGGAACAAAGTTAAGTTTTTTTCTGATATAGCCACGGAAATCGGACAACTTTTCGGGTAAAAATTCCGGACCGGTCATAAAGTAGCCCCGAAAAGTGAGAACTGACACTTTTCGGGGCGATTCTTCCCGGATATCCGGGGTTGTTATTTCTCCGGATATCCGAAAAACTGCAGGGCTGCCCGCAGGAGATGGGTGCGGTAGTCTGCCTCGGTGATGGCTTCCAGGGGCACTCCCAGGACGAAGGTGCGGTAGTCCTTGCCCTGATAAGCGGTGCCGGCTCCGTATCCGCCTTCGGTAGAGACAAAGGAGGCATAAGCACCTTCGGAGGGCAGGATGCAGTCGGGGGCCGGTATGGCATATACCTGTTCGTTAGGCGTACGGGGCACGCGGAAGCGGATGCCGGCTCCGCTGACCTCGCCGGAAAACAAGTGTTTCAGGCTGCCTCCGTAGGTGTACTTCAGGGTCTGCGACATGAAAGACGGACTTCCGAGGTTACCCAGGTAGGCCCCGCTGAGCAGCAGGTTTCCGCCCTGACGGCAATACTGGGTGAGGACTTCCTGTACCCGGCTGCTGAGAGGGGCTTTCTCGGCTCCGTAGATGAAGTCGACAATGGGATATTCCTCGGGTGAGACGGAACCGCTTTCGAGGGTCTCACTGCTGCAGGAGACAAAGGAATAGCCTCCGGCATGCTGGATGGCCTTGCCGTGGACGAACGGGTAGTCGAAGGTGTTGCCCGCCATGAGGGTACCCTCGAGTTCACTGCCGCTGTATCCCAAGCCTCCTTTGGTCTCGATGCCTGCCTTGGAGCGGTCGAAGTCCTGCTGGTATCCGCAGTATTCCGGGGTACGGAGATAGGGTACTCCGGGGTCGGTCTGCAGGTCGAATCCCTGTTGGGTGGCCGTAGAGAAGGAGGCGGGTCCGCTGACACGGTGGAAACCGTTGACGATGAGGATGGTGCCCCGGCTCTTCTTGGCGCGGTAGGCCGACAGGATTTCCGACGGGAAGCTCTCGCCGCCGCGGTTCACTGCCGTTACCTTGAAGCTGTAGACCAGTCCCGGTTCGGCCTTGACCGTGAGTTCGGGATTCCGGGTATAGGTGCCGTTGTCGAATCCGCCGTAGCCGATTCGGGTGTAGACAACGTATCCCTGTGGCTCTGCCGTGGGTTCCAGCGGATCGGATACCGGATTCCATGTCAGCCGGAAGGTGTTTTTCTTTTCTCCTTCGCGGATGGCGAAATGGTCGACCGGCAGCGGCTGGACGGTGTATTCCTTACGGTGCATCTCGGCGGTGAACCGCAGCAGGGATTTGTATACGGAGCGGGCTACGACGAACTTGAACGCTGGGTCGTGGCCGAGTTGCATGTCCGAGAAGTTCTGATGCGAGAGGGTTTCCAGGATCATCGACGGGACGGAGGGCAGGCGGGTTTCGCTGTAGTTGCGGTTCCACATGCCGCGGCGGGCCCATTCGACTCCCATCCGGGAAGAAATGTCGCGCTGAAGACCGGTCAGCACCAGGTCGTTCAGGTCGCGCGAAGCATAACGGGAAATGCCGCTGTTCAGTTTTCCGTCGTTGAATCCGGTGGTATAGATGCCCAGGGAGCCAACCAGTGCGTCGTCTTTCTTGAAGCCGGCATCGCTGTGCATTCCCAGGGTCAGTTCGAGGGGTACTCCCAGTCCTTTTTCTCCGGGGTTATACACGGAACCTCCGTTCAGGTAATTGACCATGAGTGAACGGGCGTTGATGTCGTCGTTGTAGTCGTTCTCTCCCTGACTCTTGCTGTAGACGGAATAAGGCATTCCCGCCCATTGGCCCCAGTAGCGGGCACCTTCCAGGTAGCGGGGCATTCCGCTGGTCTGTCCTCCGCGAAGGATGTTTCCCATACCCCCGCCGAAACGGACGGCATCGGCACAGACCACTCCGTCTTGCTTGCTCTCGTTGCTGAGTACTACCATGCCGTAATCGTTGTGTCCGCGGTCGAACTCGAAGGTACCCAGATAGACCCAGGTGCCGCCCCCGATCTGCTGGTTGACCTTGAATTCCGTGACACCTCCTTTATGGAACACCAGGTATTTGGCATCGGATACGCTCTCCGGAAGGGTCTGGTAACTGACGTATACGGCATAGCGTCCGGTCTCCGGAATGTTGGGAATCCATTCGGCAAAGGCTTTCTCCGGTTTCGGCAGCGTGCGGATGAAGCGGGCGGTTCCGTCGGTAAAAGGATTGTGGTTCTCGGGATAGGCCTGGTATTTCTGGGCAAATCCCGGGAGCTGGCTTTCCTGCCAGCGGTATTTCCGCTTGTAGTTGATTTCCAGGTAACTGCTTCCGCGGGTGCTGGTATTGTTGTCCACGATTACCTCGTTGCGCTGCCAGTCGCGCTCACGCGGGGTGAAGACGACGGCTCCGGCATTTTCGAGCATCGGTATCAGGTAAGGGACGACAATCGACTGGGTGAAGAGGTCTTCGGTGGTAGCGAAAAGACGGGGACGCTGCCATACCCATTCTCCCTTGCTCTGCTTGTAGAAGCGTCCGTGGCTTTGCCAGACGGCAAGGTGACGGTTCTGAAGACCGCGGCTGATGGTGTAGGGACGGGAGATGTTCTCGACCCAGGGAGCCACCGGCCGGTCGGCCTGTGTGTACAAGCGGCTCTTGTCTTTCTTGGTCTTGCTGCGGAAGGCGTTCGGAATCAGGTTCTCAATGGGCTGCCCGTCGGCATATACCGTCAGTCTGTAGTAGTTGACCGGTCCCGGGAGGACCTGCTTGATGGAGCGGTAGATGGCCTGGACATTCTCTTCCGTAAACGGCTGGTATCCGAAAGTGGGGTTGGCATAAATGCTGACGGCTTTTTCCTCGTGATTGATCTCCACGTTGTCCAGACGGCAGGTGCCGATATGGGCATAGGAGGTCTGATAATTGGAGAAGAAGTCGCTGAGTCGCTGCTGGACATTGTTCTCCAGGCTCTGTGCCTGAAGACTCATGGCGGCTGCCATGAATAAGATATGAAAAAGATTTCTTCGGTTCATGGAACAGTTTAATCTATTTTGATGTAAAACGGATGCGGCCGGTATCTTTCTCTTTGGTTGATACCGCATGCACCGACTGCAAAAGTAGTGATTTATTTGTGATAACGGTATGAAGAGAAAATAAAAAAGAAAGGACAGAGGGGGCTTTTAAGAAGGATTGTTTGTTTGGTTTTTAAGATAATTTCCTACCTTTGTCTTACTTTTATGTAACTCCTTTGACAGAACTATTAACTAATAGGTATAAATGTAATATTATGATGAAACTTAGACATCTTTCTAAAACGGCCCTGTGTGTGTTGGGGGCTTCAGCTTGTCTGAATGTAAGCGCACAGGTGCAACTAGTGAAAAACGGAAAATCGAAGGCAGCCATTGTACTCGAAGACGATACGCGGGTAAACCGTACGGCCGCCAATATCCTGCAGTTGTTTATTCAGCGGATCTCCGATTCTCAGTTGCCGGTAGTTTCCGGCAAGGAAGCCCGCAAAGGGGATATCCTGATCGGAGGACAGGCTCCTGCCGGAGTGACTGAAGACGGATACAGTCTGTCGACCGCCGGGGGCATCCTGAAGATTTCAGGAAATGCCAATGGAGTGGTATACGGTGCGGTATCTTTGCTGGAGGATTATCTGGGAGTAGATTACTGGGGAGAAAATGAATATTCGCTGAAGCAGACGGACAACATTTCGCTTCCGCTGATTGAGAAGATTGACAATCCGGCTTTCCGTTATCGTCAGACGCAGTGCTATGCCATGCGTTCGGATACAATCTATAAGTGGTGGAACCGACTGGAAGAACCGAATGAGGCTTTTGCGGCCGGCTACTGGGTACATACGTTCGACAAACTGCTTCCTTCGGCCGTATACGGGGAGAAGCATCCGGAATATTATTCATTCTTCAACGGAAAACGCCATCCGGGCAAGGCCAGCCAGTGGTGTCTGAGCAATCCGGAGGTGTTTGAGATTGTGGCACAGCGCATCGACTCCATCTTCAAGGCTAATCCAGAGCAGAAACTGATTTGTGTGAGCCAGAACGACGGTAACTACACCAACTGTACGTGTCCGGAGTGTAAGAAGATTGACGATGAGGAAGGTGCTCTTTCGGGCAGTGTGATTCATTTTGTCAATAAACTGGCAGCCCGTTTCCCGGACAAGGAATTTGCGACCCTGGCTTATCTGTATACGATGAATCCGCCGAAGCACGTGAAGCCGTTGCCGAACGTGGTAATCATGTTGTGTGACATCGACTGCGAACGGGAAGTTTCTCTGAAGGAGAACGCCAGCGGCCAGTATTTCATGAAGGCGCTCGAGGGATGGTCGAAGATTTCGGACAACCTGTTTGTATGGGACTACGGAATCAATTTCGACGGAATGATGTCGCCGTTCCCTAACCTGCATATCCTGCAGGACAATATCCAGACTTTCCGTGACCATCATGTGAAGATGCATTTCTCACAGATCGGCGGCAGCTACTGCGGTGATTTCGCGGAACTGCGTGCTTATCTGGTCTCTAAGCTGATGTGGAATCCGGATGCGGATGTGGATGCGCTGATGAAGCACTTCCTGAACGGATATTACGGTAAGGCGGGTACGTATCTTTATCAGTACATCAAGGTGATGGAAGGCGCGTTGCTGGGCAGCGGACACCGCCTGTGGATTTACGATTCTCCGGTTTCTCACAAGAAGGGTATGCTGAGACCGGAACTGATGCGCAGATACAACAAACTGTTTGATGCGGCTGAAAAGGCGGTGGCCGATGATGAGGTGCTGCTGACACGTGTGAAACGGACACGCATGCCGTTGCTGTATTCGGAACTGGAACTGCTGCGTACGGACGAGAAGAAGGATTTTGCCTTGGTGGAAAGCAAGTTGAATTATTTCGAGAAGCAGGCTGAATTCTTCGGTAATCCGGTGCTGAACGAACGTTCCAATTACTCACTCGACTACTGTAAGTTGTACCGTGAACGTTATATGACGAATAATAAGAATAACCTGGCACTGGGGGCTAAGGTGACTTATCTGACAGAACCGACCGGCAAGTATGCGGAAACCGGACGTACGGCCCTGACCGACGGACTGTATGGCGGTGCAAGCTATGTAGAGAGCTGGGTAGGCTGGGAAGGCAAGGACGGTGCCTTTGTCGTCGATCTGGGTGAGGTGAAGGACGTGCGCAAGGTGTCTGCCGATTTCCTGCATCAGATTGGTGCGTGGATTCTCTTCCCGCTGGAAGTATCGTACAGCTATTCTCTGGATGGAGAAAACTATACGTTGTGGGATTCAATCAAGATGCCGGAAGACCGTTCGAACCAGGTATTGTTCCGCGAGGTTAAGGCCGAATCCATCACTCCGCTGAAAGCCCGTTATATCAAGGTAGAGGTGACCGGTACGAAGGTATGTCCGCACTGGCATTATGGAGTGGGACATCCGTCATGGTTCTTCGTGGATGAGGTGACTGTGGAATAAGAAACAGATGTTCTCAATCGTCCGTTTGAGGACGGATGAGGCGGTAAAATAGAAAAGAGCTGTTCTTTCGTCGGACCGGAAAAGGTTCCGGAATGCGAAGGAGCAGCTCTTTTTATATGGGTAAATAAAGGTCGGAATATGCCGGCCGTTCAGACAATCGTCTTGCCGAAAGGAGTAAGTGCCAGTCCGGCCATCTTAAAATGCTGCATGCCGAAAGGAATACCGATGAGGGTAATGCAGCAGACAGCGCCCAGTAGCAGGTGAGTGATGGAAATCCAGATGCCTCCGCACAGAATCCAAAGAAGATTCATGAGGGTAGACAGGCATCCGCCGGTGCAGGGACTGCTGACGATTTGTCTGCCGAAAGGGCTGAGTGCCAGCATGCCCAGTTTGAGTGTCTGCAGGCCGAAAGGGATTCCAACCAGAGTGATTATCAGCAAGAAACTGCCGATAATATATTCGAGGCAGATGATGAAGCCTCCGAATATGAGCCATAGTAGATTGAGTAAGATGTTCATGAAATAAAACCGGTTAAGGATGTAATGTGTCAGAGGTATATGCGGAAGAATCGGGAGCCGGAATGGTCATCGCCTTCAGTTCCTCGAAAGTTCCGTTGAAAACATTCAAGTCCACCCGTTCGTCGATTCCCGGCAATGTACCCACATCCGTGTGTTGCCAGAATTTCCATTGTCCTTCATAGCGTACCGAGTCCACGTAATAGTGGGCAATCCAATACGGATAGGTATTGAAGATGGAATCATTCAGGTAGCGGGTCTTGAATTTGTAGGAAGTATAGAGTATCGGTTTCACGCGATAATGCTGCTCTACCTTCCGAAGCCATATTTTCAGGTCGTTGCGCAGGCGGTCCATGTCACTGCCTTTTTTCTCGATGTCGAGTACCGGAGGCAGGTCGCCCGGTTCCAGATGAACGGAGCGGATAAAGAAATCGGCCTGTTTTTCCGCGTCTGTCTTGGGGTTGTAAAAGTGATAAGCCCCGCGGATAAAGCCGTACTCACGCGCATGGTTGAAGTTGCGGATAAAAGCAGTATCGCTGAAGTCTCCTCCTTCGGATGCCTTCATGAAAACGAACTGAATAGGGAAAGGTGTCTGCTGGGTCTTCTGCAGTTTCTCCCAGTTGATTCTTCCCTGGTGGTGTGATACATCGAAGCCGTGAACGCTGAATCCCGACGGTACACATACTCCGTAGGCTTTTGCCCCGTAGCAAGGTTTCCAGCGGTAGGCATACGGACGGATAAAGAAATAATAGAATCCGGCGATGAACAAGGTAGCCGTTACTCCCATCAGCAGGTAATAGAGCCAGGCAGGTGTGGAATGTTCCTTCTTGCCGGGGGAGTTGCTTTTCTTGCTTCGTCTTTGCCCACCCGTTGTCTTTCTGTACTTTTTCTCTGCCGGGGCAGAGCTGGAAGCGGTTCGTTTTCGTGTCCGGGTGCGGGGAGTTTTATTTACCACCGTGATGGGCGGTTCTTTTACCATATCTATTATTCTTTAGAAGTCAGTAGTGTGAGTGAGTAAATAAAAGGCTGTCTTAAAATAAAACCAGTTATTTCAAAACAGCCTTTTTATAGTTTCCTTATTCTTTACAGAGAAAAAGATGATTATTTAGCTTGTTCCAGCTGCAGAGTCTTAGTAGGCTGGTCGCAAACTTCAGTCGGACCGAAGTACTGGATAGGACCCGGGTAAACATAAGCTGTTTCCTTAGCCCAAGTATCACGCTGAGCAGCGAATGCCTTGAAAGGAGCACCGTCCAGTTTAACCAATGCTTTCTGGATAACCGGTTTCATTTCACCGTGACGACGTTCCATGTTCATCATCATTGTGATAGGCACACCACCTGCGATCCATTCTTCAGCAGGAGCAGTTGTGTTGCGTACTGATGACATGTAACCAGTCTTGCCGGCAGCCATCAGCATAGATGCAGTGTAACCCAGTGCATAGCAGTAGTCAGCATCGAAGTTTGACGGAGCGGCGCAACGTCCTTCGTAACCGAAGAAGTGGTGCTGAGCAGCGAACTTACCTACGTATTTGCCTTCTTCTTTCCATGCAGCCAATTTAGTAGCAACCATTTCAGACAACAGCTTTTCTGTTTCGATCAGAGATACCTGAACGTTTCCGTGCGGGTCGCGGTCCAGAGACAACTGGCGAGCTACACCTTCCGGCAGAGAAGCGTAGATCTTAGAGTTTGCTTCAGACAGCTTGCTGATGATGTAGTCACGCTGTTTAGAACGCTTGATGCTGTTGAATTCTTCACCGTTGTGAGCCAGGAAGTCATTCAGTTCGGCAATCAGGCTCTTCATAGCCGGGATGAACTCGATCAGACCTTCCGGAATCAGTACAGTACCGAAGTTGTTGCCGTCAGCAGCACGGTCGGCTACTACCTTAGCGATGTAAGTTACTACATCGTCCAGTGACATGTTCTTTTCTTCCACTTCTTCTGATACGATACAGATGTTCGGCTGTACCTGCAATGCACATTCCAATGCAATGTGAGATGCTGAACGACCCATCAGTTTGATGAAGTGCCAGTACTTACGTGCTGAGTTACAGTCACGCTGGATGTTACCGATTACTTCTGCATAAGTCTTGCAGGCAGTATCGAAACCGAATGATGTTTCAATCATTTCGTTCTTCAAGTCACCGTCGATAGTCTTCGGGCAACCGATTACCTGGATACCGTAGTTCTTTGCAGCGTAGTATTCAGCCAATACACAGGCGTTAGTGTTAGAGTCGTCACCACCGATGATTACCAGTGCCTTGATACCCAGTTCTTTCAGGATTTCGTAACCTTTTTCGAACTGTTCAACTGTTTCCAGTTTAGTACGTCCTGAACCGATGATATCGAAACCACCTGTGTTACGGTATTCGTCGATGATGTCGGCAGTCAGTTCTTTATATTTGTGGTCAACCAAGCCGCCAGGACCCAGGATGAAACCGTACAACTTGTTGGCAGGGTTCAATTTCTTGATACCGTCGAACAGACCGGAAATTACGTTGTGTCCGCCCGGAGCCTGACCACCAGACAAAATTACACCTACGTTCATCGGAGCGTGTGATGTTTCAGTTCCTTCTACGAACTGAATCAGTGGCATACCGTAAGTGTTAGGGAACAGTTTCTGAATCGCTTCCTGATCGGCTACAGACTGAGTAGCTTCTCCTTCTTTGACTGCAACCGCACCTTTCAATGCTTTTGGTAATTTAGGCTGGTAAGCAGCTCTCGCAATTTGTAATGCACTTTTTGTCATAATTGTTTTTATATTTTATAAGGTGTATAAAATTCACTCTGTGGTGCAAATTTCGCTTTTTTTTCGGAAATATAAAAACGTATGCCGATAAAATTTCCATTATGGGTGCGAAACCTTGGGAGATGAGGAGTGTGGCCGGGGTGGTTTTATTTAAAAATTCGATTTTTTGAAAGAGAAGTGGATTATTCGGGAAAAAATATTATCTTTACCCCCGACAACTTAATTTTATAACTTAAAAAAATGGAATTATGGCTAATAGAAGAGATTTGAAGAAGAATATCAATTATATTACAACTGTGTTGACAGGTTTGTGTGCAATGGATGCTGTGAATGCTACTCAGGAAAAGAAACAGGCTTATTACCATGTGTTCATTGAAATCGCACAGCTCAGAGACGATCTGATCAGCCGCGTAAGTCATACTGAACCGGGTAATGTGAAGGGATTCTATAAGAAACTGAATGCGGACTTGCAGGCAGGTGTAGAGAAAATCTCTGCCAAAATGGAAGAACTGGCTAAATAAGCGGGATGAAACAAGCTATCTGCCGTTTTATTTATTTCCGCCTGCTGGGATGGAAAGCAGAGGTGTCGGTGCCGGATTTTGATAAATGCATCATCTGTGCGGCGCCTCATACCACGAACTGGGATTTGTTTATCGGTAAGCTTTTTATCTCGGCTATCGGACGTGAGTCTGGCTTCATGATGAAAAAGGAATGGTTCTTCTTTCCTTTGGGTATATTCTTCCGCTGGATGGGAGGCATACCGGTCAACCGGAGCAAGCGTACGTCGTTGGTGGATCAGGTTGCCCAGCGCATCAGGGAGAGCCGCAAGTTTCATCTGGCCATCACTCCCGAAGGTACCCGCTCGGCAAATCCTAACTGGAAAAAAGGATTTTATTTTATCGCGCTGAAAGCGGAGGTGCCTATTGTCTTGATAGGTATCGATTATGAGAAAAAATGTATTACTGCTGGCAAGTATCTTATGCCCAGCGGAGATGTAGAGAAAGATATGCGTGAAATCAAACTTTACTTCAAGCAGTTCAAGGGAAAGCATCCGGAGAAATTCGATCTTGGAGAGATTTGATTGGTAAAGCAGACGAGATAAAAAAAGAGGCCCTGAGGCCTCTTTTTTATTTTTCAGGAATTACCGCTTATTTTTTCAGGAATTTCCATACCAGTGAACTGAATGCGGCTCCCAGGAAGGGGGCTACGATGAAGAGCCATAACTGACTGGCAGCCTGTCCGCCTTCCATGATGGCCGGACCGATGCTTCTGGCCGGGTTGACGGAGGTACCCGTGATGGGGATACATACAATGTGGATCAGGGTAAGGGTCAGACCGATGGCAAGGCCTGCCAGGTTACCGGCTCCACGCTTTTCGTCGGTGGCTCCTAATACTACAAGTACAAAGATAAAGGTGAACACCGCCTCGGCGATGAATGCCTGTGCCATCTCTCCGCTGTCGAAGGTGTTGGCACCTGTCATTGTCGGACCGGCGTGTCCTCCGGTGCTGACCAGCAAGGAAAGAATCAGTGCGCCGATAATTCCTCCGGTAATCTGGAAGAGCATGTACATGAAGGCGTCTTTGTTTGTCATCTTGCCGTTCAGCCATACGCCCAGTGTGATGGCCGGATTGATATGGCATCCGGATATGTTGCCGATGGTATACGCCATGGCTACTACAGAAAGCCCGAAGGCTAAGGCTACTCCCAAAGTTCCCGTGCCGGCTCCTACGGTGTCGGCGGCACTCCCTGCAAATACTGCACTTCCACATCCCAGCAATACCAGGACCATGGTTCCGATTAATTCAGCTACGTACTTTTTCATAGGGCAAACAATTAATGGTTGGTTTTACTTCTTTAATTTATCATGCAGGACCGCATATATCCTGAATGTGATGGCACAGATTGTATTAAAGTAATCGGCAAGTCTGTCGGAGGGATTTCCGCTGTGTCACGGTATCTTTGCAGAATGATGCTACGCCGAATATAGTGAAAAAAAACGGGAAAAACAATTTTGAAGGGCTTTTTGTCGTTCGATGACACTGGAAAAGTGATTCCGGGCGGGGAAGGGCCGTTTCGTGAAACCCTGTCTGCCGTCAGATTCCGCCGCTTGCGGTTGGACGGTACCGGTGAAATGATTACTTTTATGCGCCGGATGGCAATCCGGGGAACAGATGGAACGAAGAGTACCCTGACTGCCTGTCTGTAATGTGAAAGGAATTTATTTTATGGAAAAGAAAACATTGAGAATTTGTCTGGTGCGGCATGGAGAGACGGAAGAAAACATCTCCCGTGTCCTTCAGGGACATATGCCCGGAAGACTGACGGAAAATGGCAGGATGCAGATTATATCCTTGCGCTCACAACTCGACCTGAATGATTTTGACGTGGTGCTCAGCAGTGACCTGAAGCGGGTGAAGGACACCGTGGAACTGCTGCTGGACGGGAAGCAGATAAAGTGGCTCCAGTGGCCGATGTTTAGGGAGATAGACTGGGGCAGCCTGACGGGGATGAAAATCGCCGAGGTCAACCTGCAGCAGTTGCCTGCGGATGTGGAAACCAAGGAGATGCTTTATGACCGTGCCGGCAGGGTAGCGGATAAGTTGCGGACTGAATATGCCGGACAAACGGTGCTGCTGGTCTCTCATGGTTTGTTCCTGCGCTCGCTGATCGCACATTTCACGGGGGTACCGGTCGGGCAGCTGCATACCGTCAACCGGATGGGAAATGGGGAAGCGCGCTGGTTTGAGGTCTGATTCCTCCTGCAGTGAAGAAGGGAAAGCAGTATCTGGAGCGCAGGCTGGTTTCTGCATAAGAAAAGAATAGAAACTCAGGAATAAAGTTGATGGAAATCGTTTGATTTCTTAAATATTGTTTGTACGTTTGCATCGGGGAATAATAATATCGATTAGTAAATTTTATCTATGAAAACAATACTTCCTTTAGGCATCCTGTTGTGCTGCACGGCCTGTCATACTCAGGAGAAACATGCTGAAACAGACTTGATGGGGGACTGGTATGAAGTGATGCCGGTCAACTCACAGATTATCCAGGGTATCAGGCTCGAGGAAGGAGGAAAGGCTTCGTCCATCGGTATGAAAACGCTGCTGTATGACAAGTGGAACCTTTTGCCTGAGGGCCGGCTGGTGCTCTCCGGAAGAAGTGTGGGCAATGGACAGACTATCCAGTTTGAGGATACGATGGACATTGTGAAGCATACGGCGGATACCCTTGTGCTGGGGAAGCATGGAACCTATCAGCGGGTGTATTGCCGTGACAGTGTGAAACAGAGCGGAGACGTACTTGACTCGCTGGTGAGAAGAACCGATGCGGGACAGCTGGTGACGGAAACCTATGCGGGTACACTTCCTGCAGCTTCTTGCCCGGGAATCGTATACCGGATTTCCATCAGTCATTATGAGCATAGCGGGGACGGCGTTTTTCAGGCTTCCATGAAGTATCTTGAGGCGGAAGACGGAAAAGATCGTATGTATTATTTCCAGGGACGGCAGTTTACGCTGAGGGGACATGCAGATGACCCGGATGCGGTGGTTATCCAGTTGGTTTCTTTCGATGGAAAGGAAATGCTGAACTTTGAGAAAATGGGAACAAAGTTAGTGATGCTGGACCGTCAGATGCACCGCATTCAGTCCGATTTGGATTATTCGCTTGAGTTGCAGTAACGGTTTTGCCGTGTCCGACTTCTGTTTTTGAAGAAATATTGCGGAGAGCGGAAGGAGAGGCATCCGGTGGGTCATATGGAAAGTTTCTTATATAACTGATCTGCATTGCCGGATTAATATAAAACTGTTTCTATGATGTAAAAAATGTATGACAAAATGAGGGGAAGATACAGAAAAAATGCTCGTTTGATATGGACAATTATGTTTGGGTTAAAATAAAAAATATAAGAAAAAATCGCATAATTTTCCAAGTGTGCGTGCACATGAAAGGCTATTGTGTAAAAATGACAGATTGTTGAATAAGATACGTATAAAATGTAAATTTGCCTGAATAGAATTTCCAAAGCAGATGATTCTCCTTTTTGCTGATTTTGAATTATTAAACACTGTCTTTCAGCATAATTTCAGACGGATGTCCAAAAAGAAAAGGTTTTAGTTGAAACTTTTTGTACATGAGGATGAAAAAAATATAGATTTTAATTTTGCTTTGTTTATTTAATTACTAAATTTGGGCATGATAACATTTTTTTTGGATTTGTATTAAATTATTATAACCTTAATATACAGCTATGAGTTATTTACGATTTGACAAAACGCTGATGACGAATTTGGAGGAATCTTTACCTAGAGAAATTCTCCGTACCAATCGTTCGGGAGCGTACCACTGCTCTACTATTGTAGACTGCAACACTCGCAAATATCATGGTTTGTTAGTTATCCCTATACCGGAGCTGGATGACGAAAACCATGTGTTACTTTCATCTCTTGATGAAACGGTGATACAGCACGGGGCTGAATTCAATTTGGGGCTTCATAAGTATCACGGCGATAATTTCAGTCCTCGCGGACACAAGTATATCCGTGAGTTTGAGGTTGAGAAAGTTCCTACTACTATATATAGAGTAGGGGGCGTGGTGTTGAAAAAAGAAAAAGTGTTTGTTCATCATGAAAACCGTATTCTGATCCGTTACACTTTGCTTCAGGCTCATTCAAAGACCATCTTGAGACTGCGGCCGTTCCTGGCCTTCAGAAGTGTACGTCAGTATACTCATGAAAACAGTCAGGCCAACCGCCATTACGATGAGATTCCTAATGGTATCAAGACTTGCATGTATCCGGGATATCCGGAACTGTTCATGCAGACCAGCTGCCAGAATACGTTCTGCTTTATTCCTGACTGGTATCGCGGAATTGAATACCCGAAAGAACAGGAACGGGGATATGATTTCAACGAGGACCTGTATGTACCGGGATATTTCGAGACAGAAATCAAGATGGGAGAACCCATCGTGTTCTCGGGAGGTGTATCTGAGATCAATCCTGCAGAACTGAATGCGATTTTTGAATCAGAGGTGGAACGCCGTATTCCGCGTAACAACTTTAAGAACTGCCTGATCAATGCGGCTCATCAGTTCCTGAACAAGCAGGATGGAGAATCGTATATCCTGGCTGGATATCCTTGGTTCAAATGCCGCGCCCGGGATATGTTTATCTCATTGCCGGGACTCACAATCGCCACCAATGAACTGGATAAGTTCGAAGCAGTGATGGCTACAGCCTCAAAGGCTATCTATGCGTTCATGAACAATGAGCCTTCTTCACTGAGAGTGTATGAGCTGAAACATCCGGATGTGCTTCTCTGGGCAGTGTGGACCATCCAGCAGTATGCGAAGATGGTTTCACGGGATGAGGCCCGCAACAAATATGCTACCCTGCTGAAAGACATCATGAATTACTTGCGTGAGGGCAAGCATCCGAACTTCCAGGTACATGATAACGGACTGGTATATGCCGAGGGTAAGGATAAGGCCGTTACCTGGATGAATGCGACGGTAAACAACCGCCCGGTGACTCCGCGAAGCGGATACATTGTAGAAGTAAATACATTGTGGTATAACGCACTGATGTTTGTGGCAGACCTGCTGGGTGAAGCCGGTGACAATGAGTTCGCCGATGCACTGAAGGAAATTGCCGAACGGACTAAAACAGCCTTTGTAAATACCTTCCTGAATGAATACGGATACCTGCTCGATTATGTAGACGGTATGGTAATGGACTGGAGTGTCCGTCCGAACATGATTTTTGCCGCAGCCTTCGATTATTCTCCGCTCGATGCCAAACAGAAGAAGGGAGTCCTGGATATCGTGACCAAGGAATTGCTGACTCCGAAGGGCATCCGCTCACTGAGCCCGAAGAGTGGAGGTTACAATCCGAACTATGTAGGACCGCAGTTGCAGCGTGACTATGCTTATCATCAGGGTACAGCATGGCCGTGGCTGGAAGGTTTTTACCTGGAAGCATATTTGAAGATCTACAAGCGGAGTGCCATCTCATTTGTAGAACGCCAGCTTATCAGCTACGAAGATCAGATGTCATGCCACTGTATCGGCTCTATTCCTGAACTGTTCGACGGTAACCCGCCGTTCCAGGGTCGTGGAGCTGTGTCGTTCGCTATGAATGTGGCACAAATTCTGAGAACAATCAATTTATTGGAAAAATATGCAAATCAGTAAATAAGGGGGAAAGACTATGAAAGTTTTAATGTTTGGTTGGGAATTTCCTCCTCATATTTTAGGAGGTTTGGGTACTGCGAGCTATGGACTGACAAAAGGTATGTCGCAGCAGCCGGATATGGATATCACGTTCTGTATTCCCAAGCCGTGGGGAGATGAAGATCAGAGTTTCTTGAAAATCATAGGTATGAACAGTGTGCCCATCGTATGGCGCGATGTACAGTGGGACTATGTGAACAGCCGCGTAGGACATTATATGGATCCGCAGTTGTATTACGACTTGCGCGACCATATCTATGCCGACTTCAATTATATGCATACCAACGACCTGGGCTGTATGGAGTTCTCCGGAAGATATCCGGATAACTTGCACGAGGAAATCAACAACTATTCCATCGTAGCAGGTGTGGTAGCCCGTCAGCAGCAGTTTGATATCATCCACTCTCACGACTGGCTGACTTATCCGGCAGGTATTCATGCCAAGCAGATTTCCGGAAAACCGCTGGTTATCCACGTACATGCCACCGACTTCGACCGCAGCCGCGGTAATGTGAATCCTACGGTATATGCGATTGAAAAGAACGGTATGGACCATGCCGATTGTATCATGTGTGTGAGCGAACTGACTCGTCAGACTGTAATTCATAAATATTATCAGGATCCTCGCAAGTGCTTTACCATGCACAATGCGGTGTCTCCTCTTCCAAAGGAAATCCAGGACATTGTTCCGAGAAAGAACCCGAAAGAGAAAATCGTCACTTTCCTTGGACGTATTACCATGCAGAAAGGACCGGAATATTTCGTGGAAGCGGCTGCCATGGTATTGAAACGTACCCGTAACATCCGTTTCGTAATGGCCGGAAGCGGGGATATGATGAATGCCATGATCCGTCTGGCTGCCGAAAGAGGCATTGCCGACCGTTTCCATTTCCCGGGCTTCATGAAAGGAAAACAGGTATATGAAGTATTGAAAGCCAGTGATGTGTATATCATGCCTTCGGTATCTGAGCCGTTCGGTATTTCTCCGCTGGAAGCAATGCAGTGCAGTGTACCTACCATCATCTCCAAGCAGTCGGGATGTGCCGAAATTCTGGAGAAATGTATTAAAACCGATTATTGGGATATTCACGCTATGGCGGATGCCATATATTCTATCTGTACCAATCCTTCGCTGTACGAATACCTGAGAGATGAAGGTAAGAAGGAAGTGGACAATATCGTTTGGGAGAAGGTTGGCCTGAAGGTGCGTGCCTTGTATGATCAGGTCTTGAATAATTATGGTAAATAACAAACATTCGGAAATTTATGAAAACAATCTGTCTTTACTTTGAAGTACATCAGATTACTCACTTAAAACGTTATCGTTTTTTTGAAATAGGCAGTGATCACTATTATTACGATGATTATGCCAACGAACAGGGCATCAACGAGGTGGCTGAACGCTCTTATATTCCTGCCCTGAAAACCCTGATCGGAATGGCGAAAGAGAACGAAGGAGAATTCAAGGTAGCTCTTTCTATCTCGGGTGTGGCTCTCGAACAGCTCGAAATCTATGCTCCGGCAGTGATTGAACTGTTGCACGAACTGAATGCAACCGGCTGCTGTGAATTTATCTGTGAGCCTTATTCTCACGGCTTGTCTTCACTCATCAGCGAAGAATGCTTCCGTGAAGAAGTTGAACGCATGCGCCGCAAAGTGAAAGATTACTTCGGACAGGAACCGAAGGTATTCCGTAACTCCAGCTTGATTTATGACAACGAAATCGGTGGTATCGTGGCAAGCATGGGATTCAAGGGTATGCTGATTGAAGGTGCAAAACATGTACTGGGATGGAAGAGTCCTCACTACCTGTATCACTGCACGGAGAACCCGAACCTGAAGCTGCTGATGCGTGACTTCAAGTTGTCGGATGATATCAGCCTGCGCTTCTCTAACTCTGACTGGAACGAATATCCGCTGTTTGCCGACAAGTACATCGGATGGATTGCTTCTATGCCGGAAAATGAGCAGGTAATCAATATTTTCATGGAACTGTCTGCACTGGGTGTATTCCAGCCGCTTTCTTCCAACATCCTGGAATTCCTGAAGGCGTTGCCGGTATGTGCTAAGCAGCAGGGCATCACATTCTCTACTCCTTCTGAAATCGTTACCAAACTGAAATCGGTTGACATGATGGACGTGCCTTATCCGATGTCATGGGTAGACGAAGAAAGAGACATCAGCCCGTGGTTGGGTAACGTGATGCAGCGTGAAGCCTTCAACAAATTGTACAGCGTGGCAGAACGCGTATATCTGTGCGAAGACAAGCGTATCAAACAGGACTGGTATTACTTGCAGGCCAGCAACAACTTCCGTTTCATGACTACTAAGGAAACCGGTGTGGCATTGAACAGAGGTATCTATGATTCTGCATACGATGCGTTTACCAACTACATGAATATCCTGGGCGATTTCCTGGGACGTGTGGATGCGTTGTATCCGGTAGACATGGACAATGAAGAACTGGGCTCACTGCTGACTACTATCAAGAATCAGGGAGAAGAACTGGTACAGTTGAATGATGAGGTAGCCAAACTGAAGAAAGCCTTGGCTAAGGCTGAAAAACAGGCCGGCGAAAAGAAGGCTGAAAAGAAGGAGACTGCTGCTAAGACAACTGCCAGAAAGACTAAAAAATAAGAATTATTCTTCACTTAAAGCAGAGGGGAAGTAACTGGTTTTTCGGTTGCTTCAAATAAAGGAACAGGATGTGGTAAGGGGAAGCCATGTCTTGTTCCTTTTCTTGTTTGCGGACCGGCGTTTTTGGGGAAACGAAGAACCTGGAGTTGGTTGGGCTCACAGGGTGGCCTGTCGGGGGATAACCGGTTATTCCATTCCGGATAACCGTGAATTTCTCTTTCTTCCGTTTAGTAAAAGAAACCACCTGCAGGAACCAAAAACAACCGCCAGCGCAGTTTTAAGAATCAACGTCTTCATTTCATTAATCGGCGACGCTGATTAATAAAACCGAAGCGGTAAGGCAAATATCATTCAAGACGGTGGCATGAAACAAATCAGATACTGTAATGTATATGCCGGCTCATTTGCAAAAATAATCCGATGAATCCTTCCGCCGTTATCCGGAGAGTCTTTCTGTCTCAAATTCTCTAAATATCCAGACTTGGCCCATAAATGCACCAGATTTTTACGTGGATGTGCATTTTTCTCTTGATATTATGTAACTTTGTGTCGCTTTGAGGCTGCTGGAAGCCGGTACGGTACTGCCGGAGTGCTTCGCCGACTGCCTTTGTGGGAGTCCGGATGCCAATCGGTGCACGCTTTGCATTGCGCCGCAGCCCGTGAATAATGAGTAAGAAAGTTTGTTTTTAATTAGAAATGATTTGCCAAGTGGAAGATACCTATAAAACCATTCTCAGCCGTTCGGAATCGATTTATACCGAAAAAAGGAGTAAGTTCATCGCCATTGCGCTTCCCGTACGTACGTTGTCCGAAGTCAAGGATTACCTGGAGGAATACCAGAAGAAATATTATGACGCCCGGCACGTATGCTATGCCTATATGCTGGGAGCAGAGCGGAAGGAGTTCCGTGCCAATGACAACGGCGAACCCTCGGGAACGGCAGGGAAACCGATTCTGGGGCAGATCAATTCGAAGGAACTGACGGACGTCCTGGTAATCGTGGTCCGTTACTTCGGCGGAATCAAACTGGGCACGAGCGGACTCATCGTGGCTTACCGTACTGCAGCCGCGCAGGCGCTGGAGGAGGCGGAGGTGATAGAGAAGACCGTGGACGAGGAAGTGACGGTGATTTTTGAATATCCGTTTATGAACGACGTCATGCGCATCGTTAAGGAAGAGGAACCGGAGATTCTGGAGCAGACATACGACATGGACTGCCTGATGCGCCTCCGTATCCGCAAGTCGGCAATGCCCCGCATGCGGGCACGGCTGGAGAAAGTGGAAACCCTGCGTTTTCCCGAGCCGATGTAACGGTATTGTAATACTAATGACATAATCTGTTTATCCCGGCATCCTACTTTTGCTCCCGGAAAATAAAAAACAAAGTTGAGCAAAAGAAATATGATAAAACGAAGTATGTTGGTTCTGGGAATTGCGGGCTGTGCATGCACTGCAGCCCATGCCGGTAATTCCGATGCGGAAACGCAGACAAACACACCGAAAGGTAAGGCGATAATCACCATTTATTCTGACATCCATTCCGGATTCGGACAGGTAAACGATGACCGGGGCTTTAATCTTGACAGAGCTTATCTGGGTTACCAGTATGATTTGTCCGGATCACTGCAGATAAAGGCTGTGGCCGACTTCGGTCAGGTTAAGGAGGTGAATGACTATCAGAGGATAGGTTTCATCAAAAATGCACTGGTTTCCTGGAAGCGGAACAAATGGACGCTGAATGCCGGCTTGATTTCTACTACTCAGTTCAAGTTGCAGGAAGACTTTTGGGGAAAGCGTTATATCATGAAATCTTTCCAGGATGAATATAAATTCGGCAGCAGTGCCGACCTGGCTGTCTCGGCTGCTTATTCATTCAATTCCATTATTTCGGCAGATGCGATTGTAGCCAATGGAGAAGGTTACAAGAGACTGCAGGTACAGGACGGTCTGCTGTATGGAGCAGGCGTTACCCTTACTCCGTGTAAAGGTCTTTCTGTACGTCTGTACGGATCGTACAATGAGGGAACCCAGCCTTCGGAAAAAGGCATCGTCAGCTTCGCCTCGTTTGTGGGATACAAGCATACTGACTTCTCGGTGGCTGCCGAATACAATTATCAGAAAAACAGCAATTATACTTCCGGATGCGACCAGGGGGGTGTTTCGGTATATGCCAATGTGAACCTGAACAAGAAAGTCGGACTCTTCGGACGCTGGGATTATCTGGAGTCGAAAGGACGCTGGAACATCGATGCCGACGGAATGACCGGGGTGGTCGGAGCCGAATTCAAATTGGGAAAATACATTTCCCTGTCTCCGAACTTCCGGATCAATGTGCCGAAGGCGGACAATTCTCCGAATGTATATTATGCTTACCTGAATGCTTCCTTCGCAATCTGATGAGGGGCTTCGGAAACTGTGAATCTTAATCGAAAACAACTATTATACTAATTTACATAGCAATGAAAAAGTATTATTATCCTTTGGTAGCAGGCTTGATGGCAATGGCTGTATGCGCCTGCGGTGGACAGAAATCAAGTGGTGAATCAGTAGAACTGACTGGGGCTGGAGCTACGTTTCCTCTGCCTTTTTACAATATGACTTTTGAAGGATACAGTGCAACGCACGCCGACCGTGTATCTTATGGTGGCATCGGCAGTGGCGGTGGTGTACGTAACCTGAAGGACGGAATCGTGGACTTTGCGGGAAGTGATGCGTTCCTGAGCGACAAGGAAATGACTGAAATGCCGGCTGTGGTACATATCCCGACCTGTATGGGAGCGGTGGTACTGGCTTACAACTTGCCGGATGTAGTGAAACTGAATCTGTCGGGTGAGGTGATTGCCGATATCTATGCCGGAAAGATTACTGACTGGAACGATGCTCGCCTGCAGGAACTGAATCCGGACGTGAAACTGCCGGCCAAGAAAATCATTCTGGCTTTCCGTTCGGACGGTAGCGGTACGACTTTCGTGTTTACCGATTACCTGTCAAAGGTCAGCGAAAACTGGAAGAATACCTACGGGGCAGGAAAGACAGTTGACTTCCCTGTCGGACAGGCTGCAAAAGGTAATCCGGGTGTAGCCGGCATCATTGCACAGACTCCTTATTCTTTGGGATACATCGGTTCTGAATATGCATTTGCACAGAAGATTCCTTGTGCCAGTGTCATCAATGCACAGGGTGAGGCCGTACTGCCGGATACAAAGAGCATTTCTGCGGCTGCCGGTGAGATTCCGCAGGATACCCGCTGCTCCATCACCAATGCCGATGCACCGGGAGCTTATCCTATCAGCTGTTTCACCTGGTTGCTGATTTACAAGGAACAGGATTATTCAAGCCGTTCTGAAGCTCAGGCAAAGGCTACGCTGGAACTGATGAAATACATTCTGAGCGACAGCATCCAGCAGACTACAGAGGCTGTACATTATGCTCCGCTGCCTAAGAAGGCTGTCGAACTGAGCTTGAACAACCTGAAAGAGGTAACTTACAAAGGTCAGCCGGTTCTGAAATAAGCAGACGCAATAAAGGTTTAACTTGATAAAGTAAGATCGGTTATGCAAGACAAGATATTCAGAGGCTTGCTGATTGCATCGGCTGTGGTTATTCCAATCATCGGTGGGGGAATTGTCTATTCCCTCACAGCCGATGCTTCCGGAGCGTTTGAACACTTTGGATTCTGGAATTTCATATTTTCGGACGACTGGGTGACCACATCGGGAAAAGAAAGCTATGGAGCACTTCCGTTCATTACGGGTACGTTGCTGACTACCTTTCTGGCATTGCTCATGTGCATCCCGTTTTCCTTGCCGGTGGCCCTGTTTACGGGTGAGTATTTCCGGGGAAAGAAGATTGCGGCCATATTGGGTACGGTAGTCGACCTGCTGGCAGGTATCCCTTCCATCATTTACGGTTTGTGGGGATTCTACGTGCTGCGCAACGTGTTCATGCATCTTAATCTTTCTCCTCAGGGCTCAGGTATCCTTACGGCAGCCTTCGTGCTGGCCATCATGATTGTGCCCTATGCCTCTTCACTGAGTGCCGAATTCATCAAGATGGTTCCTTCCGACCTGAAGGAAGGGGCGTATGCGATGGGGGCCACACGGGCGGAGGTCATCCGGCGGATCATTTTCCCGATGGCAGGTTCCGGTATTTTTTCGGCCTATATCCTGGCAATCGGACGTGCACTGGGAGAGACCATGACGGTGACGATGCTGATCGGAAATACCAACCAGATTCCGGATACGCTCCGTACTACGGGAAATACAATGGCAAGTATCATCGCCAACCAGTTTGGTGAGGCTGACGGTCTGAAGCTTTCCTCGCTGATTGCCATCGGACTGTTGCTCTTCCTGATCACTGCCATTATCAACCTGATTGGAAAGATGTTGATTCGAAAAGCAAGACATGTGTAATTTCTTCTAAGATAATATGATAACAAAAGATAAGAATATACAAGTCCGTATTCTGAAAAACCGGTTGCTTTACATCGGTGTCTGTCTGTTGTCGGCACTCACCGCGATACCGCTGCTGGCTATTCTGGGAGAAGTGCTGATTAAGGGATGGAATCAGTTGGGATGGTCGTTTTTTACGGAGGCCACTCCGAATGCCTATAAGGCCATGATGGCGGCTGCGGCCGGAGAGAGTGTGCCCGGAGGTATTGCCAATGGTATCATTGGTACGTTCCTGATGCTGTTGCTGGCCTCTGTAGTGGCCATACCGGTGGGTATTTTCTGTGGTATCTGTCTTTCCGAATACCGGAAGAGCTGGTTTGCTACGGTAGTGAGTTACCTGACCGACCTGCTTCAGGGAACACCTTCCATCATCATCGGTATCATTACGTATATCTGGGTGGTAGTGCCCATGAAAGGATATTCGGCCTTTGCCGGAAGTGTGGCCTTGTTTATCATGATGCTTCCGCTCATTATCCGTTCTACGGAAGAAACCATGAAGGCCTTGCCCGAAACGCTGAAGGAAGCCGGACTGGCGCTGGGAGGAAGTTATTGGAGGGTGATGCTTCAGGTTATGCTGCCTTCTGCACTGGGCAGTATCTTTACCGGTATCCTGCTGTCTATCTCGAGAGTCGTGGGAGAAACGGCGCCGCTGATGTTTACCGCCCTGGGCGGGGCTGCCATCAGCTGGAATATGGCCCGTCCGATGTCGGCAGTGCCTTTGCTGATATGGGAGTTCTTCAACGATCCTAATTTGCAGAACCTGGTATGGGGAGCTTCTCTCTTCCTGCTGACATTTGTGTTGTGTTTGAATTTATTGGCTAAAAGACTTGCGAAAAAATGGAAAATATAAAAGAACCTATCTTACAGATGAAGGATGTGTGTATTTCGTACACTTCTGATACAATGGCTGTGAAACACGTATCGGCCAGCATACAGCGGAATACGATTACTGCCATCATGGGACCGTCGGGATGCGGAAAGAGTACGCTGCTGCGTGCGGTCAACCGGATGCATGAGTTGTATAAGAATATCCGTGTGACCGGGGAAATCCTGTTGAACGGAGAGAACGTGCTGGCAATGGAGCCGATTGAGGAACGGCGCAAGATCGGTATGGTGTTCCAGCGTCCGAATCCGTTCCCGACCATGAATATTTACGACAACGTGCTTGCGGGCTACCTGCTGAACGGCATCCGTCTGTCGAAGAGTGAGAAGGACGAGATTGTGGAGCGCAACCTGCGCAACGTGGCTTTGTGGGATGAGGTGAAGGATTCGCTGACCAAACGGGGAACGTTCCTTTCGGGAGGACAGCAGCAGCGTCTTTGCATCGCGCGTTCATTGGCGCTTCAGCCGGATGTCCTGCTGATGGATGAGCCGACTTCGGCCTTGGACCCGATTGCTACCAAGTATATCGAGGAACTGATTCTGCAGTTGAAGAAGGATGTGACGATTCTGATTGTGACGCACAACATGTCGCAGGCCATGCGTATTTCCGATTATTCGATGTTCATGTTCTTGGGCGAACTGGTGGAATATGACCGTACGGACAAGATGTTCGATTCACCCAGCGACGAGCGTACACGTGCTTATCTGACGGGTAAAATGGGATAAGTATCTGAAGGATGTCTGTGGGGGATGTCCGGAGGAAATGAAGATACAGGAGTATCTCAGGAAGCAGTTGTTTGCTGCTACTGGGAGACTCCTTTTTTATTTTCGGGCAAATGGCCGGAGGGGAAAGAAATGACATGGAAAAGGCCCTTGTCAGACTGAATATCCGGATGGGAAAGGGGGAAAATCTGATATTAAAAAGGGTAAAAGGATGTATATGACACATAAATTTCTTATATATATGCTTTTTCTTGCAAAAAATGATATCTTTGCGAAAAGAATAGGCTGAAAATAATAGTAAGATGCCGCCTGTAACGGGCGGATGAGGCAGGGATTTCCTGAGATGATTGGGTAAAGAACATTTTTTTGAACGAAAGAAGACTGGTCTGCTGTCGGGGTGACAGGAGACGGATGCACAGCACAAATATTGAATGTGAGTTCCTTTAAGTTGAGAGGTTATTTGGTGGAATGTTATTTATTGATGAGATACAATAACTGAATGGAAACACTTTAATAACTTAACTTAAACTATTTATGAAAGAAGATTGTAGAAAGGGAAGCGCTGTTTCACCCAATGCTTTCCTGGTGGCAGTCACATCGGCTGCCCTGTTCCTGGGAAAGGGAACTTTCTCTTATGCGGCGGCTCCTTTGCCTGTCCTTGAGCCGCAGTCGCAGACCAAATCGGAAGTCATTGTTGTCACCGTAGTGGATACCAAGGGCGATCCTGTCATCGGGGCGAATGTCATCGAAAAGGGAACGACCAACGGCGGTATTTCCGACGTGGAGGGTCACGTGAGGATCAGTGTGGCCCTGAATCAGATTCTTCAGGTTTCTTTTGTGGGCTACCAGACGCAGGAAGTGGAGGCTTCTCCCGATCTGAGGGTTGTCCTGCGGGAAGACTCGGAGGCGCTGGATGAGGTGGTCGTGGTGGGCTATGGCTCGCAGAAACGGATCAACCTGACCGGTGCGGTGTCGAGTGTGGATGTCGGTAAGATGATCGACAGTCGTCCGGTGGCCGATATCGGCCGGGCACTGCAGGGTGCGGTTTCCGGGTTGTCGGTAACGACCGGTTCCGGAGAAATCGGCTCTTCGCCTACCTTGAAAATCCGCGGAAGCATCGGCTCTCCGAACGGCAGTGCCAATCCGCTGATACTGGTCGACAACGTGGAGGTATCGGATATCTCACTGGTGAATCCCGATGACATCGAGAACATTTCTGTCTTGAAGGATGCGGCTTCGGCTTCCATCTATGGAGCCCGGGGAGCGTTTGGTGTGGTCCTGATTACGACGAAGGCCAAGAACCGGAACGACCGTTTTTCGGTGAACTACAGCAATAATTTCGCATGGCGCACCCCTACGGTGACTCCCCGCCAGTTGCCGGGCTGGCAGCAGGCGGATATCAACCTGAAAGGGGTTATCAACCAGTCGAAGGGCAGTGCCGGCTTTTATGACGTGGTGGGCAACATGAGGGTGGACGCTGCGGCGGTCCGGAAAATGAAGGAGTACTGGGAGAACTACGGCTACGGAGAGCAGTTCGGCCCCGAGATGGTGTATGGCCGTGATTTTGAGTTCCGCGACGGAGGAATGTTTTTCTACCGCACCTGGGACTGGTATGACATGTATATCCGCAACTGGTCTCCTCAGCAGACGCACACGCTTTCGGTGAATGGCGGAAACGGAAGGACCAGCTATAACATTGCACTGGGATACATCAATCAGGAGGGCATGATGAAGGTGAATACCGATGAGTATACCCGTTACAATGCGAATGTGTCACTGAATTCGGACCTGAACAAGTACCTTTCGCTGAGGGCCGGAGTGATGTATACGCGTGCGGAGTATGACAAGCCGTTCAACTACAGCAGCGAGCTGTACGATCCGTTGTATTATCTGTATCGCTGGCAGCCGATTTATCCGTACGGTACTTTCGAGGGTAAGGATTTCAGAAACGTGCTGACCGACCAGCAGCATGCGCCCAAGACGACGGAGATACAGGAGTTTTTCCGGTTGAGCGGGGGACTTACGCTCCGGTTGTTTACTGATTTCACGCTGGATGTCGATGCGGTCTACACGCACGACGATACCCGGTTCAAGAAAAACGGTACTCCTTCGCGGGTGAACGGATATAATATCTTTTCTCCGGTCAATACGCTGGAGGAACTGAGAAAGGGGTATGGCAACTATCAGACGGAGGCGTACGATTATGTGCACCAGGAGTATGGGCTGACGGAGAATCTGACGGCCAATGTGGTGGCTACGTATTCGCACAACTGGAAGGGACATGAACTGAAGGTGATGGGCGGTTCGAACATCGAAAAGAGCAAGTTCGAGTTTTTCAGTGCACGGCGGATGGATCTGCTTGAGCCCGACCGGCCTGAGCTGAATCTGGCAACGGGGCTGCAGACGAACAACAGTGAGCACACCTGGTGGGCAGTGGCCGGTTTCTTCGGCCGTATCAATTATTCGTATAAGGATAAGTACATGCTTGAGCTGAACGGCCGTTACGACGGTTCTTCCCGTTTCCCGTCGGGACAGAAGTTTGCTTTCTTCCCTTCGATGTCGGCTGGATACCGTATTTCGGAAGAGGCCTTCATGCAAAAACTGAAACCGTACCTGAGTTCGCTGAAGTTCCGTGCGTCCTGGGGAATGATCGGTAATCAGGATGTGGGAACCGACCGGTTTATATCGACTTTGTCGACCACTCAGGACAACTGGGTCATCGACGGCCAGAAAGTGCAGTCTACTCAAATGCCGACACTGGTGTCTTCCCGCTTGCGCTGGGAAAAGGTGACCACGCTGGATGCCGGAGTGGATGCGCGTTTCTTTAACGATGAACTGGGGGTTACGTTCGACTGGTATAACCGCCGGACGAGTGATATTCTCACTACGGCGAACCTGCCGTGGGTACTGGGTGCGGAAGCTCCGTATGAGAATCTGGGAGTGATAGAGACTCCAGGATGGGAGATTGCGGTCGACTGGAGTCATGTGTTCGGCAATGGTTTCCGCCTGGGGCTGAACGCTTCTTTGTCGGATTATATTACCCGGGTGACCCGGTGGACCAATAATACGGGTATCCCGACTTATGGCATGGGTGACGGATGGTGGAGCTCGGCTTACTATAAGGAGGGCATGACGCTTGGGGATATCTGGGGACTGCAGTTTGACCGTTTTCTGACTGCGGACGATTTTAATTCCGACGGTAGTCTGAAGGCCGGACTGCCCGACCAGACGGAGGTGTTCCCCAGCGGATATCGTCTGGCTCCGGGTGACGTGCTGTACAAGGATGTGGACGGAGACGGTGCGGTGACCAAGGGTACGACGGTCGACAAACCGGGCGACCTGCGTGTCATCGGTAATGCGATGCCCCGCTTCCAGTTTGGCTTCGGCGTAAATGCTGCCTGGAAAGGGGTGGATGTGAACCTGTTCTTCCAGGGTGTGGGCAAGAAGGATCTCTGGGCTGCCGGCAACCAGGTATTGCCGGGATTTACCAGCGGAGAGCCGTATTATGCGGGTGCGGAGGATTACTGGACACCGGAGAATCCGGGGGCTTTTTATCCGCGTCCGATGGTCTACTCGCAGACTACCGATGGAAATTATCAGATCAACGACCGTTATCTGTTGCACATGGCTTACGTCCGCCTGAAGACACTGACGGTGGGATACAGTTTCCCGCAGGAGTGGATGAAGAAGCTCCGGGTGCAGGGCTTGCGGGTGTATTTTACCGGAGAAAACCTGTTTACCTTCGATGGCGTGAAGCCGGCGATTGACCCGGAAATCGAAATACGTACGGTGGAAACCCGTTCGGACCAGCGTAATTTCGGACGGAGCTATCCTTTCCAGAAAACCGTTTCGTTTGGTGTACAACTGAGTTTATAATCTTAAACATATGGAATTTATGAAAATACGAATGATATTGTGTCTTTGCTCGCTGGCTGCCTTCTTGTCGGGCTGTGAAGATTTTCTGACCAGAGAGCCTTTGGACAAACAGACTAACGCGACTTACTGGCAGACGGAATCGTCTCTGCGTTCTTATGCACAGGATTTTTATTCCGGTTTTTTCCCGGGATATGCCCAGGATTACCGTACTTTCGGCGGTTTCTTTTCGGGGGATAATTTTACGGATGATTTCCTGAATCTTTCCGGAGGGGAACTGTATTTCCCGACTTCGGCAATTACGGACATCAATGCCTCTACTTCGGTGTGGGAGGAGAATTATGACCGGATTTACAAGGCGAATGTGATGATTGAGCAGATACCGGAAATGGATCTTTCGGAAGAGGTGAAGAATCATTGGATGGGAATTGCACGTTTTTTCCGGGCCATGGCTTACAGTGCGCTCGCCAAGGTTTATGGCGGTGTGCCGTATATCGATAAGGTAATCCGCCCCGAGGAAGACTCCGGCGAGTTGTATAAGGACCGTTCGCCTTATCCTTTCGTGGCACAGAAAATCCTTGAGGATTATCTGTTTGCGGTGCAGAATGTGCGTACTGAGGACGGTCGTCTGCAGGTAAACCGCTATGTGGTGGGGGCGTACATGTCGCGTGACCTGCTGTATCATGCTACCTGGTTGAAATACCATGGGACGACGGTCGGACCGTCTTCGAAGCCGGTAGACGGGAAGGAAATCAGGCAACTGCTGGACGGTGCCATCCAGGGAGCGAAGACGGTGATGGATTCGCAGTTGTTCCGGATAGGAAATACGTATACGGAACTGTTTGCTTCCGAAGACCTGCACAAGAATCCTGAGATTGTGTGGCACCGTGAATATGCCGACGGAGTGTACTGTAACGCACTGATGTCGTATAATGCAGGCGAAAATCAGTCGCAGGGAGGGATAACCCAGGATGCGGTAGAGAGTTATCTTTGCAGCGACGGGTTGCCTGTCGGTCAGTCGCCGCTGTATAAGGGAAAGGATCATCCGGGTATCCGGGAGGCTTTCCAGAACCGTGACCCGCGTCTTTACCAGACGGTAGCCGATTCGCTCCGGGTATTGAGTGCCATGGGAGTCTCTTATACCGCAGGGGCTTCTCCTACCGGATATGCATCGAAAAAGTTTCTGAACGATGCGTGGTTTGCTGCAGGCTCTCCTTTCTGCAAGAACATCCAGAGTCCGGCCGATGCTCCTTGTTTCCGCTATGCGGAGGTCCTGCTGAATTATGTGGAAGCCAGATACGAGGTGAGCCGGGTAGGGGGAGAGGCCTTTTCTCAGGCCGACCTTGATCTGACCATCAACCGCCTGCGCGACCGGCAACTGGTGAAGTGGGGAGAAAAGACCGGAAAGAAAATGCCTCCTGTCACGCTTTCGGGAGACGGACTGATGGTGAACGGGGTGCGCATCAACGATCCGGCACGCGACCCGGAGGTGGCACCGGTCTTGTGGGAAATACGCCGGGAACGCCGTGTGGAACTGATCCTGGAGGGACGCCGTGGAGAGGATCTCCGCCGTTGGGCCAAGTATGAGTATCTGAATTCGGGGACTCCTGAGGGATATCCTTCAAAAACCTTCCTGGGGGCTTATCTGGCTCTTGCCGATTATCCGGGAATGAAGGCTACGGACGAGAAGGGAGAACAGGTGCTGGTGCTGTTTGACCCGAAGGATCCTTCGAACAAGCATTCCGAAAAAGGGTATATCGATTATCTCCGTAATCCGAAGGCCCGCGTTTTCAAGAAGGGAGAACTGGCTTCCGAGCGTTGTTACTTGCGGGCGGTTCCGGTATCTCAGATTGGAGTGTACAAGGATAAAGGGTTTACCCTGACGCAGAATCCGGGATGGGAATGACCGGTGGATTTTAAAGAAGGAAGGGTCGGATAACCGGCCGTTCCGCTCCCCCGATAGGGAACTGTAATTCTTTATTTTACGGTTCCCTGTCGGGGGATTTCTGTTTTTTCTTTCTTACAACCATTTTTTTCTTACATATTCATCGGATTGACAGAAAAAAATGGCGCAAAAAATGTGGCCATATGATAAAACTCAGTAACTTTATACTCAGGGAAACAGGAGAAAGACCATGGACAGGTTGGCAGTCGGATGTGGCTTTCGCTGGACCTGGATGAATTGATGTATTAACCTGTTAGATTGGATTCGCGCCGAAGAGCCGAAGTGTGATACGATGAAAAAACTGATTTGTATATTATGCCTGATGACCGCGGTATTTGGAACAGCCTGCGAATACAGCGGAGAGGAAGTGGGAACCGTTCAGCTACAGGGGCCTGATTCACCGGACGGTGTCTCGCAATTGCTGTTGCCCGAACGTCAGACCAAGATCTGGAAGGCTTCGGATATACATCTGACCAAGGAATTATTGTACGACCGATATACGTTGAAGGACGAATATCCCTACAAGGATACGGTGAGAAGCTTCAAGTGGAAGGCCATCAAGAAGTGCCTGGCATTCATAGAGAACATGCAGCAGGATACGACCTTGCAGTGGGCCGTGCTTTCGAATTACAAGAACCTGAACGGGGAGGCTTCTCTAGTGCGCCGTTACGTACGGAACGAATACAAGCGGGTTTCGGATACCTTGGGAGTGGAACGCTATCAGTCGGTTCCTCTGTACCTGCCGTCCGACACACTGATGCCCGAGCGTTACGGAAGAGACGGTACGCTGGTGCGGATTGCGGCCGAGTACGGCGGATTCTACAAGGTGTATCCGGTTGCGATTCCGGGTAAGTGGATGATTCCGGTCCGCTATGTCAACAAACTGCCTTTTAATGTGGTGTTTCATCATGTGATTATCGTCGACCGTGCCGACCAGCACATTGCTACTCTAGAAAGGGCCGGTGACGGGGAGTGGAAGATACGGAGCATGAATCCGGCAACCACCGGACAGCATCGTCCTCCTTATGCACAGGAGACACCGCTGGGCATGTTTCTGTTGCAGCAGAAAAAAGAGAAGATGGTGTTTCTGAAAGACGGCGGTTCGCATGTAGGAGGGTATGCACCCTATGCCAGCCGCTTCACGAACGGTGCCTATATACACGGGGTGCCGGTGAATGTGCCTGCTACCCAAATGATTGAATACAGTTGGTCGCTGGGAACAGTGCCCCGCTCTCACATGTGCGTCCGGAATGCGACTTCTCATGCCAAGTTTGTGTACGACTGGGCCCCTACGCGCAAAACGTTAATTATCGTAATTGGCTAAATTTTAACTAATTATCGGCTGATGGATTCTAAATAAATGTGTAACTTTGCGGCTTGAAAAATTTTTAGCACAATAGACATTATATAGATTAATTTGTTATATGACTCATTTTGTGGCTGATTCTGAAGT
>OHAB01000103.1_pt1 | contig 91625 bp, 61 predicted proteins | sample 1577031 | NCBI WGS metagenome assembly OHAB01 (sample SAMEA3541477, study PRJEB24748) | human gut metagenome | biome: human gut; feature: human-associated habitat; material: faeces | place: China | collected 2012 | reverse complement strand
ACACATTTTATTGTTATTGAATGTGTCTACCTATATCAGCATAAGACAAAACCATAAGAACTAAAAGAATTTTCAAATTACCGGAGGAAAAGTACAAGGAGTGAGAACAACTACGGAAGGGGTCTTATTGTATAAGGGTATTTCATGAAGACCGGAAATCCGAACGAACAAGGATTGGACGAATAGGCACCCTATACGAAGGAAAAAACATTCGTGATGACATTCCATATCGAATAAAGTCATCACGAACGCCTTCAAATATACTCATAGGACTCCGAGAAACTCGACTGGGAACTAGAAGAAGCCAATTCTTCAGAGACTAATTGAAGCAGATTGCCATTCTGATCATAGGACTTCGTGATCCGACGAAGCTCTATGGATTCTTTTTCTGTCGGAAGGTCGGCATAAACCATGACCTCCATGTTCAATCCGTTCTCATTGCGATACTCGCTATATCGGAGAACCTCGGACGTTTCGGGATCACGAATCGTTTCTTTTGTCAACAACCCTGTCTCATCGTACTCATAGTCCGTATAAGTAAGCTTCCGGCCGAGTTCGTCGTACTCAACTTTCCGTTCCAGAAGATTATTCTTATAAGAAAAGACTGTCACCTTGCTCTTGCCAATAACCGGATATTCAGTAATCTCCTTTATTTTCCGGCCTTGTTCATCATACTTATAATGAAGCGTAGACAAATTATGATACGTCTGATCTAGGTTTCTGTTGAAGTAAACTTCTTTAGACAAAAAACCCCACTCGTCATAAACATATTCAACGTAGCCAATCAAGTATCCTTCTCCATCCTCCGTATTCAATGGATATAATACCTTGGAGATACGTCCCGACTCATCGTACACATATTCCTTCGCCAGACTCTGAGGAGAGGAAATACCCGCACCGTACCAAACTCGTGCCAATTTAGCTCCCTCCGGATAAACAACACTAGGACAAATCACCGGCTTAGCCTCATCTTGAAATGAGTCCTCGCTACACCCCAGAGTGCCCAGCAAGACAAAAAGCAGGATGATCCCACCTATCGGATTGATGATTCTCATAATATCTTATTTATTTAAGTTTCTATAAGTTATAGATGATCAAACAATCTCAAAAGCTGCGTATCTATTAAAAAAAGACACCGAATATTCGTCAGATTCGTATCCTATGAGTGATTTGCCGTTAAAGCTTGAACTTATACCCAACCGTCAGACTCATCGTATTGTAATTGGCACCGACACTTCTTACCTCATACAGAGAGAAATTATCGCCATCGATCTTATAGTTACCGCCCTCATCACCTAGAGAGAGATCATACCCCAGATTCATCACCCAGTTATTCACCTCTATACCAAAAGAAGTTGTCAATCCCCAATCAAAAGAATTCACGTCTCGAAATGGATGATCGGCGTTTTCAGCCTCATCATATCCCGAATGGCCATAACCATAACTATACCCTAGGCCAGTAGATTTGACATATTTACCAAGCGCCTGCGGCTCCTTCGAATACCCCATCGTAAACGAAGATCCCCAATTCGTATCATTCTTGACAGATACACCGGCATACATACCGACCGCTAAATGCATACGTACCTCTTTCGACACTTTCCATGAGAAATCAGCCATCACGGGCAATTGCAAAAAATGTTGCGTGATACCACCGGTCATCATCTCTTTCAAGACATACGTAGCAGACTCCGTCGTTCTCGGATAATCTCCCAACGAATACCCTCTATTCGCATAATATAAACCGGATTTCAATCCAATCCATCCCGGTTCAAACTGGTAAGATACACCAACGCCTACCTTAACCCCCGCACGCCAGCTAGAGCCCATTCCAACACGATTAACCGCAGCAAATCCACCCTCCGGAGTAATCCCCCAGCGTGATTGAGCGCTCACCATCAAGCCACTCAAAGCGCATAACACAAATAAAATCAGCTTCTTCATATCATATTCTTTTATATGTAAATATCAATTGTTATTGATAAGACAAAAGATTCTGAAAAACCCCTACCACCTAAATATTTATTTTATAAAATCTCTTTATTTAACGCAAACTCACTCTCGTAAAAGCCTCATTCTTATAAAAACTGCCGAATATTTGCTATATTTACACCCTGTTAGCAATTTGGCGTAATAGCGTTGTGTAGAAAGAACTGGATTTTATGAGACCGGAAGATAAAGAAGACGATTATATCGAGGATAAGGAAAACGAGGAAATTGAGGATATAAATAGTGATACCCAAGATAACGAGACTACGGAGGAAGAGGCGAATACCCATTCCGACTATAAAGTCCCGGGGAAAGGGGATACACGTGTCACGACCTATCATTTGTCTGGGATGTACCAAAACTGGTTCCTAGACTACGCTTCTTATGTGATCTTGGAACGGGCCGTTCCGCATATCAACGATGGACTGAAACCCGTACAACGACGTATCCTGCACTCCATGAGGAGGTTGGATGACGGGCGGTATAACAAGGTCGCGAATATCGTAGGTCATACGATGCAGTTCCACCCTCACGGAGACGCCTCTATCGGAGATGCCTTGGTGCAATTGGGACAAAAAGATCTGTTGATCGATTGCCAAGGAAACTGGGGTAATATCCTGACGGGAGACGGAGCCGCCGCTCCTCGTTATATAGAGGCTCGCCTTTCCAAGTTTGCCTTGGAGACCGTATTCAATCCCAAGACAACCCTTTGGCAGCTTTCTTACGACGGACGTAATAAGGAACCGGTTACCTTACCGGTAAAATTCCCTTTATTGCTGGCACAGGGCGTGGAAGGTATCGCCGTAGGCCTGTCTTCCAAGATACTCCCTCATAATTTCAATGAGTTATTAGATGCTTCCATCGCCTATCTACGGGGAGAGGAATTCGCGTTATACCCGGATTTCCAGACAGGAGGCTCTATCGACATAGCCAAATATAATGATGGAGAACGGGGTGGATCGGTGAAAGTCCGTGCAAAAATCGGCAAGCTCGATAATAAGACATTGGTGATCTCGGAGATCCCGTATGGAAAAACAACCTCTACCGTGATCGAGTCCATCCTAAAAGCGAACGATAAAGGAAAGATCAAGATCAAGAAGGTAGACGATAATACCGCCAAGGATGTAGAGATCTTGGTGCATCTCGCTCCGGGGGTCTCTTCAGACAAGACCATCGATGCCTTATACGCCTTTACGGATTGTGAGATCAGTATCTCCCCGAACTGTTGCGTGATCAAGGAGGACAAGCCGCATTTCCTTACGGTCAGCGATGTGCTTCGCCACTCTACGGATCGTACGCTGGAGCTTTTACGGGAAGAGCTCAAGATCCAGAAACAAGAGCAAGAGGAGGCCCTGTTCTTCGCCTCCCTTGAAAAGATATTTATCGAGGAACGTATTTATAAAGACCCGGAATTCGAGAACGCCAAGAACATGGACGAGGCGATATCCCATATCGACCTTCGTTTAGAGCCGTTCAAGCCCCGATTTATCCGTGAGGTTACCCGGGACGATATCCTGAAACTCATGGAGATCAAGATGGGACGTATCTTAAAGTTCAACTCCGACAAGAGTAACGAGTTCATCGCCCAGACCTTGGAACAAATCGCCAAGATCAACGATAAACTGGAACATATCGTCGACTATACCATCGATTGGTTTACCATGCTGAAAGAGAAATACGGCAAGGCTTACCCTCGCCATACCGTGATACGCAATTTCGACACGATCGAGGCGACCAAGGTCGTAGAGGCGAACGAGAAATTGTATATCAACCGTCAAGAAGGTTTCATCGGCATGGGACTGAAAAAGGACGAGTTCATATGTAACTGCTCGGATATAGACGATGTCATCATCTTCTATCGCAACGGTACTTATAAGATCGTCAAGGTAGCGGATAAGATCTTTATCGGTAAGGATATTCTATATGTCAACGTATTTAAGCGTAACGACAACCGGACGATTTACAACGTCATATACCGGGACGGTAAGTTCGGATATAATTACATCAAACGCTTCGCCGTCACAGGCGCTACACGCGATCGGGAATACGACCTGACCAAAGGTACGGAAAACTCCCGTGTCCTTTACTTCAGCGCAAACCCGAACGGAGAGGCGGAGACCGTCAAGGTAATCCTGAAACCCAAACCCCGGCAGAAACTACTCGTCTTCGAAAAGAACTTCAGCGAGATAGCCATTAAGGGACGGGGTTCTCAAGGTAATATCCTGACGAAAGCGGAAGTGCACAAGATCAGCCTCAAGCAGAAAGGCTCTTCCACCTTGGGAGGCCGGGAAGTATGGTTCGACTGGGACGTACTCCGGTTAAATTACGATGGGCGGGGAGAAGAACTAGGCGAGTTCCACAGCAACGATCAGATATTGGTGATCCTGCCGAACGGCGATTTCTACGTCACGAATTTTGACCTTAGCAATCACTACGAGTCCAATATCATGGTCATCGAGAAATACCAGCCGAGCAAGATATGGACTGCCGTATTATACGACGCGGATCAGAAATATTATTATATCAAACGATTCCTGCTGGAGGTAAACACCCGGAAGCAGAATTTCCTAGGAGAGAATCCGAAGAACCGCTTGATGTTGCTTACGGATGAGGTCTATCCTCGTATCGAGGTGATCTTCGGAGGCCACGACGCCTTCCGGGAGGCTCTCGTCCTCGATGCCGACGAATTTATCGCGGTGAAAGGCTTCAAAGCCAAAGGTAAACGAATCTCTACATTTGAGGTCGAGACAATCAATGAGCTGGAACCGAATCGTTTCGTCCCTTCCGAAAACGCATCGGAATCAGACGATACCGAAGGCAATGAGGAGGGAAACGACACTGACGACGGGCAGAGTACCACGGATATTATCGATGAAATCACGGGACAGATGAAATTGTTTGACGAATAACCTATGAAAGCTATCACCTGTTTGATTGGTTTGTTCCTGCTGTTTCTCGCGTCATCGGCCAAGGCCCAGTCCGATGGAGACGAGATCCCTTGGTCTATCAACAGCGGGACCATGGTCGGTATAGGCAGCTACAACCTAATGGACACCTATTTATCTCCCAGCATGGAAGATAAGAAATATACAGGCCCCGGATTACGGGTAATGAATGAACGGATGAAGAGGGTCCGGCTGGCAAACTATCGGGTATCCAGACAGCAAACCATAAGCGTCGATCTGGCTAGCACGGATAATGCTGCCTCTACCGCTACGGATTTCGCGGGCTTTATCGATTATACGTTGGGTTACCATTATCATTTGCCCACGGTATTGCCGGATTTAAAGCTTCTGGCGGGTGGTGCCGTGCATGGCATGGGTGGTTTTATATACAATACCCGCAACGGAAATAACCCGGCCTCGGCGAAAGCGGATATCGATTTGAACATCTCCGCCATGGCGATCTATAAGTTACGCGTCAAGGAATATCCTATGACGCTGCGCTACCAGTTCACGATCCCCTTCGCCGGTGTTTTATTCTCCCCCCATTACGGGCAATCGTATTACGAGATCTTCAACCTAGGGAATGCTTCGGGAGTGGTGCAATTCAATTCCTTCCATAATAAATTCGCCATGAAGAACTTTTTCACGGTCGATTTCCCGGTTTGTAATTTTACGATACGGGCAGGTTACCTAAACAGCTCTTACCGTACGGATATCAATGGGATACAGTCTCATATAATCTCTCACTCTTTTATGATCGGCCTCGTGAAAGAATTCATCTCTTTCGGAGGAAAACGCCTAAAGAATACCCAGCGGTTCAGAAGCGCTTATTATTAAAAGGAAATCAAATGAAACGATACCTTATATATATATGTATATCTCTCGGATTCCTGTTTACCGGATGTGAGAAATCGGACGAATACGTGGCCTCCCCACAGGAGAACTTTGAGGCGCTTTGGAAAATATTGGATGAGAATTACTGCTTCTTCGAATACAAGGACATTGATTGGAACGAGGTTCACGACCGTTATAAGACGCAGATAAGCGATACGATGAACCAATACGTCCTATTTGACGTATTAGGCGATATGCTAAACGAGCTGAAAGACGGGCATACCAATTTGATATCCACCTTCAATATGTCCCGCTATTGGGATTGGTATCTCGATTATCCGGATAATTTCGACTCGGACATACAAGAGAATTATCTCGGAAGGAACTACTCGATCGCCGGAGGACTTAAATACACGACATTGAGTGACGGGCAGATCGGGTATATTTACTACGGTAGCTTTTCCAGTTCGGCCGGCGAAAGCGGTTTGGATCACATATTCTATCAATTCAAGGATTGCAAAGGTTTGATCTTCGATATCCGGGATAATGGCGGTGGCATGTTATCAAACGCCGATCGCATCGCTTCCCGTTTCTTGGAGGAAAAGATACTGACCGGCTATATCCAACATAAGACGGGTAAAGGGCACGATGACTTTTCCGAACCTTATCCCCTTTATCTCTCACCTTCCGAGCGTATCCGCTGGTTACGCCCTGTTGTGGTCTTAACGAATCGTCATTGCTACAGCGCCGCCAACGATTTCGTGCAGAAAGTACGCATGATGCCTTATGTAACGACGATGGGAGATCGCACCGGAGGCGGTAGTGGCTTCCCCTTTAACTCCGAGTTGCCCAACGGCTGGGGTGTCCGTTTCTCCGCGTCTCCCATGCTAGATGTAAACAAACAGCATACGGAATTCGGTATCGATCCTACATATAAGGTTTCTATGACCCAAGAAGATATCGAGAAAGGTAAAGATACGATTATCGAGGCGGCGATCACCCACCTCTTGTCCGAGACCGAGAAGAAATAAGGTTTCGCTAAAAAAACAACGCAAATATTTGCAAGTTTATAAAAAAGCATTACCTTTGCACACGATTCCAATGCGGCTGTGGTGTAATTGGTAGCCACGTCAGACTTAGGATCTGATGCTTCACGGCGTGGGGGTTCGAGTCCCTTCAGCCGCACAAATCCAGAAATCCTTGTAAGTTCGCTTACAAGGATTTTTTAGTATGGATAAACCTCCTCCATATATACAAGCACTGTGAAGATCAAGGATTACAAACAACATCCAAACTGTTAATTTTAGAAGATTTTATGCCTATTCTGTATAGTTTCAAATTCAAAAACATTTTTTATACCGGGCAGACATGTTGTTTAACACAAGTTATACTCAAAACCCTTGACAAAGGGGCTTTACAAGCTTATCTTTGCATTGTGGTTTTTTCATAATAGTATTAGATTTAAGGTTAACAAAGTTTGGTTAGGGCTTGTCGTGAGACAGGCTTTAATTATTTATAGGGGTTTCATTCGTTTATAGATGCTTCCCGGCATCGATTTTATCTTTCCATCCAATTCCAACTCAAAGAGCAGAGAAGATAATTGATGTACCGGAAGATTCAAGGCTACGGACAATTCATTGATATGAGATTCCTTTTGCGTCTCCAAGAACGACAAGATCCGTTCACTCTCCTCGTTCTCCGGAAACAATAATTGGGTTTGGACCGGTAACGCGTCTGTCTTTTGAGCGACATCCCAACGCATCGCCATGATTAAATCGTCAGCGCAAGTGATCAAGCCTCCTTTATTCTGCCGGATTAAGCTATTACATCCCTTAGAGTTGATATCCGTTACCCGGCCCGGAAAGGCATAGACATCCCGGCCATACGAGAAAGCGATATCCGCCGTGATCAAAGAGCCTCCTTTCTCCGCTGATTCAATAACGATCGTGGCATCCGCCAGACCGGCTACGATCCGGTTTCGCCGGATAAAGTTCTGCCGATCCGGATTCGTCCCGCTAGGAAAGTCGGTCAACAAACCTCCCCGATCCAACATTTCGATCGCCGTAGAGCGATGCACGGGAGGATAGATACGATCCAAACCATGCGCCAATACGCCCACCGTGGGCAATTGGTTCTTCAACGCATTCCGATGGGCACAAATATCGATGCCATACGCGAGTCCGCTAACGACCAATAGATCCGGGAAACTCACGGACAAATCCCGCAATAAACGCTCGGTCACTTCCTGCCCATAAGCGGAGGCCCTACGAGTACCCACAACGCTGATGATATGGGCGGCGTTTAAATCTGCGTTCCCCTTGAAATAAAATAAAACCGGAGCGTCCGGGCATTCCCGCAGACGTTCCGGATAATTCATATCTTTCAAGAAATAGATAGAGATACCGTTCTTTTGGGCAAAAGCCAATTCTTTCTCTGCCCGTAAGAGCACATCCGCCCGCTTAATCTCGGCGATAATCGAATCGCCGATACCCGGTATCTTCTCTAGCGACTGGCGCTTTTCCGTAAACACGGCCTCCGCATCCCCCAACGCTTCCAGAAGATGGCGGGCTAGGATATCTCCCACCCCATTAATCATAGTAAGACCAATTTGGTAAATCTGTTTGTCTGTCATTTATGCTTGTTTTGATTCTATTCGCTTTAGCATCTCATCGAAATATTCTCCTCTGGTTAATTTGCCATTCTCTACGACAACGGATTCCACGACTCCTTTAGTAGCCAGCGCCCCATCGGATTCCCGGTAAATATCTTGCTCGAACACCAGTTTCACCCCTTTCTTATATACATTCAGGCAAGAAGTATACCGATCGCCGCTCCGCAAGGAGTTCTTGAACTGGATATCCACACGGGCCACAAAAGCATCGATGCCCTTCTCATGCATGGCGCCAAAGTTCTCACCCAACGACTCCAGAAACTCATGCCGGGTATGCTCCATATAATGTTGGTAATTGGAGTTATTCACCACGCCTTGCAAATCGCACTCATAATCGCGAACCTTGTCTGTCAGTTTAAAAATATATTCCTTCATTATCGTAGTTCTTTTTCGATTTGTACTTTCTCCATTTTATAAAGACGATCGGACGGGCGGATCTTCTCGGACATCTTTATCGAGAAGCGTTCCCCTTTCACGGTCTCCTCCACCGGTTTCAGGTCTACCCGGATCTCATCGACGGTCTGCATAACGGCTCCGGTCGTGGGACCTGTTACCAAGATCTCATCGCCTACTCTCAAGGAACCGGACTCCATCTCAAACTCGGCGACACCGATTCCGCTGAAGTATTTGATACCCCGTGCCACGTACACTTTCTTACGGGTAGCACCGGAGCCATATTTACTGCTCCATTCACCCAATCGTTGTCCCAGATAGTAGCCATCCCAGAAACCGCGATTAAAGACCCTGCGCAGACGCTCGTCCCAAACCGCTACCTTCTCCTCATCGAAGGTACCTTCGCAATAGGCCTTGACCGCCTCTTTATAACATTCGGTCACGAGACGCACATACTCCGGCCCGCGGGCACGCCCCTCCAGCTTGAACACACGTACGCCGGCATCCATCATCTTATTCATGAAATGAATCGTCTTCAAGTCTTTCGGCGACATGATATACTGATTCTCCACATCCAGCTCGATCTGGCTATCCTTGTCATGCACCGTATAGGCACGACGACAAATTTGCATGCAAGCCCCCCGATTGGCGGAAGCGTTCATCTCATGCAAACTCAAATAGCATTTACCGGACACGGCCATGCACAAAGCCCCGTGAGCGAACATCTCTATGCGGATCAATTCCCCTTTCGGGCCTTTGATCTGCTGCTTCACGATCTCCTGATAAATCTCATGCACCTGCTTTAAGTTCAACTCGCGAGCCAATACGACCACATCGGCGAAGCGGGCGTAAAACTTCAACGCCTCCACGTTCGAGATATTCAACTGCGTGGATAAGTGCACCTCTTGCCCGATGCTATTCGCGTAACTCATAGCGGCCACATCGGCGGCGATAATGGCGGAGACACCCGCATCCTTAGCGGCGTCTATGATCTCCCTCATCAACGGAAGATCCTCACCATAAATAACCGTATTAACCGTGAGATAACTCTTGATACCATGTTCCCCGCAAATAGCGACGATCTTACGCAAATCCTCCGTCGTGAAATTATTCGACGAGCGAGAACGCATATTCAATCCTTCGATACCGAAATAAATGGAGTCGGCCCCTCCTTGTATAGCAGCCATCAACGATTCATAGGAACCGACAGGCGCCATTATTTCAAAATCCTTCTCTTTCAAGGTTATATATTTTAATATTACGGTAGCAAAGGTACGAATAATATTTGAGAAGACTTCTTATAAACGACCAACAGGCCACAGAAAGAGGAAAGACAGGCAAAAGATGTGAAATAATTTAAGACACATGAATTCGGCGATTTATTTTTTGCGCAGACAAATATTCTACCTATCTTTGCATACCAATATTAAGCCTAAAAATATGAACTCAATACACGACATTGCTGATTATATAATCTTACGTGTAAAATCAGAAGATGAAAATGCATCTTTAATCAATTTAAAGTTGCAGAAGCTATTGTATTACGTTCAGGCGTGGTCTTACGGAATAAATAAGAAGTCCATGTTTACCGGTGATTTTGAGGCATGGATTCACGGTCCCGTAAACCGGGAAATATATAATCGTTTCAATCCGACAAAGTACCTCTATTCTGAAATAAATTTGGAGGATTGTCGGAATAAGGATGTAGCTCTCTCCGTTGAAGACACGGAATTTGTGGATTTTATCTTAGAGAACTATCTCAAATACAGTGGAGCAGAGTTAGAAAGACTGTCTCATACTGAAATGCCATGGATTAAAACAAGAGGCGATTTGGGCGTAAACGAACGTTGCGACGAGATTATCTCTTCAGCACTTATGACGGAATACTATGGGACAAAGTGGAAAGAAATTAACGCTTAATTCCAATCAGCCTAAATATGGCACGAAACAGTTAGTTAGTTCCGAACAAGCCAAAGAAGTGAGGAGAAGGAAAATTACTTTTTCCTTCTCTTATTTTAAGCAGATACCCAATTTTGAACTTGGCGGATGCTCACAAGGATGGCATGTTGGGCTTATTGAACGGTTGGGAGTATTGGGGAACATGACACCCCAAGAAGTCTTGGAAGAAAATAAAGGCAGTATTGCTTTACGCTGCCATCCTATTGACTGGAGCGCAAAGAACATTCCAGTTCAAAGAAAGGAGCTCGACTGGCTTCCCGATGAAATATTGGATAATGAAGAAGAGTTTCCAATGATGCAGTTCTCTATATCCAAAAGCACAGGGCGTATTGTCGGCTATTTTGACAGAGACCCCTACATATTCCATGTAGTATTGCTTGACCCCAACCATAACATACAACCTGCCAAGAAAACTAATTATCAGATTCAACCCACCACTAAAGGCATATCCCAATACGATGAATTGCTGAACAAAATGGAAAGAATTAAGAAAATTGTAGCGAACTGCCCCGACAAGAACTGTAAGCTGCATGCACATATCACTACCATAGAAGAATTGCATGAGAATATTGTCTATATAGGACTTGATGGAGATTTCTATTCCACCTATCAAGGGATACTTCAAGACCATTCCCTGCAAGAGATTCTTGAACAAGGTATATGGGAGTTAATGAAAGATGATGGGAAGATAATATAAAGTACTGTCTATAAATTCATTGCAGACTCCTTCTATTTCTCGCTTAGGAAACTGTAGTTTCAACCGGATGAAACTGGCGTTACTTATAGTGGAAACTGACGTTACTTTAGGAACTATGAGTGTATACAGATAAAGGAGGCGTGCGGCTGACTTTTATTCGTTGCGGGGTCTTAGCCGAACCTTCGATTAAGTAAAAGTTCAGCCAATCGCCCTTTCTTTATTTAATGAAAGGACCACTACTTTACATAAAGCCATATAACGCCCGCCCTCACGAAGGACATCCTTTATAAATTGTCTTGACCTTTTAATCTATTATTAACTGTAAAACAATTGGCGTATGGACGTTTGTAGCCTTGAAGAGATTCAGAATCTTTTTATTTTTTACGATACTTGTTTTAGCAAGTATTTCCCTGAATTAGAATTTTATTGTAATGAGAAGGAATTCCACGTTCATAGTATTATACGTAAATACAGTGATATAAAGGGAGTATGCTATAATACCACTCATTTCATAATTGAGATGAAACAGGAATACGTGATCTATTTGCCTTTATCGATCGATGCTAAATTCCGTATTTTAACTAAACAGAAAACCTATTACTCGTAATATAACCTTATTTCAATATGCCTGAACTTATTACCATAGAAGAGGCCGCCCGTATCACGGGTTTCCCCAGCGAAGATATCCAATATTGGGCCAAAAGCCATAAAATAACCTCTTACTCCGTGACGAGAGACAGTCGCCTCGTGGATCTGGCCAACCTGCGTGAATTCATCTCCCATATCGAACATCTGGGAATATAGAAACTATACCTGCAACTGATCATCGAAGACAAGAAAGAAGAGGCCGACGAGATCATCGCCCAACACGATGATTTCCTGTTCTGCCTTCGATCCCTTAAAAACATCTCTCCCCTCCTTAAACAAATTACCGCCGAACTAGCTACATTCATACACGACAAACAAGATCGATACATATTCACGGAAATAACCTCGGGCACCAAAATGCAGGATGTAGCCAAACGTTGCGATATATCCTACGACAGATTGTGCTACCGGTACAAAAACATAGTACTCCGATTACAAGAGAGCACCGGATTTCTGGCTGAATATAAGAAAACAATCAAATATCAGGATCTGGAGATAGAACGTTTACGGCTCGAGAACAGGAATATGGAATACGAGTTGAAAAGCCTGTACAAAAAGGCACTTGAAAGCGGTTTGTATATCAAATCTCCCCGATCACTCGTCTCCATCCCTCAAAGTGCCGCCAAACGAATATGCCAACCCATCACCAACCTCACTTTGTCTCCCTATATCCGCAAATGCCTCGCGAAGCTGGAAATAGAAACCATAGAAGATCTGTTACGCTACGCGAAGAAAAAAGGCCTCGACTCATTATTGGATATGCCGGGCTTCGGTACCCTTGGTTTGGATCAGTTGAAGTTCCAGTTGGAGAAGCACAAGATCCTAAATAAAGCGGGGCAATCCGAGCTCTATCAATATATCATAAATGATCCGGATTATTAAAAACGCCTGTTCCATCCACCGATCATCTTACGAGATGTAAAAATTATTCCCCAAAAAGAAGTACTTTTGTAATCTCTATTTAGTTAGCAAACAGAAGGTATGAAGATTGGTTCAATAGATTTAGGGGAGCGTCCGGTATTCTTGGCGCCTATGGAGGACGTGACGGATATCTCGTTTCGTTTGATGTGCAAACGCTTCGGGGCGGACATGGTATATACGGAGTTCGTATCAAGCGACGCGTTGATCCGCAGTGTGAACAAAACACAGCAAAAACTAAATGTCTCCGATGATGAGCGTCCGGTCGCTATCCAGATTTACGGTAAGGACGTAGCCTCGATGGTAGAGGCCGCACGTATTTGCGAGGAAGCTCGTCCGGATATTTTAGATATAAACTTTGGTTGCCCCGTAAAGAAAGTAGCGGGCAAGGGAGCCGGGGCCGGCATGCTACGCAATATCCCGTTGATGCTGGAAATCACGAGAGAAGTGGTGAAAGCCGTGAACATCCCCGTCACCGTGAAAACCCGTTTGGGATGGGATGCCGACAACCGCGTTATCGTGGATCTGGCCGAGCAACTACAGGATTGCGGTATCGCCGCCCTCTCCATCCACGGACGTACACGGGCGCAAATGTACACGGGCGAGGCGGATTGGACCTTGATCGGTGCCGTAAAAAATAACCCTCGCATGCAAATCCCTATCATCGGGAATGGCGACGTGACTTCCGCCGAGATATGCAAACAGCGTTTCGAGGACTATGGCGTAGACGCCGTAATGATCGGTAGGGCTAGCATAGGCCGCCCTTGGATCTTCCGGGAGGTAAAACACTATCTTACGACCGGGGAATTATTGCCGCAAGAGCCTTTCTCTTGGTATCTGGATATCCTAAAAAAACAAGTGGAGCAAAGCGTGGAACAATTGGACGAACGTAGAGGAATCTTACATATTCGTCGTCATCTGGCAGCTACTCCGCTCTTCAAAGGTATTACCGATTTCAAGCAAACACGGATCGCCATGCTACGTGCGGAGACTGTTAACGAATTATTCGAAATTATGAATAATATTCCAAAAAGTACGGAATTCTAGAATAACAAGCTTGATATATATCAAATTGAAACCTATTTGCGATATTTTTACAATAAAATGTTACAAATACTATTGACGCATATTATAAAACCCCTTATATTTGCATCGAGTTTTTTTCATAGTATTTTAGATCTAAGGTTAACAAGTCTTTGCAAGGGGGGAATCGTGAGATTGTTTCATTGAGGAGCAAAAAAAGCCGCATCCATATTGGGACTAGCGGCTTTTTTGTTTTTCCGGACTCTATATCCTAAATCAAGAAACTTATCGTATCTTTGTCAATAGGTCACATTAAATACTTGGTACTATGAACCAGACTATTTATCCCATCGGTATACAGAACTTCGAGAAGATTCGTAAGGACGGCTATCTCTACGTCGACAAGACCGCTTTGGTTTATCAATTGGCGAATACCGGAAGTTACTACTTCCTCAGCCGTCCCCGACGTTTCGGGAAAAGCCTGTTACTCTCTACTCTGGAAGCCTATTTCCAAGGGAAGAAAGAGCTATTCGAAGGATTGGCGATCGCGAATCTGGAGAAAGAGTGGATGGAGTATCCCATCCTGCATCTGGATTTGAATGCCGAGAAATACTCAGACGCAGGCGCCTTGGAAAGCATACTACGGCGTTTCTTGAATCTTTGGGAAGACCGGTGGGGGAAGGATGACAGGGAGACCACACCTTCCGATCGTTTCACCGGTGTGATACGCCGAGCTTATGAGAAAACAGGACGAAGAGTTGTCGTGCTGGTAGACGAGTACAACAAGCCTTTACTCCAAGCCCTAGAGAACGCAGAGCTTCAAGAGGCATATCGTGCGATATTAAAGGCGTTCTACGGTGTATTGAAAACCATGGACGGATATATCCGGCTGGCATTTCTAACTGGTGTCACGAAGTTCGGGAAAGTGAGCGTATTCAGCGACCTAAATAACTTGGACGATATATCTATGCGAGAGCCATACGCCGCGATTTGCGGGATTACGGAAGCAGAGTTACTAACTTATTTCGACGGAGATATCCATAAACTGGCCTCCTCCCTCGAACTGACCTATGATGAAACACGCTCCTTGCTGAAAAAGCGTTACGACGGCTATCATTTCGTAGCCAACGTACCGGGTATCTATAACCCTTTCAGCCTGCTGAATACCTTTAAATATATGCGGCCTGAGGATTATTGGTTCGAGACCGGAACACCTTCTTATTTAGTAGAGTTACTCAAGCACACCCATTACGACCTCTATGAGCTGGCAAATACCGAAACCGATGCCGATGTGCTGAATAGTATCGACTCAACCTCTAGCAATCCTGTCCCTGTCATTTACCAAAGCGGCTACCTTACGATCAAGGATTATGATTCTCGCTTTGGTATCTATAAACTAGGATTTCCCAATTTAGAGGTAGAAGAAGGCTTTGTCAAATACCTGCTTCCTTTCTACACCAGTGTTAGCGCCCCAAAGACTCCTTTCGAAATCGGGCGTTTTGTCCGGGAGGTGGAGAATGGTGATTACGACGCTTTCTTCCGTCGCTTGCAAAGCTTCTTCGCCGACACCCCTTACGAGGTGATCGCTGGCCAAAAGCCGGAACGAGACACGGAGTTGCATTACCAAAATGTACTTTTCATTGTCTTCCGACTGATCGGGCTTTACGCCAAGGTGGAATACCACACCTCAAACGGTCGTATCGACCTCGTCGTACAGACCGATCGTTACATATACATCATGGAGTTTAAGTTGAATGGCTCCGCGGAAGATGCCCTGCGGCAAATCGACGAGAAACGATACGCCCTGCCTTTCGCCAACGATGGACGCAAGGTTTTCAAGATCGGTGTAAACTTTTCTTCCGAGACACGAAACATTGAGCGGTGGGTGGTGGAATAAAAAAGCCTATGTTTTCGCACACACGCTATACATTATTCGAAATAAACCCTTACATTTGCGAAAAACATAATACTATACCACCATGAGTAAGAAAGTCATAACTTTCGGAGAGATCATGCTTAGGCTGGCTACTCCGGACTATTTACGCTTTTGCCAAGCCAATCAGTTCAACGCTACTTTTGGCGGAGGGGAAGCGAATGTCGCTGCCTCACTCGCCAACTATGGCATAGAGACTGAGTTTGTAACCCGTTTACCCAAAAATGACATCGCCCGTGCCTGCGTTATGGAATTACGCAAACAGGGTATCGGAACTTCCAAGATCATTTACGGAGGGGAACGGTTAGGCATTTATTTTCTGGAGACCGGAGCGGTCGCTCGTGCCAGCAAGGTGGTATATGACCGGGCTCATTCTTCCATCGCCGAGATCCGACCGGGGATGATCGATTGGGACGCAGTATTCAAGGATGCCTCTTGGTTTCACTGGACAGGTATCACGCCAGCCATATCCGAAGGTGCCGCCAACGTATGCTTGGAAGCGATACAGGCGGCAAACCGATTGGGCATCACGGTATCCTGCGACCTCAACTACCGGAAAAATCTCTGGAAATACGGTAAGACAGCCCATGAGGTCATGCCGGAACTAGTAGCCGGATGCGATATCATCCTAGGAAACGAGGAAGATGCCGAGAAAGTCTTCGGTATCAAGCCCGAAGGTTTCGACGCTGCCGCCACGGAAGGCGAGGTACACGCCGCTTCTTTCCAGTCGGTATGTACCCAATTAATGGCTCGCTTCCCACGTGCCCGGAAAGTTATCATCACGCTAAGAGGCTCCATCAATGCCAATCATAACACATGGGGCGGAGTGCTATACGCCGACAACCGGTTGTACGAATCCCGCCGGTATGACATCACCCATATCGTAGATCGTGTAGGTGGAGGCGATTCTTTTATGGGAGGCCTTATTTACGGTTTGCTCTCCTACCCCGGTGACGATCAGAAAGCCTTGGACTTCGCGGTAGCGGCTTCTTGCCTAAAGCACACAATTTACGGAGACTTCAACCAAGTAACCGTAGAGGAAGTAGAAAAACTCATGTCCGGCGACACCTCCGGCCGTGTCTCCCGCTAATTTTCAATTCTCAACTTTCAATTTTTAATTCCCAACATGGCTCGATTCAATAAAATACAAACATTACAGGCTATCATCCAAACCGGAATGGTGCCCGTCTATTATAATAAAGAGGTAGAGATCGCTAAACAAGTTGTAAAAGCCTGTTATGAGGGAGGCGTCAGAGCCTTCGAGTTTACTAACCGGGGAGATTTCGCCCACGAGGTATTTGGCGAGCTGGTTAAATACGCCGCCAAGGAATGCCCGGAATTAGTATTGGGCGTAGGTTCTATCGTAGACCCGGCCACAGCCGCCTTATTCATACAGCTAGGGGCAAACTTCGTAGTCGGTCCGCTGTTTAACCCGGAGATAGCGAAGATATGTAACCGTCGCCTCATCCCTTATACGCCCGGCTGCGGTTCCGTATCCGAGATCGGCTTTGCCCAAGAAACAGGTTGCGACCTTTGCAAGATATTCCCCGCCGGAAATGTAGGAGGTCCCTCATTTGTCAAGAACATAAAGGCGCCCATGCCATGGACCCTAATCATGGCTACCGGTGCCGTGGAGCCGACAGAGGAGAATCTATCCGCTTGGTTCAAGGCCGGCGTGACCTGCGTAGGAATGGGGTCCAAACTCTTCCCCAAAGAAGCGATAGCGGGAAACGATTGGCAATCCATTACCGATTTATGCCGCAACGCCTTATCTATCATTCAAAAGTATCGTCAAGTATGAAAAGCTTTTTAGATCAAGATTTCTTGCTCCAGACCGACACGGCCCGTGAGTTATATCACGAGTATGCGGCGAAGATGCCCATCATTGATTACCATTGCCATCTGGATCCCCGGCAAATAGCGGAGAATCACCAATTCGAGGATCTTACGGAGATATGGCTGGGCGGAGACCATTACAAATGGCGGGCGATGAGAGCGAATGGTATTCCCGAGGAATATATCACCGGAGATAAGCCCTCTTACGAGAAATTCCTTAAATGGGCCGAGACGATGCCTTACACGATGCGAAATCCGCTTTATCATTGGACGCATCTGGAGCTTAGCCGTATATTCGGAATCCATAAAGTCTTGAATCCGGCTTCCGCCAAGGAAATCTACACAACTTGTACGGATAAACTACGTACCCCCGAGTATCGTGCGCAAGCCATCATGAAACGGATGAACGTAGAGATCGTTTGTACGACCGACGATCCTATAGATTCCTTGAAATACCATCAAAAAATACGTTCAAACGGATGCCACACTCGTGTATATCCGGCATGGCGACCGGACAAGGTACTCGCTATCGATAATATCAAGGCGCTAAATGACTATTTGTCCAAGCTGGAGGCCGCCGCCGATAAGACCATCCTCACCTACAAGCATTTATTGGAGGCTTTACAAAAACGACATGATTTCTTCGCTGCCCAAGGGTGCCGGTTATCGGACCACGGGTTGGATACTTTCTATGCCGAACCTTATACCGAGCAGGAGATTGAGGTGATCTTCCTCAAGGCTCGTATGGGTAAATCGCTCACGGAGCAGGAAGTTCGCAAATACCGTTCGGCATTGCTATACGAATTGGCGGCAATGGATGCCCGGAGTGGATGGGTACAACAATTCCATATCGGCGCAAATCGGAATAATAACAAACGGATGTTCAAGTTATTAGGAGCAGACACAGGTTTCGACGCTATCGATGATCAGCCGGTAGCTGTTTCCATGAACCGCTTTTTCAGCCGTTTAGATCAAGAAGGGCTGTTAGCGAAAACGATCGTTTACAACCTGAATCCCCGCGACACTGAGTTGATGGTAGCCAATGCCTACAATTTCAACGACGGCAGTGTACCCGGGAAGATGCAATATGGAGCGGCTTGGTGGTTCCTCGATCAGATCAAAGGCATGGAAGATCAATTAAATGCGCTTTCCAGCCTCGGGCTTTTAAGCCGTTTCGTCGGTATGCTGACAGATTCCCGTAGCTTCCTGTCATATCCCCGTCATGAGTATTTCCGCCGGATCCTTTGTAATATGCTAGGCAATGAGATAGAGAAAGGCTTATTGCCCGCCTCCGAGTTTTCCTTCATTGGACAGATGGTGGAGGACATCAGTTACAACAACGCTAAACGATACTTTGATTTCTGATTACTGCAACCCGCATTGCAATGTTACTGCACGCCTGTCGCAGTAACACTGCACGTGCGTTGCAGTAAGGCTGCAACAGCTTTGCAACATTTTATTCACAAACACTTCATAAGACCTTCCACTATACTCGCACATATTACGCCTACTTTTGCGGCAGATTTAGATAAACACTAAAATACGCAAACATGAAACAACGGCTTTATGATTTCATCCCTGTCAAGCATCTATGCGTAGGGATGTCTTTATGTGGCATAGTGGCAGGTACCCAAACCGCTCAAGCTTCTCCCGTCTTTGGGCAATCATCGGGCTTAGAACTTCCGAGTCCCAGCATCTACCAACAAAGTACGAAACAGATTTCCGGTATCGTCAAAGACCAGGCGGGGATTCCTGTAATTGGCGCGAACGTGATCGTAAAAGGGACGACAAACGGAGTAATCACCGGGCTCGATGGAGATTTCCTACTGGAAGTTCCGGAAAACGCTATCTTAGAGATCAGTTATATCGGTTATATGACGCAAAGTATCCCGATAAACGGGAAAACGACCTTCAACATCATCCTAGAAGAAGATACGCAGAAATTGGATGAGGTAGTCGTACTCGGTTATGGAGCGGGGCAACGCAAACAAGATCTCTCCGCTTCCGTGGGCGTGCTGAACAACACGGAAGACTTGGTGGCCCGTCCGGTTACCTCTACCGAAAGTATGTTGCAAGGGCAGTTAGCGGGTGTTACCGTACAAGCGAACGGTGGAGACCCAACGGCTACACCCTCAATCGTGATCCGTGGACAGGGCTCACAGAATGGCGATAACGTATTATGGGTTGTTGACGGTGTTCCCGGCGCACCCATCGCCTCTATGAATGATATCGAGACGATTGTCGTCTTAAAAGATGCTGCCTCTGCCGCTATCTATGGAGCGCAATCCGGAGCCGGCGGTGTTATCTTGGTAACCACCAAGAAGGCGAAAGAGGGCAAGACCTCGTTGAGCTATGACGCGACTTTCGGTGTTCGTAAAGCTAGCAACGTAATCGAGCCGTTAAATGCGGAAGAGCAACTCGAGATGCGAAAACTGTCTTACGCAAACGCGGGGCTTACATTGCCGACCGGTTGGGATTTGACCAAGAACCCATGGGTAGGTACCACACGTACCAACTGGATGGACGAGATCTTCCGCACCGCTTTCTACCAACGCCATAACGTAGCCTTGAATGTTGGTTCCGAGAATGCCTCCAACCGTGTTTCATTTGCTTACGATAACGATGAAGGTGTATTGATCAATACTTTCAACAAGAACCTTTCACTTCGTTACAACGGTAAATTCAAATTGAATAAATGGGTGACCATCACCGAAGACGTGGTTTGGAAGAACAACGAAAGCCGTTCAAAAGATACCGACAGTGGTTATACGGGAGTTGTCGCGGCGGCTATGTATATGCCTGCCAGCGCTACGGTTTACAATCCGCTGGATGGTACTTACGGTGGAACAACGACCGAAGACCCGGATTACATCGCCAAATATGGCTCCAATTTCGCAGATATCCACGGAGACGCTGTCAATCCGGTTCGCTTGCTGGAAGCGGAAAACCGCTATGACCGAACCAGCGACATCTGGAGTACGACCAGTCTGGAACTAGCGAATATCGTTACCGGCTTAAAGTTCACGAGCCGTTTCACTTACAACCTGAAGAATAATCTATATAAGAACTTCAGTCCGATCCGTGACGAGGTGGGAAAACCCTCCTTGACAAATAATCTGGATGAAACGACTTACCGTGCAGACGCATGGAAAACGGAAAACACATTGACTTACGACAATACGTTTAATGACATGCACACCCTGGGTGTCTTACTATCCACTACGGCCGATCATTACAGCAAGCGAGGGCTAGAGGTTAATGGAAAAGATTTATCTGACGAATCCGATTATTTACAATATCTATCCTATGCGAATTCCGTTTCCGCTACCGATTATTTGACCGGTCCTGACGCAAACGTATCCTTGATCGCCCGTCTGGCTTATTCCTTCAACGATCGTTACTTCGTTACAGCCTCTTGGCGTCGTGATTACGCAGGCCGTCTACCTAAAGATAATAACTATGGCGACTTCCCTGCCGTAACAGCCGGATGGAAAATCTCTAATGAATCTTTCTTCCCGAAGAGCGAGACACTGAATTTATTGAAGATCCGTGCTTCTTGGGGACGTGTCGGTAATCTAGGATCTATCGGTTACAATTACAAATCAGCTTTATTAGGTAAGAATTATTGGTCGGAGCAGGCACAGTACGGCGTAGAATCGAACAAGATTTGGGGAAACTTCGTCTATAACTCTACCGCATTAAATCCCAACTTAACATGGGAAACTTCCGAGCAATGGGACTTAGGCCTAGATGTGAACATGTTCGACAATCGCTTGAGCATGGCATTCGACTATTTCGACAAACGCACGTTCAACTTGATCCAGTCGCAAACGATGAACTGGCCGGGAACGATCGGTATCGATGCCATGTTAGTCAATCAAGGTGAAGTCCGCAACCGAGGTTTCGAGGCACAAATCAATTGGAACCAACAAGTAAATAAAGATTGGTCGTACTTCGTTTCCGGAAACTTCTCTTATCTAAAGAACTGGGTTTCTGATATTGGGGTAAAGAACGCAGACGGAACCCCGGGCGTTTGGACAGGTATCACCAAAAATGATGCATATTTCGATGGTAGTTATCGTAACCTTCCATATATGTATCAAACAGCCGAAGGAGAACCGCTGGCCTCTTTCTATCTGATCAAGACTGACGGCATTTTTCAAAGCGACGCAGAGGCAGCCGCTTATGTAAACAAAGACGGAAAACGAATCCAACCGGACGCTGTAGCCGGCGATTTGAAATTCGTCGATGCCAATGGTGATGGAGTTATCAATGATGAAGACCGTCAATACTGCGGTAGCGCTACACCTAAAACTACATTCTCATTCTCCGGAGGATTCACTTGGAAGAAGCTTTCCGTAAGCGCTATGTTCCAAGGCGTAGGTGGAGCACAAGCTTTATATGTAGGTAAATATATGGCTTTAAGCGATGTAGAAGGAAACTTCAACCGCTCAAAAGAGATCATGAACGCTTGGAGTCCGTCGAATACAGGGTCGAATATTCCACGCTTATCGAAAAACGACCCAAATAGCAACTTTAGCACACCGTCTGATTGGTATCTGGAGAATGCTTCTTACTTACGTTTGAAGAACTTCACCGTATCCTATGACTTGAGTGATGTTATCAGGAAATGCGCTCACCTGCAAGAACGCAACAGCATGATGTCTGTTTACCTTAGCGGTGAGAACCTCTTCACGATCACGAACTACTCAGGAATGGACCCGGAAACCGGCGGTTGGGATGCCTTGAAGTATCCGGTTTCACGCGTATTCTCTGTCGGAGTCAAATTGACATACTAATCGGGTATTTTAAAAGATATTCATATTAACAAAGGATCAAAATGAAAAGATATATTACAGTATTAGCATTATCCGCATTGGTTTGTAGTTCTTGTAGCGACTTCCTCGACGTTCAGCCGGAAGGAAACGCAACTACAACCTCCTATTTCTTGAATGATCAACAGGCCATTGATGCCATTGACGGATTATATGAAAGATTCCATCAAGAGGGTTGTTACGGCCGTGAATTATTCTGGGAACAGGGAGCCGCATGCGACATTGTTTGGGGACGTACGCGCGGTTATAACTCTTTGGCGACCTTAGCCTATACCGGTGATGAATCTCCTCTAAGAGATGTATTCAGCCGTATGTATTCTACTATGTCCCGTGCGAATTGGATCATCCAAGAATTAGTGAAGAAAGAAAAGGGAACGACGCTGACCGCCGTCGAGAAACGCAGCTTGGGCGAAGCTTACTTCAGTCGCGGCTGGGCACATTATCTGATCGCTTATCGGTACGGTACGGATAAACAAGGAGTACCTTTCGTACGTTACGAGGACTTCCCCGACGATTACGACAACTCCATACCGCCTCAGCAAGCTACCGTTATGGACAATTATAAACTGATCATCGAAGATATGGACAAGGCAATCGCCTACCTTCCAAACTTCGAATCCTATGACGCCGACAACCGGGGCCGGGCACATCAGGCTGCTGCCGTGGCGTTCAAAGCGAAAACTTATGCTTACTGGGCTACTTGGGATGCTACCCAATGGAACAACGTCATCGAGATGGTCAATCAATTGGAGAACAACTACAATCGAGATCTAGCTCCTACATTCGCGGAACTATTCTCGTCTGACTTGAAAGATTATTGGAATGCCGAATATCTCTGGACTATTCCGAGTATCGGCGGCGCACTACCGGGCGGTACCGAATTCCCGGGCATTATCCTTGAGAACAAAGGATGGGGCAAATATAATGGTTGGGGGCAGATGAAGCCCTCTTACGACATCTACGAAGAAATGGCGAAAGATGGTAAAGGTAATGACCGTTTAGTACGCTCAATCTTGGAATACAACCAAGAGTTCCCGTTCTTCGGCGAGACACGCAAATTCTGGTCTACCTCCGACCTTGAAGCTGGTTTCATGATCAATAAATACATGGACGCTTTCAAATACTCAGACCCTGTAGGTGAAGGAGCCGTGAGTGCTAACGGAGACTGGCCTACGGTCCGTGTCAATTTCCCGATCATCCGTTTCGCAGAAATGTTATTGTTCCGTGCCGAGGCATATTTAATGACAGGTCAAGCCGATAAAGCAACCGCAGACATCAACCGTATCCGCCTACGCTCCAACTTGACACCGCTTGCCGGCACCGCCACGATGAAGGATATATATCACGAACGCCGTTGTGAATTGGCTTTTGAGTTTACAGATCATCTATTCGACTTAAAGCGTTGGAACCGTTCTTCCAATACCGACATAAAGACATTGGCCGATAAAGAGTTGAACGCACATCCACGTATCCGCAGATATGAAGACCGGGCGAATCCGGAATCCGCGTTCACGATTATTGGTTATGAAGATTACACCAACAAAAACGCCTATCAAGCGCATATGATGGTATTCCCGTATCCAAGTGAAGAGATTACTAAATCGAATGGTCAATTGAAGCAGAACGAGGGATATTAACCGGCTCCTTTAAACCGATCAAGGTACGAATAAGATTCATTACGGGCTGTCTCAGAAAATGAAACAGCCCATGTTATTTTCTACCGGGTAAAAACGCATATCTCAAATAGGTAGCTTACCTTTGCCTATTGTATACTATATATTAAACAAAAAATATACCATGAGATTAATTCAAACGCTTTCTTCTTGCTTGTGTACAGGAATAATAGCCTTATTCACGGCCTGTAGCCAAGCTCCACAATCCCCCATCGATTCCGTGAATCCGTTTATCGGCACGGGATTTCACGGACACACGTATCCCGGGGCCACGGCTCCTTACGGAGCGGTCCAACTAAGCCCAGACACCCGGAAAGGTAACTGGGACGCTTGTTCTGGCTATCATTACAGCGATTCTACCTTAATGGGTTTCTCCCATACCCATTTAAGCGGTACGGGATGTATCGACCTAGGCGATATCCTATTCCGCCCGTCTCTCCAGACACCTTTAGTGTTCTCGCACTCGGACGAGAAGGCTTCCCCGGGCTACTACTCGGTGAATCTCAAGGAGGCAGGTGTATTAGCGGAACTTACCACGACCCCGCATGTCGGGATACACCGATATACCTATAAAAAAGAGACAGAGGCTACGTTGGTGGTCGATATGGACCATTTATTGGATAACGAATATATGTACGAGGGCTGGGTGAAGCGAACCGGGGATAACGAGCTTACCGGTATGCGGCGTACCCGGGGCTGGGTAGACAATCAATATGTCTTCTTTGTAGCGCAGTTCTCGCAACCCTTCTCTTCCATGGAACAGCCTTCCGAACGGCAAGCCGTACTTACCTTCGATACGACTACCGGAAAACCCATCGTCTGCAAAGTCGGGGTATCGATCGTAAATGAGGAGAACGCCCGTCTGAACCTTGAGCAAGAGACGGATTCCTATGGCTTTGATTTCGATGCCATCCATCAAGCGACACGCTCCGATTGGGAAAAAGAGCTGGACGTTATCACGGTAGAAGGAGGCACCGAAGCCGAGCGCACGAATTTCTATACGGCGCTATACCATAGCAAGATCATCCCGAATATAGCGAGCGACGTGAACGGACAATACCGCCGTCACGACATGAGCGTAGCGACGATCCCGGCAGGTCGCCGCCAATTCTCCACCTTCTCCACTTGGGACACCTTTCGGGCCTGGCATCCGATGATGACTCTGTTGGATACTACCTTGGTGAATGATATGGTACAGTCTCTCTTGGATATGTACGACGCCAGCGGCGAGCTTCCGTTATGGCCCTTATCGGCGGGCGAGACCGGGACCATGATCGGTTATCACTCCACATCGATTATAGCGGACGCTTATTTAAAAGGTATTCGCGGATATGACGCGGAACACGCTCTCGAAGCGATGAAGATCTCAGCGGAGAAGAATAAGAAAGGAGCGGATTATTATATAAAGGAAGGCTTCATCCCGACGAATATCAAGAAAGAATCGGTTTCCTGCCTATTGGAATTTGCCTACGATGATTGGTGTATCGCACAAATGGCGAAAGCTTTAGGACATATGGATGATTATGAGACCTTCATCAAGCGCTCCCAGAATTTTATCAACGTATTCGACGGTAGTACCCGGTTCTTCCGGGGCAAACGGCAGGATGGGAATTGGGAGACTCCTTTCGATCCATTCGCCATCGGACGTTCCTATACGGAGGCTACGGCCTGGCAATATCGTTTCTTTACCCCGCATGACGTATATGGATTGACCCAGTTGTCCGGAGGCCGGGAGGCGTTCATCGCTGATCTGGATAGCTTATTTATGGTTACCTCCGAGGTAGTCGGCGATCTGGTAGACGTTACCGGATTGGTCGGTCAATACGCGCATGGCAACGAGCCTAGCCATCACATGGCTTACCTATATAGCTATGTGGGCCAGCCCTGGAAGACACAGGAATGGACCCGTCGCTTGCTGGACGAGATGTACCAGCCCACGCCGGAAGGCATCATCGGCAATGAGGATTGCGGCCAGATGTCCGCTTGGTATATCTTGAGCAGCCTCGGCTTCTACTCCGTATGTCCGGGTAGCAACCAGTTTATCCTAACGACCCCGTTGTTCGATAAGGCGAACATGAAGCTGGGCAATGGCAAGACATTGGTCATTACCGCCAACCAGCCGGATAAGAACAAGTATATCACGAAGGTTACCTTAAACGGCGAGGAGATATCGCATTGCTACATCACCTACGACCAGTTGATGCAAGGAGGCACACTGGACTTTACGCTCTCGGCAACACCGGACAAGCGTTGGGGAACCGCTCCCGAGTACGCTCCCTATTCCTATACGGAGCAACCTACCGTCTCTATCCCTTACATAGCGAATGATCTGGATTTGTTTGAAGGTGAGATTACGGCGGAACTAAAATCCACGACACCCGAGGCGGTTATCCATTACACGCTTGACGGATCGGAACCGGATGAGAACGCTCCCGTATACAGCGAGCCATTCGTCTTAAAAGAGACCACGATTATCAAGGCCAAAGGATATAAAAAGGGATTCGTACCCAGCCGTACGTACTCGATCCAAGCCACAAAAGCCGTATTACGCCCCGCATTATCCATACAGCCTACGAAGCATGGGGTAGCTTATACTTATTACGAAGGAGAGTTCCAATGGGTAGCCGATCTACAAAAGGCGAAGGTAGTCGAGACCGGAACAATACCTGAGCCTTCTATCCTGAACGCTAAATTGCCGGATCATTTCGGTTATATCTTCACCGGATATATATACGCCCCGGAAGATGGAGTCTATGAGTTCAGTACCCGCTCGGATGACGGTAGCGTCCTCTATATCGGCAAAGAAAAGGTAGTGGACAATGATGCCTCCCACGCCGCTATCGAAGCGACGGGACGCATCCCCTTACAAAAAGGCTACCACCCCTTCGCCTTGCATTATTTCGAGGATTACGAGGGTGAGTACCTAGGCTGGAGCTGGCGTACGCCAAGCATGTCCAAACTAGACGCGATCCCAACAGAGAACCTTTATATAAATTGATAATATTAAATACTGAATCATATGAGAAGAACAACTCTATCCGTGCTATCCTCCTTAGCCATCCTGCTATCCGGCATGATCGTTCCGGAGGCCGCGGCACAAAGTCGCCGAGACAAAGAACAAACGTATGTACTAGAGAAACCTTACGAGGTCAAGAAACTAGTCCCCCCTACCGGAAAGAAAATAAAGAACGTGATCCTCATGATCGGCGACGGCATGAGCCTTATGCACATGTATTCCGCTTGGACCGCCAACCGGGGCAAGCTCTGGCTGGACAACTCCCAATACACCGGCCTCTCGAAAACCTATTGCGCCAACCGCCTCATCACCGACTCCGGAGCCGGAGGTACCGCACTGGCCACCGGCCATAAAACGAACTACCATATGGTAGGCGTAGACCCGGCAGGCAAACCCTTGGAATCTCTGGCTACCTTGGCGAACAAGAAAGGCCTGTCAAGCGGCATCGCCGTTACCTGTCGCCTATGGGACGCTACGCCCGCCGACTTCTGCTGCCACAATACGGATCGCGACGCCGAGGCCGAGATCGTAGCGGATTACGTGAACTGTGGCGTCGATTACGTATTCGGCGGCGGCTCCAAGCTATTCGAGAACCGTGCAGACGGACGTGATTTGTTCAAGGAATTAAGGGAGAAAGGTTACCAGACTCCCCGTAGCTGGGAGGAACTGGCGAAAATTCAAAAAGGCAAGGTATTCTGCGTTACCGATACCGTAGATACCCCGCTTCCCGCCGAGCGAGGCGATCTCTTGGCTCGTGCCTCGATGAAAGCGATCGATCTGCTGGGACAAAACCCGGAAGGTTTCTTCCTGATGGTAGAGGGCTCCCAATTGGATGATTACGGACATTTCAACGATATCGACCTGTTGATGCAAGAGACACATGATTTCGACCGTACGATCGGACGTATCTTCGAATGGGCCGCCCAAGACGGTGAGACATTGGTTGTCGTAACTGCCGATCACGAGACCGGTGGCCTTACCTTGGTGGACGGGGATCTGAACGAGGGCCGTATCGTCTGTAAATTCTCCACCGGTAGCCACAGCGGTGTCATGGTTCCCGTTTACGCTTTCGGCCCGGGTGCCGAGAACTTCACGGGTATCTTCGAGAATACGGATATCTTCTGGAAGATCAAAAAGCTCCTGAATCTATAATCAAACAGTATTCATCCGATGGAGAGTATAACAGGGCTATCCCGCTAGTCAAGTACCGCAGTACCCCTGCCCAAGTACCGCAGTACTTTGGCTGAGAGGACAGCGGTACTTGACTAGCAGGACAGCAGTACTTGACTAGCAGTACTACGGTACCCGACCGGGAGGACCGTGTTCACCGACTGAGGCGCACCTTCTCCCTCTCTCCCTCAATAAATATCATAAAGAATGACAACAAGACGAAACTTCTTAAAGCAATCCCTTCTCGCGGCAGGCGCGGCCTCCGTTCCCGCCGGGAACCTTTTAGCGCAAGAGAAAATGGAAGAGAAACGCCCCAAGTACAATCTTCCTTACAAGAACACCTACCTGAAGGAACCCTTCGTGACCGAGAACGAGTTCCGGACGGCGAAACCGGAGACCATCACGCCCAGAACCTTCGAGGAGGCCAAGCAAATCCTCCCGGACCCGACTTGGAGCGGACACGAGAAGGAAATCGAGATGTACTGGAAGGCTTGGCAAATCGGCATCGGCAACATCAAGGCCCCTGAACCAGATTCCGGTTTCGTATGCAGTTACCTCGATGTCGCCTACAACGGCAATATCTTCATGTGGGACTCCGCCTTCATGATGATGTTCGCCCGTTTCGGTACCCGCTTCTTCCCCTTCCAACGTACGTTAGATAATTTTTACGCCAAACAACATCCGGACGGTTTCATCTGCCGGGAGATCAAGGCGGACGGAGCGGACTGTTTCGAGCGTTACGATCCGACCAGCACCGGACCGAATATCCTCCCTTGGAGCGAGATCGTCTATTATAAGCAGTTCGGCGATATGGACCGCCTACACAAGATATTCCCCGCCCTTTGCGCTTATTATAAATGGTTGAAGCTAAACCATACGTGGCGCAACGGTACGTATTGGACCAGCGGTTGGGGTACCGGCATGGACAACATGCCCCGGGTGGAACCGAAATACAATCCGATATACAGCCACGGCCATATGATCTGGCTGGACGTTTGCTTGCAACAATACTTCACCGCCGGGCATCTGCTTGAGATGGGTTTCTATCTGGAGCGTTGGCAGGAGATCGAGGAGTTCGAGGACGAGCAGAAGATGCTAAAGAAGTATATCAACGAGAACCTATGGGACGAGAAGGAGCATTTCCTTTTCGATCAATACGCCGACGGAAGCCTTTCCTCCACCAAGGGAATCTATGCGTACTGGGCCTTATTGACCGATGTCCTGTCCAAGGAACGCATGGATGCTTTCGTGGCCGAGCTGGATAACAAGGAGACATTCAACCGCCTGCACCGCGTCCCTTCCCTTGCCGCCAACCATCCTAAATACAAGGATAACGGTCGCTACTGGCAGGGTGGCGTATGGCCGGGAGCGAACTATATGGTGATTACCGGCCTATTGCAACAAGGCTATCGTAAATTGGCTTACAAGATCGCACGCAACCATTACGATAACGTCCTCAAGGTATATAAGAATACCGGTACGTTCTGGGAATACTACGCTCCGGAACATGAGGAGCCGGGCTTCATGGCTCGCCCGAATTTCGTGGGCTGGGGCGGACTGGCACCGATCTCCGGCTTGATCGAGCAAATCTTCGGCATCCGCTCCAATGTGTACGAGAAGAAATTGACCGTAGACGTGAACTTGACGGAGGCTTATGGTATCGACCGTTATCCTTTCGGCCTCGACGGTCTGGTAGCGATCAAAGTCAAGGCCCGTTCTTCCGCTACCCAAGAGCCGCAGGTAGAAATTACCAGCGACGTCCCCTTGGAACTAACCGTCCTTTGGGGCGACAAACAGAAGACGGCTAACGTAAAACCCGGCACGCGAACCGTATAAGACAGCAAATCCATAAACATCCAGTTGTAGAGACGGGGCGTTCCCCGTCTCTACAACTGGACTCAAAAAACAATTAGTATATGAAACAGATTCTATCCTTATTTATCACCTCCCTCGCCCTCTGTACGGCTTGCACCTCCCCGAAGGGATCGGACACAGTTCAAGTGGCGGAGACAACCACGGAGCAGACGATTCAGAAAGCCTCCTCCGCGATTCATTACAACGCCTTCTCGCACAATGATTATTGGCGGGAGAGACCTCTGCTGGACGCCTTGTCCTTCCGCTTCAACTGCGTGGAGGCCGATCTGTGGCTGATCGATGGCGAGCTATACGTTTCCCATGATCGCCCGGAACCCAACCCGGCCATTACCTTCGAGAACCTATACCTCAAGCCGCTCGTGGCCCGCATACAAGCGAATGGAGGTAAGGTCTATCCCGATAGCGATCGTCCTTTCTACCTGATGGTGGATTGCAAGGCACAAGGCGAAGAGATGTACAAGCTATTAAAGAAACAGATGGAACCTTACAAGGAATATTTCTGTTCCGTCGATAACGGCGAATATAAAGAAGGTGCCGTCCTCTTCTTCCTTTCCGGTGACCGTCCGAAGAGCAGCCTGCCGAAAGAGAACAGCCGCTTCACCTTCCTCGACGGACAAATAAAGGATCTGGGACAGGGCATCCCTGCTTCCCTCGCTCCGGTCATAAGCGATAATTACTCCGATTTCTTCACTTGGAAAGGCGAAGGTGAGATGCCCGCCGACCAACTACAGAAGATGCGTGAGATCATCCGGAAAGTCCACGATGAGGGAAAACTATTCCGTTGGTGGGGCGCCCCGGATACCGAGCAGTTCAAACGCTTCTTCATCAAAGAAGGCGTAGACTTGGTAGGTGCCGATGACCTGAATGGGTTATACAACGTATTGAACGAGCGTTAAACGAGAAAATTACAATAGGCATTATAAGGTTGTTACAATGGGCATTCTAGCATCTTTACAACAGGCATCGTAACAGCCTTATAATGCCCATCATAGTTTTAACATATCACAACCGCTTTTATTCCAACCAAGGCTGCGGATTCAGCTTCGTCTTTTCCTTCCACAATTGGAAATGAAGGATCGTGGAATTACCGTCCTCCGGATCCGAATAGATCCTTCCGATCGCTTGACGGGTAGAGACCCGGTCGCCCGCTTTTACATATACCTGACTCAAATTGCTATAAACCGTCAAGTAGTTACCATGACGAACGATTACGGAATTATTATACCCCGGCACCACGAACACACGCGTCACCTCCCCATTGAATACCGCACGGGCATCCGCCCCGGGTGAGGTCTGGATATCGATACCACTATTACTGGTACGAACATATTTCAACTCCTGATGCTGTTGCTCGCCGAATGTAGAGACGATCGTATGTCTTCCGGCCACCGGATACGGCAAACGTCCCCGGTTATTGGCGAAGTTATCGGACAATTGCTTCTCCGCCTTTGTCATCGCATAGCCCCCTTTCGTATCTGCCACACGTTCCTCACGGATCGGCTCGTTTTTACTCTCCGGTACGGGTTTACCCTTAGCGGCAGCTTGTTCACGGGCACGACGCTCACGTTCCGCACGTTCACGGGCGGCTTTCGCCTCGGCCTCGGCACGGGCGATCTCCTCGGCGATCTGCTTCTCTATCTGTCGGTTTAAAGCCTCGGCTTGACGACGCTTCTTTTGGAGATCCGCCTTCAAATCCTTTTGTCTCTTATTCAATAGCTGGACTTCCTCTTTCTGAGAAGCTTCCTCACTTTCTAGCTTCTTACTCTCTTCTTGACGAGTTCCTAAAAGGACACGCTTCTCGGCACGGGTCTTCTCCATCTCAGCTTGCTTGCGGCTGATCTCGGCCTGCTTTTCAACGATGTCATTCGCTTGCCGCTTCTGCCAATCCGCATATTCCCGCAAATACCGCATACGCCGCATGGATTGAGAGAAACTCTCGGCGGATAGGATAAACAACAATTTATCTTGCGAGCTATGGCGTTTATAAAGCCCTCGCATCGATTTACCGTAATTCGTCTGCTTATCGCCCAGTTCCCGTTTTAAGGTGCGCAACTGGCCTTGGATATTCAAGATATCTTTCTCGATCTCATCCAGCTCTTGATTCAATAAACTGATGACTTTCTTACGCGAAAGAATTTGTTTGGAAAGTAGATTCAAACGGTTCAGGGAAGTTTTAGCAGTCTGGGCCGTCTCTTGTAATAATTTATTCGTCTCCTCGATATCGGCCAACGCCTCCTTGCGCTGCTGCTCCAACTGACGGACAGCGGCGGATTTCTGACCGTAAACCACGGTAGATAAAGACAATGCCAATAGAACGATCCAGACGTACCTCATGATAGATTATTGATTCAGATTCGTAATCGTTTTCAATACTTGCGCAAAGGTAATACGCTTATATTTAGAAGGAACCGAGAAATCCAACTTGAGCGGCTCGTCCAGTTGGATACGGGAGTAATGGATCTTCACCCCACCCTCGGGATTCCCGTTCTTCAACACCTGCACATCCATCAACATCGGGAACGGCTGCCGATCCACCAAGCGAAAATCCTCGTACAGCCATTGCAAGGCATAACGATCGGAAGGATCCGCTACATAGGTAGAGAGAAGTTTCTCCTCGCCGTCCGCCTTAAAGGTATAGAATAACCCCATGGCATCCTTCGTCTTGATCTCGGCGACCGGACCTTCTTGATTCAGCTTAAACCGATTATAATGCTTACGGGAAACGCCTTGCTCCCCCGGGATAAACAGATGATTCGTGAAAAGAGCCTGCAAATTATAGAAGTTGAACTCGATCGGAGTCTGTCCTTGCAAATTGGAATAATTCTCGATCATATAGCGTTTATTCATGCGGTCTACCACTTTGATCGTATCCCGGCTCAACTCGATACGGAAGATCTCGATCCCGAGAAATGGCTGTACCGACAGCTGGAAAGCGCTATCCTTGACCATCTTCATATCCACCCGAGAACTCATTTGCTTACCGGGGATATCCAGATCCACGTTCAGCCGGGCCGTCAAGGTACGGAACTGGAAGGATTGATCCTCCACCGACTGGAAGAACTCATTATGAGCCTTCACGCTAGCGGATTCCACCGTCCCGACTTTCTTGGACGATTTACAGCCTGTCAACATCGAAAGTAAAAGACCTCCACATAACAGGAAGGTCAAGAAATAGTCTCTTTTCATTTCGCGTTCTCGTCTTCTATATATTGTTGCTCGGCGATCTTACGGTTCAAGATCTCGGAATCCTTCCCCATCTCTTTCGCCTTTTTCCATTGCTCCACCGCTTTTTCCTTATCACCGTTCATGAAAAGGATGTCCCCATAATGATCCACGAGTTCGGCGCTCTTTGTCTTATCTTTCTCCAAAGCGCTCTCGATATAGATTTTCGCCAAGGTATAGTTTCCTTGTACGAAGAAGATCCAAGCGTAGGTATCCAGATACGTGGCGTTGTCCGGTTCCAGCTTGATACATTGGGCGCTCATACGCTCCGCCTTCTTCAAGTCTTTCTTCTCCAAGGAAAGGAAGTAACTGTAGTTGTTCAGTACGACCACGTTCTTGTCATTGTACTTCAATGCCTCATCGTACGCTTTATACGCTTGATCCAATTGCCCTATCTGGTAATAAATATCACCGATCTGGCCGTAGAAATCCGATTTCAGCGGCAGGTTCTCCTTCGGGATGATATTCAAGCCCGCATAATAGGTATTCAAGGCTTCTTGATATTTCTGTTGTTGGTAGTAAGCGATACCCAGATAGAAGTAATATTCCGGCGACTCGGGGAAAAGCTCCATACAAGCCGTACAGATACGGATGACCTCCGGGATATCCTCCCCTTTCAAAGCCAGATTCAACAATTGCTGCCAAGCCCCGGCGTTACTCGGTTCCATCTCGGTTACCAACTGGAACTGGAATTTCGCCTCCTCTGTCTTTCCTTGGGCCATCAAGAGACCGCCATACATCAGTTTTAAGTCGATATCCTCCGGATGTTGCTCCAAAAGGGTTTGGAATAAATGGTTCGCGTTCTCAGTTCCCTGCTTCGTTTGTTGCAGTTTCAAGATATACCGGGAAAGGATGTTCACTTTCGTCTCCACGTCCAGCTTCTCGTTTACCAAAGCGCTACGGATTTGTTGCTCGGCGGCCTCCTTATCCCCTTTCGCCTCGTAGTAATTGGCCATAGAGACGATATAATAAGGGTCAGTCGGATCAATCTCATTCGCTTTTTGATAGCAAGCCAAAGCCTTGTCCATCTCCCCGTTTTCCAAATGAAGATCGCCCAATACGATCTGGTAACGGGCCTCCATAGGATATTTAGCCGCTAGCTTCTCGATCTCCTTGAAAGCCTCTTCCGGTTTCTCCAACTGGACGTACAGTTTGTATTTCTGCATGGAGATCGCCTCGTTCATACCCATAACCGACTCCAATGCGTCATAAGCCTCGATCGCCTTCCCGATCTCGCCGGCTTGCGTCAAGGCATCGGCCAGATAATAATTCAGCTCCTCCTTCTCCGGATAATCACGAACCAGTTCCTCGTACTCCTCGGCGGCTTCGCCATACATACCCAGATTCCGGGTGATAGACGCCAATGCCATTTTATACGTGAAATTATCCTTGCTGTTGGCTACGGCTCTTTTCAACATCTCGACCGCTTTCTCCGGACGGTTCAGCTGCACATAAAAAGAAGAAAGCTCATACAAGACCGGAGCCGCCGTAGAGTCAATCGCCAAGCAATGGTTGAAGGCATCATAAGCGGCGTCGAATTTCCCGGCGTTCTTCAAGTTCAAGCCCTCATAAAAGAAGTAATCGAATTTACGTTGATCCTTCTCCGTTTCTGTAGCACCAGCCGGGAGCACAGCGACCAACGAGAGGAAAGAGATGAGATATATCAGTTGCTTAAACATCCTATTATTCTTGTTAACCTTATTATTCTTATTCTTTTCCGGTATGACCGAATCCCCCGGCTCCCCGCTCCGTATCATCCAACGTCTCCACGGACTCCCAATCCACATGGCTATGAGCGGCTATAACCATTTGGCAGATACGCTCACCATCATTCACCGTAAATGGTTCGGAAGATAGATTCACGAGAATGATACCGATCTCCCCCCGATAATCGGCATCGATCGTACCCGGCGTATTCAGCAGGGTTATCCCATGCTTTAAAGCCAGCCCGCTACGAGGACGCATCTGGGCCTCATAGCCTTCCGGCAGCGAGATATAAAGTCCGGTCGGGATTAATTTACGTTCCAACGGTTTCAACACAACCGATTCCGACAAATTCGCCCGGATATCCATCCCGGCAGATAAAGGAGTCGCATAACCCGGCAGCGGGTGATGCGATTTATTGATAATTCTTACTTTCATACTTGCAAAGATAAACAAATTGTCAATAGTCAATCAATTAACCCAATCCCCGTTCTCTTTTATTAACTGAACTAAACGTTCTACAGCGTCTTCCTCGGGGATATTCTTGAGGACACATTCCTTACCTTTATACAGGCTGATTTGTCCACGTCCGGCACCCACATAACCATAGTCGGCATCGGCCATCTCGCCGGGGCCGTTTACGATACAGCCCATGATACCGATCTTCAAGCCTTTTAAATGGGAAGTAGCCTCCTTGATACGAGCGATCGTTGTTTGCAGGTCGTACAAGGTACGTCCGCAACTCGGACAAGAGATATATTCCGTCTTACTGATACGGGTTCTTGTAGCCTGCAAGATCCCGAACATACAGCGATCCGAGACAACCGCCTCGCATCCCTCATTGTGCAGCATCAAGCCATCCCCGAAACCATCCAGCAAAAGCGTACCGAAATCGGCGGCGGATTTCAGTTGCAACAACTCCACATCCGTCTCCCGGAAATCACGATGCAAGACAACCGGCACGTCACAACCCGCCATCAGCAATTTATGCATAGCCGCACGTTGCGAGCCAACCCCATTCCGATGATGTGTACTTAATAAAACCACCACGGTCTTATCCGCTTTCAAGATCTCCAACATACGATCCGTAAGATCCATATACGTCAGACGGATAAACTTAAGCGGACAATCGTAATCCTTTAACTCCTCCGCTTCCGAGGCGATGAAGCAAGGAAAAGCATTCGGACGCTCTTTCCAAAAATGAGCGTCTACCAATAAACGGAAATTATCCGGCAAATTATCCGGATCTTCCTTTCCTATATATATATAGTCCGGCAAGGACAAATGATCAAACTCAAAATCCCCGTTACTACGATCGGAGATCACGACTGGCGGGAAAGTACCTCCGATACCCTCCACCACACGGCTTATACGACGGCATGTCGCCACCGTATCGAAACCGGGAGCCATCGAAGCCTCGATAGGACGATGATTTTCCCGTTCCCTAATATAATCCACCAATTTACGCGCTACCGGCATTTCCGCCTCGGGGTCCTCACTCAAGGAAACCCGGATCGTATCACCGATACCGTCACATAGAAGCGTACCGATTCCGACAGCGCTCTTGATACGCCCGTCCTCACCGTCACCCGCCTCCGTTACCCCAAGGTGCAAGGGGTAATGCATATTCTCGGCCTCCATCGTACGAACCAACAACCGCACGGTCCTTACCATGACAACGGTATTGGAAGCCTTAATCGAAATAACCACATCCGGGAAATTCTCCTCCCGGCAAATGCGAAGAAACTCCATACAACTCGCTACCATCCCCTCGGGCGTATCACCATAACGGCTCATGATACGATCGGAGAGCGAGCCATGATTCACACCGATACGAATAGCGGTGCCATGTGCCTTACAAATATTCAAGAAAGGGACGAACCGCTCACGGATCTTCTCGATCTCGGCGGCATATTCCTCATCCGTATATTCAAGATGGCTGAATGTCTTTACCTTATCTACATAGTTTCCCGGATTGATACGTACCTTTTCCACCTCACCGGCGGCGGCATCAGCCGCTCTAGGATTAAAATGGATATCAGCGACCAAAGGAGTCGTATACCCTTGCTCATTCAATTGTTTACGAATCTCGCCCAAGTTTCGGGCTTCCCGTTCCCCCTGTGCCGTAAAACGCACATACTCAGCTCCCGCCTCGATCATACGGATCGCTTGAGCTACCGCCGCCTCCGTATCCATCGTTGATACATTAGCCATGGATTGAATACGGATAGGATTCTCACCTCCCATGGGTGTGTCACCGATTTGGGCAACGGATGATTTACGGCGGTTGTAATTAAAGTAAGCCATTGTTAATTGAAAATTGAGAATTGAAAATTGAGAATGAGTGTTGAGAACTGAAAACCTAAAGAGAGACTTTCTCCTTAATTTTCAATTCTCAACTTTCAACTTTCAATTAATTAGTTTTGTATTTAAAAGAAACCTTAGCCAACTCCTCGTTAGCCTTCACGATTTTCTTCTTCAAATCCTCCTTATAAGCGGATAGCTTCTCCTGAAGTTGCTCGTCGCCGACGGCAAGCATCTGCACCGCAAGGATACCAGCGTTCAAAGCGCCATTGATGCCGACAGTAGCCACAGGGATTCCCGGAGGCATCTGTACGATAGCCAACAAGGCATCCATACCGTCCAGCGTAGAGTTAATAGGCACGCCGATCACGGGAACCGTCGTCATGGAAGCGATCACACCGCAAAGATGAGCGGCCATTCCGGCAGCGGCGATGATAACCTTGATTCCACGTCCTTTAGCTCCTTTGGCGAAAGCCTCCACCTCAGCGGGAGTACGGTGTGCGGATAGAGCATGCATCTCGAACGGGATCTCCATCTCATCCAATAACTTAGCCGCCTTCTCCATAACGGGTAGATCCGAGGTACTACCCATGATAATACTTACAACAGGTGTCATTCTTATTTAGCGATTAATTTTTGATAGTCTTCAGCGGATAATAGTTCCTCCAACTCAGAAGCGTCCGTAAGAGAAATCTTGATTAACCAACCTTTACCATAAGCGTCTTCATTAACCAATTCAGGAGCGTCTTCCAATTCAGCGTTTACTTCCAAAACCTCTCCGCTAACCGGCATGAAAAGATCGGAAACAGTCTTAACAGCTTCAATCGTACCGAACACCTCTTCTTGAGCGACGGTCTCCCCCTCTGTCGTAATGTCTACATAAACGATCTCACCTAGCTCGCCTTGAGCGTAATCAGTAATACCAACATAAGCTACGTCACCTTCTACACGAATCCACTCATGGTCTTTTGTGTACTTTAAATCTGCAGGAAAATTCATAATTTTAGTGTTTTTATTAGATGAATAAATAGATATAACTCATTAATGAGGCTACAAAGGTACATATAAATCCCAGACAAAACCCCGCATATACCTGCATTGGTGTATGCCTTTTTAAAAAGATACGCGAGGTACCTAATAAACCAGCCACGATCAACACGACTATAAAAGCCCAGTAGGGATTTATCATATGGATACGCGCCACTCCCATAACACCGCCCAGTAACCCGCCGATACCAATGGCATGCGCGCTAATCTTCCAAGCAAAATTGATGCATAAGGCGATTACCAAGGCTACGCAAGCCCCGATCAGCATCGCTAACAACCAAAACGGCATCAGCATCTTATACAGGAAAAAGATACATACCAAGATGGAAGTGATAAAAATCAGATAAGGAACCACCCGCTCCTTCCGGTCGGAAAGCTCTATATCGCCGGCCGCGCCATTTTTCACCAATAAGAAGATGAAAAGCCCGGGAACTATCGCTGTCGAAATAAAGGTACCTCCGGCAATCAGCAGCTTCACAGGTAACGGGTAAATGGCGAGAAATGTAAACATCAACGCCAACACGATCCCATAGGTCACCATAAGCAACGGATGGAACACGAAGGATATTATATTCGAGAATATTTTCATACGCTTTTATATTTCTTTTCTCAGACGAGCTACCGGAATCCCCAGTTGCTCCCTGTATTTCGCTACCGTACGCCGGGCGATGACATACCCTTTTTCTTTCAGGATCGTAGCCAACTCCTCATCGGTCAACGGTTTTCGTTTATCTTCGGCATCTACATGTTCTTTCATGATCTTTTTCACCTCACGGGTCGAGATCTCCTCACCGGTATCGGTCTGCATAGACTCGGAGAAAAAGTATTTCAACGGATAAATACCGAAATTCGTTTGCACATATTTACTGTTACTTACCCGGGAAATAGTGGAGATATCATATCCCGCACGCTCCGCTACGTCTTTCAAGATCATGGGATGGAGGGTAGCCTCATCGCCTGTCAGGAAAAAGTCCCGTTGTAAATAGATAATCGCCTCCATGGTACGCTGCAAGGTCTCATTACGTTGCTTGATAGCGTCGATGAACCACTGGGCGGAATCCAACTTTTGTTTCACGAACTGTACGGCATCCCGCCTCTCAGCGGTTTGGTTCGCCTTATTCGCCGTATAATCCTGAAACATCTCGGCATACTCCCGGTTGATACGCATATCCGGTACCCCCCGGTTATTCATGCTCAAGATAAGCTCTCCATTATGCGCTTCCACCACGAAATCCGGGATGATCTGGCTCATCGCCACTTCCATAGAACCACCCCAACTACTTCCGGGTTTCGGATTTAACATAGTAATCTCGTGAATGACCTTCTTTAACGTTTCCTCATCGATATCGAGACCTCGTAAGATCTTATCGTAATGTTTGCGGGTGAACTCCTCGAAATATTCGGTCAAAACACGAATCGCCAAATTTGTAACCGGAGTATTCTCCTTCTTATCCAGCTGGATCAACAGACATTCTTTCAAGTCACGGGCACCTACCCCGGCAGGCTCAAAATCTTGGATGATATTCAAGATAGACTCGATCTCCTTCTCATCTACCTCTTGTCCGGCTTGGAAGATCAAATCGTCCGCTATCGCCGAAAGGTCCCGTCTCAAATAACCGTCATCATCGATATTTCCAATGATATACTCCGCTATTTTCATTTGCTTATCCGGTAAATCCCTTAACCCGAGCTGCTGTAACAGAAACTCATTCAAGGATTGGCTTACGGAGAAGGGGACATCCTCTTTCCGTTCCGCACGCTCGGTCATTTCCCGTAGCTTATAATCAGGTATATCGTCTTCCGTTAAATAATCTCCCAAAGAAAGGTCGGTCTCAGTATCAACAGAAGGGATCTCTTCTCCCCCCTCCTCGCTTTCAGTTCGTTCAAAATCATCAACAGGCTCTTTTCCTTCCTCCAAGGCTGGGTTATCTTCCAGCTCATGCTTCACACGTTCTTCCAACTCGATCGCGGGAAGCTCCAGAAGCCGTATCAACTGTATCTGCTGAGGGGATAGCTTTTGCTGTAACTTTTGTTGTAACTGTTGCTTTAACATAATCTAAATCATTGCACTGTAAGGGCAGGACAATCACCCGCCCTTTTATTTATCAACATGCAAATATAAGTTTTTAGTTTTAACAGTACAGCTATTAAACTATAATAGTTCTAAACAAGGTGCATGATCTTTTGCCCGACGGATCATTGCCCGGCCTCCAAATAACAAACAGCTTAAATCCGGGCCCCGAAACATTTTGTCAAAAAGGGGTAACATAAAAACACGTACGTGTTTTCAAAAAAAGACGTACATGTTTTCGGAAAAACACGTACGTCTTTTTTTAAAGGCTTTATAGAGTCTGATTCTACCTAATACTTGAAGCTTCCTCCCCCCAAGAATTCACGGAGCAAGGAAGTTCCCGGCAACTCTTCCGTAGGGATATAATTAAAGTAGCGAAGGAAACGAAGCAAACGATATGCCTCGGCATTCGCTTTATTGCTCTCGGGTACTTGCGCTAGGATCGGTTCCGCATATTTCCGCAAAGCGGCCAACTCATACAACATGGCGCTATTAAACATAGCGTCCGCATTCTCCTGATACGGAAAGATCCATTTATCCTCACCTCGGCGCACGCTCGGCCAACGGTTAATGGTATCTTCCGCCGAATATCCCCTAAAGCGATAATCCCGGATAATACGGCGCAGCAGACGATTATCCGTCGTCGGTATCCAATTATGGTTATCCAAAGAGATAGAGGTCAAGACCGAGACATATACCCGATATTTATATTTATCATCGATAAACTCCGTCAGTTCCGGATTCAAAGCATGAATACCTTCTATTACCAAAATCGAGTTCTCACGAAGTTTTAACTTCTTTCCCTTGAAAATCCTTCGGCCAGACTCAAAGTTGAAACTAGGCAGCTCGATCTCTTCCCCAGATAACAACTTCTTCAAATCCTTATTAAAATAAGGTAAATCCAGCGCATACAAAGATTCAAAATCATACTCGCCATGCTCATCCTTCGGTGTATCTTCCCGATTCAAGAAATAATCATCCAAGGAAATTCCTACCGGATGAAGCAGGTTAGTTGTCAATTGCACTTGCAAACGCTTGCAAAACGTAGTCTTTCCCGAAGAAGAAGGGCCGGAGATCAAGACGATACGGATGCCCTCTTTATATCCATCGGCGATCTTTTCGGCGATCTTGGCAACCTGTTTTTCCTGCATCGCCTCAGAGACAAGGATTATATCCTGAGAGCGGCCTTTCTCTATCGCTAAATTCAAATCCCCCACATTATCTAAGCCGACAGTCCGCTGCAATGTAAGGTGTTCCTTATAAGCCTCGAACATCTTATCCTGCTTGATGACAGGCTGCAATTCCATCGGATCGGTCTGCTTCGGGATACGGAGCAAAACGCCATCCATATACGGTTCCAAGTCAAACAATTGGATATAGCCGGTCGAAGGGGTTAAACAGCCATAAAAGAAGTTGATATAACCTTCCAACTCATAATAAGAGGTATAAGGCAATCCCGCCGTCTCTATTAAGCGAGCCTTATCATTCATACCCCGCTCCCTGAACAATACGGCGGCATCCACCGTACGGACACTCTTATGGAGGAAAGGAAGATCCGCGTCAATCAACTCCCACATACGTTTCTTGATCTTCTCGATCGTCTCCAGATCGATGTTCTTGCCGTTATGGATCACGCAATAGTAACCTTTCGATACCGGATGTTCCAGATTTAAGGTCGCCGTCGGCCAAATATCATACACCGCCTTGGAAAATATATGGCAAAGCGAGCGGACATAGGTTCTCAATCCGGATAATTGAGTATAGTCGATAAATTCGATATCCTTCGGTTGCCAGCAACGGAAGTTCAAGCTTTCCGTCTTATTATTCACTTGCGCGTTCATCGGCCTGTACCGAAGCGGAGCGCCAACCGCCGTATAAATGTCCAACAACGAAGAACCAATGGGTACATCCTTGTAGGTATTATTATTTTTGCAGTAAATTGTTATTGTCTCAGACATACTATCTCAGTTATTATTTGTAAATTCGCCCCCTAAAGTTAGGAATATTAATCGGATATACAATCCACTTAAACGTAATTTAAATGGACTATTCTTTTTTTGATTTTCTCCGGCTGATCGGCTCCTTGGCGCTGTTCTTGTACGGAATGAAGATCATGAGTGAAGGGTTACAAAAATTTGCGGGTGACAGTTTACGACGAATACTAACCGCGATGACCACGAACAGAGTAACCGGTATGCTCACCGGGGTGTTAATAACGGCTCTTATCCAATCATCATCGGCTACGACAGTTATGGTCGTGAGTTTCGTGAATGCCGGACTCTTGACATTGACCCAATCCATCGGAGTCATTATGGGTGCTAACATCGGAACCACGGTAACGGCATGGCTTATCTCCGCCCTCGGTTTCAAGGTCGATATCGCCGCATTCGCCCTTCCCCTTTTAGCTTTCGCTCTCCCACTCTTCTTCTCAGGAAAAAGTTCTCGTAAATCAATTGGTGAATTTGTTTTTGGTTTCGCATTCCTGTTCATGGGGCTTCAAAGTTTAAAGGCAAACGCCCCGGACCTCGGAGCGAATCCGGAAATGCTGGCTTTCGTGCAGAATTATACGGATATGGGATTTTTCTCCATCATCTTGTTCTTATTTATCGGAGCGATCTTAACCATGATCGTACAAGCCTCCGCCGCCACGATGGCTATTACATTGATTATGTGCGCCAACGGCTGGATCGATTACCATTTGGGAGTCGCTTTGGTATTAGGCGAGAATATCGGAACTACGATTACGGCCAACTTAGCCGCATTAACCGGAAACACACAAGCACGACGAGCCGCGTTAGCGCACCTTGTTTTCAACGTTTTCGGTGTCATGTGGGTTTTGGTGCTCTTCTACCCTTTCACGAATGCCGTCTCATGGTTTGTTACCCATGTAATGAAGGTCAGTGATCCGGCTGTGGCGGTATCCTTTAAACTGGCAGCGTTCCACACTGCATTCAATATCAGTAATACTTTCATTATGATCTGGTTCGTAAGCTTGATCGAAAAGACCGTATGTACGCTTATCAAGCCCAAGGTGGAAGACGAGGAGTACCGCCTTCGCTATATCACGGGAGGTATGTTATCCACCGCCGAGCTTTCCATCCTACAAGCTCATAAAGAAATCTCATTATTCGCCGAGCGTACGGCTAGGATGTTTAATATGGTGAAAGAATTATTCTACGAGAAGAATGAGGAGACCTTCCTCAAGACTTATAGCCGCGTCGAGAAATACGAGAATATCAGCGACCGCATGGAGATCGAGATCGCAAATTACTTGACTGAAGTATCGGAAGGCCGTTTGAGTTCTGAAAGTAAGGAAGAAATCCGTATCATGCTACGTGCCGTCTCGGAAATCGAGAGTATAGCAGATTCTTGTAATAACCTTGCCCGAAGTATCAAACGCAGAAACGAGTTCAAATCCGAATTCACGGAGGAGCAAAACAAGCACTTGGATCATATGTTCGAGCTGGTATCCGGGGCGTTAAATCGCATGAACCTAATTTTGCATAAACCGGAACTCGTACATGATGATATCAATCCTTCTTATAACATAGAGAACGAGATCAACAACTATCGTAACCAGTTGAAGAGCCGGAATATCGAAGATATCAACAATAAGCTGTACCAATATCAAGATGGCGTTTATTACATGGACATGGTTAGTGAAAGTGAAAAGCTGGGCGATTATGTATTAAATGTTGTTCAAGCGGTTATCGAGAAGAAAATATAGCGTATATTTGTCCTTAACAATATCAACAGCCCTTTTCCGTTATTGAGAGAAGGGCTGTTTTTAATATATATCCACTATGAATTATAAGTATTATACGATCGTTATCCTTGGCCTTTTAGCATTCTCCGCTTGCGAGAAAGATGATATTGACATTCCGGCAACCGACAATGAAGTAAATCAATGGATCGAGCAAACGATGCGAGAGAATTATCTTTGGTATTCCGAGTTCCCGGATAAAAGTTCCTTGGACTTTAGTCTTGATCCGGAGGCCTTCTTCAAGGGCCTGTTATCCGATAAAGACGGGAAAGATCTTCCTGAAGGTCATCATTACTTTTCCCAATTAGAGAAAGCGACCGTAACAAAGAGCATTTACGACGCGAACAACTCATATGGATTCGATTTCGCGACTTCCAACCTTAAAGACAGAGGCAGTACCTATAAAATAGCCATTGTCCTTTATGTATTAAAGGATTCACCCGCCGAAGAAGCCGGATTGAAACGGGGAGACTGGATACTTGGCGTAAACGGTTCTTGGGGTACTATCCAAGACTATGATGTATTGAGAAGCGGAGGCAGCGTATCCCTCCAACTAGGAGAAGTCCAAGGAAATGGCAAAGGAATAGTCCCGACACGGATAGTCACCCTAAACGCATCCCGAACGGTAGAAGACACCCCATTCCTAAAAGATTCCGTATACACATATGGCAATAAGCGAATCGGCTATTTGATGTACAACCATTTCGCCTCCGGACCGGATGAATACGATTATAGCGACACAAGTTATAATCTTTATTTGCAACAACTCTTCGAAAAATTCAAAAGCCGCAACGTCAATGAGTTCGTACTTGATTTACGCTATAATGGGGGTGGGCTTGTCAATTGTGCCCAATTACTGGCTTCGCTATTAGTCCGTGAAAACGTTTTAGGAGAACCTTTATGTATCATGGAGTATAACGATAAAAACTCCAATAAAAATGAGACCTTGCCTTTACTCAAAACGACCGAGGTCATGGCGGGAAACTTAAACCTACAACGGCTATTTGTTTTGACAGGTTCAACTACGGCTTCTGCCTCCGAACTTATCATTAACTCGCTACGATCTTATCTAGACGTTCGGGTTATCGGTAAGCAGACTTTTGGCAAGACCGTCGGTATGACGATCTACAATGAATCTAAAAAATATGGCTGGATACTTTCTCCCGTCACTTTCCATATTTATAATAAGGATCGGGAAGCTGATTATGAAGACGGATTTCATCCCGATATAGCTATTGATGAATTCAAGAGTGATCTAGCTGAATTCGGAGATTTGAAGGATCCTTTATTAGGACAAGCTATTTACGAGATAACCGGCCAGTCACCACTCTTACGATCCGCTACCCCGAGGGGCAACCGGGAAATCCAATATAATCCCCCGTTGTCCTATAAGGATAACTTATTACTGATTCCAAAAGACTAAAAACAAAATATATGGAAAGCGCATTTCTTAAAATCATAAACGCAAAAGTATTAACTCCTTCGGGCCTCCTACCAAACGGGCAAATCATCATCTCGGATGGGAAAATAGTGGAGATCACCGGGCAAAACCGGGAGATTCCTCATGCGGAGATCATCGACGCAAAAGGATATTATGTGGCTCCCGGCTGTATCGACACGCATGTACACGGCGGCAACGGACATGATTTCACGGAAGCTACCCCGAAAGCGTTCTATGCGATCACAAGAGCACATGCTTTACAGGGAACGACGGCTTTATATCCTACATTGGCAGCTGCCCCTATCGAGACCTTCCGGGAAGCGGTCAAGACCTGCGAGCACATCATGAACCACCCGGAACAGGGGGGCCGTATCATGGGATTACATCTCGAAGGCAACTATTTGAATATGGCTATGAAAGGCGGACAAGACCCTAATTATATTTACCCGCCCGATCCCCAAGAATATAAGGAATTACTAAACAGTACCCAATGTATTAAACGCTGGAGCGCCGCCCCCGAGCTTGACGGAGCTTTGGAATTCGGTAAATATGCGTCAGCTCATGGTGTGTTGGTTTCACTAGCCCACACCACAGCCGATTATCTCCAAGTGAAAAAAGCATACGAAGCCGGATTCACCCATGCTACCCACTTCTACAATGCCATGACTTCCGTCCATAAAGACCGTGAGTATAAACATGAAGGAACGGTAGAAGGTATTTATCTCATGAAAGATATGACCGTTGAAGTTGTAGCCGATGGTATCCACGTACCGCCAGCAATCTTAAAGTTGGTATATCAAATCAAAGGGGTAGAACGTACCTCCTTAATCACGGACGCAATGGCCGCCGCCGCTTGCGATAACGGTACGGAACATTTTCCGGACTCCCGGGTAATTATTGAGGAAGGCGTATGTAAATTAGCCGATCGCTCAGCTATCGCAGGAAGTATAGCTACCGGAATCCGTTTGATCCGTACCCTAGTCGAGAAAGCGGAAATTCCATTGCACGACGCTGTTCGTATGGCTTCCGAAAGCCCAGCCCGCCTAATGGGTATTTTAGACCGTAAAGGAACATTGGAGAAAGGAAAGGATGCCGATATCATCATTTTCAACAACGATATAGAGATTCAAGAGACCTTCATCGAAGGTAAACGGCTCTCCAAAGAATAAGAAATCCAATAAACAATGACTTCTCCTATCTTGTTTTTAGATAAATAAGGGCATGAATGTATATGGAAAACGTAAAAGAACATTACTGGAGATACTCATTGATCACCATTATATTAGGACTAGGGGTAATTTTATTTTTTAAGATTACCCCGTTTCTTGGAGGTATACTTGGAGCATTCACCATCTATATATTGCTGCGTGGACAGATGTTCCATCTGACAGAAAAGCTAAATATGAGACCGGCTTTTACAGCTTTACTGTTACTGGGGGAAACAATCTTATGTTTCTTAATCCCAATCACATTGGCGATCTGGTTGGTAATCAACAAAACTCAAAATATTAATTTAGACCCGACTGTACTGCTAAATACAGGCCAACATATAGCGGATCTAGTTCAGGAAAAGACCGGGTTTGATGTACTGGATAGAGGAAACTTATTAAAAGCGGCCTCTATACTCCCACAAATCGGACAGTTTTTAGTGGGTAGCATAAGCAGTTTCGCCGTAAATGTCGTCGTCTTGATTTTCATTCTGTACTTCATGCTGATAGGCGGAAGAAAAATGGAAAACTATCTATACACCTTATTCCCCTTCAGTGATCAAAACAAGGATGAGGTACTCAACGAGATCAATATGATCGTAAAATCAAACGCCATAGGTATCCCTCTTTTGGCGGTTATACAAGGTATCGTAGCGGTGATCGGTTACTTTATCTTTCAGACTCCCGATCCGCTGTTATTTGGGTTTCTCACTTGTATCGCTACGATCATTCCCATTGTAGGGACCGCATTGGTCTGGGTTCCGTTGGCGGCTTATATGGCTTTAAACGGAGATTGGGTACATGCCTTGGGATTGACTATTTATGCCTTGCTTGTCATTACGAACGTCGATAATCTGATTCGTTTTATCCTACAAAAGAAGTTGGCGGATATACATCCGTTAATCACCGTCTTCGGAGTCGTAATCGGGTTGTCCTTATTCGGATTTATGGGGATCATCTTCGGGCCGTTGTTACTATCCTTATTCCTTCTTTGTATAGATATCTTCAAGAAGAGCTATTTGGATAAATAAAGAGTATCTAACGCAATTAACGCTTCCGGGCCTTTTCCCGGGCGGCCTTTTCCTTTTCCCGCAAGGCTTCCTTGCGGGCTTTTTCTTTCTCTTTCAATTTCTGCTTGTATAAGCGCTCCTTCTCCTTACGCTCTTTTTCCTTCTGTTTCAGGCGTTCCTTATAAGCACGTTCCTTTTCCTTACGAAGGTCCTCACGAGCTTTCAGTTTCGCCTTACGGTCGGCTTCCGCTTGTTTCAGCTTGGCCTTGCGATCAGCTTCCAACTGTTTCTCTCGATCAGCCTTCGCTTTCAACAGGGCACGTTCTTCCTCCGCTTGCTTCTTGAGAAGTTCTTCCTGTTCTTTCGCTTTCTGCTCACGTAATTCCTTATCCGCCTTTTGCTGGGCCTCGAAAGCCTTACGAGCCTCTTCCTTGCGGGCTTCTTCTTCGGCAGCTTCCCGTTTACGGATCTCTTGGATTTCTTTCAAGGTCATGCCTTGATCCTCAACCGCCGGCTGAACAACAGGAACCGTATCCTTACGAAGGGTATCGACAGGCTGGATCTCCGGTTTGTCAAACGCAGGGACCTCAATCGTATCCGGGACGACTGGTATAGCGGGCTGTCGAACAGGTTCTTGAACAGGCCGTTGTTCCTCCTCCGGCTCTGTAACAGGTTGTTTTTCCGGTTCAACTTCTGGTTTCAATTCATCTGCCTCTTCCGGCACTTCGGCTTCTTCCTCCGTGATCATTTCATCTTCAGTCGCCTCCTCCTCCTTAGCGGCTTCCATACGGGCTTTCCAACGACCTGCCAGATCCGGTAATTCCTCACCGAAGCTCTCATCGAAGAAGGTGATATATTCATCCAAGGTCTTGCCGCGCATCAAGGTCTCATAATTATCATCAGAGATCGGTAACACGGCAACCGCTTTATTCAAGGCCGTAGCATAGCCATCCTTACCGTATATCATCTTATAATATTGGATAATCTCGTCAAAACTAATAAATCCTTTAATCGCCAGCATACTGATCGGGCCGGCCTGCTCCAAAGCCAAATCAAACTCTTTCACCATGAAGTTCGCGAAGTTATAAGCGGCGACAGCGAATAGCAACTGGTTCTGATCTACGCTACCCGTAGGATATACCAAAAGCATCTGATAAGGCGTGTTCCGTTCCGGATTAAATACACGGGCCGAATCCTCGGCTGATAACATACCATCCTCGCCCAAACCGAATCGTAAGTTCCAACTCATACCTTTCACACCACCCTGCACCAAGGCACGTCCCCGAAGAACACCTTTCAACATCTCCCCGGCCAGTTCCGTGACATCCGCGTTCGGATACTTCTCGACCAGCGCTTTCAAGGCATTCTTAAACCCTTCCGCATCCCCGGCCTGCACATATGATAACGCATCCAAGAACATGAATTTAGGCATCAATGTAGCCAATGGATATTTCTCGCTTACGTACCGGAAACTCTTACGTACATACGCTGTATCGCTCTCCAGATAGCGGTCGTAAGTAGCTTGATAGATCGAGTCTTGTACCACATCCATCATGCGGATATTATACTCGTAATTCGGATCAGCCACAGCTACCGCATAATCGCTTTCCGGGAAGGCGTTCATTAGTTTATTCTTATACTCGGTAGCCAACGCTGTATTTCCGGTTTTCAAGGCCATCAAATATACTTGATAATAGCTCTCCAAACGGTGCTCATTATCCGGGAAACGGCGTTCCAAATTCTCGAACGCCTCGACAGATAAGGGGATATCCTCCAACTTATCCTTATAGATCATCGCCATATTGTAAAGACCGTCTATAATAATAATGTTAGAAGCGTCTATATCCTCTTGCGTGAAAGGTAGCTGCTGTAGGTAATACTCACGGGTATGCGGATCATCGGCGGCAACAGCCGGCAGATCACCGCCTATCGAATCGGTCGGCAACGACTCACCGTCCGGCCCTACCATTTGGGTGGAATCTCCCTCGGCCAGCATCTCCTCATCCAGATTCTCATTAAAGGTAGAGAGTTCCTTCTTACGGCGGCGCCAGTGATCTTCCAACGGACGACGTCCCCATTTACGCTGGAACTGTGTCTTTCCTTGCGCTACAGTCTGAGGGTTATAGAAATAGAAAGACGCTCCACCAGACGCGTTCGGCAAGACAACAACGTTGGTTTCCGTACCGGGACGGTCGATTCCGGTGCCTTTCGCTTCCTGCTCGGCCAGATAAGCCTCCTTCTCAGCCAAGGCTTTCGCCTCTTCCTCCTCTTTCTTTACCTCCTCAATCTTCTTATCGATAATCGCTAACCGCTCCGCTTCCGGTAATTTAGCCAAGGCTTGCAAACTGTCTTGAAGATGGACCGCCTCTACATGCACAACCAATTCATCCAGAATCGCCGACAATTTAGAAACCCGTTCATAATCCCTGTATTCCTTTTGAATTCCGGCTAAGGCTCCGCTAAAGCAAGGTTGCGCTTTCACGTAATCCCGCATCGTAAAATAGATATCTCCCAGCTTTATCTGGCAGATCGCCTTATCCATTCCATTCAATGTACTCTTATCGATACCGAGTTGATAGTTCTTTATGGCATTCACCGTATCTTCCCGGCTGAGGTATACATTTCCTAAAGCATAGTATACTTGATCCAGATAATCCTTATTCTTCTGGCTTTTCGCCATTTTCTCGAGCATCTTCACCACTTTCAAGTAATTCGTACCCGAGAATACTTCTGTCTGACGGATACGTGAGGCAAATTCCAACTCATACGGAGGATTCGAACGGGCTACCTCACCAAAGGTCTTATAAGCCAAGCCATCTAATTCTTGATCCGCATAGATTTGTCCCAAAAGATACTTCATCCGGGTACGTTGCTTCCGGTTTTTCTCCGCCTTGATAGCGGTCTTCAGATAAGGGATGGCATCCTCGAACTGCCCGTTCTTGATCAAATAATCGGCATACACCGCCGCATATTGCTTCAAAGCGGAAGCAGGAATACCGTTCTTGTTCATCTTATCCAAGATATCCTCGGATTCATAGAACCAACCCATCTCGGAATAACAACGGGCTTGCCACAAACGGGCCTCGGCCACGACCTCCTCGTCCTTCGCATAATGACGGGCTATATAGGAAAAGGTAGCGGAGGCTTGCAGGAAATCGGCATTGTAGAATTGCGCCTGTCCCATGATCAGCCAACTATTCTTTAAGAAAGGGTTATACTCCTCTTGTTCTTGGATAGCACGTAGTTTGGGATTATTCCGCCAGCCCGGTTTCTTGGCCGGTTTCGCTTTTATGGAGTGTAGTTTAATAGCTTTATTACTTTTCTCGATCGTCCGGTCGAAAGGGCCGCCCGGCTCGGCTTTGTCTTTAGGCTGGGCGCTAATCGGATACATATAGATCCTGTCGGAATAGTTCTCTTTATATCCGTCCTGTTGGCTTTTCAGTGCCTCGTCAAACGCTTGTTTTCCATTGAAATAAATATTATAACGGGTTGTAAAGGCATGATAAAAACGGCTCGCTTTCGTGTTCTTCTTCGTACTGCACGACCAAAGCAAGAGTATCGTTAATAACGCCACTATGTAATAAAACCCTTTTTTCATTCTTTAATTAACGCCGTAACAACGGTTTTATTGCTTTTAAGGCCAAAAAGAGGATCACCAAAAACAAGATGATAAACGCACCGGAAGGCACGTTCAGGAAATAAGAAAGAACCAGTCCGGAGACGCAACCCAGAAAGCCGATCACGATACTTCCCCATATGATCTTCTTGAAGTCGGAAGTAAACAGGTTCACCGTTATTTGCGGCAAGGTCAGCAAACTCATCAATAGCATAATCCCTACCAACCGGATCGAAAGAACAATTGTCATGGCAATAAAGCACATCATCGTATACTCGATCCATTTTACCGGTAGGCCTTGCGTGACAGCGAAGTCACGATCGAACGCCACGTAAACAATCTCACGGAGGAAAAGGGAGAATATGAGTATCAACAATACCACCAACCCTAAAATCCATAAGATATCGGCCGTAGAGATCGTTAATATATTACCAAATAGATAAGCGGATAGATTCGGGGCGTACCCCGGGGTAAGAAAGATGAAGATCACTCCCAAAGCCATACCCAGCGACCATACGCCCGCTATGGCGGAATCCTCCCTTACGTTTTGTGTCTTGCTCGCCCACTCCACGCCAAAAGCGGAGAGGATGGAGAACAACATCGCCATCAAGATCGGGTTTGTTCCCAGATAAAAACCCAAACCCAAACCACCGAACGAAGCATGCGTGATCCCTCCGCTGATAAATACCAACCGGCGGGATACGATGTAAGTCCCGACAATCCCACAAGCGATAGCGGTTAGCAAGCTCCCGATCAAGGCGTTCTGAAAAAAGGCATATTGCAATAAATCCATATGATTCGTTTCCTAAATTAATGAGTACGGCGTTCGCCAATGATCAAGAATGCCTCATCCTTCAAGGCATCCGGCAAATTGATCCCTCGCAATTGCAGGCTACGGAGCCAACCGGCCACCTCCACTTCCCGGAGGGTATAAAGCACTTCACTAAACTCCTCAACGGCTTCCTCATCGTAAGCGTCCGCTTCCACTCCTTGGAACCGATCCAGTTCCTCATCGTTATAATATTCGATTTTCTTGCTGACGGCGGCTAATAAACTATCCCGCTCGCAAGTCTCATGTTGTCCACAGCAAACCTCCGGGATCTCCTGTGCTTCGGGGATCTCCGAGATCTCCCCCCGTTCCAGCATCTTCTGAAGTTTCTTATTCCGGAAATACCCGGCGATAGCGGCTACGACACCCAGGCCTATAAGACTTATGACAATGTACCACATAATTCAATTGAAAGTTGAGAATTGAAAACTGAAAATTAAAGGGCTGATTCCCTAATAGAGAAACCAGCGGCCTTAAGATCTTCCCAATAATGGGGGTAACTCTTGCTGACCACTTGCGGGTGGGCGATCTCTATCCCCTCGGGACGTACCAAAGCGGCAGGAGCGAATGACAAAGCCATCCGATGATCCTCGTAAGTGGCGATTACCGGATGCGACTCCGGTTCCCTGCGTTCACCGTTCCACTCCAAGATGCTATCATTGCGATCCGTCAACACATAACCTAATTTACGAAGCTCTGTCTTCAATGCCTCGATCCGATCCGTCTCCTTGATCTTCAATGATTGAAGTCCCGTAAAGCGGAAAGGGATATTTAATAACACGCAAGTCACCACAAAGGTTTGAGCCAAATCCGGTTCATTCACGAAGTTATAAACCAACTTCTCACAGATATTTCCAGTATGCTTTAACACGACTCCACGTTTCGTATAAGTAGTGCCCACTCCCAATTGAGCGAACAACTTCGCTCCGGCGGCATCTCCCTGCAAGCTATTCTTGAATAAACCTAACAATTCGATCTCAGCATTTTTCGATAACGCCATGATCTCATACCAATAAGAAGCGGCACTCCAATCGGATTCCACCGTAAAACGAATCGGCTTATACTCTTGGGGAAGTACTTTGATCGTATTCTCCGTCCAAGAGGCTCTCACTCCATATTGCTCCATCAATTGCAAGGTAATATGGATATAGGGCCTAGAGATAATAGCGCCCTCCAAATGCAACGTAACCCCATTTTCTGTTAAGGGGGCGATCATCAAGATAGCGGATATATATTGAGAGCTAACATTTCCCGGTAGCGAGATCTCTCCGCCTTGCAAGGCGCTTCCGAAAATACGCAAAGGAGGATAACCCTCCTTCTCCATGTACTCGATCCGGGCGCCTAAAGCGTTCAGCGCATCCACCAACACCTTGATCGGACGGTTCTTCATGCGTTCGGTTCCCGTAATCGTCCATTCGCCCACCACCTTCGAGAGGAAAGCAGTAAGGAAACGCATCGTCGTACCCGCCGCACCCACATTAAAATCCCGATCGTTCGAGTTCAATGCCTTTACCATCAAATTTGTATCATCGCAATCGGATAAGTTCTCCACATCGTATGCGCTATAACTTAGCGCATTCAAGATCAATGCCCTGTTACTGATACTTTTAGAAGCGGGAAGCTTTACGGTAGTCCGGATAGCGGAACCCGGAGCATCTATCTGATAATTCATCGCTTTCGTATATTCAAGATTCAAGAAGCAAAAGTACGAAAATTAGCGTACATATGGAGTATAACTGCGGGAAACTTTCTTTATGCTTCTTTTCGAATGCGAATCGTGACAAGGCGTTCGTTTAAACCGATCCAACCAGTAGACGGGAGGGGCAATAAAACGCCCTTTTAAGTGAGAATATTCCCGTTTTCAGGCACGAAAGGCGATGAAAGCCTACATGTATAGTCGCATTGGGCAACGCCAATACTGCCGTTGGGCATTATAAACAGTCACGAATAGGGTTGTCAGTAGTCGTGAATAGGCATCGTAACCCGGTTAGAACCCAGTCGTAACCCTATCGGATAGCCCGAAGAAGTCAATGGATATGAATTAGGATGAATTATTTTCGCTAGAATGAAAGGCGGTTTTTCGGTATTGTATTATCAATGAACGAATTATTGTTTTTTTCTTGCGTATTAGGCAACGAGTCGTACATAGTCCCGGAAAAATCGGTTCTCCGGGACTTCAGTTTACAAAATGTCAGAATGTCAAATCGCCAAACGGTCTTATCACAAGGCCTTCATCTTCAGGAAATGCTTCCAGAAAAAGAGGATCTGGTAATCAATAGAATTATTCCAGTATTGTGAATCATGATTACCCGGGCGAGTGATAAAGTCGTGGTCGATGCCTTGTTTTAATAACGCCTCGTGGTAGTTCTTATTCACCTCCAAAAAGAAATCGCTGTCACCGCAATCGAAGATCAAAGCGATCTGGTCTTTCCTCAAGGTTGGAACCAAATTGATAACCGTGTACTTCTCCCAGTTTTCCGGATATTTCGCCTTCTCACCTATTTGCACGCTCATCTCCCAGTTTTTCGGGAAAGGGCGGATATCCACGCCACCGCTGGTACTTCCCGCCGCGGAGAAAACATCGCTATGACGAAGGCCATTCCACATAGCGCCATGCCCCCCCATGCTCAAACCGGTAATAGCACGTCCCTTACGATCGGCCACGGTCTTATAATGGGAATCCACGTATTTCACCAACTCATTCGAGATGAAAGTCTCATACCGTACATCAGCGTTCAAAGGGCTATCCCAATACCACGTATTCTTACCATCCGGGCATACGAAAAAGATACCCTTCTCATCAGCGATCTTAGATAGATCCGGCTTGATACCGACCCATGTACGAGCGTTACCACCATAGCCATGCAACAAATAAATCACCGGACACGCTTTCGTCGCGGCAACATCCGGACTTACCACGACTACCTCTATACTTTTATTCATCGAAGGACTTTTCACTTGCAAAGTATCTACCTTCGCCGCCTGCAAACCAAGCGGAAGCAAACAAACCAACGCTACCGCTACCTTTTTCATCCAATTCATATCAGTGAACATTAATGATTAATTTCCCGTAGCCTTGTTTTCAAGGAACTACGGGGACAAATATACAGATTTCTACTCGATGCCCCAAGTCTTGTCCGGTGTAGGCCCCATCTCCAATTCTAGTACGCCACCTTTCATGATATCCCTATAATCAAGATAGCATCTCGTATAATCCATCCCGTTTAATTTAGCGGATTGGATATAGGTGTTTTCCGGGGTATTTCGGTTGGCTCGTATGATAAATGTATTCCCTTCGCCAACCCGAATCTCGGTCTTCTCAAAAACCGGGCTGGATATCTCATAGCGAGTATCTCCCGGACAAACCGGATACAAACCACATGCCGCCAATACATACCAAGCGGACATCTGACCGACATCCTCGTTTCCAACCAAGCCTTCTACCTTATTCTTATACGCCTTATCGCAAATGAAACGAGACCATTTCTGGGTTTTCCACGGCTGTCCCAAATGATTGTACAAGAAAGGCACATGATGAACCGGCTCGTTCGCATGATTGTAATAAGCGTTCCACAGGAAATCCGTTGGTGTCTTGTCGAACATCGTATCCAGATCGGCAATCACCCGTTCCGTTCCACCCATCAGTTCCACCATACCCGAAATATCATGAGGCACGAACCACCCCTGTTGCAACTCATTGCATTCCATACAACCGTACCATTCCTTCAGCTTACCCTCTTCCGGCCAAGCCTCAAACCGGCCATTCGCTTCTCTCGGGCGGAAGCTATGTTTCTCCGCATCATATAAATTCCGGTAAGACTGAGCCAACTTCGCATAATAAACCGCATCCTCCTGTTTTCCTAATGATTTCGCCAACTGAGACATACACCATTCCGTATACGCATACTCCAAGGTTTTGGAGATACTCTGCGGATTCGGGGTATAGCCCAACTCCGCATTCCCGAACATTCTCGAGGTTTTATCCGCATACCGATAAGCCTTTTCCATATCCAAGCTACAAATACCTTTCGCATAGGCATCCGCCAAGACCGATATAGCCGGATTTCCTAACATACAACCGCTATAGGCGTTCAACAACTCCCAGCGCTCATAGTACTCACGCCCACTCTCCTCAGCCATCGTTGTCAATGACTTCAACAAATCGTTCACCAATACCGGATTAATAATCGTTTGCAAAGGCATCTGACTACGGAACACGTCCCAACCGCTAAAGATCGTACGTTTCGTGAACGTATCCGACTTATGCGCTTTTCCGTCCGCGCCCATATACTGACCATCCACATCCGTGTAAATCCTCGGATCGATCATCGTATGATACAAGGAGGTATAGAAGATCACCTTTTGCTCATCCGTTCCACCGCTGACATCCATCTTAGCCAAAGCCGTATCCCACAACGAGCGGGCACGAGAACGTACCGCGTCAAAATCCCAACCCTTGATCTCCGCTTTCAAGTTCTTTTCCGCACCCTCCAAGCTTACAAAGGAAATACCGGCCTTGAAAAGAACCTCCTCATTCGCCTCGGTCTCAAACTCCGTAAAGAACCCGAGGTGCTCACCCTCATATGCCTTTGGTCTCTCCGAAATCTTCGCGTTCGCTGTCAATGTCTGGAAAGCCGGGCTCTCCACGAATTCCCGATGACGATCCTGTCCTTCCGGAATATCCACGCTCCATACACCATAATCTTTCAACGGTTTGGAGAACTGCGCATAAAAATACACGGTATACCGGGAAGAACCCTCACCATTCCCCCAGCCTCCGCCTTCCGGCGTACATTCCATTCGTCCGGCGATCGTATGGTCATCTATCACTTGAACCGCCTGATACGTAGAAGTACCTCCTACACGACGGGCTAAGTCCAACTGGATGCGGGACTGCTTATTCTCGGGGAAAACGAATCTCAGCATACCGCTATGAGGAGCCGCTGTCGCCTCCGCTTGTATCTGGTAATCGCTCAGCAATACCTTATAATATCCAGCCTTGGCCTCCTCGGAAGATTTATCATACCGGGAACGATACCCGGCTACGCCCCCCTCTTTTCCCGAGTTCGTGCGCAGATCGCCCACGGTAGGCATTACCAATAAATTACCCAGATCACCGTACCAACCGATACCACTCATTTGCGTAAAGGCGAATCCCTCGATCGTCTCATGCTCGTAGCTATATCCGGAACCATTGTCGCCCCCTGTAATCGTATTCGGACTTACCTGTACCATACCGAAAGGGGTGGTCGCACCGGGGAAGGTCTTCCCCAAGCCATGGTAAGCACCGGCCGCCTCCGTATTCGTACTCGCCCCGATAAAGGGATTTACATAATCTGTTCCCGCCATCAGATCTTTCTTTTGAGAGCCGCAAGCTACGGTCACCAATCCCAATAAGCCGAAAGCAGAGGCTAATAATGTTTCTTTAATCATGTTATATTCGTAGTATTAAGTTATATTTATTTCCAAAAGAAGGGAATCATATGATTCCTATTCCGCAGGCAGCGATAGCGTGTGTTTTCCACTTTCCAACAAGATCGAACCCAGCGATATCTCTACATTATTCCCATCTAACACACAATTCGATACGTTAAAGGGAGCGATAAAAGTCGCCGTACTATTCGCTGGTATCTCCAGATCAAGGGAAAGCGATCGGTTCTCCATTGTCCAAGACACACATGCCGTACCGTAAGGGGTCTCTCTCGCCACCCTCGCCCACGTCACGCCATCCGGCACTTGCGGTTTGATAAAGAAATGTTTATAGCCCGGCCTATCCTCATCCGGCAAGATCCCTCCGATCGCCTGACAGAACCAAGCGCCAATGCCATTGAAACAATTATGAACCTTACTACGTTCTCCCGACCAGTATTCCCAAGTCGTAGAAGCCCCTTGATCGATCATATATAGATATCCCGGTTGCTCTCTCTTTTTCAGCATGGAATAGAGAAAATCAGCCTCTCCGTTCTTTATCGCCCAATCGGTCAAGATCGTAACACCCACCAAACCGGAACCGATATGGCCCTTACAATTCTCCAAAGTCTCTCGATATAAACCTTCCTTTACCTCGGGCATATGCTGTTCATCTGTCACGCCGACCAACATCGGATAAATCCGATCGATCTGGGAGCCTGTAGCGTACTGTTTCTTCTCCGGATCATAGAAAGTCTTCTGGATAAGCTCGTTCAATCGTTGGCGACGCTCTTTATACTTAGCGGCATCCTCCGCTTTCCCCAATACCTTCACGATCTTCTCCATCGTAGTGAGGCAATCGCTTATAAAGCAGTTACTAACCAGATCTACCGATGACTGCGCCGTATAATCGACACCCGCCGGAGCCAACCAATCCCCTAAATACCATGCCCGATAATCCGTATCCGGCCAACGTTTCAGCAACCCATCGACCGTATACGCATCCACATAACGCAACCAATGTCGCATAACCGGATAATATCGCTCGATCAGACGGCTATCCCCATAATTCAAATAAGTCTGCCACGATCCCGTGATAATAAAGCCACACCAATACGGACCACCTCCCGCCGGGTATGGATTCGGTACGCAATGCGGCATACCCCCATCCTCACGGATGCAATCCTGCCACATCTGCATCCAGTTCATATACACGGAAGAGCCCTCATACAATGTCTGGAAACTCTTACAAGAGGCATTTCCATCCCCACCGTATCCCATACGCTCATAATGCGGGCAGTCTACGATATAACCACTGAAAGCTAGGTTCTTGAAAGTATATTTGATCATCGCATAGATAGCATTCAAGTCCGGATCCGAGCACTCGAAAGACGAGGCATCCTTATAATCCGTATGAATCAGATAGCCGGTTACCTCCTCGGGGGCTTTCGCCAAACCGGATATCCTTATATATTGAAACGCATGATGGTTAAATTTATTCCGGAATACCTCTTTGCCTTGTCCGGAACCGATATACCAATCCTCATACTGTCCGTTCTCCTCTTGTGGCTTGAAATCTTCGTTTTCATTTAACCAATCCGTATATTCCATACGGACCCGGTGGCCTTCCGGCAATTTCGGGAAACTCAGCTCAACCCAACCATTCAACGCCTTTCCCATATCTACGAGCCAAATACTGTCCCCTATCTGCTTGATTTCCTTGGGACGGATAATCTCTTGTATTCGATTAGGCTCACACATCTGGGGACTTACCTCTATCCCGGGTACCTCCACCTCCAACACCGGCTTCCAATCCAGTTCGTCGAGCGTAGCCGTTGTCAAATCCGGCAACGCCTTCCGCCCATCCACACATTCACCCCCGAATTGATGGGGATACCAAGTACCGGTACCGGTCTCACCATACATACTTCCCCGGCCTTCCCAAGAGCTATCCGTAACGAGTAGCGTACTTGTAGTGCCATTTCTTTGAATCTCGTCCAATTGCAGTTTAACCAACGGCCCATCATGAACGGCATTAAAAGTAGCTTTTCTGTACCAACCACGGCCCAACCAGACCCATAAATCGTTTGTCCCCTGCTTTGCGTACGGCGTAAGATCGTACGTCACCGATAATGATCTTTTGTTTAATTGAGATACCGCAGGCGAGAGAACATCTTCTGATACCTTCCTCCCATTTAAATAGATCTCATGATACCCTAAGGAGTTTACATGAAGGAGTAATGTGGCATCACGGTCTTGAAGCTCGAACTTCTTCCTTAACATCGGATTCTTCTCATCCGGCATCCCTATATATTTCCCTTGCCATTCCGCTTTATCCAAAAGCCCGATCCCAAAGCGATTGATTGGACTCCAATCCGAGGATTCCCCCTTATCGCCCCATACCCGAACTTTCCAATAGGCCAGCACACTAGATCGCAACTCTTTTCCTCGATAAGGGACCATCACGGAAGCGGACGATTCCACCTTACCTGAATTCCATAGATCGGCTTTGCCTTGAGCCAGCAAGGAACTATCCGTGGCTACTTGTATCTCAAAATACGCTTGCCGCATAGTTTGCCCGTCTGTCTCGATTTTCCAGCTAAAATGGGGATGGGTATTGTCGATTGCGACCGGATTCTCCAAGTTCTCACAACGAAGATCTTTTAAGATGATCCTCCGCCCGGATTCACAGCCCGACATCAGTAACAATAGGGTCACAAAGTAGATAGATATACATTTCATGATAAATAGATTGAGATTACACATGAATATACTTTCTAATGGCTTACGATACTTATATCCCCGGTAAATATTAAGATTTATTAAACAAGAAAGGCGAGCCACTCGCAAATGACTCGCCTTCCTATGATTCCTCAAGAATGGCTAGAAGCGGATCTTGTAGGATTGGTTTTCGATACGGATGATATAGGAACCTTGCGGGATGGTTATCATCGTCTCACCAATTGGCAAGGTTAAAGCCTTATATAGTTGACCGCCGAATGTCATTATATAAGCCGTACTCACATGAGCGGACTGGATATGCAATACCCCGTTTGATCCCCAAATTTTCAAGGCATTGGATTCTATCTCCGCATTACCAACGGTGGCGTTTTTCATGATTCCGGTGATAGAGATCGTAATGTCGGACGCGATACCCTTGATCTCGTATTTACCGTCAGAAGCCGGCTCAATCACCTTATCACCTACTTTCACGATAGGGGTAGATTGATTGTAGTCCGCTTCCAGCGTAAGAGAGAAAGAGAAGCTACCACCCTCTTCCACGGAGTAGGTTCCGGCGGAAGGACTCAATATGGCGCCCTCAATGGATGGAAGAGTTAAGTTATAATAAGTGATATCCGCTACGGAAGAACGGAACTTCACCGCAGTGGTAGTCACCAAAGTCGTAACAACTCCTTCTTTCTCTCTCGTGATCCAACAACGATACTTACCATCCTCACCCGGATTTATTGTAATCTCCTTTTCCGTATTCATCCAGTCTGCTCGTAATATAGAGGTGGGCTTGAGAAGAAAAGCTTTGAATTCCGGCTTTTCTGGAATCCATTTATCATTCTCTAGACGTTGCCAGAAGTAAGAGAGTTCGGATTCATCCGCATCTTTACTATCAAAGATCATTGATATTTTACCTCCTTCCGGCTCTACCAAGACTTGTTCACGTGGGGTGACGGATAATGCGGCCTTTCCAGTCACTTCAGTTATAAAACTGGTTTTGTCGGTAAATATCCCATTATTTACGACCTTCGTGTCAACCAGATTTGCCGATTCTCCAACCATTACCTCAATACTTGCTTTTCCATTATTAACGAGATTCCCTAGCTTATTTGTTCCCGATATCTGTAAAACGACTTTAGAATCATCCCTAATCGTCAATGCATTTTTCGAATTGTCAATACTAATGTCCACATTCTCAAAATAGATCATAGCATCTTTTTCTTCAGAACCCACACCCGATATGTCTATAGGAGCATTTGTCTCTCCTTCCACCGTATCCCCATCTTCCGGTATAACAGTATCAGTTTGAAAGTAGGCGATTAAAGTAGCGGACAAGAACGACACATCGTATTTAAAAGCTTCCCCTGGTTTGATATTTTCCAATTCTAATTCTGGTTGATTATCCAATATACGGGTGACCTTCATTAATGTAGCTCCCTTGGCTGGAGTAGCCGTCACTGTAAATTCATTGACATTAGATATATTGACTGTTGTATCCGCATTTATGGTTCTTATCTCTGGTTTATCATTAGGTTTATCACCTAAAACAGCATAAGTAGCAGATAGTGCCCCTTCTCCTTTAACTAACAAGGCGAATTGCGTCTCTATGACTGATGGTTTATCTTTATAGTCATGTACGTACCCCCCATTCCTATCCTTTTTCCAATCTGTCCATATCCATTTAAGAACCGTGCAATCTTTATTATAATCTGTAACATTCCTGTTCATGATCTCAATATCGACAGCCTTGTCGTAGCAATTCAACGTAGAACCTCCAAAATCCTTAGCGATGATATAACCCGTGTAAATCTGGAAATCCTGACAGTTCGTTTCATTTATATAAGATACATCTCCTTTATGATAACAATTTGAGATAAGGCCTCCATTATAACAAGCCAACCCTCCAGCTTCTAAGTAATATGCCTCCGATGACGATGGATGATCAGCGCCAATAGCTGTCTTTCGCCCATCTATGGTGCCGACCATATAACTATTCATGATTTTACCATTATCGTAATTCCAATAAACCAATCCACCTATTGAAGAGCTTACCAGCGAGTTCGACAGTATTGAGCCTTCAAAGGAGCAATTCACAATGGTTCCTGAATTTTTCAAGACTAGTCCTGCGGCGTAACTAGCCTCTATATAATAATCATCTGCGATTACTATCATTGTACCTTGGAGACGCAAATTTGATAAAGTAGCGTTCATTCCGGGATCACTCGTTATCGAGCCAATGAAACTAGGTGAATGTTGCCTTACATTTAAATTAGAGATCGTATGTCCACGTCCATCAAAAGAATGATTATGCAAATTGAATGGATTCCAAGCCCAATCTACTTTTTGCCCTTTATAGCCGGACATATCCAAGTCGTTAGCTAGCGCAAAGCATTTTACACTTTTAGGGTCATTATAAATATAGGTAGGGAGATAAGGATTGTCTTTCGCCAACCAATAATAAACCAATTCATCGGTAGGGGAATATACACCCCGATCCATACAATTCGATATCAGAGAAATCCAAGCCAAACCTACCGGAGTCTTGATCAGATAACAATTATCTTTAATTTCTATATCGGTACCAGTTGGCCCTACATCCGCTAAACGGGCGGCTTCATACCAACTATTCACATCTGTGGCCTTATTGCTTGGTTTAACTGCACCAATATATACATTTGTACCTGAACCAGATGAGAAATTACCAAAATAAGTAGGAATATCATCTCCCTCCAATAGCAAGTCTGGTTGAAAATTAGCATGATGCGTATAGAAGGAATATCCTGGAGCCAAAAGATCTTTAGGCTTCATCCGTGATGCTTCAGCTAAAAAGAATGCTATTGGATTAACATTATCTCCATACCCAGAAAGTCCATCACCAAAATACCCTCCTGAAAAACTTACTTGCGCAGGTTTCGCTATATAAAACCCTTCACGATGGATCGAGTTTGTGGAACATTTAAAATGGCCTCCTGTAACAGAAAGCTTTCCTCCCTCTACATAAATCGTATTCTCAAAAAAACCATCACGGATTTCCAGTTCTCCTTTTGTTAAACGAACCGCATATCCACCAAGGGCGTTTATTGCGTTTCCATCAAAATGCGTACCATTCATGAACAAGACCTTGGCATTATCTCCCTTTAGATGAACAACGGGGCTGCATGTTTGATCCTTCAGATCTTTTCCGGTGTTTAACCAAGGAGTGCTATCGATAGTCAGTTCTCCTCCTTCTACAAGTACCAAAGAAAATACATCATACATAGAAACAGTTCCCCCCTTTTGGGTAATAGTACCATGCCCTATCCTTGCTCCATAGAAATTTTGGATGGATACAGTTCCTGAATTGATAAGCGTTTCATCACAGCAAACATTATTCAAGGTGGCATCTCCAGATATTTCAAGATACTCCGAAATATAGGAATCTTGTATTGAAACATTATTAGCGGAAGCGGCAACAAGCATTTTCTTACATAGAGGATAACTAATACTACTACGTTCCAGACACCCTTTTATGGAGGCTTCCGCATTAATGATTAATTCTTGGACCAGGGTAGCTCCTACGGTACCTCCTCCTTCTTGTTGGATATTGCCGCCATTTACAGTAGCTGTAGAGATACAAGGATCACTTGATGCCTTTTGGAGCTTAAGAGTACCTGATTGCAAAATAACGTTGCATAAGGATGAGCCGTATGCATTATCTCCGACGAAAGAAAGTGTACCTCCATCAACTTCTATTGTCGCATTTAGATGCCGCCTGCTTTCTATTGTTATATTTGAGCCTAAGGGAATTTTAATCATGTCCGGTACAGAAATATTCCAGTTAACCACGACCTTTCCATCAAATATTTCTGCAGAATTCTGGGAAATACTTAACAAATAAGAGAGTAATTCTGACGCACTGTTCACGACCACAGCAGCATTCCCATTTAAAGGGGATAAAGCAAATAACATAAGTATCAAAAATGATAATTTACATTGTTTACTGAACTTGTAAAAAAGATTTCTCATAATCAAATAATTTAGCATAAGTTATAATATTAACATCCTTTAGTAAGAGGTATGGGAACACCGTTGTTCCCATGGGAGGGAAAGCCCCGGTTGATAGGCATGGGAAAGCCTCGGTTCCCATGGCTGGGAGCAACAGTGTTCCCTACCCTAAGCATAGAGGCTCTCCCATCCCGCTATGCGCCTAGATCTCGTCCGGGCTTTCGCTGTCGCCTCCTCCTCCCGCGCCAACTGTCAGGAGTATGGGAAATTTGTAGGTGCGTGGATCTTTTACGAGAGAATAGCCCGCACCTGCCTGCGTAGTGACGCTCAGCCAGTACTGCCCCTCGGCGAGTTGCGGGATCTGGATAATTATCTCGCTCTTGGTGTTACGTACGATAAGGGAGACTTTTGTTGGCGTGGCGCCCTCCTCATCCTTGGTGAAGTAGAGGCCTACTGATGGATGATCCCCCTTGATAAGCAGCGTGCTGCCGAAGATGATAGCCGGGGCGTTCGGAGTGATATGGAGGTTCTTCTCGTTCGTGGTAGAATCCGTGAGGCTCTCGATCATCGGGCCCACGGTAGCTACGTCGGCGTTCACGTAGATGTTTTCTAGCGCCTTCAGGAGGGTGGCGCTGGGGGTGAACATTACGGTGATCTTATTCTCCGTAGAGCGGAAGTCTGATTTCTTTCCGTCGAACGAGCCGTTGATAGTGAGCAGCCATTGCCCGAACTTGTTCACCACGCAACGGCCTTGGGCGAGGGCCTCGATCATCTCGTCGTAGGAGAGGTCGAGGATGTTGGTGATCGTCTCCGGGCGGTACTCGGTGCGTTTCTTCACGATGCGGTTCGAGATGTCTGAGGTTCGCGTGGTTCCGGTAATGCGGATCTTTCCGGTGAAATCGCCGGTTTTCTCGGTTAACACGTTGTCGTACAGATCTACGGTCAAGATGGTCTTTTCTTCTGCCATGATGTTTTTTGTCTTTAATGCCCCGTGGTAGTGGGGCGTTACCTTTTAATAATGTTTATCACCCTTATTCGCGAAATAAGGGGAAGAGATATCGCACGTCCAACATAAACTAAAAAAAACACGCATAACCACTATTTTTAACCGCATATCCACGATATATGCGCAATAAGCATAAATTTGGATTAATTAGAGGATACGATATCTGTATCCCCTTCAATTCCTATTTCTTAATAAATAGATAAAAGTGATTGTTTATCAATAATATTTTTTACATTTGCCAAGCCTTCCGTTGAAAATAGCCTATTATAGGTAATTTTTATGCTGAATAGGCTCTTCCCCTTATTTCGCGAATAAGGGCATCACCCAGCCGCCAAAAGCAAATCCACCTCTTCCGTCACCCTAGCGTTCGCACGATTCAATTCCGACTGTTCCAAAGAGGCCAGATAAAAACGTGTTGTTTTTTCCGAGGTATGCCCCAGCGCTTGGCTAATGATCGATAAAGGGACTTGTTTCCGCAAGGCGTTCGTTGCCCATGTATGGCGGAAAACATACGAGGTCAAGTGAATGGGACGAGATAGCGCACGACCGATCTTCTTCAACGAGTTATTATACGAACGCAGTATCGCCTTGTATTCCTCATGCCCTACCTCTCTACCCGGAGATAAAATAGGGAAAAGGTACGGGGAAGAAGCGTCCGCATACTTATTAATCAACCGCCGCATCCCTGCTGTTATCCCGACACGGATTAAGGTCCCCGTCTTCTTACGCCGATATACGATTTCCTCGCCATACAGGTTCGCCGTAGTCAAGCGAGCCATATCCGCGAAAGGCATGCCGCAAGATAAATAGGCGAACGTACAATAGTCGATCACGCACGCCAAATCCGGCTCCTCAGACTTCAAGGTCACGATCTCCCGGAGCGACTCGTTTCCCAACGCCCTAGATCCGGCTCTTTCCCGCTTCAAGTTCAAGTACGCGAAAGGCGATACGACGCAAGCCGGCAACAGACCATCCCGGCAAGCTTGGTTATAAATCGAGCGAAAGTTGCTGAGGTATGTATTCACGGTATTCACTCGCAAGCCGGCGGATTGCAGATAAGCGACAAAACGGCTTATTAAGCCCGGGGTTATCTCCGGGAAAAGAAGGTTTCTCCTACCCAGAAAGGCGCAGATCCAATTACGGGTTGTCCTATATAAATCGGCGGTGTTATGTTTCCCCGCTAAACGTTTCTCCCGGATGCGTTCGGTGGCATAGGTATAAAATGTGATGCCCGCCTTGCCCAAGCGGTTATTCTTTCTTTTGCTCATATCTCCTTTTTTGATGATTAAACGTATTATTATCTACCATCAAAAATAGCATAAAAACAAGATCAAGCCAAGTCCATCTCGCAAACAGCAAGCTTCCAACCCTTAAAGACCAAGGTGACAAGGCGAAGCTCCGTATCCCCCTTAGTAGCGTGAACCTTCGGGTCAGCGGCGTAACGGCGTAACTGGATGGCGGCCTCGGCTCTCAACGCCTCGATTTCCGTTTCGGAAGCGTCCCGACGGGCGTATTTCACCTCCACGATATAGCTAAAGCCTATCTCGGGCTGGTGGATCAAGTCGGGCATCATGTAGAAATCGGCGTACCCCTTGTTGGCCTCATACTCCGGATAAATTATATAGGTACGGGTCAAGCCTAGATAAGCCAGTAGGAAACCTTTCACGTGCGCCTCCCCCTCTATGAACTCGCGGATAGCGCTCTGCCGCTCCAGCTCGGAGGAAAAATACTCGAACACAGGCTTCCAGTCTCCGTCGTAAGCCATGTCCTTTACCAGATCATGAAGCTTGTATAACTCTATTGAGAAGACATCAGCTTCCCGGTAAGCCTCGATCAGATAGGTATATAATTGCTCACGTACCGTCAGGTTGGGAACGCCCAGAAGGGTATCTCCACGCTTGGTACCCTTGATGGAGAGCAACCCGAAATAGTAAAGCAGGCTCTTGAAGTTGTCCGGCTTGGCGATATCCTCGGCAGGAAAAGCATCCTTGATTACTGCGGTGGTCTCGCCGTTGTTCACGATCTCCTGGATGATCGAAGCGTTCGTGCCGAACCGCTTGTCGAGACGGATCAAATGGCGGAGCTTGTTGTAGTCCGTGCGGATGTTGTTGTCGATCATCTTATCCGGGGCCGATCTCAAGGGCAGGTAATTGCTGATGAAATACAGTACCATATCCGAGTTGTACATAGGCTCGTCCAGACTCTTCGTAGAGAAACGGTAGTTATCGTACCACGGCTTCATCAAGTTGATCAGATCGTCCACACTATCCTCAAAACCTGTCTCGCTCTTGTAATAGGCCAGCATCTCCCGTACCTCTCCCTCGCTAAAACCTATGATTCCATTAAAGCGGTAATCTGTCGTCATGTTGGCTCCGATATTGAAACCGCTGGTCACGTCGTCCATCGTCACTGGAGATACCCCAGTGATAAACATGCGCTTGATAGGGCCATCGCCCGTAGCCCCTTCTTTCAGTTTGTTGAAGAAATAACGGAAGAAGCCCGTACCGTGTGTCAATGCCTTGTAATGCTTCTCACCCATATTGGCGAGGATAGCGTTGGTGAAGTTATCATACTCGTCAATGAAGAGATAGATAGAGAGATTCAAGCGTTTAGCCTCACTGATCGTGTAGGTCAACTTCTCGTCAGCATTTGGCAGACTCTCCATTTTCTCCCGGAAGCCCGGATTGAAGAAACGTTCGTAGTAGTAGGCAAACTCCCGGAAACGAGCGGCACAGTGATCATTAAAAGAGCGGATCAACTCGTCAGGATCTGGGTTCACGCCTGCGAAATTGAAATCCAGTACAAGATATTGTCCCTGCTCCGGGGTCGGATGGGAGCCGATATATAAGTCGCCGAAGAGTTCCTCAAAAGAATCCTTACGGTTCACGTCATAATACCATCTGAGGACATTCAAGAATAGCGACTTCCCGAAACGGCGCGGGCGGATAAGGAAAAAGAAACTTGCGTTCCGCTCCACCTCCGCAATATAGCGAGTCTTATCAACATAATAATAATTGGCGGTACGGATTCGCTCGAAATCCGTCAGGCCATATGGAATTTGCTTCGTTGCCATAATATATCTCCTCCTGTTTATTTGTCACTTACGAATAAATCACTTGTTCGTAACTTACTTACGCAAAGATAACATCTACAAAATGATTTCACGAATCTTTATATATTAATGTTATCCGGCCTAAAGGAGAAAGAAGACTGTCTAACGTTAAGACCACCAATTTTCTCAAGTTATGGGCGAGAACCTTCATCCCAGACACCGCAAGCATTCTGAAGATCATCATGTTATACAAAGCATGCCCCGAAAGGGAAACTGTTTTGACAATGCGACGGCAGAGAACTTCTTCGGCATCATGAAGTCTGAACTTCTTTATGCAGAAGAATTTGAATCGCCCGAAGCCTTCATGAAGGCTTTAGAGGTATATATTGAATTACAACAATAAAAGAATAAAGTCCCGGTTAAATGGAAAGAGTCCAGTACAATACCGAACTCTTTCTATAATTGGTAAAGGTTTAACCTGTCCAACTTTTTGGGGTCACTTCATTCGGAGATAGCCTCTATTTTGGCATCTGAGCCTTTCACATCTTAACAAAAAATTTCTTTTTAATCCTAATTAGAAAATTCATTGCATAATACAAACTCCGCAGGAACATCTTCTTCTATAATCGTAAATCGGCCCAATTCTTCATAAAAACGATTATCATTAATATCATCATTTACTGTAGAAACTTCGCCTACCAAACAATGCCCATTTTCAGACCAAAATGTATGATATAGATAAGGCTCAAAACAGATACTCTGCCCCGGCATTAATCGCAAAGTTTCACCAGCTTTAATTTTCGTCCTAACACCATCTATACTTACACAGCAATCTTCTGTAGATAATCCTTCCGTCGCCGTCGCTTTCCATAAGCGCATACACAATATAGCACGCCCCCTATTAATAATATCCTCCATTTTTTTCCAATGGAAGTGAACAGGGGTAACCTGTCCTTCACGAACCATCATGATTTTTTCACAGTAACTTTTTTTGTCACGATGAATATTCCCATTACGAATTGTAACCAGCGTAAGCCCCTCCTCCAAAAATCGTCCTTTCCCGAAGTCTGTCACATCCCATCCTAAATGATTTAAACGAATCTCGTCATAAGCTTTACCTTTCTTTTCCCATATCGCAGGACTCCATAATATCCATTCCGGCAAATAAAAATGGCTTTCTTCAAAAAACTCGATAGCCTCATGTATAAATTGGTTTATTTCACTTCTTCTCATATCTTATTTACTTTTATAAAGTCATAAACTTCTTTTAATCTAGGTGCCCCACCACAACAAGTCGCATGTAATAAATTAAAATGCGCCAAAGCATTTGCAAACCGCAGTGTATCTTTTAATCCCAGACCTTCATGTGCCGCATATAGTACTCCTGCACAAAAGGCATCTCCTGCTCCAACCGTAGAAACAATTTCATTTGATTGTATCTTATAGGATGGGCAAAAGCCTTCCTCACCAGAACGATGTAAGGCATATCCTCCTTCTGGAAAATGAATACAACACAACGTATTCACTCCTGCTTTCATCAAATCTACCGCTACAAGCCTTACCTGATCCAACAGAATTTCCCCATTATCACCACGTAAAGATATCCCATAGCATGATCCTGCCTCCACCTCATTAATTACTAAATAATTAATATATGGTAAACAAGGCAATAAGACATTCCGAAAACGATCACTCTCTTCCGAGACTACATCCACGGAAGTCTCATAGCCTTTTTGCTGCAATTCATGAAAAACACGGGCTGCTTTCAATTGATAGAATTTATCCGGTTCCTCCAACTTATCCAATAACAATAGATATCCTAAATGAAAAATCTTAGCAGGAACATCTATTTGATCTATATATTCTATACCAAACTCTGCGTTCGCTCCTCGATTATGAAAAAACGTACGGGTTGTACCCGCTTTAGCCACCATAACATCTGTATAAGATGTAGGAACACTGGATAACTGACATAAATATTTCGCATTTATCCTTTGTTCCATGACTGTTTTCAAGATCAAGTCCCCATACGCATCTTTTCCTATACAACCAGCAGCATACAAAGGCAATCCACTCTGCAATTTTGCCAAATCCATCAAAACATTGTGAGCGCATCCTCCTAATCCAACTTCTTCTTTTTCGATAGAGACCAAATTTCCCGGAGCAGGATAATAAGGAATAAATTTGATCAAATCGGCCAGCCATGTCCCAGCTGCAATAATCCCCGTCCTCATTGCTTTACTTTATTATTACTCTCAAACAGTTTGATATGATCTGCTACAGCATTCTTTGACGCACACTTTATTTTTTCTTTTAATCCAATGTACCCCAAATCAGTCTCATTTTTCATGCACTCACGTAACTCATCCATTATACGTAATTGAATAGCAGTCGCTACATTTACCTTACTAATCCCATTATGAACACAATCCTTAAAGTCAGCCTCACTAGTACCCGATCCTCCATGTAGAACTAAAGGAATTGGATTCCGGTCTTTGATCTCTTTTAGTCGTTGGATATTCAAGTTAGGTGTAGCTGTATATTTCCCATGTAAATTACCTATAGAAATAGCAAGGGCATCAATGCCTGTTTCTTGTACAAATCGGATTGATTCATCTACATCTGTAAACGTATTCACATTATTATCCCATTCCACCGTATCAGTATCACCAACTTTCCCTAATTCAGATTCAACTGCTACACCAAAAGCCTTGGCCATTTGGACTACTTCACAAGTAACTCGGATATTCTCTTCTAAAGGTAGGGTAGAACCATCAATCATGACAGATGTAACCCCTAAGCGAATCGCCTGCGCACAAGTATTGAAACTTAATCCATGGTCTAGATGAACAGCGACGGGAACAAAGGAGCTGCGAGCCGCATCCACAAACATAGGTATCATCTTCTCTAATGGCGCACAAGGGAACTGTACTTCCGCTAGTTGTAAAATAATAGGAGAGTTCAATTCCTCCGCAGCCATTATCGCTCCTTCCACATTTTCTAAACTTAAGCAATTAAATGCTCCAACAGCATAACCATTTTGATAAGCATCTGCTACAATTTCTCTCAATGAAACTAACATAAACAATATTTTTTGTACAAAGAATCAATCAACAAATTCACTAGAAGGAGGGGTTGCCCCTTCACCTATTCCCCAGCCCTTATTAGGACGGTTGCCCATTAACAGTTCCAATGTTCCACCTTCCATGATATTCTCATGGGTAAACCAAGTCTTATCATACTCTACTCCATTCAATTTAGCGGACTGGATGTATTTATTTTCCCAAGAAGCTCCATGAGCAATCACCGTAAACACTTTTCCATTCGCCAACCGAATCTCTGATCTCTCAAACAAAGGGCTACCTATCGTATAAACTGGCACACCCGGAGATACCGGATAAAAACCTAATGCGGAAAAAACATAGAAGGCAGACATCCCCCCACCATCTTCATCGCCGCAGATCCCCATCAAATCATTCCGGAACCAACTTTCCATAAGCATACGGATCCGTTTTTGCGTCTTCCATGGCTGACCCGCATAATTATATAAATAAGGAATATGGAAACTGGGCTCATTACCCATGACAAATTGCCCCACATTACCGGTAGCATCAGGATGCACGGCATAATACTGCCATTTAGATCGCTTCATGCTTTCTACAAATAATTGATCTAATTTTTCCGTGAAAGGTTCCTCCCCTCCAAATAAATCAATTAGATCTTGAATATGGTGATGTACATCCCAGTTATATGTCCAAGCATTATTCTCATCATAATAAGCTCGAGAACCAATACCTCCTGAAAAAATATAGTCAAATGGTTCTATAAAATTCCCATCCTTGTCTTTTGGATGAAAAAAGTTCGTCTCCTTATTAAAGACTTTTCGGTAATTGTAAGAACGTTTATTGAAGAAATCATACTCTGTCTCTTTTTTCAGATATTTGGCCAACTGAGCAATGCACCAATCATCGTAAGATGCCGCAGTAGTAACCGCAACAGCCTGCCGCTGCTCAAAAGGGCCAACCATTGGGAAAACCTCCTTTTCTCCCGGATGTAAGGCTGGGAACCAACCATGCTCATGATAGAAATCATCCAACTCTGTCTTAGGTCCCAAATACCATGGGATCATGGATTCATTCATTACCGTATGCCTCATTCCCTCAAATGCCTTCTCCACATCAAACTGCAATCCTTTATGTAACGCATCCGCAAAAACACCTGCTACATGATTTCCATTCATGCAATGAGCGTCGCCAAACACACATGGGAAAGTTGGCATCCAGCCCGATTGCTCATACATGCGAATGTAGGAGGAAAGCTTCTGTTCCTGAGCTTTCGGGTTTAACAGAGCTTGTAATGGATGAAGCGCAAGATAAGTATCCCATACCCAATCATCTACCCAAAAATCCACTCCTCCGTCCTCATGGACTTTCCCATCATATCCACTAAAGTACTTTCCATCCTCCGAAATATTAATCATCCTTTCATGCGCCCGATATAATGACGTATAAAAAACGGTCTTTTGATCTTCTGTGCCCCCATCTATCACAATTTTAGACAAAGCTTTATTCCATTCTTGCTTTGCTTGGCCAGCAACTCGATCCAAATCAAAATCAGCAATTTCTTCTCTCAAATTTTTCCGGGCCTGTTCGACACTAATATAAGAGATTCCATACCTCACCTTAATTTCCTTCACGGAAGAATCAAAAGAAATAGACTTTGCGCAGATCTTTTCCCAATCAAGAGAAGACACACTTAACGGATCTTGATCAAACTCCAAATAAAAGTAATGCTTAATCCCGTTATAAATCTCATAGCCGCTCAAGGCTTTATTTGCCCAAATCAAATCGCCTTTAGCGTTTGTTCTCAATATTATTTGGGGGTTATCTTCTTTTTCAAAAGCAAATGAATAGATAGCCGACTTTTTCATTGGAGCAAAGCGAGCTTCTATCTCGTAATCATCCAAAAAAACAGAGTAAAAATAAGGTTTGGATATTTCATGATCATACCTATAATCAAATGCCCCCTTTGAAACATCCAAATTGCCACAATAAGGCATAAGCAATAAAACATCCCCCCTACGGTGAGAAGGCACATTCAACGGTAACCCACGCATCCGATCTGTAACAAAATCATGATGCCCGGGAATCATCCTAAGCATGCTATTAGGCTGATGAGTCGTAGGAAAAGTAGGAACAAGCAAATGGCTTATATTTCCTATACGGGTGTTCACATAGTCTACGGGAGCGTTTTCTGATTGCGCATCCAATGCGAACACCCCACACGCAAACAAAAAAACTCTCATCCAAAAACACTTCGATTTATTCATTTTCGCATCAATTTTAATATTTAAGACTTACTGTTATTCTACACTTTATGGTGTATACTCCACGGTGCCTTTTGAATTCACCGTATATCCCCATTGTTTAATATAATATTCTCCCTCCAAGAAAGGATCCCCATGCTCCTTTAATGAGCTGAACAGTTTTTCATCCAATTGTTCTTGAAGATGCTTATAGCCTACTTCATGAACCAAATTTCTCAATTGATACGGATCCTCTTGATTATCATATAAAAGCCAAGGGCCTAATAAATCCCGAACATACGTATACCTCCTAGTTCGTACACCCCTATACTCTTTTCCTCCTTTATCTCTTTCCCATTCCCCAAAAGGTGCGATACATTCGATCAAGGCCATTTCCGTAAAATCAGTAATTTCTCCCCGTAATATAGGAGACAAATCTTTCCCTTCAACAGACTCAGGTACAGTCACATTTGACATTCCAAGCAATGTAGGCATTATATCAACAGAACTTAAGATCGTTTCAACCTCCTTACCTTTTTTCCCAAATATAGCCGGATACTTTAATAGGAAGGGAACCATTATACTCTCTTCATAAGGTTTTTGCTTACACTCCAATCCTTGAGAGCCTAACATATCCCCATGATCTGACGTGAGTACAAATATCGTATCCTCCTCCACCCCCAAACGTTTAATCGCATCTTGAAGCATACCTACACATCGATCCAAAGCCGTTATATGCGCATAATATCCTTTTAAATCACGAGTCGCTTTCTCTTTCATCTGATCCGGGACATTCGGACGAAGAGTTATGTCCTTATCTTTATATAAATTCAAAAATTCTTCCGGTACAACCTCATAAGGGCTATGAGGTGGTCCCCAAGACAGGAATAAGACAAATGGCTTTTCCCCATTAGCATGCTCTTCCATGTAATGTACCGCCTCTTCTGTTTGTGCAAAAGCATCATACCCTTTCCAATATTTTTTTTCCGGATCATTATTGTCATAATAAGCAGAATGCGTATAATTATGCGTACACTCCAAGACCTTGAAGAAATCAAAACCCTGCCTATGTGTCTCAGGAATATAATTACTTCTTCCATTCCCATTTACATGCCATTTCCCTATATATCCTGTATCGTAACCAGCGTTTTTATATACCTTCCCTATAGAAACCGAATCAGGATCCAAGGTTACATCATTCAAAAACAGTCCATGCGTATGGGCATATTGCCCTGTTAACAAAGAGCCACGATAAGGAGTAGATACTGGCATGCAAGACACCGTATGCTTAAATACCAAACTCTCGCTAGCCAATTTATCTATATTTTCAGTAATAACATCGTTATTTCCCGCAAATCCTGCATCTTGGGCACGCCACTGATCTGCGAAGACATATACCAAATTAGGTCTTTTACCTCTCCGCTTATCATTCCTCGCTACAGAGGTGCAAGATCCCGACAACAAAAAAGTCCCCGCCGCCAATGTTGCGCTCTTTATGAAATCTCTTCTCGAAGTATCCATCGTATATCATTTTATATATCCAAACCTATTCAAAAAACTCTCCATCTTGTTCAAAGTATCATAATAATAAACATTATTATTTCTACCATGATTAAAAAAACCATGTTGCTGATCCTCATACAAGTATAGATCACATACATTTCCTAATTCCAACATATTATCCCTATATTTTTCCATCGTTTCCACAGGAATTAAATTATCATTTGTCCCTAAGAATATTATAGTTGGAGGTAATCCTTCCTTTATATTGTAATAAGGAGAAAATTCCTTATAATGCTTTTTTACTCGATCATAACCATATCCTTCGGGGCCATTATCCAACACTGGATTAAACAACACCAACAAATTCGGCTTACAGCTTACGGATAAATCATCCGTAGCGTCATTAAAACCATCTATTGATGCGATTGCCGCTGCCAAATGACCTCCGGCAGAACCTCCGGAAGCCACTATGCTATCACTCTTGATACACAAGCTGTCCGCATTTTTTCTTATATAACGAATAGCGGATTTCGCATCAGAAAGACAAACAAAAGGCGATACCTTATGCCTACCCTGAACCCTATAGTTAACACGAACTGTTATCAACCCTTTCTTAACAAAATGGTCGGCTTGAGGCTTGAAATGAGCGATATCTCCAGCTATCCATCCTCCTCCAAAATAAAACACAATCGCCGGTCGTTTTTCAGAAGCTTTCATATCATCCGGATAATCGATATACAACTTCATTTGCAATGAATCGACTGTTTTATATACCACTTCTACACTCCTTGCTTGCAAGGATAAGCAAGTAAATAATTGCGACATTAGTATGACTATTAATATCCTCATATTCTTATTCAAAATAAACGTCATTAATCTTTTTCATTTCTTCACAACTCTCATCGTCATCACCATATTCTTTTTTCAACCTCAATAATTCAAGTTTCAATTTGTTTATTAAAAACTGGTTCTGGGGATCATTATAAATATTATGCATCTCTTTTGGATCTTTTTCCAAATCATACAGTTCCCATTCTGGAGCTATCGTACCATCTTTGGTTCCGATTTTCCCAAGAGATCTTGCATAATAATAAATCAACTTATATCGATCCGTACGTATTCCATAATGAGCTGTCGCATTATGAGCGCCATCTCCTTGCATCCAATAACGATAATACATAGACTGTCGCCATTCCGGAGAAGCCTTTCCTGATAAATTATCCCGAAAACTTTTTCCTTGCATATAAGCAGGCGTATTCTTAACCCCCGCATAATCCAAGAACAAAGGAGCAAAATCTATATTTAAGATAATATCATCATTTATTCCTCCCGCTTGAATTTCTTTCGGATAGCGAATCAAAAACGGCATACGAAGACTTTCTTCATACATCAACCGTTTATCAAACCATCCATGTTCCCCTAAAAAGAAACCTTGATCTCCAGTATAAACGACAATTGTATTTTCCGTTAAATTGTTCTCATCCAAAAATTTCAAGATTCGACCGACGTTCTCATCTACTCCCGCTACACAACGTAAATAATCCTTAATATAAATTTGATAAGCCCAATGTCTGAATTCATCCCTGGACTTATCCGATGGAATCGGAGTTTTCAAGTCATTTTTATTCATGAACTCTAGCCCCATTCGTATCTCAGAAGTATATTTTCCTTTACTTTCATAAGCATCGAGCAAATTAGATGGCTCGGGAACATTCACTCCTTCCAACAACCCCTTAAAGCGTTCGGCAGGTTGCCAAGGTCTATGAGGAGCCTTGAAATGGCACATCAAGAAAAATGGCTTATTCTTATCCACATTCTTCAAATAAGAAATGGCCTCATTTGTTATGACATCGGTACTATGCCCCTTATGAACTTTTCCTATAGCCCCTTCCCCCTCTTTATTTGCGACATCACGCCAATTCCCTTTTTCGATCAATATCGGATCATGGTATCGGCCTTGCCCTGGAAGAACTTTATAATAATCAAACCCACTTGGCTCTGTTCCTAAATGCCACTTCCCGACAATAGCAGTCTGATAACCGGCACACTGCAACTCCTTTGCCACATTCGGCAAATCTCTCGAGAGACGATCACCTAATGTATATACTCCATTTTTTTGACTATATTGCCCTGTTAAAATAGCCGCCCTACTAGGGGTACTTATCGAATTGGTTACAAAACAATTATTCAAACGAACGCCTTCTTTGGCTATCCGGTCTATATGGGGTGTCGGAAGTACTGATGATAATATCCCACCATAAGCACTAACAGCTTGAGAGGTATGATCATCAGACATAATAAAAATGATATTAGGAGCCTTATTTTCTGAATGTGCGAAAAAAAAGCTAACCTCTACAAAAACGAATAAACCCGTAGAAAATATCTTATACATACTAACGATTAATTAAAATTCGATAAAGAATAAGGATAGTCATCCTTACTATATTGTTTATCTCTAAGAGGATCAGATACCATATCAAATCGTAAAGTTCCTCCTTGAATTATATCCTCATGACGAATAAATAAAGGAGAATATATATCTTCATTTAAATAGGTTTGTCCCACGAACCTGTTTTTTTCGCAATTTCCCGGAGCAGAGATAACAAATTTTTTCCCATTAGATAAAGAAAGTGTCACCTTATCAAAGATAGGGCTTCCTAAAATATATTCCCCAGAACCCGGACAAACAGGATAGAATCCTAAGGCGCTAAACAAATACCAAGAGGATGTCTGTCCATTATCCTCATCGCCGCAATAACCATTAGGAGTTGAATTATACAAACAATCCATAATTTTCCGAACCCAATATTGAGTTTTCCAAGCCTCTCCAACATATGTGTACAAATAGGGAAGATGTTGGGCCGGTTGATTTCCATGAGCATATTGACCAAATCCCGCTTGATGCATTTCCGCAATCTCATTAAAGCTACGATCATATAAGCTAAATTTGGGAGGACGTGTAAACACAGAATCCAATTTGGAGATAAACCGCGACTTTCCACCCATTAAACTAACCAAACCTTGCACATCATGAAAAACACTCCAACTATATTGAATCGCGTTACCTTCCGTATAAGGACCACCCCAGCGATACGGATCAAATGGAGAATGCCATTCCCCATTAAGCATGCGCGGACGCATAAATCCTGAAATAGAGTCATAAACATGAGAATAATTCATCGCACGTCTCTTAAACTCAATAGCATCATCTGTTTCTCCTAACAAATCCGCTAAGAGCATCGCACAATAATCATCATAAGCATATTCCAATGTCATTGAAACAGCCTGAGGATATTTAGGGTAAGGGACATAACCTAGCTTATTATAATTTTCCCAGCCATATCTCCCCATAAAAGATCGTGGAGCATCCATGGAACATTCTTTACGAACCGCCTCCAATGCCTTTTGGGCATCAAAGTCCCGGATACCTTTTACGTAAGCGTCGCTAATCAAAGAAACCGCATGGGCTCCAATCATTGAATTCCGATAACCCGGACTTATCCAGTTCGGGAGCCATCCTCCCTCCTCATAAATATTAATCAATGCTTGCATCAACTTCCCTGTCAACTCAGGGAACAACAAGGTATAAAAAGGATGAGCTGATCGGAAAGTATCCCAAAAGCCATTGTCGCTGAACATGACTCCTTTATGCACTTGCCCATCATAAGGGCTAAAATAAACAGCTTCCCCTTTCTCATCATACTCATAAAACTGACGAGGATATAAAGAAACTCTATACAAATTTGAATAAAAAGTTTTTTTCTGTTCTTCAGTTCCACCTTCAACGTTAATACGTCCCATCAAATCTGCCCAAACCAATCTTGACTTTTCTTTAACTTGCATAAAATCCAAGTCACCAATTTCTCGCTTCAATGTTAACTCCGCTTGTTCCACGGAGATATACGATGAGGCAACCTTTACAGAAACTCGATTGCAACTATTTTCAAAACGTAAATAAGATCCAATATAAGAAGACTCCAACTCTTTTTTCTGCTCATAAACTCCATCCTTGCCCCAAACTCCACAATCAGAAAATTCAGAATCAAATACCATTACGAAATAATTCGCAAAATTCGATGGTACACCTCCTGTGTTATTCTTACAAAAACCGACTATCTTCCGTTCTTCCGGAATTATCTTCACATGTCCTCCTTGATTAAAAGCATCCAATATTAAAAATCGGTCCTTATTATCATTAAAAGAGAATCGCAAATATCCACATCGTTCCGTCGCTGTCAATTCCGCATCTACATTATAATCGGCCAAATGCACTTTATAATAATAGGGAGTAGCAAATTCATCCGAATGATAAAAACAAGATGAGCGTTCCGTATCTTTTGTTTTCAATGAACCCGTAACAGGCATGATCGAGAAAGCGCCATAATCACCAATCCAAGGGCTTGGCACATGTGTCTGCTTAAACCCCCGAATAGAATCTGACTGATAAGTATATACCCAAGGATCATCCATCAGACCAGTTTGCGGTGTCCAAGCATTCATCCCCCAAGGCTGCGTAACCGCAGGGTACGTATTGCCATGAGAGAAAGCTCTATTCGAGTTTGTCCCTATTAAAGTATTAACATAGCTCAAACCTGACAGGCTTGTATCCTTTTGGTTTGAAACATTAACGCAGGATACAAATAACAATAAAAATAAACTAACACAATACGAAAAACATCTCATAATCATCTTACTTAATTATATTCAAAATCAATCTGCCCACAACCCCGGACGAGTCTCATACAAGGGGAACCCAGTCACACGATCATTTTGGTCACATCTGCGACGCATCCACCAAGGATGGTCTTTTGTCTCCTTTTGCCAATTCACCAAAAGCTTAGCCAATTTTTTACCAACGTCTCGATACTCTTTCACATCCGCCACATTTGTAAATTCTTCCGGATCTTTTTCCAAATCATAAATTTCTATCATTGGACGAGGAGAAGTAAATAAAAGGGCTTGCTCCTTGCTTAACGTTCCCTCTTTTTGAGCGATTTTCAAATCATACCAACTCAAACTTGAGCCTAAGTCCATCGTCGTGCCATGAGGAAGCTCATAATATGCGTTATAAATAAACTTATATCTTTCGGTTCGTACGCAGCGAATGTATTCATCTGTATCATGCCAATTCCTTTCAGCGAAAATGTAGTCCCGTCCTCTTTTCGTAGGATCAAAAAGTAATTCTTTAAAACTTCTACCATAAACAGTATCTGGCATATTAATTCCCACCAACTCCAACAAGGTAGGAGCTAAATCCACCGAACTTACCAAGCCATTGCTATGCACTGTATTCGGAGTGATATGTTTATCCCATACAAAAATAAGAGGGGTTTGAATCCCCGTATCATACAAGGAACCTTTACAGCGGGGGAAAGGACGGCCATTATCGCTCATGAACACAATGATCGTATTCTCCAGCTCTCCTCTTTTTTCCAATTCTCCCAGCATAATCCCTATATTCCGATCCATACGGGAAATCTCATCATAATAATCAGCCATATCCCTCCTGGTATCTGCCGCATCCACCAAAAACGGAGGTATTTTCACATCCTCTGGCTTATTGACTTGAGGACAAACTTCTCGATTATAAGGCCGGTGAGGATCAATAAAGCCAACCCATAAGAAAAAGGGTTGCTCTTTGCTATCATCCAAAAACTTCCGGTAATTACAATACAGCTCCTCCGTCAAATCTCCCTGATTCGGTTTATATCCCCCTTTAATGACATGGGTAAATTGCTTATCACCATTAGGCCCCCAATGCGTTTTAAGCATTACCCCTGTTGAATACCCGGCTTGATTAAAATAATAGGGCATCATTTTCGTAGACCCATCCAAAGGGTTGTGCAAGTCCTCGGTGCCTATCGTATGGGCAAACTGGCCGGTCATCATACTCGTTCTTGAAGGGCTGGATTGAGGAGAAGTAAGATAAGCCTTCTCAAAACGTATCCCTTCTTTTGCCAACCGGTCAATATTGGGTGTCTTAATACCATTATTCCCGTAGCATCCAAAATCCATACCCGCATCGTCCGCAACAAAGACAATGATATTAGGTAAACCTTTTTCTGATTTTTCGCTCCCATAAACAACCGATGAGATCATAGGAAACGAAACTAACATCCATATTTGTTTCTGAAAGTTTCTCATGATATTTTATTTATAGGGTTGCCCCATACATAGGCAACCCTGATTAATTTTAATATCCCGGATTCTGCAAAAGTCCAGGATTAATATCTATCGCATTCACAGGTATCGGAAAAAGTAATTTATCTTTAGTCAAGTTAAACCCTTTAGAGTTTATTACCTCCATTGCTCTATTTGTTCTTACTAAGTCAAAAAAGCGATGGAATTCCATTGCCAATTCTACACGGCGCTCATGCTCTAAAGCTTTATTAAAGGTATTATACTCCTTCGGATAATCAGCATCACCATATCCAACAAGCCCGGCCCTAGCACGAACTTGATTTAAGTACTTCTTACCTTCATCTTCACCCACAGCCTCTGCATACATCAATAAAACGTCCGCATATCTCAGTATTTTAAAATTATTACCAGGATTTCTCCAATTAGGATCATAGAACTTCATCGTAAATGGATAATCTTCCCATTTTCCACTTTCTAAATCAACGAAACCCTCAACAACAGTAACATTTTTACGAATAGTATCTGTCGGTTCAAATTCCGCTATCAAATCCTTCGTTGGCGTACAATGCCCATGTCCTCGGAATGTTTCTGTTTGCCCAGGTAGATGGAAAGACCATAAAAAAGGCATATAAGCAGTCTGGTGTGTACTATTCGGATTTGAAACTCCTGCTAAAAATTGGCATTCTAACAATGATTCTTTGCAATTCTTTGTAGTTGGAGCAAATAAATACTCATAGTCAGTACCATCAACTAGCCCATCCTCATTCGTATCCAATGAATATAAACCACTGTCAATAACCGATTTCAGTTCTATAGCAGCTTTAGTCTTATCTCCAAGCGTTAAGTAAACTTTCCCTAAAAGAGCCATAGCTGCATATTTCGTCACTTTTCCAACATGCGTTTTAGAATAAGATTCGGGAAGATACTCTTTCGCCATAGTCAAATCAGTTATAATCTGTTCATATACTTTTGAAGGATCCTCCCTTAAATAATTATAAGATTCTTCCGGAGAAATCGGAGCCAAAGGCATCGGAATAGCTCCCCACGCCCTTACCATATTAAAATAAAACAATGCTCTAATAGTACGAACCTCTCCTATGAATTGCTTTTTTGTTTTTTCTTCCTTATAAACAGCCTCACTGTTCTCTAGCCAATATAATACATTATTACATATGAATATACCATTATAACAAGCATTCCATGCATCTAATATATACCCATTATTATCTTCCTGTATATATCTACTTATATTATCTAGAAAAGGATCACTTGAAGCAAAATACTGCATCCATGTATTATCAGAATATAACTCTCCATATAATTCACAAATGCTAGACTCTTCATACAATCTGTTCAATTGCCTATAACAATCGTTTACAGCAGCAGACAACTGATCTTCTGTCTTATAAAAATTCCCTTCTGAAACTTGCGTATTTGGAAACTTACTCAAAAAGTCATCACCACAAGAAGTCACCAAAGCTCCCATAGCTAAAATCAAGACTATCACTTTTTTCATAACATGATCCTTTTAAAATTCAACATTAATTCCCATTGTAAAAACCTTAGCCGTTGGATATTGATTATCCGAAGTACCTCGTCTTCTAGCTTCTGTTGCATTATTTTTAAACGATTCAGGATCTATCCCTGGATATTTTGTTATCGTAAATAAATTAGTTCCATTAACAAAGAGACGAGCAAAACCAATATGCAATTTATCTGTCAAACTCTTAGGTAAGGTATAACCCAATGTGATATTTTTAAAACGTATATATGAGCCATTTTTCAACCAATAAGAAGACCCCTGTGTTTCAAAATGATTCGTATTTCTATTTAGTTTATAATGATAACCATCTCCTGGTTGCTCCGGAGAACGATATCGATCCACCATTTCTGCCAGATAGTTCCGTCCTTCATGATAATAAGTTGAACGAATCATATTCATATCATAAATCTTCTGTCCATGTGCACCTTGGATCAAGAAACTTAAGTCAAAATTCTTATACTTAAACGTATTTGTCATACCCCAAATAAATTTAGGAGTATTTTGCCCCAATGTAGTACGATCCTCTGAGTCAATCTTTCCATCATTATTAACATCTTCATATTTTCCATAGCCAATGCCAATACCTGGATATTTAGCTGCTGATGCTAACTCTTCTTCATTCATGATTACCCCTTGATAATTGTAGCCATAAAATTCATATAGAGGATGATCGACTTGTGTAATCAAGCCTAATTGTCCAGCATTACCCGGGTAAAACAATATAGGAGCATCATCTTCTCCTAAACTTAACACTTTACTTTTATTCGTTGAGATGTTAAATACAGTCTGCCACTGGAATTTACCGACTAAATTTCTTGTCGTTAAATTTAATTCTACACCTTTATTTTCCAGTTCTCCTATATTTTTAAGTACTGTCTGAAATCCCGAAGTAGCCGGCACCGGAACATTTAATAGTAACCCATCACAATAAGAACGGTACCAATCGGCTTCCAGTAGAATTCTATTTTGTAAAAATCCTAAATCCACACCTATATTTAATTGTTGTAGCCTCTCCCATTTTAAATCTGGATTGCCTAATTTACTAGGATAATAAGAAGATTCTATATTTTCTCCATAAACGATTTTCCCTTTATCCAAATTTGCTATCCAAGAATAGTCTGCAATCCCATCATTTCCAGTCACACCATAGCTTGCTCTGATTTTTACAGTATTCGCTATTTTAACCAATGGCTTAAAAAAAGATTCATCAGACAATCTCCAAGCCCCAGATACCGAAGGGAAATAGCCCCATTTATTATTTGCTCCAAAACGTGATGATCCATCTCTACGCAAAGAAGCTGAAAGCATATATTTTCCATCAAAGGTATATGAAGCCCTACCAAACCAAGAGACTCGGGCTGTTTCAACATCAGAATCAGCAGCTGCACTTAATGTTTTACCCGCACCAACATAATGAATCAAGTCATTCTCATAATCTGTACGAGCAGCGGTTACACTTTCCAGCCTACGATAATTTGCCTCATAACCAGCTAACGCGGAAACCGCATGTTTACCAAATTCTTTATTATATGTAAGTAAATTCTCACTTGTAACATAAAGTGTCTTATTCCATTTTTTATAGCCATAGCCTGCATCCATAGCGTTAGGTCCCATATTATGGTCTTTAGGCTGATATTCATCTCTATCCGAACGATTTATATAATAATTAAAAGTAGTTTTGAATTTCAATCCGTCAATAATATCTAGGGCAATAAACGCATTTCCATAATTCTTGAATTTCTTACTATATAATTCCCAATCAATACAATAAAGAGGATGCCCATTACGAGCCCTAAACAACAATGAGTTATAGTTCTCAAATCCCTCAGTAGTTGTAGGTTCACCTAAAAGGCCGTCCTTACCATAAACTGGATAAATAGAGGGATACTGAACAGCCCACTCCACTGTCCGACTAAAAGGTTCTCGTTCCTTATCATACAATGCGGTCATCATTCCTCCTATTTGAAGCCAATCCTTGATTTTTGTGGACGCTTGTAAAGACATCGTATATTTCTGATATGTTGAAGTGATCACGACACCATCTTGTTTGACAACTCCCATAGTTGCTGAGAAATTAGAGGTTTTATTCCCCCATGAATAATTTAAGTCAACTTGATGCATAGGGGCATTCCTATATATTACATCCTGCCAATCCGTATCATACAAAGTTTCGGGAGAGTCTAACGCCGTAGGCCAAGTATATTTATATTGATTCCTACGTGCTTCTAAAGTATTAGGAGCATTAGGATCTCCACCATCTTCAATCCATGCATTCTGGATTGCATCCTTAGCAGCTTCGGCATATTCTGCGGAATTCATGACATCAACCTTTTTTATCGGCTGCTGTATGCTAAACTTATATCCAAAATTAATTTTACCTTTACCCTCCTTTCCGCTTTTTGTAGTGATAAGAATTACACCATTTGTTCCTCTAGAACCATAAATCGCAGCAGAAGCCGCATCCTTCAAAATATCAATAGACTCAATATTACTAGGAGGAATCAAATTTAAATCATAGTCGGGCATTTGGATACCATCCACCACAACTAGTGGTGCCTGAGAAGCTGTAACAGAATTTATACCACGAATTTGAACGGTAGAAGAAGCTCCCGGACGACCTGTGGCAGAAACAACCTGAACACCAGCTACACGTCCAGCAATGGCCTGTCCAGCATCAACAGCTGGTGAACTAATAACATTCTCATCCATTTTAACTGCTCCTACAGCCCCTGTCAAATCTCTTTTCTTCGTTACACCATAACCTACCACTACAACTTCATCCAGCACTTGGGTATCTTCTTGCAACCTAACTGACACAGCTGTTTTACCAGCCAAAGCCACTTCCTTCGTATTGAAACCTATATAAGAAACCAAAAGAACAGCATTTTCCGGAACATTTTGAATAGAAAAATTCCCATCAATATCTGTTATTGTTCCATTTGTAGAGCCCTTTACAACAACATTGGCTCCAATAACCGGTTCTCCACTAGGATCTAAAACAACACCTGTTATTTTATTAGTTTTCTTGGATACTGTTTTCTCAATCGCTCCCTCTTTCTTCAAGATAATATTCTTCCCTTGGATCTCATATATCAATCCTTGACCACGCAAGATCTGTTCGATTACCGCATTGACCGATTGATTCTCCGCAGACACGGATATTTTCTTCCTTGTATCCACATCCGCAGATGAAAATACAAATGAGTAGCCACTTCTACTCTTTAGTTCATCCATCGCTTGCTTTACTGTTATATTGCTAGCTTTCAAGGTTATATCCTGAGCATTGGCAGTTAGATTTAAGCAAAACGAAGCTACGACCATATAAATGGCCTTTTTTACAACTTTCATAAATAGCTTAATTTTTAGTAATTTAACTTGTGACTAAGATGACCTTTCAGAGGATTGATTACATTTGTAATCCTCATCCAGATCATTTGCATAATGTAATTTGAGGATTTACGAGTCGGAGGATCTAGCCCATTCTCCGATTCCTTTTATTATCCTGTTACTCCTTTTTTAATTTCCTTCCATATTCTCCATATTAAAACAATTTTAAGGTTAAACAATTATCTATCACTTCGCATAAAGCAGAATACTATCACCTTCCACTTTATATCTTACTTGATTTGTCGCAGTTATAATATCTAACACATTATAGATAGTCTGTTCTTTTCTATTGAATAACGCATAAAAGCGATTATGGGTTAACTGTTCATCCGCAATATGAATCTTCACATTATAGCTACGATTCAGTTCTTTCACGATGTCAGATAGAGGCATCTCATCGAAGAATAGTCCATCGTTTGTCCATTCCTTAGCGTTTTTCACTTCCGCCCGGCTTATAATCATTTCCCCGGTAAGTTTATTCAAGGTAACCTTCTCCGAAGGAGATAAGTAGTTTATTCCCATCTTCTTTACATAATTCTCTAGCTGAACTTTTCCTTCCAACAGATTCACGGTTACCTCTTCGTCCTCGTCATAATTCCGAAAGTTGAATTTAGTACCCAATACTTTTACATTCAACTCTTTCGTCATTACATCAAAAGGTAACTTCTCATTTTTCCTCACCTCAAAATAAGCCTCTCCATTCAGCCGAAGATGGCGGTCTTTCACCCCAAAACCTTGCGAATATACGATCTTTGAGCCAGCGTTTAACCAGACCAATGTGCTATCCGGTAAAATCAGCTTGGTCTTGGCCCCTAAAGGAGCTTCCACTAAGATATCCGCAAACTGGTTCTGTAATTGCCGCTCACCCCACCAATAGGAAATCGTAGAAGCGATCAATAATAGGATAACCGCTGCCGCACCATAAACGATTTTAGGAATATTGAAAACCGTACGGCGTTTTTGCTGGGTACGAGAAACAAAACGATCGAACGCCTTATCGACATTATAGGCACAGGAATCATCGGCAACCAAAGCAGAGAACCAAAGTTCTTGTTCTTCATGATCAGGTAATGATCGCTCGTTTTTCGTATGTGATTTCTTTTCTTCCATATAGATTAAATATCCAGCTTTTATATATAAGACAGTTATTTCTCCTCAAGGGGTAGTGAGAAACATCAATTTTTTCATCCTCACAAGGAGAAAAATGATATCAACAAGATCAGATACTTCCTCAGATCTTGATGTAGGCGGGTTAAAGCCATCTTTATGTGGTATTTAACCGTATTGACAGAAATTCCTAGCTCTGTAGCGATTTCCTCATTTTTCTTATGCTCAAAACGGCTTTTCCTAAAAACTCGTTTACATTCATCGCCTAAACTATCGATTGATTTTATGATCTCCTTCTCTAACTCCCGTTCAAGTAATATACCTAGCGGCTGTTCATCCGATTGTATCATAGCGTCCCACCCCAAGGTCTCAGACTCAATCTTCGAGAAACGGACTTCCTTCTTTTCCTTTTCTGATGAGATATGGTTATAACAGCGGTTCCGCACAGCCCGCATTAGATAAGCACGAAGAGAGCTATTTATATCCAATGTCTCACGGATTTCCCACAGATGAAATATCACATCACCAACTATAGTCTCCGCTAGAAATGGATCGCCAACCAACTCATTCGCAAATTGACATAGTACCACATAATGACGATCATATAAATATCGATACGCACCTTGGTCGCCATTCCGTAATTTCTGTACTATTGACTGTTCCTTAACATCCATCTCATCGCAAAGATGAGATTTTAAAATGAAAATTAAAAATATTATTTCTAATTATACGATCTTCCATCCACAGCTTTTTCATTTACCGCTCCGTTTAAATGAAGCTTCTTGTAGATTTTTATATGCGCTCTGGTTTTCAGTGGAAGGATTCGGGACAAACACGTACGACTTTCATGCAAAACACGTACATGTTTTTTCAAAAAGTCGTACGTGTTTTAGATGAAAGATCATCGTGCTTTTTTGACTCTGATTTTTAGCATTTTATAAACTAGACTCATCAGTGGTCTTATTGTACGGAATTTGTCTTGAGAACAATGCTTTCCAGCTTAACCCAAACGGATGGGTTGCCATCTCATATACGTGCCGGTCCGCCATAACCACTCCATCGGGCCGTAGCGCAAGCCGGACAGCCAATATTGGCTAAAGGCTATCTGTATGGCCGTAAATCCAAGGCAGACCAATACACTCAAGAAAACACCCAAATGGCTCCAATCCAAGCCAAAACTGGAAAAGAATTAATTCACGGTAAGATAAGCAATTATAGTCCCAATGGCCAAAATAGCGCCGATCGCGGTCTCATAAGGAATCAGCCTCAACCGCTCACGAATGCTTATATCCGCTACCCCACCGGTAGCGTGGAAGAACGATCCATGTGGCAAATGATCAAGTACGGTAGCACCGGAATTAATCATAGCGGCTCCCCAGACACCACTGATACCGGCGGCGATAATAATATCCGCGAATGACGAAGAGGCAACTGTCGCTCCGGCTGTAGTAGAGGCTGTAGCGGCAGACATCAATACGCCGGAAACCGGAGCCAATAAAAGCTCTCCCATATTCGTATGCGATAACGCATCTAATAAAACATCCTTGATAGAGGAAGCCTTGATCACTCCCGCTATAGTGCCTGTCCCGACCAACAGGATCGAGACATTCGACATCTTCTTGAGTCCATACGAGAGGCTGTCCGTAATCAATGACCATTTCCTCATCGCCAGAATACCAACGATTCCTCCAACGGGCAAGGCTATCATCGGATCGATCGCCACATGGAATAAAGGGCGAAACGACAGCAGTAGGATCGTCACTACCGGAGCGACCATGCTAGAGGCGAAGGAGGGGAGATCCGCTTGCAGGTTATCTATCTCCTCGTTCGCATAAAATCCATTTTGTCGGGGTAAGAAACGGCCTATGACATATACCGTAAACAACAAGCCAACCAACGCCGGGATCAAGTTCGCATACATGACAGAGTACAAATCCGCATGAAAATTCTCAGCGGCGATAATCGTATTCGGATTTGGAGAAATGATATTGCCACATTTGCCTCCACCGATCATCATCAACAAAAGGCTACCCCGGGGAACCGCCAGTTTCCGGCCGATGCTCAACGCAATCGGAGCCACCGTAATAACAGCAACATCAATAAACACTCCAATAGCCGTCAGCAACATCGTAGCGAAAGCGAGCGCAAAAAACACATACCGTTCTCCCAATCTATAAATGATCGTATTGGAGATAGAAGCCGCCGCACCTGTTTTCACCAATATCCCCGACAATACTCCCGCCGTTATAATTCGAATGACGGCCGGAGTTACGTCATTTACTCCACTGATCATTAAAGAGACCGTTTCCGGCAACGACACACCCCCTAATAATCCTCCTACTAATGCCCCTAAAATAAGGCTATAGACTGGCGATATCTTTCTTATAATCAAGAAAATCGATACCAATAATCCGATAAAAGCTCCCCATGCACTCATAATACCCATGTGTTAGTGATTCATATAGTAATGGATTACACGCAATTGTTGTTCCAAGGCACGCCCAATATTCCGGCAGGTGAAATCCTTATCCATCGCCTGCTCCAAGGAAACCGGATAAGGAAGAAGTGGCAAGACCGCCAGAAACCCGGATTTATTAAGTGCCTCTACCTCCTCTACGGAACCACCCATTACGATAACCGGAATATTCTGTCTCATGCCTGCCTGCAATACTCCGCATGGGGTCTTTCCCATGCAAGTCTGTTTATCCAGTTTACCTTCTCCCGTAATAATCAGATCCGCCCCCCGTATACATTCATCAAAACGCAAGGCATCCAGAACCATCTGGATACCGGGTTTAAGTTCAGCCTTTAGGAAAGCGACAAATCCTCCACCTAAACCACCTGCGGCTCCCGCACCCGGAATGTCGTCTATCTCTATTCGTCCCGTTCTTTTTATGACTTCCGCAAAATTTCGCAAGCCCTCATCCAGCAAACGGACCATAGCGTCGTCCGCTCCCTTTTGGCGGGCAAAGACATACGCCGCCCCTTTCTCACCATAAAAAGGGTTATTCACATCGCAGGCTATGGTAAATGAAGTTTCCCGCAATTGCGATAATGCCCTTGAGCAATCTATCTCATAAATCTGATTAAGGATCTGCCCACCCAATCCCAGCTCATTCCCTTTTCTATCAAGAAAACGAAAACCCAAGGCCTGCAACATACCGGTTCCTCCGTCATTCGTTGCGCTTCCCCCTATTCCTATCAAGAAATCCCGGCAACCACGATCCATAGCGTCTTTTATCAACTCACCGGTTCCATACGTCGTTGTCCGCAAGGGATTACGCTCCGACACAGGCACTAACGTAAGGCCACTCGCCGTCGCCATCTCGATAACCGCCGTACGATTATCTCCCAGTATCCCATAAGTGGCCTCGACCGGCCTCATCAACGGATCATGTACGACACAATATACGGCTTCTCCACCCATCGCCGTAATTAAAGTCTCCACGGTACCTTCTCCCCCATCCCCAACCGGGATTTTCACGACCTCGCAATCCGGAAAGACCTTATGGATTGCCAACTCGGCACATTCAGCCACTTCAATAGAAGATACTGAGCCTTTAAATGAATCGGAAGCAACAACAATTTTTCTCATTTAATCTCCTTTTTACACATATAATAAAATAAATCAATTCCTTCAAGATGTCCCAATATATAGATTTTAAATCAAATGAAGTACTACTTACTTGGGTAGAGAAGATATACTTCATTGGCAAAGTAAGCTATCTCCTGCGACAAAATAAGTATATCTCCTGCGACAAAAAAACTAAAAGTTGACTATGCCTAAATTTACTTCACAGATTTTACTGTTATTTTCTAAGGTACTTC